>ERZ773138.1383-NODE-1383-length-22978-cov-6.650308_pt1 | contig 22978 bp, 17 predicted proteins | sample MGYA00511114_ERZ773138 | MGnify/ENA primary metagenome ERZ773138 (study PRJEB29015, sample SAMEA2737805) | human gut metagenome | biome: human gut; feature: human-associated habitat; material: faeces | place: China | collected 2012 ...
AGCGATTCGAGAATGTTCTCGTGACGCGCCTTGGCCACTTCGTAAATCTTCTTGAAGTCGAGGAAGATGTCGCCCACACGCACGCCGTTGCGGCTGATCTTGTCCGTATAGGTCGGGCCGATGCCCTTGCCCGTGGTGCCGATTTTCGAACTGCCCTTCGCCGCTTCGAACGCAGCGTCCAGCACGCGGTGCGTGGGCAGGATCAGGTGCGCCTTTTTCGAGATGTAGAGCCGCTCCGTCAGGTCGTGGCCGCTGCGGGCCAGTGCCTCGGCCTCCTCCTTGAAGAGGATCGGGTCGAGCACCACGCCGTTGCCAATCACGTTGACCTTATCGCCCTGAAATATACCCGAAGGGATCGAACGCAACACGTACTTCTCCCCGTTGAACTCCAATGTATGCCCGGCATTGGGGCCACCCTGAAAGCGGGCCACGACCTGATAATGGGGGGTCAACACATCGACCACCTTGCCTTTTCCTTCGTCGCCCCACTGCAAACCGAGAATGACATCGACTTTTTTCATCTCTTTTCCGTTATCTGTTTTATGCAAAAGACATTTTTTGCATTCAAAGATACGAATTATTCTCCGAAATACCCAATCCCGCTGCGGGACTTTTCAACAAATTGTCAAGAATCCGGAGTTGCCGGCGCTTTGCCGACGGGCACCCGCAACCCCCTCTCCCTGCAAAGCAAGGGCCGAAAAAGCCGGTCCGCCTCCATTCGGGTTCTCGGCGGTTCCGCCTGCGGAATCGGGCCGCCGCCCGCAGGGCGCACATCCGTTCGGAACGCCGTCTGCGGCGGCAATGAAAAACCCGACCGTCCTCTCGGAAAGTCGGGTAGCGCACCGGCAGCACCGGCCGTCAGATTTCCACGTCGTCGTCCGTCGCCTCCTCCGCCTGGGAGCTCTCCTCCTGGATGTCGTCGGCGCCCTTGATCTCGTCGTCGTAATACTCCTTCTCCTCCTCGTCTTCGGACAGATCGTCGATCTTTACGTCGATTTTAACGAGATAACTGATCTCGTCGGTATCATAAGGAACGGCATAGAAGAAATCGCCGTTCGGTTTATCGACACGAATCATCGCATCGGTAAAACCAAGCGGATATTTCTGCTTGATTTCCTCCTGTAATTCAGGAGAGAGATTGTGGAAACTCGCTACCAAATGTTTCTTATTCGCCATGGCTTTTACCATAAAACTCGTAAAATTTTGTGCAAGTATAAACAAAATTTGTATACCGCCCTTCATCTTCCGATTTTTTTTGCATTTTTTTTGATTTTTATGGATGTTCCAAACAAATTGTGTAATTTAGCGCGAACAATAATATATATGGGTATACTCGAACGCATACGCGAACTGCGCACGCAGCTCAACGATCATAACCGAAAATACTACGTCGAAAACGCGCCGGAAATCTCGGATTTCGAATTCGACCGCCTGCTGCGCGAGTTGCAGGAACTCGAAGCGGCGCACCCCGAATACGCCGACCCCAACTCCCCCACCGTGCGCGTGGGCAGCGACATCACCTCGGAGTTCCGCAGCGTGCGGCACCGCTTCCCGATGCTGTCGCTGGGCAATACCTATTCGCTCGACGAGTTGCACGAATTCATCGAACGGGTCGAAAAGGAGGTGGGCGAAACGGAATTCGTCTGCGAACTGAAATTCGACGGTACGGCCATTTCGCTCACCTACGACCACGGCCGCCTGTCGCAGGCCGTGACACGCGGCGACGGCACCGCGGGCGACGACGTGACGGCCAACGTCCGCACGATCCGCAGCGTGCCGCTGGTGTTGTCGGGCGAGGGCTATCCCGATCTGTTCGAAATACGGGGAGAGATCCTGATGCCCTATGCGTCGTTCGACCGTCTCAACGCCGAGCGCGAAGCCGCCGGCGAGCCGCTCTTCGCCAATCCGCGCAACGCCGCCGCAGGGACGCTCAAACAGCTGTCGTCGGCCGTCGTGGCCCGCCGCGGCCTGGACTGCACGCTCTACCAGCTGGCGGGCGACGAGCTGCCCTTCACGAGCCATTGGGAGAGCCTCGAAAAGGCCCGCCAGTGGGGGTTCAAGGTCTCGGACGCGGCGCGCATCTGCCGCAGCGTCGCCGAGATCGACGCATTTATCGAACACTGGGACACCGCACGGCGCCGCCTGCCCTTCCCGACGGACGGCGTGGTGATCAAGGTCAACGACTTCGCCGTCCGGCGCCAGCTGGGATTCACGGCCAAGGCCCCCAAGTGGGCCGTGGCCTACAAGTTCAAGGCCGAACGGGCCGCCACGCGGCTCGACAGCGTGTCGTTCCAGGTAGGACGCACCGGGGCTATCACGCCCGTCGCCAACCTCGAACCGGTGCTGCTGGCCGGAACCACCGTGCGGCGCGCGACGCTGCACAACGCCGAGCAGATGGCCCAGCTGGACATCCGCCCGGGCGACACGGTCTACGTCGAGAAGGGCGGCGAGATCATCCCGAAGATCATCGGCGTGGACCTCGCGCAGCGCCCGGCCGACAGCCGTCCGTTCGAGTACATCACCGTATGCCCCGAGTGCGGGACGCCGCTGGTGCGCTACGAAGGCGAGGCCAAGCACTACTGCCCCAACCAGAGCGGATGCCGGCCCCAGATCATCGGGCGCATCATCCACTTCATCCGCCGCAAGGCCCTCGACATCGAGGGGCTGGGCGAGGAGACCGTCGAACTGCTCTACGAAAACGGACTCGTGCGCGATGTGGCGGACCTCTACGACCTGCGGGCCGAACAGCTGGCCCCCCTGCCCCGGCTGGGCGAGAAGTCGGCCGACAACATCATCCGCTCGGTGGAACGCTCGAAGGCGGTTCCCTTCCAGCGCGTGCTGTTCGGGCTGGGAATCCGCTTCGTGGGCGAGACCACGGCCAAATACCTCGCCGAGCATTTCCGCTCGCTGGACGCCGTGATGCGGGCCACGCGCGAGGAGCTGGTCGAGGCCGACGAGGTGGGCGGACGCATCGCCGACGCCATCATCGAATACTTCGCCGAGGAGGACAACCTGCGGATCATCCGCCGCCTGCGCGCCGCGGGGCTGCAATTCGAAGCCGAGGCGCGCCGCCTGGCGTCGGAGGCGCTGGCGGGCCGGAGTTTCGTGGTCTCGGGCAAGTTCACGCGGAGCCGCGACGAAATGAAGGAGCTGATCGAACTGCACGGGGGCCGGAACCTCGCGGCGGTGTCGGGCAGCGTCGACTACCTCGTGGCGGGCGACAAGATGGGCCCGGCGAAGCTGAAGAAGGCCGAGAAGCTGGGCGTAAGGATCATCTCCGAGGAGGAGTTCATCGCCATGATCGAAGGCGGAGGCCCGGTGGAAAAGGCCGCACAACAGGAATTATTCTGACAGGCGCAAGACGCCTGCTTTGAGGACTGACGCAAAACGACAACAGATAAAACGACAATCAGAGACATTATGCTACGACACAAACTTTCCGGCGTGGGCGCCGCGATGATCACCCCTTTCACGGCAGACGGCCGCGTCGACTACAAGGCGCTGGCCCGCATGATCGACTACGTGATCGACGGCGGCGTGGACTACATCGTCGCACTCGGCACCACGGCCGAGACCCCCACGCTCTACATGCCCGAACGCGCCGTGATCGCCATGTTCATCACCAACCAGATCGCAGGCCGCGTGCCGCTGGTGATGGGCTGCGGCGGCAACTCCACCTCGGAGGTGCTGGACCAGCTGCGCGAATTCGACCTGCGGGGCGCCGACGCCATTTTGAGCGTGACGCCCTATTACAACAAACCTTCGCAGGAGGGTCTCTATCAGCATTTCCGCACCGTCTCGGAGCATTCGCCCCTGCCGGTGATCCTCTACAACATCCCGGGCCGCTCGGGCGTCAACATGACCGCCGAGACCACGCTCCGCTGCGCCGCCGACTTCCGCAACGTCATCGGCATCAAGGAGGCGTCGGGCGACATCGGGCAGATGCAGCGCATCCTGGACAACCGTCCCGAGGGATTCCTCGTGCTGTCGGGCGACGACGGCATGGCCATCGAGCTGATGCGCCGCGGAGGCGACGGCGTGATCTCCGTGGCGGCGAACGCCTTCCCGCAGCGGTTCATGGAGTGCGTGAACCATGCCAAGGCGGGCGACTTCGACGCGGCGGAAAAGGCTTATGCCGCGCTGGACGAAGCCGTGCACGCGCTCTTCGAGGAGGGCAACCCCGTGGGCGTGAAATGCGCCCTCTCGGTGATGGGACGCATCGGCGACACGATGCGCCTGCCGCTGGTCGCCGGATCGGGAAAACTCCGCGCGAAGTTCGAAGAGCTGATCGCCAGATACGATTTGCGCTGATTTTGCGTTTGTACCGGAAACGACCGCTATGAAACGATTGCTGCTTCTCTCACTGCTGGTTCCGGCGCTGGCCGCCGCCGGAGTCCCCGACGAGGACATGATCCTCGACCGGACGATGGACGCCCAGTCCGCGTTCTACTACCCCGCGCTGATGATGCGCTACAACGCGGGCGACGAGACGCTGACCGACGAGGATTACCACTACCTCTACTACGGATACGCCTACCGCGACGAATACAAGCCGCTGGCCGTGAACCCCGATCTGGACAAAATGCTGATGCTGGCCTCGGGCATCGACCCCGACAAACCCGACAGGGCCACGCTGGAAACGATGGTCTCGATGGGAAACGACGCCCTGAAACGCGATCCGTTCAGCCCCAAAATCCTCAACCTCATGTCGTTCGCCTACGGTGCGCTGGGCGACAAGGAGCAGGAAAAAGCCTGGTCGGACCGCATGAACGGCGTCATCCGCACGATCCTCGGCTCGGGCGACGGATTCACGCAGAAGACCCCGCGCCATGTGCTGATGTTCGACCACGCGCTCGACGTGCTGGCCGCCGAAGGGCTTTCGTTCGGCAAGGCGCGCATCGTCAGCCGCACGGTGGAGTTCGTGCCGCTGGTCGTTCCCTATGTGGTCGAGGGCAAGAAGCGCAAGGGATTCTATTTCGATTTCAGCCGCGTCTACTGGAACAAACCCGAGGGTTACACCTACCAGCGCGACCGCACGTGGCAGTTCAACAACCTCAAACCCCGCACCTATAAATGATCCGCATTCTCCGGCATACGCTCTGCCTCGCCCTGCTGCTGACGCTCGCGGCCTGCGAAAAAGACCGCGAGCCGCGAATCGAGGTCTCGACGGGAGAGATTCACCTCCCGGGCGACGCTTCGTCCGGGACGACGTTCACCGTGTCGGCCGAAGAACCGTGGACGCTGTCGTATACCGGCGAGGGATTCGCCGTGACGCCGGACGGCGGCGTCCGCGGGGAGACGACGGTCACGGTGACCGCCTCCGAACCCAACTCCGCCAAGGCGCGCCGGAAGCTGGGCACGATAACCGTCCGCCACCCCGCCAACAAGGACGGCTATCCGGTCGAGGTCTACCAACGGCCCGCCGTGGCGACGCAGACCCTTCTGCTGTACATGCCCGGACGAGGCCTGATCAACTATTACGAGCGCAACATCGAGGGCGTCAGCGCGGCCGTGACGAACCAAATCCCGGGCGACGGGCGCATTCTGGTCTGCTATCAGCCCGAGAAGCATTCGTCGGCCGTGATGCTGGAAATCTATTACGACAGGAACAAGCGACGCAGCGAGACGAAAACTCTCAAAACCTACGACGGCTTCAACGCCGGAAACCCCGAAAAGGTGCGGCAGCTGTTCGCCGATGCCGCGGAGCTGGCTCCGGCCCAAAACTACGGGCTGATCATCGGCTGCCACGGCAAGGCGTGGATTCCGGTCGCCAGCGGCTCGCTCTCCTACTCGATGCGGCGTTCCGCCGAGGACGACCTATGGGCCGCGCCCCCGGGGGCCAAGCAGACCCGTTCGTTCGGCGACAAGGGCTACGAACTGAACATCACGGAGCTGAAGGAGGCGCTCGAAGCGCAGCAGTTCCGTTTCGACTACCTGATCTTCGACGACTGCTTCATGGCCAACATCGAAACGCTCTACGACCTGCGTTCGGTCATCGGCTACATCGTGGCGTCGCCCTGCGAGGTCATGGGCGACGGATTCCCCTACGACCGGATCGTCCCCCACCTGTTCGAAACGGGACCGGTCGCGGACCGGCTCGCGGAAACCTGCCGGGAGTTCTGGAACCTCTACGAAAACGAATACCAGAGCACGACCTGGAAAGAGCAGTCGGGCTGCATCTCACTGGCCGTCACGTCGCAGCTGGACGCGCTGGCGGAGGTGATGCGCCGCATCAACGAAAAAGGCAAACAGCCGTTCGAACTCTCGCAGCTCCAGTACTACGAGGGACTGATGACACACCTTTTCTACGACTTGGGGCATTACGTCGAATTGAGCTGCGGCGACCCGGCGCTCGTCGAGGAATTCACGACGCAACTCGACCGGGCATTTCCCCCCGAAAGCCGTCTGTGCACGAAGCAGTTCTATTCCCAATACAACAACGGGTCGAACCCCGTGCATTTCTATACGGGCGTCTCCGTGAGCGAGCCTTCGACGAAGTACGTCGCCGAAAACCGGATGACGAACTGGTATCGGGACACGCATTAAATGAAATGAAAAGAGCGATTCTCACGAATCGCTCTTTTCATTTATGCATACAGCCCGGACTTCCTATTCATACTGCCCGGACTTCAGCCGCTCCACCTCCTCGCGGGTCAGGAACCGCCACGCTCCGCGCTTGAGGTTCTTCTTCGTGAGACCCGCATAGTAAACGCGGTCGAGTTTGGTCACGGTGTAACCCAGGAACTCGAAAATACGGCGCACGATGCGGTTGCGGCCCGAGTGGATCTCGATGCCCACCTCCTGCTTGTTCTCCTTGACGTAGGAAATCTCGTCGGCGAAGATCTCGCCGTCTTCGAGCGTGACGCCCTCGGCGATGCGGTCCATGTCGGCGCGCGTCAGGGGTTTGTCGAGCGTCACCTGGTAGATTTTCTTCTTCTTGTAGGAAGGGTGCGTCAACTGCTTCGTAAGGTCGCCGTCGTTGGTGAACAACAGCAGCCCGAGGCTGTTTTTGTCGAGACGTCCCACCGGGTAGATGCGCTCCGTGCAGGCGCCCGAGACCAGCTCCATGACCGTCTTTCCGGCATGGGGATCGTCGAGCGAAGTGACGTAGCCCTTGGGCTTGTTCAGCACCAGGTAGACCTTCTTCTCGCCCTGCACCGGCTCGTCGTTGAACCGCACTTCGTCGGTCGGCAGCACCTTGGTCCCCAGTTCGGTGACGATCTTGCCGTTGACCGAAACGACGCCCGCCGTGATGAAATCGTCGGCCTCGCGGCGCGAGCAGATGCCCGACTGGGCGATGAAGCGGTTCAGGCGCATCTCGCCCGTCTGCTTCTCGGGATTGAATTTCGGATACGACGCCGGTTTGTCGTCGTGTTTCTTATAGGCAGGTTTGAACGGTTTGTCGACGAACTTCCGGTCGCCGAATTTCTTATCCCCGAATTTTTTCTCGCCGAACTTCTTCTCGCCGTAGGGCTTGTCGCCGAACTTCTTGGGTCCGAATTTCTTCTCGCCGTAGGCCGGCTTGTCGCCGTAACTGCGGCGCGGACGCTCCTCGTCGCTGCGGTGACGGTCACCGTCGTAGCGGGGTTTGTCGCCGAAGGAACGCCGCGGACGGTCGTCGTCCTGACGCTGACGGTCGCCATAGGGACGCGGGCGGTCGTCATACGAACGGCGCGGGCGGTCGCCCTCCCCGCGGGATTTGTCGCCGTAGTGCGGCTTCTCGAAGACCGGACGGTTGTCGGCCGTGAAATGGGGGTTATACGAAGCCCGGCGTTCGGGCCTGTTTTCAAAGGAGGGTTGCTCCGAATCGGCGGCATCACGCTGCAAACGCGGGCGACGCTCGACACGCTCCGCCGTAGCAATTACGGTGCGCTTGCGCTTGTCGCGTCCGAAGCGCTCGAGCACCGGGGTCGAGTCGTTTTTGGGATCTTTCATCGTTTCTGTTCTACTAATATCAAAGTGTCGGGGCAAAGATAGTGCAAGTTTCGGGGATAACAACACATTGCGTGCCCGAATTCATCTTTTCGGGAAAAATTTAGAATTAGCCTCAACGATGAATTACTTGCATAACCCGAGCGCATCCTCTTTGAAAAAACGGATTAGTTCCGGTACTTGAGATATGCCTTTCAGCCTTTTCTCTACTTGCTTAGTCCGCTTTTTCGCAAGTTCTATAACCACTGCCTGCACGGCAAGTAAGTTATCGTCCGTAGGACCGCAATATTTTCTGATTTTAACATAAGCATCATAAATAGGTCGTTTTTTGTGCGATGCCGAAATAGCCGCAAACGGACTATCAGGATTCTTGCGATACAAACGCTCTATCAGATCATAGTTTGTAATATATTGTTTTTCTTTTTGCTTCAAAATTTCCACCTGACGCTGTCGCTCTTCCACCTGACGCCGTCGCTCTTCCACCTGACGCTGTCGCTCTTCTTCCTGACGCTGTCGCTCTTCTTCCCGGCGACGGCGTTCTTCCGCCTCTTTGGCAAGCCGTTGCTGTCTTTGCCTTTCGACTTCAAGGCGTTTTTTCTCTTTGGCTCGCCTGATTTCACTTAAAGAGATAATAGAACGAGATATTTCTGCCACTTTTTTCCGACCATCCTGATATTTCGAATTTTTTTCGTATTTTATAATTTTTATCCAACGTCCCAACGAATCCGTTGCCTCAACGGTAAAATACAGCGTTTCAATTCGAGGTTTCTGGGGTTCACCGTCAAAAGTTCTTGTTACTCGAATTTGCTGTGGACGACCGTCGCGAAAATCATATCGTATCTTCTCCGTGTACCACCATAGTTTTTCATACCCTCGAAACGACACGGAATTCGCATCTCGCCGTTCATGGATCAATGACAACAGAAAATTGTTCGGAGCCCAAGTTCTTGTATAAACGCCGAAATTCTCATACTGAACAATTCGTTGCATAGCATCCAGTTTTACATGCCTTGTACCCACAGATTTGCCAGTGAGATCGTATCGGCGAAGCTCGACCTGACCACTGCCGGAAGGCCAGAACAGCACCTCTTCCCCTAACCGAAGCGAATCCCGCCGATCTAAACACCATTCGGCTTGTTTACTGACTTGCAGATTTGCGATCGGGTCCGGTCCATCGTTATTCATATTTGATCCGAATTTAAGTATGTAACATTTTGTTTCAGGAAAGTGTTCACAGACAATGACGTTATTGGACACCTTTTCTCCGGGAACCATTTTACCAAACCGATCCACACACTCAACAGTCGTTACGCAAACCATACCATCCAACAGGTCATCCGCAGACAAGTCGGCGATATACGGCAATAAACTCTGTGGATGCGACATAAAAACGACATTGTCATACAGAATTTTATCACGCAAAGCATGCATTTGCCCCTGACACAAATACGGTTGCATCAAAACCGCCACAACCGCAAAATAAACATTTTTGAACATAAATAAACGATTAATTGCCTTCCGACTCCTATCTGGCAAAATTGCAAAAAAGAAGTGTGGAGTCGTTCGTTTATCTATCACGAGGCTCTGGAATGCCCTTGCATAAAATAAACAATACCCCACACCGGATAGTATATCGGGAATGATATAACTATACACGGCAATGAGTGTTCGTATTGCTTATCCCTTATGCAATGAAATTTTCCAGATTTCGTGATAAGGATGAAGCGAAACACTTCTACCAAAATATGTCGCTAACCGTATGGATAGCATTACAAAGATAGAAAATGTTTTCGAAATACAATCCTCATTCGGGGTATTGCATCAACAAATTTCCGAAAAAGGTTCCTGAAAATCAATATTGACTTTGAACAATGTTATTTCAATTTGGGAGAGAATGGCAAAATAACAGGCGGGAAATTACTATCTTTGCATCCGTTATGACCATGAACCGCGAAATACTGCGCATTGCGCTCCCCAATATCGTCTCGAACATCACCGTGCCGCTCATGGGCATCGTATCGACCGCCATCGCCGGACACTGGGGAGCCGACTCCGCCGCCACGATCGGCGCGCTGGCCATCGGCGTCTCGATCTTCAACTTCATTTACTGGAACTGCTCGTTCGTGCGCATGGGAACCAGCGGGCTGACGGCCCAGGCGTTCGGCGCGGGCGACTTCCGCGAGTGCACCAACATGCTGGCCCGCGCGCTGTCGGTGTCGGCGGTGATGGGTGTGCTGATGATCCTGCTCCAATACCCCGTGGGAGAACTGGCCCTCTGGGCCATGAACGGCAGCGAAATGACCCGCGACTACTTCTATGCCCGCATCTGGGCCGTGCCGGCGGGCATCGTACTCTTCGGGTTCAACGGCTGGTTCACGGGGATGCAGAACGCCATATTCCCCATGCTGACGGCCGTCACGGTCAACATCGTGCACATCCTTTGCAGCCTCTGGTTCGCCTTCGGGATGGATATGGGCATCGTGGGCATCGCCTACGCCTCGGTGATCGCCCAATGGACCGGCGTGGCGCTCTCGGCGCTGCTGCTCGCCGCCAAATACCGTCCGATCCTCACCGGGATCGACTGGTCGGAGGTGCTGGACCTCAAACCGCTGAAGACGTTCTTCATCATCAACCGCGACATCATCCTGCGCACGTTCTGCATCGTCGCGGTCTACACCTTCTTCACCGGGGCGTCGGCACGCATGGACGACCCCGCGCTGCTGGCCGTGAACACCCTGCTGCTGCAACTCTTCACGCTCTTTTCCTACATGAACGACGGCTTCGCCTACGCCGCCGAGGCGCTCACGGGACGCTTCATCGGGGCGCGCGACAGCGTGTCGCTGCGCGACTGCCTGCGGAGGTGCATCGCCTGGGGAACGCTCGTATCGGTGGTCTTCGTGGGGATTTATCTCGTCTGGTGGCGCGACCTGGTGGGCGTGTTCGTAGATCACTCGGCACCCAACGCCGGGGTGATCGAGGAGCTGGCGGGACGCTACATCGTCTGGATCATCCTCATCCCGATCGCCTCGGCCATGCCCTTCATCATGGACGGCATCATGGTCGGAGCCACCGAAACGCGCGTCATGCGCGACTCGATGTTCTGGGCCACGGCGGCCTATTTCGCCATTTACTACGCCTGCTACCCGCTGATCGGCAACAATGCCCTGTGGCTGGCCTTCACGCTCTACATGTTCCTGCGCGGAGTGATCCAGTTCTTTATGACCCGCCGGCTGAAAACCATCTACGACAAGATCGCATAGGACCCGGACAACCGCCCGCCGGCACGGAACGAGCGCCGGACAAGCCTCCGAAAAGGAAACCGCCCCCGCCGGAGATGCTTCCGGCGGGGGCGAAACCGTAAAAACGAGACCTTCCGGACCGTCTATTCCGCGAAGCCATCCCAGTCGTCGCGGAACTGCTCGGAGCCGGTCTTTTTGGCAAAAATGCACCGGTTGTCGTAAACGTCGGCCTCGGCATCGGTCAGCTCCCGCGACCACGCCACGCGGCCCGAACGGTCGGCGCCGGGTCCTTCGCAACGCCATTCGGCATAGTACACATCGCCTTTACGGGCCGCGTCGTGCCAGTCGCGCCACCCCTCGGGACGGATCGCCGCGGGAAATTCGCACTCCAGCCACACGGTGCGGGCCGTCGATTTCCACGGACGCCCGAGGTAAACCCGCGTCACCCCTTCGGCCGCCGTCACACGGCAGCAGGAGAAGACGAATCCGTATTCGTTGCGCTCGGTGGTCGAAGCGGCCGTGATGAAACTGTCGGCCTTGCAATGGATCGTCGAACACTCGAACAGCACGATCGAAGGGCCGAAAATGAAGTCGGTGGTTCCCTCGATATAACAATTCTCGACATGTACGCGCGAAACGTAGCCGCGAGCAAAGAAGGTGTCCTGATCGCCGATGAGCGCACAATGATACAGATGGATGCGGTCACCGCGGGTTTCGAGCGCCACGGCCTGCCCTACCCTTCCGGCATCGTTCTCGACGGTCAGGCAATCCAGATAGACATCGTCGGCCTGAACGGACATCGTATAACTGTCGTAGGTGGTCAGCTCGCGGCCGTCGACGACTTTGCCGGCATAGTCGCCCCAGACGATGCGGGTTTCAGCCATTTCATCGCCCAGAATCCGGACCTTGTCCTTATAGACGTCGAGCGTCACCTTCTCGCGATAGACGCCGGGCATAATCCGCACCGTGCGCCACTCCGCAGGCTTCGACGGCAGGGCGTCGAAACACGCCTGAATGGTCCGGAAATTCCCGCCGCCGTTGCAGTCGACGGTATAGACCGTCTCTGCCGAGGCGACGAACGAGGACAGGAGAAGGATCGTTATGATTACAGCGGATTTCATCATAGGTTCGGTGAACGCAATTACACGCTACAACGTCACCCCCGTCTTGAAGATGGCGATCTCCTTGAAACCCGTCTCCTCGTGCTTGAGACGCTCGCCGCCGGCCGTGGCCAGCACCTTGCCGATGAAACGCTCCAGCACGGCCTGCGGCTCCTCGTCCTCGACCAGCGTGCCGGCGTTGAAGTCGATCCAGTTGGCCTTGAACTCCGCGAGCTGCGTGTTGGTCGAAATCTTCATCGTGGGCACGAACGACCCGAAAGGCGTGCCGCGTCCCGTGGTGAAGAGCACCAGCTGGCAGCCCGAGAGAGCCAGCGCCGAAGCGGCCACCAGGTCGTTGCCCGGAGCCTGCAAGAGGTTCAATCCCGGCTTCGTGACGGGCTGTGCGTAGGTCAGCACGTCGACGACGGGCTGCGCCCCGCCCTTCTGCACGCAGCCGAGCGATTTTTCCTCAAGGGTCGTGATGCCGCCCTTCTTGTTGCCCGGCGAGGGATTTTCATAAATCGGCTGGTCGAACCGGCGGAAATAGCGTTTGAAATCGTTGATCAGCGAGACCGTTCCGTCGAAAACCCGGCGGTCTGCGGCGCGGTCCATCAGGATCGTCTCGGCGCCGAACATCTCGGGAACCTCCGTCAGCACCGTCGTGCCGCCCTGCGCGATCAGCCAGTCGGAAAACAGCCCTACCAGCGGATTGGCCGTGATGCCCGAGAAACCGTCCGAGCCGCCGCACTTCAAGCCCACCTTGAGGTAAGCGAGCGGAAGCGGCTGACGCTTATCGGCTTTGGTCTTTTCCACCAGCCTGCAGCAGATTTCGAATCCCGCCTCGATCTCGTCCTCGACCTCCTGGGCGACGAGGAACTTCACCCGCTCGTCGTCCCATTGGCCGATCACCTCTTTCAGGGCCGACACCTGGTTGTTCTCGCACCCGAGGCCCAGCACCAGCACGGCGCCCGCATTGGGGTGACGCACCAGCGCGGCCAGCGCCCGCTGCGTATTGGCGTGGTCGTCGCCCAGCTGCGAACAACCGTAATTATGGGTGTAGACCCGCACGTCGTCGAGGTGCGAGCAGTCGCACTCGCGCTTCACACGCTCCGCGATGGCCTGCGCCTGCCCGTTGACGCACCCCACCGAGGGCACGATCCACAACTCGTTGCGAATGCCCATCGTATCGTTCCCGCGCAGGTAACCCATCACCCGCACGTCGCGCTTCGGGCACCCGACATCGTAAACCTTGGGGACATAGGTGTATTCGAGGTCGTCGCGGAGGTTGGTTTTCAGGTTGTGCGTGTGAATCCACCCGCCCTGCGGCACGTCCTGCGTGGCGTGACCGATGGGATAGCCGTACTTCACGACGTTCTCGCCCGCGGCGATGTCGCGCAGGGCGAACTTATGGCCGCGCGCAACGTCCTCGCGGAGCGTCACGGCGACGCCCTCGACATCGAGCGTCTCGCCCTCGTGCAGGTCGTCGGCCAGTGCGACGGCGACATTGTCCGCAGCGTTGATTTTCAGAAACCGTTTCATATCAATAAAATAAGCCGCATGTCCGGGTCCCGCAAAGCCCCCGCCGAGGCGGGGGTTCGGGGTGGGTCGGACTTGTGAACACGACCGGAGGCCGTGCCACGAACCGTCCGAAACGCCGCACCGGAACAGCTGACTGGTTACGCTCCTAAAAACTTCTTCAAGGCATCTTTCATGCCCAGCGTCTCGATGTCGCGGACATAGCCCGCAACGGTCCCGATGAAGCCCGGAACCTCCGAGAAATCGACGGTGAAGATGCCGCTCTCCTTCACGATCTTCGCGATCGTAGCCTCCATGTCGGCCGAATCCCAGTTGGCGCGGATGTAGTCCACGAACTCCCTCGTGTCGTCGGGTTCGAAACCGCTGTTCGGCCCGTAGAGGGTCATCAGCGCGGCGAACGTGAATGCTTCGCGTTCGGCCAGCCGCTGCGCCTTGAACCAGTTGTCGCGCACGGTCGGATAGTTGCGCGCCTCCCATTTCGAAAGCGAGTTGAGCGAAATGGACCGGAGCATGTGCTTGATGAAGGGGTTGTAGAAACGCTCCAGAATCCCGGCGGCGAACTTCTTCAGCTCGTCCCGGTCCTCGTCGATCATCGGGATCACCTCCTCGGCAACCATGTCGTTGACGAACCGCTCGATGTCGGGCGTATTGAAAGCGTCCATCACCGTCTCGCAGCCCATTTGCAGGGCGATGGGCACCATGCCCGTGTGCGACCCGTTCAGGATGCGGACCTTCTTGTCGCGGAACTGCTTGATCGAGGGCATGAAAACGACGTGCAGCCCCGCCTTGTCCAGCGGCAGCTCCTTCATCACCTCCTTGTAGCCCGGACCGCCGATGGCCCACAGGTGGTACAGCTCGGCCTTCACCACAAGGTTGTCGTCATAGCCGATCTCCTCCCTGATCTCGCCGATCTGCTCGCGCGGGAAACCCGGGACGATGCGGTCCACGAGCGTGTCGCAGAAGTGGCAGCTGTTTTCGACCCAGTCGATGAAATCCTGCCCGAGCTTGTGGTATTCGGCGTGTCTGATGACGTATTCGTGGAGCGTCGAGCCGTTGTTCTCGATCAGCTCGCAGCAGATGATGCAAAGGCCCTTGGTCGGGTCGCCGTTGAAATGTTTGAACCGCTTGTACAGCAGCGCCGTCATCTTGGCGGGATACGACTTCGGCGGACAGGTCGTCAGATCATCGCCCTCCTCGTAGCGGATGCCCGCCTCGGTGGTGTTCGAAATGGTGATCTTCAGCTCCGGCGAGAGGAAATACGCCTCGTATTTCGCATAGTCCACATAGGGATTGAACGAATCCATGATGCTCTTCACCAGCCGCACGTCCTTCTTGGGCCGTTTGTTCTCGATGCCCTCCAGATAGACGTGGTACATGTTGTCCTGCCGGTGCATCAGGTCGATCATCCCCAGCACCTTGCGCTCGGGGTCGATGATCGGCTGGCAAACGGCCACGCCTGCATCCATGACGCCCTTCTCGTTGGCGATGTCGATCTGCCAGTCCACGAAGGCTCTCAAGAAGTTGCCTTCGCCGAATTGCAGGATGCGAACGGGGCGGCCGACCGTTTCGACGGTCGACTTGTTCAGTTGCTTGATCATTGTATGTCCGGTTTTTAAGTTAATCCAATACAATCGGTTTGTATTTCGGAACCAGCGTCTTCATCACGATCCAGCCGATGAGGTAAGCCACGGCGCAGATGCAGAAGACGACGAAATATCCGGCGGGCTTACCCTCGAAACCCATGAACTGCATCGCCGTTTCGTCGGCATATACGAACAGCCAGCCGGCGAACCATTGCAGGATCATCGAGCCTACGCCGCCGGCCATGCCGCCGATGCCCGTCACGGTGGCGATCGCCGACTTGGGGAACATGTCGCCGATGGTCGAGAAGATATTGGCCGACCACGACTGGTGCGCCGCGCCGCCCAGACCGATCAGGATGATCGGGAACCACGGCGAGATCGTGCCCATGGGCTGCGCCAGCAGCACCAGCAGCGGAATGAACGCGAAGATCAGCATGGCGCGCATGCGTGCCGCATAGGGGTTCAGCCCCGTCTTGTTGATGATGATCGTCGGAAGCTTGCCGCCGTAGATCGACAGCATCGTGATGGCATAAAGCGTGAAGATCAGCGCCACGCCCAGCCCTTCGGACATCTTGATCCCGAACTGCGAATTGAGGTACGAGGGGGTCCAGAAGAGGAAGAACCACCACACGCCGTCGGTCATAAACTTGCCGAAGGCGAAGGCCCACGTCTGTTTGAACGAGAGCGTTCTCCAGAACGAGATCTTCTCGCCCTCCTGCTCCTTGCCGACCGTCTCGCCGTCGACCACTTCGTGCTGGTCCTGCTCGATATACTCCAGCTCGGCGGCATTCACCTTCGGATGGTCCGAGGGTTTCTTGTACATGAAGACCCAGAAGCCCATCCAGACGAAGCCCAGGGCGCCGATCACGATGAAGGCCATCTCCCAGCCCCAGGCCTTCGCCAGCAGCGGAATGGTCAGCGGGGCGAACAGCGCGCCGATCGAAGCGCCGGCATTGAAGATCGAGGTGGCGTAGGCGCGGTCCTTCTTGGGGAAGTACTCGGCGGTCACCTTGATGGCTGCCGGGAAGTTGCCCGCCTCGCCCAGGGCGAGGATGCAGCGCGCGGCGATGAAGAAATACATGCTGACCATGGCGATGGTCGCGGCCAGGGCCGACCCGGCCTCGACGGCGCGCAACGCGGCGGCGTCGGGAAGCCCCACCCATGCCTCGGTGGCGATGCCGCAGAGGGCGTGCATGCAGGCTCCCATCGACCAGACGCCGATGGCCCACAGATAACCTTTCTTGGTGCCCATCCAGTCGATGAAACGGCCCGCGAAGAGCATGCAGACGGCATAGACGATCGAGAAGATCGAAGTGATCAGCCCGTAGTGGTACTCGTTCCAGTGGAATTCGGGCTTGATGAACTCGTCCCACGTCAGCGAGAGCACCTGACGGTCGAGGTAGTTAACAGTCGTTGCGAAGAAGAGCATCGCACAGATGACCCAGCGATACTGCGTCATCTTCCCAGCGAGAGTCGATTTGTTGTTTGTCATTATGGGGTTTAATTAAGTAGTGTTCAGGAATTGGTGAGCCGTAGGAACGGCGTCCGGCGGCGGAGCGGGGCCGCCGCCGGACTACCGAACTTACGGAATCGGGTTTAACGCACCCGGGCGATCACGTCCAGAGCGAAACGGCATTTTTCGGTGATCGCCGCCCAGTCCTTCGCGGCGACGACCTCTTTCGGGAAGAGCTGCGAGCCCATGCCCACGCAATAAACGCCGGCCTTGAACCACGCCGTGAGGTTCTCCTCGGTGGGTTCCACCGCTCCGGTGGCCATGATGTTCGACCACGGCAGCGGGGCCTTGACGTTCTTGACGAACGACGGGCCGCCGACGTTGCCCGCGGGGAAGACCTTCGTCAGGTCGCAGCCCAGTTCCTGCGCCGTGCCGATCTCCGTCACCGAACCGCAGCCGGGGGTGTAGGGAACCAGATGGCGGTTGCAGACCCTGGCCACCTCGGCGTTCAGGTAGGGACCCACGACGAAGTTGGCGCCGTACTGCATGTACATCGCGGCCGTCGGGGCGTCGACCACCGAACCGATGCCCAGGATCATCTCCGGGCACTCCGCGGCGGCGAATTTCACCAGACGGATGAACACCTCCGAAGCGAAATCGCCGCGGTTGGTGAACTCGAAAGCGCGCACGCCGCCTTCGTAGCAGGCTTTCACGACCTGCTCGGCCACGTCGGCGTCGGCATGATAGAATACGGGAACCATGCCGGTCTTACCGATGGCCTCCAGAACTTGCATTTTATTGAAGCGAGCCATAATTTTTAATTCTTAATTTTTCATTTTTAATTATCTCTGCACCCGTCCGCTGGCATTGCCTCCGGCCAACGACTCGACCTCCTCGGCCGATACGAGGTTGAAGTCGCCGTTGATCGTGTGCTTCAGGGCCGATGCCGCCACGGCAAATTCGAGGGCCTCTCCCTGCGTCGGCTTGGTCAGCAGGCCGTGGATCACGCCGCCCGAGAACGAGTCGCCGCCGCCCACGCGGTCGATGATCGGGTCGATGTCGTAACGCTTCGACTCGTAGAACTCCTCTCCGTTGTAGATCATGGCTTTCCAGCCGTTGTGCGTCGCCGAGAACGACTCGCGCAGGGTCGAGATCACATACTTGAACCCGAACGTCGCGGCCATCTGGCGGAAGATGCCCTTGTAGCCCTCGGCGTTGGTCTCGCCGCCCTCGACGTCGGCGTCGGGCTTGAACCCGAGGCACAGCTCGGCGTCCTCCTCGTTGCCGATGCAGACATCGACATACTGCATCAGGGGCTTCATAATCGACTGCGCCTTCTCCTTGGTCCAGAGCTTCTTGCGGAAGTTCAGGTCCACCGACACCGTCACGCCGTGACGCCTGGCGGCCTCGCAGGCCAGACGGGTCAGTTCGGCGGCCTTGTCCGAAATCGCGGGCGTGATGCCCGACCAGTGGAACCAGTCGGCGCCCTCCATGATGGCATCGAAGTCGAAATCCTGCGGATCGGCCTCGGCGATCGACGAATGCGCACGGTCGTAGATCACCTTCGAGGGACGCATCGAGGCCCCGGTTTCGAGGTAGTAGATACCCACGCGGTCGCCGCCGCGGGCGATGAAATCGGTCCTCACGCCGTATTTGCGCAGCGCATTGACCGCCGACTGGCCGATCTCGTGCTTCGGGAGTTTCGAGACGAAGTAAGCCTCGTGGCCGTAGTTGGCGCACGAAACGGCCACGTTGGCCTCGCCGCCGCCATAGACGACGTCGAACGAATCGGACTGAACGAAGCGCGTGTTTCCGGGCGTCGAAAGACGCAGCATGATTTCACCTAATGTTACGATTTTCATGGTATTATGACAGCTTAAAATTTAAAATAGTCCTTGGCGTTGCGGTAGCAGATGCCCTCGATGATCTCCCGGCCGATGAAGTCGATCTCCGAGGCGGGCAGCAGGCCCTGCTCGATGTCGTTGCCGACGAGGTTGCACAGCGTGCGGCGGAAATACTCGTGGCGCGGGTACGAAAGGAACGACCGCGAGTCGGTCAGCATGCCCACGAAGCGGCTCAACAGACCCAGCGTCGAGAGGGCGTTCATCTGTTTCTCCATGCCGTCCTTCTGATCGAGGAACCACCACCCCGATCCGAACTGGATCTTCCCGGCGCCGTAGCGGCCGTCCTGGAAATTGCCGATCATCGTGGCCACCAGCTCGTTGTCGCGGGGATTGAGGTTGTAGATGATGGTCTTCGCAAGGCGGTCGTTGCGGTCGAGCATGTCGAAGAATTTCGACATCTGCCTGCCGACCGTGAAGTCGCCGATCGAGTCGAAGCCCGTATCGGGACCCAGCCGGCCGAACATGCGGCTGTTGTTGTTGCGGATGGCGCCGTAGTGGAACTGCTGGGTCCAGCCGGCCTCATGGTCCATCGTGGCGAACTCGACCAGCATGGCGGTCTTGAACTTGCGGATCTCCTCGGGCGTCAGCGTCTGCCCGCCGTATACCTTATTAAAAATAGCGTCGATCTCGGCCTGCGTATAATCCTCGGCATAGAACTCCTCGATGCCGTGGTCCGAAAGGCGGCAGCCGACCGACCCGAAGAACTCGTGACGCACGCGCAGCGCGTCGATCACATCGGCGAACTTCGTGATCGCGACGCCCGAAACCTCCGAAAGCTTCTCCATATAAGCGCGGAAATCGGCCGAAACCTCCACGGCCATCGCCTTGTCGGGACGCCACGTGGGGAGCATCCTGGTCGCAAAACCGTCCTCGCGGACCTTGATATGGTGTTCGAGCGAATCCACGGGATCGTCCGTCGTGCAGACCGCCTCGACGTTGTAGCGGCGCATCAGGCCGCGGGCGTGGTATTCGGGACGCTGCAACAGCGCCGTGCAATGGTCGTAGATTTCGCGGGCCGAAGCGGGGTTGAGCAGTTTCGTCACCCCGAAGGCGGTCTTCAATTCGAGATGGGTCCAGTGGTAGAGCGGATTGCGCATCGTATAGGGAACCGTCTCGGCCCACTTCTCGAACTTCTCCCAATCGGTCGTATCCTTGCCCGTGCAATACTTCTCATCGACCCCGTTGGTGCGCATGGCGCGCCATTTGTAGTGGTCGCCTTCGAGCCAGATCTTCGACAGGTTGTCGAAACGGTGATCCGAAGCCACGTACTCGGGAATCAGGTGGCAATGGTAGTCGATGATCGGCATCTTGGCCGCATGGTCGTGGTAAAGACGCTGCGCAGTCTCGGTCTGCAACAGGAAGTTGTCGTCGTTGAACTGTTTCATAAAAAATAAAAGCTATCGCGGTTAAATTTCTATACGTATCAGGCTCTTTTTCATAACGTAAAATTAGTAACTTTCCGCCACTCGGAATATGAAAAATTACCGAATTAAATAGAATATTTGCCGTTTTGGTTGACCAATATACGGAAAAATTGTAAATTTGCCTACAAACAACGGAAAAACTTCAATTCTAATTTTATGAAAAAACCGATTATGTGGGTTGCAGCCCTCCTGACGGCCTCCTGCGCACCCGCTTTGAAGGTCGAAGTCGCCAACACGACCCCGACCGAACGCGATGACGAAACCGTCGAAATCGCCTGGTCCGAAGTCGCCGCGCTCAAAGGTGTGACGCCGGACAACATCGTCGTCCTGAACGACGACAACGAGCAGATCCCCTCGCAGGTCCTCTTCCGCGGCGGAACGGAGCCGCAGGCGCTGATCTTCCAGACCGACGCCGACCCGATGGAAAGCAAGCGGTTCAAACTGGTCACAGGCCAGCGCGAGAACTACCCCGCCGAGGCGTTCGGCCGCACGGTTCCCGAACGTTACGACGACTACGCCTGGGAGAACAACAAGGTGGCCTACCGCCTCTACGGCCCGGCGCTCGAAACCTCTCCCGAGAAACTCGTCACTCCGGGCATCGACGTATGGGTGAAGTGCACCGACAAACTGGTGATCGACGAGTGGTACGCCCGGGGCAACTACCACCACAACTACGGCGACGGCATGGACTGCTACAAGGTGGGCGTGACGCTCGGTTCGGGCGCATCGCTGCCCTTCGCCGGCGGTAAATTCTGGATGATGGGACACAACTACGCCACGGCCCGGACGCTCGACAACGGCCCGATCCGCACTTCGGTCGAATTGACCTACGCCCCGTTCGATGTCGACGGCACGCCCGTGACGCTCACCAAGATCATCTCGCTCGACGCCAACCAGCGCTTCAACCGCATGGACAACATCTACGAAGGAGCATTCGCCGAGATGCCGATCGCCGCGGGCTTCGTGCGCCACGACGTGAAACAGATGCAGCGCGGCGAAGGCTGGATGGCCCTATGCGAGGCCGTTTCGGACTCGAAGAACCCCGCACGCGACGGCGACATCTACCTGGGCGTGATCCTGCCGGGAGCCGAGATGCTTACGGACACGCTGGGCCACGCCGTAGCCGTCAAGGCCGTGAAACCCGGCCGGACGCTGACCTACTACGCCGGTTCGGGCTGGAGCCAGGGCGGCGTGGAGGACATGAAGGAGTGGATCGAAGAGATCGGGCAGGCGCAGGCCGCCGCCGTGACGCCGCTCAAAGTGACGGTCCTCAACTAAAAATCCATCCCAAAAAGGGCAGGCATATCATCCTGCTTTTTCCGAAAGGCCCGGTCCGACGACCGGGCCTTTCTCTGTCGGAACCCTTTCCCGAAGCGGGCGCAATCCGGCTTGCGATTGTCCGGCTTTTTATGTATATTTGTAACTCCTATTTCACAAAAATCATGGACAGACAAAAGATCGTTACCTTCGGGGAGATCATGCTGCGGCTCACGCCGCCCGACTACCTGCGTTTCAACCAGACGAACCTCTTCCGCGCCAGCTACGGCGGAAGCGAGGCCAACGTCGCCGTATCGCTGGCCAACTACGGCCTGCAAAGCGAATTCGTCACCCGCCTGCCGGACAACCGGGTGGCCGACGCCTGCATCGACGACCTGCGCCGCTACGGCGTACGGACGGACGCCATCCTGCGCGGCGGCAAGCGGCTCGGGATTTACTACATGGAGGAGGCCGCCGCGATGCGCTCGTCGCACGTCGTATACGACCGCGCCGACTCGGCCTTCGACACCCTGCAACCGGGGATGATCGACTGGGACGGAATCTTCCGCGGCGCCTCGTGGTTCCACTGGTCGGGGATTTCGGCCGCGGTGAGCGCCGGCACGGCGGCCGTGTGCGCCGAGGCGATTGCGGCGGCGCACGCGGCGGGACTGACCGTCTCGTGCGACATCAACTACCGCAAGAACCTCTGGAAATACGGCAAGGAGCCGCAGGAGGTGCTCCCGCCGCTGATGGAGCAGTGCGACGCCTTCTTCGGCACGGACGACGAATACGAAAAGGTGCTCGGCATGCAGCTGCCGCAGTTTGCGGCCCGCGACGCCGCCTATCGTCCCGATACGGCGGGTTACGAACGGGCCTCGGCGGAGGTTGCGGCGCGCTTTCCCCGCTGCCGGAGCATCGTCTTCGGACTGCGCAGCGTATTGAGCGCCAACCACCACCTGATCTCGGGAACGCTCTACACGGGCGGACGTCTGCACTCCACGCGGGTTTACGACATCGACCCCGTGGTCGACTGCGTCGGCGTGGGCGACGCCTTCGTGGGCGGATTGCTCTACGGAATGGCCGCGCATCCCCACGACGCCCAGTTTGCGCTGGACTTCGGAACCGCGGCCTGCGCGTTGAAAAACACCGTGCCGGGCGACTACAACCAGTTCACGGCCGCAGAGGTCGAACAGCTGGCCCGCGGCTCCGTCTCGGGCCGCATCGCCCGCTAACCGGCGTAAGACGCCGGATTCAGGGTGCGGCCGGTTTACCGGAATGCTGTTCCCCGGTTCCGCGCCCGCACGGCCAAAAGGCAGGATTGGCAAAGCGGCCGGTTGGCCGGAACGCTACTCCCTGGCCCCGCGCCCGCACGGCCAAAAGGCAGGATTGGCAAAGCGGCCGGTTGGCCGGAACGCTACTCCCTGGCCCCGCGCCCGCACGGCCAAAAGGCAGGATTGGCAAAGCGGCCGGTTGGCCGGAACGCTACTCCCTGGCCCCGCGCCCGCACGGCCAAAAGGCAGGATTGGCAAAGCGGCCGGTTGGCCGGAACG
>ERZ773138.1394-NODE-1394-length-22858-cov-21.273517_pt1 | contig 22858 bp, 20 predicted proteins | sample MGYA00511114_ERZ773138 | MGnify/ENA primary metagenome ERZ773138 (study PRJEB29015, sample SAMEA2737805) | human gut metagenome | biome: human gut; feature: human-associated habitat; material: faeces | place: China | collected 2012 ...
TCTTCCGATCTTCGGCCTTCGCCGCGCCGCGCGTGACCCCGCCGCCGGTGTTTTCCGCGCCCGCGCGCCCCATGCCGGCCACACCGGCCGCACCCGAGCCGGCTATGCCGGCCGCGCAGATCGTGCAGACCGCCATCGAGCCGGAGGCGGAAACGCCCTCCCCGCTCGAGAGCGCCGCGCCCCCGGCCGAGCCGCCCGCCCGCCTGATCGGCGAGGCAATGCACACGTACATCCTCGTCGAAAAGGGCGAAACGCTCATCCTCATCGACAAGCACGCGGCGCACGAGCGCATCAACTTTGACCGTCTGCGGCAGAGCCCTGCCGACATCCCGTCGCAGACGCTGCTCGAGCCGCTGCCCTTCACGCCGGACGCGAGCGATGCCGACGTGCTGCAGCAGTACGGCAACGTGCTCGCGGAGCTCGGCTTCACGCTCGAGCCGTTCGGCCGCAATGATTACATTCTGCGCGGCGTGCCCGCGCAGCTCGACGCGGCGGACGCGCTGCCCGCGCTCGAGGAGATCTGCGCGCAGCTGCGCCACGGCGCGCGCATGGACGCGCAATCCGTGCGCGACGAGGTGCTCAAGACCGTGGCGTGCAAGGCCGCCATCAAGGCCGGCTGGCAGACCGAACCCGAGGAGCTGCTGCGTCTGGCGGACGCGGTGTGCGCGGGCGAGGTGAAATACTGCCCGCACGGCCGCCCCGTCGCCGTGACGCTCACGCACCGGGAACTGGACAAGCTCTTCAAGCGCATTGTTTAAAAAGGAAGCAGGGAGCGCCGGAACGCGCTCCCTGTCAGCCTGTACAGCTTCGTTTACTTGTGATAGTACAAAATGCCCATGCAGCCGGGGCCGCAGTGGTTCGACACCGTGCAGCCGGCCCGCGTGTGGAGAACCTCCTCGAACGGCTGGCACGCGCGCACGACGCGCTCGAGCTCCCGCCACGTGGCCTCGTCACAGCCGGAGTCCGTGATGAAGATGCGATGGCAGTCGATGTCGTCGCGGCCCTTGAGCCGCTCCTCGATGTACTGCACGTAGCACTTTTCGAGCTTGCCGCGGTACTTGTGGCCGACGCCCATCTTGCCGTCCTTGACCTCGATGCACGGCTTGAGGTGCAGGAGGTTGGCGCTCATGGCCACGAGCGCCGAGCAGCGGCCGCCGCGCTTGAGATACTCCAGCGTGTCGATCACGAAGCTGACATCGAGCTTCTCGCGCTTTTTCTCCAGCGCCGATGCGATGTCGGCCGCGTCCATGCCCTGCTCGGCCATCTCGGCCGCGTCGAGCACCAGGTGGCCGATGCCGGTCGAGAGGTTGCGCGAGTCCACGGGGTAGACGTTCGTAAACTCCTGCGCCGCGATGCAGGCGTTCTGGTAGCAGGCGGACATGTCGCTCGAGATCGTGAAGTGGATCACGGCGTCATATTCCTCCCGGCACGCGGCGAAGTACGCCAGATAGTCCGACACGTTCACCGCCGCGGTCTTGCAGAGCTTGCCCGTGACATTTGCGTACTCGTAGAGCTCCTCGGGACGCACGTCGATGCCGTCGCGCAGGGTCTCCTCGCCGCGGATGATGTACAGCGGCGTGATGCCGATGTGGTAGCGCTCGATCAGCTCCGGCGAAAGATCGCACGTGCTGTCGGCAGAAATTTTGATCTTCATGGGTTCACCTTCTTGAAAACTGGGAAATGTGCTTTCATTCTAACACATTTCTAATACTTTTCAACATAATCTTTTTGAATTCTCCCTCACGGAAAGGAGACTGCCACGATGCAGCCAAAACTTGTCGTCATCACCGGCCCGACCGCCTCGGGCAAGACCGCGCTCGGCGTGGCGCTCGCGCAGCGCCTGGGCGGCGAGGTCGTCTCGGCCGACTCGATGCAGATCTACCGCGGCATGGACATCGGCACGGCCAAGCCCACGCCGGAAGAGATGCAGGGCGTGCCGCACCATATGATCGACATCGCCGACCCCGCGGAAAATTACTCCGTCTCGCGCTATGCGGCGCAGGCGGTCGCCTGCGTGGACGATATTCTCGCGCGGGGAAAACTGCCGATCGTCGTCGGCGGTACGGGGCTGTACATCGACTCGCTCATCGCCGGGCGCACGTTCGCCGACGGCACGGCCGACACCGCGCTGCGGCAGGAGCTGAGTGAGCGCTATGACGAAATCGGCGGCGAGGGCCTGCTCGGCGAGCTGCGCAAGGTCGACCCCGAGCGGGCGGCCAGGCTCCACCCCGCGGACAAGAAGCGCATCGTGCGCGCCATGGAGGTCTACATCCTCACGGGCAAGACCATCACGCAGCACGACGCCGAGACCCGCGCCGTGCCGCCGCGGTACGACGCGGCAAAGATCGCGCTCGATTTCGCCGACCGGCAGGATCTCTACGACCGCATTGACCGGCGCGTGGACGCCATGGTGCGCCAGGGCCTGTTTGACGAGGTGCGCGCGCTGCTGGCCGCCGGTGTCCCGGCCGACTGCACGGCCATGCAGGCCATCGGCTACAAGGAGGCCGTTGCCGCCGTGCGGGGCGAGGCATCGCCGCAGGACGCCGTCGCCGCCATCCAGCTCGCCTCCCGGCGCTATGCCAAGCGCCAGCTCACGTGGCTGCGGCGCGATCCGGACCTGTTCTGGATCCGGCACGAAAAAACGCCGGACATGGACCTGGCGTGCCGCCTTTCGACGCAATTCTTATCCGGCCGCGGTATAGAATAGTGGCCTGTACAAATCCGGAGGAAACTGCCATTTCGACCGGATTTGTATAAATTCACTATTTCACGGAGCGGCAGATTGTGCTATGATAAATAAATGTGTATCCGCTCCGGCCAAAGGAGCGGCGATCATGCAAAAGACACAGAACCTTCAGGACGCATTCCTCAACTACATCCGGCGGGAAAAGATCCCCGTGACCCTGTTTCTCATGAACGGGTTTCAACTGCGCGGCGTTGTACGCAGCTTTGACAGCTTCGTCGTGCTCATCGACGCCGACGGCCGGCAGCAGATGATCTACAAGCACGCGATCTCGACGGTCGCCCCGGCGCGGCCGGTCTCGCTCGAACTGCAGGGCTGATCTCCCCGCCGCCCCCCGCCGAAAGGAGGGCCGGATTTGAAGAAAACGAATACCTTCACGAACATCGCCATGTTCGTGCTCTTCGCGGCCATGCTCGTGTATCTGGGCGTGTACCTGTTTCGCTCGACGCAGCAATCCTACGCCACCGCCCCGGCGGTGCTCGTGACCGTCAGCGAGAGCGGACAGGCCAGCGGCATCGTCGTGCGCGAGGAGCAGGTCATCGCCTCGGACAAGGAATTTCTGTCCCTGTCCGTGGACGACGGCAAGGAGGTCGCAAGCGGCGGCGAGATCGCCATCGGCGTGGACTCCAAGGCCGCGCTCGACAGCGCCAGCCGCGCCCGCGAGCTGAAAAAAGAGATCGCCTACGTCTCGAGCCTGCTCTCGCGCGCGGGCAGCGCCTCCGGCGCGTCCGACCGCGACAGCGACGTGCGCAGCGCCATCCTGCAGCTCAACGCCGCCGTCTCCGCCGGCAGCACCTCGGAGCTGGATGACCTCTGCATGGATCTCAGCTCCCTGCTCTTTGGCTCTGCGACCGGCACCGTCTCGCAGGGCGACCTCGATGCGCTCAATGCCGAACTGCACCAGCTCGAAAACGCCGGCGCAGGCCGCGGCAGCATCACGGCCCCGGCCGCGGGCCTGTTCACGTCCACGACCGACGGATACGAATCGCTCACGCCGGACATGCTCGAAAACCTCACGCCCGACGGCGTGGACGCGCTCGAGCGCACGACCCCTGCCACGCCCGCCAACGCGATCGGCAAGCTCGTCACGGCGAAAAAGTGGTACTTCGCCTCCGTCATGAACAAGGCCGACGCCGACCGCCTGAACCTGAACGGCAGCGCCACGCTCGACTTTCCGCAGCATTACACCGGCACCGTCTCGGCGACCGTGATGAGCAAGAGCGAGCCGGACGACAGCGGCAAGGTCGCCGTCGTGTTCGCGTGCAACGCGGCGCTTTCCGACACGCTGGCCATGCGCAAGACGACGGCCGACGTCGTCTACAGCGAGCACACCGGCCTGCGCGTCCCGCTCAAGGCCGTGCATATGGACGATGACGGGCAGGCGTTCGTCTACGTCGTCACGGCGGCGCAGCTGGAGAAAAAACCGATCGAGATCATCTATCAGACCGACGACTACTGTCTCGTCGCCCAGAGCGCGGAGAGCAACGCCCTGCGCGCCGGCAACGAGATCGTCGTCACCGGCAAGGGCCTGTCCAACGGGCAGGTCGTGAAATAAGGAGGCGCCACCCACTATGAGCACCATTGCCGAAAACATTGCCGCCATCCGCGCGCGCATCGACGCCGCCGCCCGCACTACGGGCCGCACGGGCGCCGACATCACGCTCGTGGCCGCAACGAAGATGAACGACGCCGCGCGCGTGCGCGAGGCCGTCGCCGCCGGGATCGACGCCTGCGGCGAGAACCGCGTGCAGGAAATGACCGAAAAGCTCGCCCAGGGCGCCTACACCGGCGCGCCGCTGCACTTCATCGGCCACCTGCAAACGAACAAGGTCCGGCAGGTCGTGGGAAAGGTCGATCTCATCCAGTCGGTGGATTCGCCGGAGCTTCTGGCCATGATCGAAAAGCGCGCGGCCGGGCAGGGCATCGTGCAGGACATCCTGCTGGAAGTGAACATCGGCGGCGAGGCCGCCAAGAGCGGCGTGGCCCCCGCCGCCCTGCCGGAATTGCTGGAAACGGCCGCCGGCTGCGCGCATATTCGCGTCCGCGGCCTGATGGCGATCCCGCCCGTGGCAGAAACTTCCGACGGAAATCATGCATATTTTGCGAAAATGCATGAGCTTTTTGTTGACATCGGCAGAAAAAAATACGATAATGTTTTTATGGACTTTCTGTCCATGGGTATGAGCGGAGACTTTGAAGACGCCATTTCCGCCGGCGCGAACATGGTGCGCGTCGGCTCGTCGATTTTTGGCGCGCGGGATTATTCCCGGCACTGAGCGCCGTCTCGGCACACTCCGCAGAGATCAGTGCAGCGGCACGGCAGCCGCCGGCACGTAAAGGGGGGTCCCGAATGGGATTTTTGGATGAACTGAAAAAAATGACCCGTCCGTATGATGACGACGACGAGTTTTTCGATGATGAGGATGAAGCAATCCCGGTCGCGGAAGAGCCCGCGCCGGCACGCCCGGCACAGGCCCGTCCGGCGCAGGCGCGTCCGGCTGCGGCCCGCCGCCCGGCGCCCGCACCGAAAAGGAGCGCCTTCGTGCACGACGAGCCGTCGGAATCGGAGCGTCCCGCGCCGAGCTATGCGCCGAGAGGCGACAGCCGCGCGGCCGACAAGGTCGTCAATCTCAACAACGGCGGCGGCCAGCTCAAGGTCGTGGTCGCTGCGCCGAAGCAGTTTGAGGCCGCGTCCGAGATCGCGGAGCATCTGCGCGATCGCCGCGCCGTGCTCCTCAACCTGGAAAAGACCGATCCGGCGGTCGCCCGCCGGCTGATCGACTTTCTGTCCGGCGTCGCCTACGCGCAGGACGGCAAGATCCGCCGCGTGGCCAGCGCGACGTATATCATCACGCCATTCAATGTCGACCTCATGGGCGACCAGCTCGACGATATGGAGTCGGGCGAGTTTCACCTGTAAATCCGGGCATACTGTCTCTGACAGCGCCTATCGTGTAGTACACCTATAGAAAGAATGGAGGACTATCCAACATGACTCCTCAGGATATTCGGGAAAAAACGTTTGAAAAAGCGATGTTCGGCGGATACGACATGGCCGCCGTGCAGAACTATCAGGAAGAAGTGGCCACCGAGCTTGCCAACGCGCAGAAGGAAGTTGCCGTGCTCAAGGGCAAGATGAAGGTGCTGGTCGATAAGATAGAAGAGTACCGCGCCAGCGAAGACGCCATGCGTCTGGCCATACTGTCGGCCCAGAAGGTCGGCAAGCAGATAGAGGACGATGCCCAGGCCCGCGCCGACAAGATACTCGGCGAGGCCAAGAACACGTCCGACCGAATACTTGGCGGCCTCCAGCACGAAACCGCCAACGAGGAAGCCAAACTCCTCAACGCCAAAACGTCCTGCGCAAAATTTCTGGAAGATGTGCGTAATCTGTGCATGAATCAGCTCGAGTACCTGGATAAGCTCTCCGGGTCGAAAACCGCGGCCGCGCAGCCTGCTGCGCAGCCGGCGAGCGTGAGCGCAGCCCCGGCCGAGCCGGTGTCCGCGCCGGTCGAGCAGCCCGCGCAGCCGGAAGCCCCGGCCGTCGAGCAGCCTGCGCAAGCAGCCCACGTGTCCGCCGCCCCTGTGGAGGCGCAGCCGGTGGAGACCGACGACACCGCGGCCGACAGTGCAGCAGATGACGCCACGCAGCTTTATCACTTCCTGCATAACAGCTGAGTGAACATGCAATCAACCAGGGCGGGACGGCCGGTGCCGTACCGCCCTGCGCAATTTTTGATGGAAATACAACTCTGAGAGGAGAAAGATAGAACCATGTCCAAGAACGATTTCAACGCCACGATCAATCTGCCGAAAACAGACTTCCCCATGCGTGCCGGCCTTGCCAAGCGGGAGCCCGAGATGCTCCAGCACTGGTACGACATGGACCTGTACCACGAAATGCTCAAAAAGAACGACGGCAAGCCGCGCTTCAGCCTGCACGACGGCCCTCCGTTCTCCAACGGTGACATCCACATGGGCCACGCGCTCAACAAGGCGCTCAAGGACTTCATCATCCGCTCCTACGCCATGCGCGGCTACTACACGCCCTACATCCCCGGCTGGGACAACCACGGCATGCCCATCGAGAGCGCCATCATCAAGGAGCAGAAGCTCAACCACAAGGCCATGAGCATCGCCGATTTCCGCAGCGCGTGCCACGACTATGCGCAGAAATACATCGACCGCCAGATGGCCGGCTTCAAGCGCATGGGCGTCATGGGCGACTGGGAGCACCCCTACAAGACCATGAACAAGGGCTTTGAGTCCGACGAGGTGCGCGTGTTCGGCAAGATGTATCAAAACGGCCACATCTACAAGGGCCTCAAGCCCGTGTACTGGTGCGCCCACGACGAGACCGCCCTCGCCGAGGCGGAGATCGAGTATCAGGACGATCCGTGCACGACCGTGTTCGTGAAGTTCCCGATGCACGACGATCTCGGCAAGCTGCCGAACGTTGACCACAGCAAGCTCTTCTTCGTCATCTGGACGACGACGATCTGGACGCTGCCCGGCAACCTCGCCATCGCGCTCAACCCGCGCGAGCTGTATAACCTCGTGCAGGCCCCGAACGGCGAGGTGTATATCATGGCCGACGCCCTGACCGAGAAGGTCATGCACATCGGCGGCTTCGACAGCTATGAGGTGCTCGAGCAGCATCCGGGCGACTTCTTCGAGAACATGCTCGCCGACCATCCGTTCCTGCCCAAGACCTCGCGCCTGGTGCTGGCGGATTACGTCACCATGGATTCCGGCACGGGCTGCGTGCACACCGCGCCCGGCTTCGGCGCGGACGACTACCTGACCTGCAAGCGCTACGGCATGGACATGGTCGTGCCCGTGGACGATCAGGGCCGCCACACCGACTACGCCGGCAAGTACGCCGGCATGACCACGGAGGAATCCAACCCCGTCATCCTCGCGGACATGAAGGAAGCCGGCTCTCTGTTCGCATCCGAGGACATCGTGCACAGCTATCCGCACTGCTGGCGCTGCAAGCAGCCGATCATCTTCCGCGCCACGCCGCAGTGGTTCTGCTCCGTCGATTCGTTCAAGGAGGAGGCCGTCGCCGCGTGCGAGAACGTGCGCTGGCTTCCCGCCTGGGGCAAAGAGCGCATGGCCGCCATGATCCGCGAGCGCGCCGACTGGTGCATCTCCCGTCAGCGCCGCTGGGGTCTGCCGATCCCGGTGTTCTACTGCGACGACTGCCACAAGCCCGTGTGCAATGAAGAGAGCATCGACGCCGTGGCCAAGCTCTTTGAAAAGGAAGGCAGCAACGCCTGGTTCGACCGCCCGGCGGCCGACATCCTGCCCGAAGACTTCACCTGCCCGCACTGCGGCGGCAAGCACTTCACGCAGGAGACCGACACGCTCGACGGCTGGTTCGACTCCGGCTCTACCCACGTTGCCGCCATGCAGCGCGACCAGGGCTTCTGGCCGGCGGATATGTATATCGAGGGCGGCGACCAGTACCGCGGCTGGTTCCAGTCGTCTCTGCTCGTGGCCGTCGGCGCGCTCGGCAAGGGCGCCCCGTACCGCGAGTGCCTGACCCACGGCTGGACGGTCGACGGCGAGGGCAAGGCCATGCACAAGTCGCTCGGCAACGGCATGGATCCGGCCGAGATCATCAACGAGTTCGGCGCCGACATGCTGCGACTGTGGGCGGGCAGCGCCGACTACCACGCCGACATGCGCTGCTCCAAGGAGATCTTCAAGCAGCTGACGCAAAACTACCTCAAGTTCCGCAACACCGCGCGCTACTGCCTCGGCAACCTCGACGGGTTTGACGCCGAGCATCTCGTCGCGCCGGAGGATATGCTTCCGCTCGACCGCTGGGCCATCACGAAGCTCAACGACCTCATCCGCCGCGTGGCCAAGGCGTATGACAACTATGAATTCCACGTGATCTCGCACGCGATCAACGACTTCTGCGTCGTGGAGCTCTCGAGCTTCTACCTCGACATCATCAAGGACCGCCTCTACTGCGAGGAACGCAACGGCCTCAAGCGCCGCAGCGCGCAGACGGCGCTGTTCCTCATCCTCGACAGCATGACAAAGATGTTCGCGCCGATCCTCGCCTTCACCTGCGACGAGATCTGGCTGGCCATGCCGCACCGCGCCGAGGACGACGCGCGCAACGTGCTGCTCAACGTCATGAATCAGCCGTTCGACGCCTATGCGCTCAGCGAAGACGAGCTCGCCAAGTGGGATCAGCTGATCCGCGTCCGCACGGACGTCAACGGCGTGCTCGAGGCCGCCCGCGCCGAAAAGCGCATCGGCAAGCCGCTCGAGGCTGCCGTGACGCTGCGCGCCGCCGACGATGCCGCCAAGGCCGCGCTCGACGACGTGCAGAGCATGAACCTGCCCGAGCTGCTCATCGTGTCGCAGTGCCTCGTCGGCGGCGACGTGCCGGCCGACGCCGTCACCGGCACCGGCACGAACTTCCCCGGCCTGCACATCTCCGTGCGCAATGCGCCCGGCACCAAGTGCCCGCGCTGCTGGATGCACTCCGAGCAGGCCGACCCCGAGACCGGTCTGTGCCCGCGCTGCGCCGCCGTCGTCGCCGCGCAGAAGGCGGAGTAAAATCCCGATCCCAAAATCCTGATCCGAAAGCGAGGAACCGCTATGTGGTATGCCATCGTAGCCATCCTGATCCTCATCGCTGACCAAGGCCTGAAGTACTGGGTCACGCTCAATATCCCGCTCGACACCGGGCACGTCACGCTCATCCCCGGCGTGCTGGAGCTGACAAATATCCACAACAACGGCGCTGCCTTCAGCATCCTGCAGCACGCGCCGCACTGGATCTTCGTCATCTTCACGGTCGTGTTCGCCGCCATCGCGGTGTTCTGCCTGCGGCGCAATGTCGTGCACGGCAAGGTCGGCCGCTGGTCGGTCGTGCTCGTGCTCGCCGGCGCGGTCGGCAACTGCATCGACCGCATCCTCAGCGGCTACGTGGTAGACATGTTCAACTTCCTGTTCATGCGCTTCGCCGTGTTCAACCTGGCGGATATCTTCATCGTCGTCGCCGGCATCACGCTGTGCCTGCACGTCATCTTCTACCGGGGCGACGGCAGCGAGGAGGGCGAGCCCGCGCCGAAGAAGGCGCGCAAGTCCCGTCAGCAGCACCCGGGCGCCCCTGCGCGTGCGCACAAGCTGCATCTGCCCGCACGGAAACAGCAGCCCGCTGCGCCGAAAAAGCCCGCTGCGCCGAAAAAGCCCGCCGCGCAGCCCGTGTCCCCCGCCCCGGCGAAGGACGACCCGTTCGCGGCGTGGGATCGCGCGCCCGTGCAGGCGCAGCCGGTGACACCGGCAGCGCCGTCCGCGCCGAAAAAGGCCCCGGCAGCGCCTGCCGCCCCCAAACCGGTGCAGGAAACGCCCAAGGCGGCTGCCCCCGCCGTCAAACCGGCGGACACAGCCCCGGACGACCCCCTGCTCGCCTATCTCAACAGCACGCCCGCCGCGCCGGCCGAACCGGAAGTCGCGGACAGCGACAAGGAAAAAGACACCGCCCCGGCGGACAGCGAGCACTATTCGCTCGACGACATTTTAGCGGAGTTTTCGGATTTCTAATGGAACAACGAATGATTCAAACACAGGAGAGCGCCGAGCGGATCGACGCTCTCCTTGCGCGCTCTCTGCCCGAGCTCACGCGCAGCGCCGCCCAGCGGCTGCTCGCGCAGGGCGCGGTGACGAAAGACGGCGCACCCGTGAAGAAAAACTATAAGACCGCGCCGGGCGACACGTTTGTCGTCACGCTGCCGGACGCCGCTCCCTCGGAGCTGGTAGCGCAGGACCTGCCGCTGGACGTGGTGTATGAGGACGACGACCTCATCGTCGTCAACAAGCCGCGCGGCATGGTCGTGCACCCCGCGCCCGGCCACGAGGACGGCACGCTCGTCAACGCCCTGCTCGCCCACTGCGGCGACAGTCTCTCCGGCGTCGGCGGAGAGCGGCGGCCCGGCATCGTGCACCGCATCGACAAAGATACGTCCGGTCTGCTCGTCGCGGCGAAAAACGACTTTGCGCACCTCGCCCTCTCGGCGCAGCTGGCCGACCACACCATGGCCCGCACGTATGAGGCCGTCGTCTGCGGCAACCTGCGCGAGGATTCCGGCACGGTCGATGCGCCCATCGGCCGCCACCCGACCGACCGCAAGCGCATGGCCGTGACACAGAAAAATGCCCGCCGCGCCGTCACGCACTGGTCGGTCATCGCACGCTACAACGGCTACACGCACATCCGCTGCGAGCTTGAGACCGGCCGCACACACCAGATCCGCGTACACATGGCGCACATCGGTCACCCTCTGCTCGGCGACCTGGTCTACGGCCACAAGCGGCCGGAAAAGGGCCTGAGCGGGCAGTGCCTGCACGCGCGGGCGCTGCGCTTTCTCCACCCGCGCACCGGCGAGCTCGTGACGTTCTCCTGCCCCCTGCCGGACTATTTTCAGGACGTGCTGGCGCGCCTCGGCCCGCCGGTCGGCTAATCAGAAAGGAGCATTCCCATGCGCAGATCCGATCGAGAGATCACCGATTTTCAGGAGCTCATCACCGTCATGCGCGGGTGCGACGTCTGCCGCCTCGCCCTGCACGACGAGCCGTATCCCTACATCCTGCCGCTGAACTTCGGCCTGGAGGCGGACGGCGAGACTGTCCGCCTGTACTTCCACGGCGCAAACACCGGCACGAAGTACGACCTCATTGCCAAAAATCCGAATGTCGCGTTCGAGATGGACCGCGGGCACGCGCTCATCCTCGACGATGAGCACGGCAACTGCACCATGACGTACGAGAGCGTCATCGGTCAGGGCCGCATCTCGGTCGTGCCGGACGCGGACAAGGAGCGCGCGCTGCGCGTGCTCATGGCGCAGTATCGTGCGCCGGACTTTCCGTATTCGAAGGCCGTCATTCCCGCGACGACCGTCCTGTGCCTGACTGTCGAGCACATGACCGGCAAGCGCCGCGCGAAAAAGCACGGCTGAATGCACCGCACATAACGAGCAAAAGAGCCCCCGCAGGCAGTGCCTGTGGGGGCTCTTTTTGTGATCCTGCTGCAGATCAGCGGATGAAATTGGTGAACTTGCGCGCTTCCGTCTCCGGGCGCGGGACACCGGCTGCATCGCCGGCTGCAATTCACTGCAGCAGCCAGAGCAAATTGCGCGCAAGCTGGCGCATGGTCTGCAGGCCCTCCTCGTCCTGCGCGACGTCCTCCGGGCGCGCGCCGTGCACCATCGGCCAGTACTGAGAGGACACGACTGGCATATTCGAGATCATCGGGTATTTGACCAGCTGATCGAGCGCGGCCGTCGTGCCCGCGCGGCGCGCCGAGACGACGCAGGCGCACGGCTTATTCGCCCAACTGCCGCCGGCATAGAACAGCCGGTCACAAAAAGCAGACATCGCGCCGGAAATCCCGGCATAGTGTACCGGGGAAGCGAGCACGAGCGCGTCCGCCGTCTCCATCGCGTCGATGGCATCGTTCACCAGCCCACCGCGCACGCAGCGGCCGGTCGCATTGCATCCACCGCAGGCGGTGCAGCCGCCCACCTGCTCGGCGCCAACGGTCAGGATCTGCACCTCGGCACCGGCTGCGCGCAGCACCCGCTCCATTTCGTGCAGGGCGGTGTATGTGCAGCCGCGCGGATGCGGGCTGCCGTTGATCATGAGAATTTTCATCGTATCACCTCACGCGCAGGATAGCACAAATCGCCGCGCAGCGCAAGCGCGCACGCAATGCCCCAAAACGCCTTGCGCGGCAGCAAAACCTGCTGCCGCGCAAAGGAAAAGAAGGGACGTATGCCATGGAGTGGGGGGGGGAATGAAAGGAAGAAATGCGCATGGTGATACGGGAAACATGACGCGTCGGGCAGCCGGGCATACACAGCCGCCCGACGCGGAGAGGAACGGCTTCGCCGCTATGCGCCGCGGCGAAAGCCGGATCAGGCAGAGATCAGATGGCGCTCCAGCCGCCGTCCACGCACACGATCTGGCCGGTGGTGTAGCTGCAGGCCGGGGAGGCAAAGTAGGTGCACAGGCCGTCCATTTCGCCGGTCTCGCCGTGGCGCTCCATGGGGCAGCACTCGAGGTGCGCCTGATGGAAGAAGGGCGCGTCGATGTAGGCCGCGGTCATTTCCGTCGGGAAGTAGCCCGGGCAGATGCAGTTGACGGTGATGCCGTCGCGCGCCCAGGAGTTGCCGAGCGAGCGCGTCAGGTTGACGATGCCGCCCTTGGCCGCCGCATACGGTGCCGTGTCCACGCCCTTACGGCCGCAGACGCCGTGGATGGACGAGACCATGATGATGCGGCCGTACTGATTGGGCTTCATGGACTGGCGCACGACCTCGCGGCAGGTGAAGAACTGCCCGTTGAGGTCGGTGTTGATGACGTTGAGCCAGTACTCGTCCGTGAGCGTGGCCGGGTCGCCGCCGCCCGGAATACCAGCGGCATTGACCAGAATGTCGATCTTGCCAAAATGCGCGACGACGTCGCTGACGCAGTCCGTGATGCTCTTGGAATCCTGCAGATCCATGTAATGCGGATAGACCTTGACGCCGTATTCCGCCTCGATCTCCCTGGCGTTTTCATCCAGACGATCGGTGCGGCGGGCGACGAGCGCGATGTCTGCGCCCGCGTTGGCCATTGCCTTGGCGAACTGAAGGCCGAGACCGGAGGAACCGCCGCAGCAGAACGCGACCTGGCCGGAAAGATCAAACAGATTGTTTTTCATAATAAAGCCTTCCTTTTATAAAAAATTCAGTATGGTTTAGAAGAACCAGCAGTTTTCGTAGGCGCTGAGCGTGGCATCGGCCATCGTGCCGCCCTTGTTGGCGTCGCCGACAAAGACGACCTTGTCGAACGCATCCTTGAGCTGCTGCTCGTAGCTCTTGTCGGGGCGATTACCGAGCGCCATGATGACGATATCGGCCGGGCGGGTGACGACCTCGCCGGTGTCGGTCTTTTTGAGCTCGACCGCGCCGTCGGTCACGCCGGCAATGGCGTGCTCGGTCAGGACCTCCACGCCGCTCTCGGCGAGCAGGGACAGCAGCTTGTAGCGCGCGGTGCGGTAGATCGTGACACCGACCTCCTTCTGCATCTCGACGACCGTGACCTTGTTGCTGTCGCACAGGAAGTGCGCGACCTCAAGGCCGACATGGCCGCCGCCGATGACGGCAATGTTCTTGCCCTCGAAGGAGACGCGGCCCATGAGCACGTCCTCAATATAGTAGACATTGCTGCGGTCCACACCGGGAATGTTCGGCACGATCTGATCGCCGCCGCAGGCGACGACGACGCCGTAGGGATCGAGCGCGCGCAGCGTCTCGACCGTGGCGGGTGTGTTCAGGCGCACCTCGATGTGGTACTCCTTCATCTCGGCCTTCATGGTCTCGATGAGCTCGGCCACCATACCCTTGCACGGCGCTTTCGAGGCCAGCACGGCGCTGCCGCCGAGATGGTCACGGCTCTCGAAAATGACCGGGTAATAACCGCGCTTTTTCAGCAGGAGCGCAGCCTGCATGCCGCCGGGGCCGCCGCCCACGACCGCGACCGTGCGGCCGGCGCCGGTCTTGACCAGGTTCTCGTCGCCGTAGACCGTGGCGCGGCCGGTGACGGGGTTGATGGCGCAGTGCAGGTTCTTGCCCGCGACGACGGACTTGTTGCAGTTCATGCAGCCAAGGCACTTGCGGATGAGATCCTCACGGCCGGCCATGGCCTTTTTGACCACGTCGGGATCAGCCAGCTGCATGCGGGACATGCCGACAAAGTCACTCACGCCCTCCTGCAGGAAGCGCTCGGCCGTCTCGGGGTGCTTGATGGTGTTGACGGCGATGACAGGCACATTCACGGCAGCCTTGATGGTCTTGGCCAGATTCTTTCTCCAACCCTCGGGGCTGTAGCACGGCTCGATCATGGTCGGTGCGCTGGCATACACGCCGCAGGACACATTGAAGTAATCCACATACGGCTCTAGGTATTTGGCGATCTCGGTGCAGGCAGCGAGATCGTTGCCGCCCTCGACGAAGTCATTGCCGTTGATGCGCGCGCCGACAACGAAATCACGGCTGACGGCGGCGCGGATGCCGGTGAGGATACGCACGAGGAAGCGGCAGCGGTTTTCCATGCTTCCGCCGTATTCGTCGGTGCGCTTGTTGGTGTAAGGGCTCAAAAACTGTTGCACGAGATAGCCGTGCGCCGCGTGGACCTCGACACCGTCGGCACCGGCCAGCTCGGAGTTGACCGCCGCCTGCACGTACTTCTCGACCAGGTTGTCAATGTCCTCAATGGTCATCTCGCGCGGCAGAATGGTCGCGCGGCCGACGACGGAGTTGAGCTCCACACTCGGAGCCATGGCCTGACGGCCGCCGTTGCAGGCCGGGGGCGCCTCGCGGCCGCCGTGATGCAGCTGGATGAAGATCTTTGCGCCGTGGCGATGCACCGCCTCGCAGATGAGCTGGAAGCTCTTGATCTGCCGGCTGTCATAGATGCCGAGCTGGATGGGGTTGCAATGGCCGCTGTCGGCGTCCACGGAGGTGAATTCCGGAATGATGAGGCCGCAGCCGCCCTTGGCGCGATCCTCATAGAAACGGATCTGCTCCGGCGTGGTGCAGCCGTTCCAGTCGCCCATGAGCGCGCCCATGGCCGTCATCACGACGCGGTTGCGCAGCTCGAGGTTGCCGATCTTTCCGGGCTGAAACAGTTTTTCGTACTTCATGAGGTGTTTCTTCTCTTTCTTTGGAGGATTCCGAAACCGATGCTGTCTGCTTGTGCAGGAACGACATGGGATGCGGATTCTGCCGCCGCATCCGTGCCTTTGCAAATATTTTAACCATCTGTTTTGCGAATTTCCATATGCACGAAACACCAAAAAAAGCTTGATTTTGTGCGGGACAGACAATCCCGCCGCCGTGCACAACGATCCTGCCCGACGTGGAAACGACCGCCGTTGTGTGCCGTGCACAACGACCCGCCGCCTTTTTGTCGCACAGCACAACGGCAGCGGTTGCGCCCGCACCCCTCCGTGTAGTATAATTGAGTTAAATATTTTTTTAACAATTTTAGTATATCCGAGGAGGCACGACCGTGAAATTTTCCGAACTGATCACAAAGCTGCATTCGGCCAGTCAGCCGCATATGCTCATGTACATCGACATTCGTTCCGACTGCGAACTGGCGGACGTCAACATCCTTGCCTCCGGTCAGAGCGATGTGCAGGCCGGAACGCTCTATTTTGCCGACGCGGGGCAGCTGACACCGGACACCGTACTGCCGACCAACCTGCTGTACTACGGCACGCTGCCGCCGGAGCTAGCGGACAGACTGACGAACAGCGCCATGATCGATCGCGGTGAATTTGCCGTGCTGTTTCAGACCGTAAAGGAACTGCTGAGCTACCAGCAGTCCGACCAGCAGCTCTATACACAGGTGCTGTATATGCTCTGCAACGGTGCGGAGCTGGACCGGGTGCTGACCAAAATGACCGACGTCACCGGCGACCTGTTCGTCGTGATCGACAGCACGGGAAAGCTCGTGGCCAAGACGAAAAACTTCTATGTGGACTACCCGCTGTGGATGCGGAGCATCGAGCAGGGATACTGCAGCGATATTCTAATGGAGTACATCGAGGACCGGCGGCGCAAAAACGAGTATTCCCTCTCGGACAAGCCCTTCACGCTCTTTTGCGAGCACATGCAGCGCTATCTGCTGTGCACGCGCATCGTCTACGACAATTTCATGATGGGCTACGTCATCATCGTGAGCAAGACCGGCATGTTCAGCGCGGCCGAGCAGCAGATCATCCCGCTGCTGTCCAGCTCGGCAAAGGAGCGCATCGTCAAAAGCAACAACGGCAACTGGATCGATTACCGCGCCTCCCAGCTCAACAACATCTTTGCCGATATGCTCGCCGGCGCGCAGAACGTGGACATGGAGCGCCGCATGAAGCTGGCCAAGCTGAGCTTTCCAGAGCAGAAATGTCTGGCGATCATCCGGCCGGTCTATTATAAGGAGCCGGCCTACTACAAATCCCGCCTCATTCCGGATATGCAGGCCATCTTCGGCAAGACGGCCTTTTCGGTGGTCAAGAACGATCTGGTGCTGCTGCTGACAGCGGCGGACGGCGGCACCATCACGCCCGAACAGCGCGCAGCACTGGAGCAGTACACGCAGGGGCACCGGCTGATCGTCGGCATCAGCAACTGTTTTCAGGCCAACAACCAGCTTTCACTCCACTATAACATGCTGCTGCAGACCTTGCAATTGGCCAAGCAGATGCGCTCGGACCAGAAGCTCTTCTTTTTCTCGGACTACGTGTATTACGCGCTGCTCGATCAGGTCGAGGACAAAAGCCTGCTGTCCTTCATCCGGCATCCCGCGCTCGACACGCTCATCCACTACGACCGCGAAAAAAGCGCCGAGCTCTACCAGACGCTGCGCGTATTCACCAAATGCGGCTTTAACAAGGCGCACACCTCCGAGCGGCTCTTTCTGCACCGCAACACCGTCAACTACCGCATCGCACAGATCGAATCCATCTGCGGGATCGACCTTTCGACGACAGAGCTGCTGTTTTCGCTCCAGCTGTCTTTTCTGATCGACGGCTACCTCAACAACGTCGCCTTCTGACGGCGGCCGCAGCCTGAAAACCGGACCGGCAAAGCTTGCCGGTCCGGTTTTTTGCGTCAAAAACGGTTTCCGGAGCAAAATGCGGATTGGTCTCTATGACAAAATTTTGACCGGATACTGTGCACGGCAAACATTGTCGATTTCCTGTCAAGCAAATATAATGGGCACAACCGAACAAAACCGATGTGTATCCCGCAGGGACACACGAACGCAGCTCCGCAGCCGTCCGTCGCGGCGGTGCGGAGCGCTCCGGACGGCTGTCTGCCCGGCTGCCGGAGCGCAGGACCATGTCAATGATAGAAAGGAGAATCTCGATGGAAAAGACGATCGAGAATATGGATCGCAACCGCCTTGGAATCCTGATCCGCTGCCTGGTGATTTTGCTCATCACCGGCGTGACCAACTCTGCAGCCGTATTTGTTTCCCCGCTGGCAGCACACTTTAACTGGACCGCAGACGCCATCGCAAACGTCAGCACGACCATGCTGCTGTGCTGGACGCCCGGCGCTCTGATCGGCGGCACGCTCATGTCGAAGATCGGCGCAAGAAACGCCATGCTGCTCGGCGCCGTGCTGTTCCCGCTCGGCACGCTGACCAGCAGCTTCGTGCCGCAGTCGTCCCCGTGGCTGCTGTATGTGACCTTCAGCTTCCTGCAGGGTCTCGGCAACGGCCTCGCCTACACCGTGGCCACCTATGTCTCCACCGGCTGGTATCCGGACAAGCGCGGCCTCGTTTCCGGCCTGTGCATGGCCTTCACCGGTGGCTCGTCCGCCTTCCTCGCGCCGATCTGCTCGAAGCTCGTGCAGTCCACCGGCATCATCTCCACGCTGCGCATCGTCGGCCTCGTGTCCCTGGTCGTGTGCGTCGTGTGCGCGCTCGGCGTCCGTCAGGCGCCTGTCGGCTACACGCCCGCCGGCTTTGCCGGCTCCGCCTCGAGTGCGGAGACCCAGCTCGAGAGCTATAACGTGCGCCGCGCGCTCAAGACCCGTCCCATCTGGCACCTGATCGTGTGCACCGCCTTCTTCCCGACGATGTATATGATCATGTTCCCGCGCTTCTCCGTGTACATGACCGACGCCGGCTTCACGCTGAGCGCGGCCACGCTGGGCGTGTCGATCTACTTCATCGCCAATACCCTCAGCCGCCTGTTCCTCGGCGCGCTGTGCGACAAGATCAGCTACAAGCACGTCTACGGCATCTGCGGCGTACTGTGCATCCTGTCCGCCATCTGCCTGATCGCCGCGCACTCGCTGTTCATGTTCTACCTCGGCTATGCGCTGCTCGGCCTCGGCTTCGGCGCCACCAACAGCGTCTACCCCGTCACGATCAACAAGTCCTACGGCCCGGTCTACGCCGGCGGCATCTACGGCGTGGCCCTGTTCGGCTACATGATCTTCTGCACGCTCATCACGCCGCGCATCAGCGCCGCGCTCGTTGCCTCCACCGGCGGCTACACCGCCTCGTTCATCTATGGCATCGTGCTCTCGTGCGTCGCCGTTGTGTCCATGTACCTGATCCCGAAGGTGGATCGCAAGCCCCTCGATGCGGCCGAGAAGCAGGCCGAATCTGTGTAATCCCGATCGGAAGAGGTGTCAACATTGGGCGTCATCGGCTGTATCCTTGGTTTTCTGATCGTTATCTATCTCTGCTATAAAGACTGGTCGGTCTATCTGGCCACATTTGCCGGCGCGTGCGTCGTCATCGCCTGCAACACGCTGCCGTTTATCGACAGCCTCGTCGGCGACTATGTCAGCGGTATGTTCACCGCCGTCAAGAGCTTCTTCTTCATGATCCTCTTCGGCTGCCTGCAGTCGAAGATCTACACGGAGAGCGGCGCCGCCTACACCATCGCCGACACCGTCATGAACCGCCTGCTCAAGGAGAACATGAGCAATACCGGCAAAAACCTCATCGGCATGTCTGTGATCCTGGTCATCGGCACCATCCTCAACCTCGGCGGCATCATCGCCGGCGTCGTCATCGTGCTCATGTACCCGATCGCGCTGGTCATTTTCGAGCGCTGCGATATCCCGAAGAAGTTCATCCTCGGCATTCTGGGCGCGGGCTCGTTCACCTTCACGCTGACCGTGCCCGGCAGCCCGCAGGTCACGAACGTAGCCGCCATGACCGTGCTCGGCACGGCGGCCGATGTGGCACTGGTGCCCGGTCTCGTGGGCGCGGCGGCGGAGATCGCCGCGATCCTCGTCATCATGAACCTGCTCATCAACCGCGCCCGCAAACGCGGCGAGCACTTCGAGCTCCACCCGCTCGACCCGCGTTATGACAGCACAGGCAGCAAGCCGAAGCTGATCGTCGCCCTCATTCCGATGGCCGTCCTCTTCCTGCTGTTCAACATCTGGAAGCTCAACATCAACATCTGCCTGTTGTGCTCCATCGCGCTGTCTCTCGTGCTGTTCTGGCCGCAGCTGCGCCGCAGGGATCTCAAGGCCATGCTCAACAGCGGCGCCGTCGACTCCGTGCCCATGACGATGACCGTCGCCGCAATCTGCGGCTTCGCCGGCGTCATCACCAACACGGACGCGTTCCAGTCCATGATCACCGCCATCACAAGCATCAGCATCGCGCCGATCCTCATCTGCTGGGTCGTTGTGGCGCTCATGTGCATGCTCACCGGCGGCTCGTCCACCGGCCAGCTCGTCGCGCTGCCGATCATCGCGCCGAAGCTGCAGGCGCTCGGTCTGACGGCCAGCACCATCCACCGCGTGTCCGCGTTTGCGGCCACCACGCTCGACTCCATGCCCTATTCGGGCAGCATCCTCATGCTGCTGCCCATGTGCCACATGAAGCTCAAGGAGGTCTACCCCGCCCTGTTCGTGACGACCGTCATCGCCACGACCGTCGGTACCGCCGCCGTCACGCTCATGTGCGTCCTGTTCCCGGGTCTCGCCTGAGCCCCGTCAACCCACACCATATCACAACAGAAAGGAAGTCAAGACATGAAAGAATTCAAGAACAAAGTTGCCGCCATCACCGGCTCCGCCACCGGCATCGGCCGCGCCTTCGCTGAAGAGGCTGCCAAGCGCGGCATGCGCCTCGCCCTCATCGACATCAACACCGAGGGTCTCGAGGAGACCAAGGCCATCTGCGAGAAGGCCGGCGCGCCGAAGGTCGTCACCATCAAGACCGACGTCACAAAGTATGAAGAGGTCCGCTTCAGCATCCTGCGCGTCATGCAGGAGTACGGCCAGCTCGACCTGATGTTCGCCAACGCCGGCATCGCCACCGCCGGCTGGGTCTACAACCATCCGCCTCAGGACTGGGCCTGGGCCATGAACACGAACGTGCTCGGCCTGACCTATTACGTGCACGAGGTGCTGCCCATCTTCAAGCAGCAGGGCACGCCCTGCCACTTCCTGTTCACCGCATCCATCGCCGGCCTGATCACCGGCCTGCGCTACAATACGGCCTACCTTGCGAGCAAGCATGCCGCCGTCTGCATCGCTGAGGCCGTGCGCGACCTCGCCGAGAACGACCCCGACTACAGCATGATGGGTGTGAGCGTGTTCTGTCCCGAATATGTGCACACGAACATCCACAACAGCGAGGATCACCGCCCGGCCGACTACAGCGTCCCGTGCGACCCGTTCTACGCCACCGACAGCTACTGGGATTACCGCCGCCTGTTCGACAGCAACATCACCGTCAAGGGCATGAACCCCGCCTTCGTCGGCCCGTACCTGTTCAAGGCTGTCGAGGAGAACCACATGTACAAGGTGCCGCATATGCACACCCACGAGCAGATCCGCGCACGCCACAGACGCATCGAGTCCGACCTCGAGCGCGAGGAAGCGCTGCACGAGAAATACGCCCCGCTGCAGAAATACTGATCCGATTCCTTTCTTTTCGCAGCACCCCAAAAGCCCCGCCGGTTTTCCGGCGGGGCTTTCGCGATTTCTATCCGATTTCTACCCCTGCTCACAGCTCCTGCAGCATGAGGGAAAACGCCTCCCGGAACGTGAGCCGGCTGCGCACGGTGAGCTGCACATCCGGCGCGCCGTCCACCGTGACGGCGTAGAGCGTCTGCGGCGGCAGATTCGTAAAGATGCACGACCGGTGCCTTGCGTCGAGCGTTGCGACCATGGTATTTTCGCGCGTCTCGCGCACCTGCCAGAGCCGCACCGTCACGGGCGCATCCGGCAGCGCATCCGCCGAGACGACGAGCCGCGCCGTTCCGGTCGCAAACACATGCTCGCCGACCTCCTCCGCCGTGCCGCTGACCTCACGCGCGACAAGATCGGTCGCACCGGCCGGGAGCGCGGCGGACACAGCGCCGCCCGGCTGGCCGAGGATCACGAAGGTCTTGCCGATGAACACAAGAAGCACGGCCAGCAGCACGCCCAGCACCGCGCAGAGCGCGCGCAGGCAGCGCTTGCGGCGGCGCATTTTTCGCGCCAGAGCGCGTGCGATCCCGTCCGTACCGGGATCCTCCGCCGCGGGCGCAGCGGGCGTCAGGTCGCGCCGCAGCTGCGCATATTGCGCCCGGCAGGCCGGGCAGGCGTCCATGTGCGCCTCGAGCGCCGCACGGCTGTCGGCGCTGCAGCAGCCGTCCAGATAGAGCGGCAGCAGATCCGCCGCCATGCCGCAGGTAATCGGGTTCATGTCGATCCCTCCATTCGTTCGATGATTTTGTTTTTGGCGCGAAAGTACGTGACCTTCGCCCACGATTCGGACTTGCCGAAGATGTCCGCAATGTCGCGGAAGCTCAGCTCGCCGAGCGTGCGCAGCAAAAACACTTCCTTATACTGCGCGCCCAGCTCGTGCACGTAGCAGTAGATCTGCCGCGCCTGCTCGCGGTCAAGAAAGCGCTCGACGAAGTCAGTCTCCGCCGGCAGGGGCTCAAGCGCGTCCGCGCCGACCGTGCGCGCGCTGCGCCGGCAGTCCTTGAGGTATGCGTTCTTCGCAATGGCGCACAGCCACGTCTCAAGCTTGCTGTCGCCGCGAAACGAATCAAAATGGGTGTAGGCGCGGTAAAAGGTCTCCGCCGTGAGCTCTTCGGCGACGGCCGCATCTCCGCACAGGGAGCGCAGGTAACGGAACACGAACGGACTGTAGGTTGTAAATATGACGTCGAACGTGTCCATCCTTGCCCCTCCCATCTTGATGCTTTGTCTATAAGAGTCCACTGTGTGCAAAAGGTTACAGCGGATCTGCATTTTTCTTCTGCCGTGTCTGAAATCCCACGGCAGGGCCATTGTATCACAGCGGCGCGGAAAACGGCGCAGATATAGCAAAAGACCGCAGTCAAATGACTGCGGTCTTCTGTGTTGGCATTGACCTATCTTCCCGGTCCGTCTCCAGACAAGTATTGTCGGCACTGGTGAGCTTAACTTCCGTGTTCGGAATGGGAACGGGTGGACCCTCACCGTTAAAAACACCAACTATTTACCCTCGTGGCACACCACAAGGGTGGTACACCATCAGGGACTCGAACCCTGGACACCCTGATTAAGAGTCAGGTGCTCTACCAGCTGA
>ERZ773138.1395-NODE-1395-length-22808-cov-3.784864_pt1 | contig 22808 bp, 31 predicted proteins | sample MGYA00511114_ERZ773138 | MGnify/ENA primary metagenome ERZ773138 (study PRJEB29015, sample SAMEA2737805) | human gut metagenome | biome: human gut; feature: human-associated habitat; material: faeces | place: China | collected 2012 ...
GATTCCACGGCTCTTCTTCCCATAGCTGGTTTCTTATTTAAGGTGCAGACATGCACAATCTTACGCTTTCATCTCGGTAATTGAATTGCCGAGGATTCCCGCTTATTGTCCTAACATTTGTACAGAGTATTTCATGATCTTCTATTCCTTTCTGTTTTTATGTTGTCAAAGCTTTGTCATAGATTCTTTTTAGACTGTTTTTTAATTCGGCCTGATCAATTAGCCACCAGTCCTTAGCGGGATCATTTAATCCAAGGAACTCAAAATAATATTTATAACTTTTTATAAAAGGTCCTCCAGTTTGAAGCTCGTCAGTGATCTTTTTGTATTTTTTTATTGTATTAGCAAAATCTTTCAGGCGCTCCTCATTTCTTGATATCCATTCTCGCAGCTCTTTCATTGCCTTTTTTTCAGATGTAAAGCCTCCTAAAATTTGGAGTCTGATATAAGGTAGCTGCATACAAGCGCCCCATTTACCACTATCTTTGTAAATAATGAATTCTACGAAAAGATTGTCCTGCATATTCAAATATTTCGAATATGCAGGTTTACCTGGGCGACTCCAGATATCTGCTTCGTGACTATCATCTAAAAATAAGCCATAATGTTCGGGAATAAGATAATCTTCTTCCGTAAGATCACTTCTGTTAAATCTTTTTTCCAGAATTTTATAAATCTCACTTTCTTTTTCCTCCTGGAAAGCTAATAGTTCAGGCGAATATAAGTAATGAATTTTTAATTGCTCCCAATTTTGGAATGCAGCAATCCAATTTCCTGCCGTCTCTTTTCGAACAGTACACATTTTATTATCGCCCTTATACAGAATCAACTTTCCATTTTTTATTACAAAAGTATAATCCGTTTTAAAGAAGCCTGGCAGGTTTGTATCTTCATATATAGGAAATCTTTCTTTTAGTTCTACTATGATTTCATTTACAATTCCTTCCTGAAAAGCATTCAATACAGTAAGTATATTCAAATTGTCAGAACCACACGTATCTCTGCAATACACAAAATCAGTAATTATCTTTTTAGGCTTTTCTTTAAGAATATAAAAATCCATTTACAACTATTATCCTCCTTTTTATTTTTGTTTGCATTTGTACATTGTATTTTATGTACTTATATTCCTTTTTTGCTTTGATCCGTTTTTTGACTTTCTTGGAAAAATTCCAAAACGAGCCATTGGACATTTTATAATACCAATATGGTTGATTTTAGAATAGAGTGTTATAATTTTTTAAGTTTCTTGGACAATTTTTTCTGAAATTTCTTATCATTTTTGGCTTTCATTAAAAGAATATCTACAATCTTTTCAATCATTTCATCATCGTTTAAGCTGCCTTTGAGTTGGTTGCAGAACAGGCAAGTACATTGCAGGTTTTCTGCATTGTTACTTCCTCCTTTTGCTAATGGTATTATATGATCAACAGTAAAAGCATCGTAAGGAACAAACTGACCACAGATGGCACAATGCCCTTCCGCATCATTATATATTTTGTTTCTAACATTTTGAGAAAAAGACTTTCGCTTTTCCATTACAATGCCGGCCTCTTCTGCCTGCTTTTGATCAGTATCCTGGTTTTCTACTTCTAAAATGAATTCCGGGTTTTGCGGAATGATCTTGTAATTTTTGAGTTTTTTAGGTGCATGTTTTTTCTGTTTTTCCGCGGCTTCTTCGCTCTTGAACTGAGTAGCTGATTTTGGATCTGTGGTAATTTTTGTTCCTCCTGTTTTTGTCACTTCAACATACTGTATCGCATTTCCGTTTTGTCTAGCCAAAATATAGAAAGTTTCCATATATTAATCTCCTTCCTTTTGTTTTATTTATGATATCACTTAGCAAAAAATATAATACTTTTGCAAAAAAGGAATCGTTTGTGTATTAATGAAGATTAATATATTCGCCTCCCAAAAAGAAGAGGGCCAATCGGCTCTCTTCTTATCTGTAATCCATGAATTATCCTGTTTTGTGTCTATACTCTTATTTTTTTCCTATTAACCAAAGCAATAAGTGCAATTCCTACACAAACGAAAATTATATAATATATATCTTTCTTCCCTGTAAACGGAAGTTCATATAATTTATCATCCGTGATTTCAAATGACTGCATGTCTGCCTTACTTTCTATGTGAATCTCTTTGTCCTCTGAAATGTCATAGCCGAATGGAGCTGATACTTCATGGATATAATAAGTTCCGCTCGGTATATAATCAAAGTTTGTTGGTTCTGTTCCGGATGTCCATTCTTTGATAACTGTTTTGTTTTGATCTAACAGCTGCAGTTTTGCTCCCGAAAGAGCCTCTCTGGTTTCTGCATCTTTTTTGGTAAATGATGTTTTAATGAAATCATCTTCCATTGCAACTTTCTGCAGACCTTCTTTCATAATGACTGTAAATTTTACTGGTTCTGCCTGAAGGTATCCGGCTGGTGCTTCCTGCTCGTAAAGAACATATTTGCCCGGAATGGTATCGGAAAACCAAAAACAGCCGGCCGGATGATATGCATCAGGAATACGCATACGTGATCACGGCAGGAAAATTAAAGATATACAATTATGCAAAATTACTTGCTACCATTACCAAAGATACCGTAGCTGACTGGGCGGCTTTTGCTTCTGAGTTTGAGGATATCCAGAGACAGATGCTGTATTCGGATGAGCTTTTGAAATTGGATTGGAGAAAAGAGCCAGAAATGTATAAGGAATTGGACATGATGGCAAAAGAACACCGGCCGTTTCAGACAATACATTCTAAGTATAGGGACTGTTATGAATTGCAGGATTACAACCTTACGGATGTTTGGCATACAAATGAATGCCCAGCTTATCAGAGGTTTTTAAGTGTAACACATAATGATATATCCAGAAGCATTACGTTCATTATCCGTTATGAGAAGTATCTCAAAACGTGGCATATCTCCCTGCAATTGCCATGGGTACGTGTCCGAATCTTAAATTGCTGCGGTTCCCAGGCGATGGCGATGAAGATGTTAAGGGATTATATCAGATCGAAGGATCCAAAAGATGTATTCGCTTTTGCAGATATCTGTAAAGTGTACGAAGATCAGGTGAAAAATCTGGATAGGCCATTGATTGATCCAACGACACTGGAATGTAGAATGTTATGTGCATATGATGGTGCGGTTTGTGCTTTAAAGGCAAGGACTGCTGCCGGTAATATATCCTGTATGTCTGAACATTTTACGCTTGAGAAATTGTTGTCCGCTTATAGGCAGGAATATAGGAGAACCATATCTAAGCAGAGGAGAGATTCCCTTAATGGAATGCCTGGATATAAGATCCTTCTGGAGTCCGGAAATGTATGCACCCTGCATCCAACGCGCCGGTTATCGGAGTCTGAAATGATCCATAAGGAAACCCATTTTGGTACAAACGCAGATGGTACATGGTTCCATCTCTGTACAACAGACCCGGATCATGCAAAAGAAGTACTCCTGGCGTCCGTGGAACATTATTGTGGCTCCAATTCGCTGCTCCATGCAGTTGAAAACGACAGACAACTCTTTTTCTGCCCGGAATGTGATTCTTTTTATCTTCCGGATTCTGAAAGTGGACGGCTGATCAAATGGTTCACAGAAACTGCTGCCAACGCAAAGCTCGTTTAAAGTAGCCTTTTTCTATTCTTCTTACTTACACCTGTCCGGTTCCTTCCGGATGGGTGTTTTGCTGTCTGCTTATAGTCCATCCGTTTATGGTCCACCCCATACCACTTCCGTTATTCATCATCTGTTATTTATTGTTTGATTTTATCAATTTGTACTCAATTTCTTGTCATTGCCTATTATGGGCCTTTATTATAATTGATTCACAGCTTTTCAGTCCCTCTTTTAGAACGTATGCTTTCGTTTACTCATGCACTGACTGCTGCCGAAGTCAGTTATTTTTTGAAAGAGTTTTCCTTCCGGCAGCAGCTTCCGCCCTTCTGTTTCTGATGTTTCTGATGTTTCTCTATTATAGCTGCATATCTCTTTTTAATATTTTTTTCGATTCACACTTCCGTATGTTCCGCTTTGATCACTGATGATTATATTGTCCCCTGCTGCTTTCTGATAATTCCATGATGGCAGCAGGCGTTACCATTTTTTGTATTTGGATATTTTTTAAATAAATGCATCATGTCCTCGGCTATGGGAAGGAGGTACTCTTTTATAACATATCTTTTTTTACAGATGTGTACTTGACATGCTTGCCTCTTTCCTGCTTCCGGTATCAGGCCTTCTTATACAAGACATCTCATCTCCGGCAGCAGGCATTGCTTTTTTATGATTTTCATACGATCATGGTGTCATATGGGTTTGCTCTTATATAGCTCCCATAGCTCCCCGCATGGACATATGCGTACTTTGTATAACGCAAAGTACTTCCAGTCTTTTTTATCGCTTACTGTTTGTTATTTATCGCCTGCATCCGTCTGCGGCATATTTCTATCCTGCTGCCAGAAACATGATATTTTTCACAAGAAGACTAACTTCCGGCAGCAGGCGTGATCTCTTTCTATACTTTTTCTATTTTTATCATTCATGACTGATGTTTTCCCATTCACTGTCATTTCTCCGTGATTTTACCTGCTTTTTATATATATTGTCCGCAATTGATATATTCGGTTATTTTCCTTGCTTACTTCGACATACTGGCTTTTGCTATGTACTGACTGCTGCCGGAAGCCGGTCTTCTTTTGGATATTATCACTTATCCCGGCAGCAGCTCTTGCTCTGCTTTATCTGCATGCACTGTTTTTCTATCACTTATGTCTGATGTGCTTATTCATTCCATATACGATATTTAATCACTTATATATGATGTTTTTTCTTTGCACATGTGGATTTCCCTACGGTTCTTATTATCAGAAGTGCTATTTTCATCACTTATAGGTGTTTATCCATATCGGGCATGGAAACAATTACTCTTTTTTTATTATCACTTATATATGATGTTTTCTCCAATCTCTCCATCATTTTTACATCACTTATATCTGATGATTTTTCTTTTGAATCTGGCAGCAGGACACACTGCATACCATATATATGCGGTTATTTTTATCTCTTATATATGATGTATATACGCCTTATATCATCATTTATATCTGATAATCATCTCAAGATTCGCTGATCCACAATTCCTTCGCTTACTACCGCTCTCCCTTCCTGTCGTGTCTACTGTTTCGATTATTGCTGTTGGTACTGCTACTGATATCTGGCACGGCAGCAGATCAGGAACTTTGCGGCATATGCGATATATATGGCATATGTGATGTATACAATCTATGTGGCAGCAGCATGGACAATAAAGCAGCAGTTGGCGATGCAATGATGGTTGTAATGCAATGAAATGATAAATAGTAAATGGACAGGGGCAGCAGGACATTTTTATAATCTATATTCGTCTTTTGTTTTTTATATTTTTTAGTATATTTAGAAATGTTTTTATTTTAGATATATGCTGTCCTTGATTTTTCAACGAGAAACTATTTTGGTTCCATTTCTTCATCTTATTTTTGTCTTGTTTTTACTGTTAACAATGAATCTGGAAAATTATTATTTTTTGAAGACAGTTGCTGTTCCTCTTTTATCTTCAAAATTCCGTATAACTTATTACGGAATTTTTTCTTCAAAAATCTTCGGACTTCTTCAAAAATCTTCAACTCCTGTTTTTCACCTACAAAACAGATTTTGCAGACCATCCATCTACGCTTCCTAAAGCTTACGTCATAAATGGTTTTATGTCAGTGCTACCGTTTGTTTTGAATAATTTCGAATACATATAAAAAGAGTTTTGACTATATTTATTAATATAGTTTGTGTCAAAAAAAGAGACTCAAAGAGCCTCTTTTATCAAAAATGGAGAAGGTTTGATCACTTCTTTTCCTTTCGTTTTGTAGGAACATAGATATAAATATTGTTTTGCTCTTGTGATTGCAACATAAAAAAGCCTTCTTTCCTCTTCCATATCAACCGGTGTTTCATCATCCTTCTTAAATGGGCAATTCCCCTCTACACAGTTAATCATAAATACATAATCCCATTCCAATCCCTTAGAACCATGCATAGACGATAATGCAATACCGTTTCTTTCTTTCAACGCCTCTTTTAAGGCCGCTTTATAATGTAGTATATATATACTCCACGCTTTCCAATCGTTATACTTTTCTGCATCCTTTACATATTCCATCCATATGTTTTCTAATTCATCAATTGGAACATTTCTAAATTCGGCATAGTCTTTAAGATATTTTTTATATCCTCCAACACCATATAATTTTCTCAAAAAATCAGCTGGCGGAATATCTTTCAACTGTGATAAGAGGTATAGAAAATTCGTGATTTGATCCAATGCATTATTCCTCAGCCATTGCTTCTGGCATGTTTCATATGCCACTTTTCTCATTTTTGACTGATCCAGCCCACTTAAAATGTATCTGTAATGATTCAGATAACGATTGGGGTGATTTATTACGCGCGCAATATCCACCTTTTCTTTTACTTTGTGATTTGCCAGGTTGTAATACGCCTTAATATCATAAAACAGCCAATGTTCATACTTATTGGGAATTTTCTCATTTGAATAGAACGGGATATTGTGTCCTAAGAAATAATTAGCCATTGCCTCTGCTTCTTTATTTGTGCGATATAGTACAGCAATAGTATTCGGATCCACACCATTATTCAGTAAGGTTTGAATTTTGTTATACACTTTGTAAAGTTGTTCTTCCTTTGTTTCGCCTTCTATATATTCTATCTGCCCTTTTTCTTTTTTAAAAGCGATGAAATCCTTCTTAAATCTCATTTTATTATTCTGTATCAAGCGGTCTGCAATTGAAACGATTCCTCTGCAGGATCTATAGTTAGTTGATAGGTATATTTCTTTTGCAGATGGATAATCTTTCTTAAAATTAAGCATAATAGATGGCTGCGCCCCACGAAATCCATAAATGGACTGATCATCATCTCCAACCACAGTCAAATTCCCGTTTTCCCCTGCTAAAAGATACAGGATATCCCTCTGCAGGAAATTTGTATCCTGATACTCATCAACCTGTATATATTGGTATTGCTCCCTTAATTCTTTTAGACATTTTTTATCATTTTTCATAATATCATATGCCTTGAGAAGCATATCATCAAAATCTATCAATCCAAGATTCTCTTTGTATGCTTCATAATGTTTATACAGGTTCATAAATAATGCTTTACTTTTGCAACATTTTGGCTGGTATTTAGCCATATTTGGTCTATTATTCTTTACAACAGAAATCTCTGTAATCAGGCCGTTTACAAATTCCTCACGGTCATTTATTTCCGGGTGTTCTCTTAATTGCTCGTAAAAGTATGACTCTGAGTCGGATAAAATACAGCTTTTGTTATATCCGGCATATTTCTCTAATATCCTCAAGCACATGGAATGTATCGTTGAAAAGGTCACGGAGTCGTTACCAAACTTTCTCCTGTAACGTTCTGCCATTTCTTTTGCAGCCGCCGAAGAAAATGTAACCATAAGGATTTTACTGGGTTCGATTCCACAATCAGCTATCATATGATGGATTCTGCTAAGGGAAGTCGTCGTTTTCCCGGATCCAGGACAGGCAATTACGACAATCTGCCCGTTAATTGTATTTATAATTTCTTGTTGTTCTTTATTTTCCTTCAAAAACAATACCTTCTTTCTTTTTTAATAATCAAAATTCTTTTGCTGACCATAAAATGGTATTTTTTTATGTCCATGATATAAATTATTTTTATTTTTCTTTTCTGCCATATTTGTAACGAAATCAATATTCATAAGAGGAGGAATAAACATGAACAAAACAATCGTAATGGGAAATTTAACAAAAGATCCAGAGGTAAGGTGTACACAGGGCGAAAATTCAATGGCTGTTGCAAAGTACACGTTAGCTGTTAACCGTCGTGGAAAACAGCGGGAAAATAATGATGCTGATTACATTCCTTGCGTTGCATTCGGCAAATTAGCTGAATTTGCTGAAAAATATTACCACAAGGGAACGAAAGCGTTGGTTACTGGGCACTTGCAGTCCGGAAGTTATGTAAACAAAGAAGGGCAGAAAGTTTATACTCTTGATTTGATTGTAGAGGATCAGGAATTCGCTGGAGGTAAAAAAGCGGATAATAACACTGAGGCTAAACCATCGTCAACTAATGGAATGACTTCTAATTCCAGTCCATCTTATGATGAAAACGGATTTATGAGCACTGGAATTGATATAAACAATCTACCTTTTAATTAATTTCCCTAAGTAAAAAAGACAACCAGAAGGTTGCCTTTTTTGCTATTATTTTAAAAATATAACCCATCTTGTTTTTCCGCGTTGGTAGCCGAGTAATGGCTTTTTTCCAAAGACTCTCAGGACCTCTGAAAATTGTATCTGATCATCATTCCATTTGAATACCAGAATTCCGTTTGTTTCCAACACACGCATGCATTCTTGGAATCCGGCTTTAAGATACGCTTTCCATTCTTTTGGCAAGATCCCATATTTTTGTGCTAACCAGGATCTCGCTCCAGCATGCAAAAGGTGTGGTGGATCAAATACGACAATTTTGAACGTATTGTCTGGATATGGCATATTTCGAAAATCCATGTTGACATCTGGCTTAATTAGCAAGCTCCTTCCATCACATAATGTCGTCTGCAATTCCCGATTGTCAGCGAACAAAACCTCTTGATTTTCCTTATCGAAATAAAACATCCGACTTCCACAACAAGCATCAAGCACTCTTTTCATAATACTCAGCAGGTCTCTGTTCATAATGCTTACATGAACAGAAGGAATGCATCATGTATTATCGTGATACATTCTCCTGCGTCCTCCTTTCGTCAAATAGCAATTGGCTAAAATTCTAACATATCGTTCTTGATAATACCGAGGGTGAACTGCTCACCACTTAGCTCAAACGCTTGAAGTGGAAGCTTCAGGTCTTTCAGCCTTCTTTTTTTTTCTGTCTAGGCAGAATCAACCTTCTGTAGCACAACAGGCTATCATTATCATTCATTTTTCCCATTTACCGAGTAGCTTATAAGTACTTCTATTTTTTCTACAGATTCATCAATGTCTAATTCATCAGTAATATTTTCTTAAATATCTAATCGCTGTCATAATATTATTCTTATCTTCTCTTTCTAACCCGGCATAAGGAATCGTCTCTGCAAGATATTCTAACTCATTTGCAGTTTCTTCATCTGTAAGTTTTCTTCCTTCTGTTTCCATTCTTGCTACCAATCTACTTTCCAGACATCCATGACGAATATCTCTAGCCCTATCGAATAATGATTTCATATTATTTTCCTCTCATCGAAACCTAGATTTCATCAATATCAAATTCTCTACAACTTCCAATTTCTATCCATGCATCCACTTTCAGCTGCTGTGTATGTAGGCAATAAACTGTGTGCATCCTCGGTTATTCATTTATCAGGTTTGGTAACATGTATGTTTTCAAAAGCATCAAGAATATCTCTCTCCGCATGCTTTTTCCCATAAATTTCAAAACCAGACTGTTTTACGATGTGTATTTTCATACAATCAAAATTCAATAATGAACGTTGAGTTCCATTATATAATTCGAATACTATGTGCTTTGCATAATTGTTTTACTTTAGCCGGAATCATCTCAGGAATGCTTTTTTCTTCTTTATATTCATCAAGCATTTCTTTTGGAATCTGTACAATATCTCCAATTCTGAATCTGCACATATCCACTTGCATTTTCTTTTTGTCTAATTCTTCTTTTTCCACTTTTATACCTCCATCTCAGTTGAGTCGGAACCTAGTTCCTCTTTTGTTTCAAAAATTTTCCCTTTTTGATAAAATAAAGTTCTTAACAAGCTTTTTTTCAGAACGTCTTTTCGTTCTTCCGTAATCTGCTGAAATACCGGGCGCTTTGCGACAAAATGAAATCTTGATGCCGTATTTACAACCATAATTCCTACATATTTTGGAACATTATTTTTCCACCAATCCAATGGTCGTTGATGATACAATTCTTCGGACAACACAAGATAATTATAGTTCCCTTGCCAGGACTTTGCGGCTTTGCTCTTGAAGTCTGACATCGAAACTTTAATCTCAAAACAGCGGAACAAGTCTTTTTTCATGTCGTAACTTAAAAAATCTACAATCTCTATCTTGTTGTTAATTCGGCCACCCCTTGCAAATCCAATGGTAACTTCTTCCGTACCATATTCTTTGGCAAGTTTTGGATTCGTTCCGAATAAATTTCCGTATAGAACCTGTTCGATAATTTTGGTTTCTTCTCTCTTCATCTTTTACCACCATCGAAACCTTTTAAATTCCTGTAATTTTAGTCGCTTGTTTTTGACTCTTTCTTTTTGTGATTGGCAAAGGTATTTTCTGAATCCAAATTTCCTCAAAAACGCGTACATGTCTGTTCATACTTGAGCATGCATAGTATTTCTCAAAATATGGTTTCTTTGCTATATCGAACAATTGACTGTTATCGATAGCGCGATTCATAATCCTTATTGCTTCTTTTGAATTCCATGCTGTTCCTTCTATTGTCCGAGTCTTCATGTTTTTCAAACATTTATAAGAAACCACCATATACAAGATTCTTTTATTTCTCGGTGACATGTTCTATTGTTCCTTTCTCTTTTTAGCATTTTTAACAGCGTCTTCTCTTGCCTCTTCAATTGTATCTCCTCTACCTTGAAGTTTCTGTCCATTAATAATGAACGTACATACTAACGTTAATCCAATTAAATCCCTAGTTTTGTTTCTCATTTTTACCTCTTTTCTGAAAGCACTTCGTGCTCTGTGTGTAATCATAGATTTATCACAATTTACTTTCTTGTTTTATTCTTATATTTAATATAGCAAAAAAACTTATAATAACGATTTTTGCAAAAAAAGAAGCAACTTTAAGCTGCTTCTTTTAATATGGAATATAAATAAATTGAATTCACTTCCTCAATCTCCAATGTAGTACCAGTCCTCGTAACCATCCTCGTACACGGTAACATCATGATACGGTTCCATTCGAGAGCTGATGACTTCTCCATGTATTTGTTCCATTCGAGTAGGTTTGTTAGAAGGTATGATTTCACCATTGCAAATGGCTATAAAAACCTCAATATCATCCGCTCCCTGAGCTATTAATTGGTTTTCTGTAAGCATTTTTGGCACTTCCTTTCAATCTTCACTGCAAAATAAGTTAACATGATAGGATTCGATCAGATCCTTTTTAAACATTTCTATTGCATTATCGATATATTCTTGCGATGCGTTAAATACTTTTCCAGGAATATGAAGGAAATCCAAAAGGCCTTCTTTAATATAAGACACTGGTATGTAGAAATCGCATTCCGAATCACAAATTCCACCAATATCATAGCCAACGCCATTCTCATCCTGCCAGCAGATATGCCCGTAAGGTGCACACCAGCAGATTTGTCCACGTCGAAACGCTTCTTTAAGTATCAGTGCAAAGTAGTAGCAATAACCAGCGTGGAAAAAGTCATATAACACATCATCGCTGTTTTTTCTGTCTACAGATGTAATCGCATCCGTGATGAACTGAATGACCGTTTTATCTGGCTTTTTGTCTGGATATTTTAATTCATAAGCATATTCAGCCAGATATTGATTGGCCTGTTCTTGAGTAATGTATCCCTTTTCAATATCACTCTGTAAATCATTTCTCCTTACCTTCATATAGCATTCATTGGCATAATTTCTTAATTCCATTATATCTCCTCATATTATGAAAGCTGTGTCAGCAATGGTACAGATGACTTGGGATCATAGATAAATTGATCCGCATGTTCCAAGGTGTAACGATAGTCATCCTCGCCTTGGAATTCATTAATGACTGACTTTTCTTCCGGTGTCATATCCTGGTACTTTTTCTTACCATATGACGGTGGCAGCCATCCTTTTTGCTGTGAGCCGAAAATGTTGAATTTTTTTAATGTATCAAGATTTTCATCGGTAAAAGTGATATGAGCTGTTCCTTTTTTAAAGAAGTTTACTGTAAAATAACGGAACCGGACATTTTTTATCTGTTCTGATTTTTCAACATATCGCATGATATCGTAAGAATCCCATGACGTTTGCGGAGTTCCACCGAGATAATTAAACGCTTTCTCAAGATCATGTAGCAGATTTACATTACATGTGTGGTAATATGCGGATGTACTGATCTTCGTTGTATTGCTGTAATCCTTATAAAAAATACTGATTGGCAATATCACCTTCTGATTAACAATCCATGCCTTATTGGTACACCATCCATTGTAATAATGGATGTTTTTACTGCATTCTGGATACCAGCTGTGCGCATTGCTGCATTTATCGAACATTTTGATGATACAGTCTTCAATCCCTTTGACCATTGTTTGAGCCATTTGGGTTTGTATTTCTTTAATGTTACAAAATGAGAAATCATAATGGATAAGCGTATCCACTTGTGACAGATAACTTTGCTGCTGATCATCTGTCATATTTTTCATAAATTCATCATTTCGAAATAACGCATTCCAGTATTTCCTGCGGACGCTGTAAATGTAAGCATTTTCAGAGCAATCGTGATCTCCTACCTTTAATGTAAGCATAGGACTTGCATAGTCCTCCTTAATAGAGGACATAATGTATTTCTTCATCCCTTTATATTCACGGATCAGCGCAATCCCGGCATCTACTTCAAGCTCATACTGCTTAACAATGTTTTTCACAAGATCGTTGACCGCTACATCCGTGATTTCTTCATCAATCTGCAGTTCTGAATACTGTTTTTGTTTTAATTTCTCATAGATTTGAGATGAAAATTCTGTTTCCGGGATCTGGACTTTCACAACAGCAATTCTAACATTGGTTTTTCGGTCGACATCTTCTGTATCGAATGCATCATCATAATAACTGATATCAGCCTGATACTTTTCAAGCTTTTGAACCAGTGCTTTTCTGCGATTGGTACACGGATTATCAATAGTTTCTGCATTTAAAATACATATGATATTCCCTCCGTTTTTCTGGATGTCTAATGCTTTTTCCAAATGTTTATCGCCTTCATTGAATGGCGGATTGAGAATGATCAGATCATAATGATATTGACCATGATATGTAAGGAAATCATCATGGATCACATGATATTCCTTTCCTTCCAGCATTTTTCGAAGTGCTGGATCTTTTTCGATGCAGTCAATCTGAATGTCATAACGGGTATAAGGCGTATTAAGTTTTTCTTTCACATAATCTGCGATATCACCTTTTCCTGCACTTGGTTCCAACACCGATGTAATTTTGCTCCATTTCAAAGAGGCGGTGATCTTATCCAATAAACTCTTTGGTGTAGGGTAAAATTGTTCGTCCTTATTTGTGTAAGTTTTTACTTCCATATTCATTTCTCCTTTTTTGATATTTATAATTTCATTTGAATATGGAACTTCTTAGTCAGAAAATATTGATGTACTTACGTTAAAAAAAACTACGCCTATTACTTAAAAGCGTAGTTTTTTATACTTGTTAATAATGCTGTTTTCTATTGATATATCCGATCAACAATGCGAAGAAAGCTACACCTGTCAAAAGTTCCAGGGTGTTGCTTCCGGCATCCGGAAGGGTAAATTGTTCCAGATATTCATTTGTGAATGTGACTGTATCATCCTCTCCCATGTCAATAGTCTCTGTCTCAGTGGACAGGTCTGTGTCTGCGGAAGCTTTGTCTGTGGTCTTTTTCACCGTTGCAGCGTCAATCCTGTAGGATGGCGCATATTTATTCTTTTCTTCTGCGATCTGATACTCTGTCCCATACGGGATCTTGTAGAATTCTGCTTTTTCTCCATTTTTAAGAGAAATCGTCTTTTCAGCGTTTCCATCCTCATCCGCTTTTACTTTACTTATGGACGTCAGGCAACAAAGCAAAGCTGCAAAACAGCAGAAAAATGCTGTAAAAATCCATCTCCTTTTCCGTGTTACCACCCTCCTGAAATTTTTCATATTCAAAATTCATCGCTCCTTTCTTTTTTCTCTAACAAATATGGGAGAAAGGACGAGTATTGGTCCATGTTGCCGAATAAGAGTAAAATTCATCAACTAAATGAAACCTGCTGCCGAGCTCAAGAACAATAAGAATAGCAATCTGCTGCCGGGCCAAAAACACCCAGAGCATCAATAATACAAGAACAGCACCAAGAATAGTAGTAACAAAAAAGAACACCATTTTGGTAATGTCATTTATTTAAGACATTAACCAATTTGGTATCCTTTTTTATTGAGAATCAATTATATTTGGCTTTAAAGACTAAATCTGCAGCTTTCAGTATTCACTCATACGGTAACTTCAATTTTGCTGTTGGCATATGCATATAATGCATTTTTAATAATACTCTTTACAAATGATGCAATTGCTTGTGTGACGCCATTTCCGACCTGTTGCTGTCTATCATTCAATGTTCCAAAAAATCGGAACCCCTTTTTCAGGCCCATTAATGCAGCTGCTTCTGCAACAGAAAGTATGCGATTTCCTACCGGCGGCATCAAAGTAACTTTTCTCCAATTTGTGATTGTAACAGATGGCTCATCCATAGCTAACCTGCGATATACATTGCTGTGTCTGTCTAAATTTTCCATACCTTTGATATCCTTAAAATTATGTCCAGGACGTACCTGATCCATCTTTTTAATGGTATCTGGTCGTGCTTTTGTAATATCACTGTAATGGATCCATTCAGGTGTCACTTTTTTAAGTGCATCGCCTGCAGTATGCTTTGTGGTAAGTTCTACATCCGGTATCTGGATCTTGCCTATTTTGCTTCCAATCAGAAGCATTCGTTTTCTTGTCGTATATCCTCCAACATCCCAGTCGTTTACAACCTGATAGGTAATCTGATATTCTGATAATTCTGTTAAAACTTTTTCCAAATATATTCCGCCTTCTTTGGTGATAAACTGTGGAACATTTTCGATAAGAAAAACAAGCGGTTGTTTTGCTTTTACAATACGGATATAGTCATCAATCAGCAGTCTTTTTGCTTTTGCTGTATCTTTGTTGATATCATGCCTGTTAGCATTGGAATATCCCTGGCAGCATGGACCTCCAATGATAACATCAATATCCGGAACTTGTTCTGGCGTAAGATCCCTCATGTCCATACGCAGAATGTGATCTCCTATGTTGTGACGATAAGTATCAACTGCGGACTGGTCGAAATCGCAAGCGAATTTCATTTCGAAGGATTCATCTTTTGAAAATGGTAAATCCAACAAACCGGCTCCAGAAAAGAGTGATGCGACATCAAATACATATTGCAATTCTTCTCTTCTGGAACTTGAAAATCCTGCAGTCTTCAGCATATCTGCAAGCAGGCTGTTATTTGCCAGGATTTTTTCTTTCGGGACTTCTAATATCAGTCGTTCTTCCTTATCCAGTAAATCAACAAGCTCCCTGTCACTGTTCGATTCGCAATGGAAATTTTTGGAAATAATACTTACAATGATCTTGTCATCCAGTATTTCGATTTCCATATAAGATGCCATAGCAATAATATCTTTGATTTCTTTGTTTCTAAGATCGACCAGCGGTTTATGCTGTGCTCCTTTACGGCTTAATTTATATGGTCCATTCTCATCAGGTACGATAATAATCTCATTCTGCTTTACATCCAGATAATAACGATACCTGCTGCCGGCATGGAAAGATTCTTTTTCTTGAAAAGAGAATGTCAATCCCCTTTTGCTGCTTTTAATTCTCATATTCATTTCCTCCTTTTATCATTTATGATTTCGTTCTAATATGATAAAAGAAGTAAAAAAAATAATTGAATCATGTGTTATATCAGACTTTTACTCGTCTTTTGGCATATACCAAGGTCCATAAGAGATTTTGTTTTCTTTTTGTAAAAGATTTTCAATTGTTTTCCAGTGAAGACTGCATCCAAGAATTCCGTTTCTATCTTCATTTAACTCATCATCATAAATACCAATGCAACAATATTCCTCTGGATACTCAGATCCTTCCATTTTACGTGCTTTACAATTTTTACACCGCATTTATTTCTCCTCCGTGTGATTTAGTGATTGCAACAATTTCACATACCATGTATTATTAATGTCCTCATTTGAGATTTTGGAAAATTCATCCACTGATTGAATGGTCTTCCACCAGCTTTCGCAACCGTAAATGATTTTTTTAAGCTCTGGTACGAATATAGCTGGATTATTCATTGTTGAGTTTATAAGCTGTCCGGTACTTTCTTTATATGAAGTAAGAATTTGGATTGGAAGATCTCCAATATAAATTCCAACATAAGTTTTCTCATTATATTCCTTTGCACATGGCCGGATCGCAACTAAACTTCCTTCTTCATGTCCAAGTCCGGATGTATCGATCGGTTTGTTCTCGATTTCATGGACTGTAATGGGATATTCTATGTATTTTGATTTGAATTTCTGACAGGACTCACACTCCTTTTTTTTGCAGATTCGCACTTTGTCATCTTCCCATCCGTTAACAACACAATGATATTCGATAGAATTATTTTTGAAATGTGGGTGGGAATATTTGCATTTTTTTATTTTTTCTTTATCTTCCATTTTTGTGTTCTCCTTCGGCCTGCAACTTTAGTCGTAAGTTATTGACAAATTCTAAAGCACATATAATTATATCTAAAGCCGCCATTTTTTCGCCTTTCCTTTTCAGTTTATATGCCAGCATCCGTCAGACTTGTAATCCAGTCCCCAAACACTTAGCAAAGAACGTCCGCTGTTTCTCGGCCGGATAAACGCGGTACTTATATGCTTTCTGTTGCATCAGCCCCTTCTCCTTTCTCATAAATATGAGAGATTTCGGAGAAAACTTTCATATTTATGAAAGCCGGATTTATCCAACTGACTACAGAGGCAGGGAATTCTCCGGAATTTTGTTAAATTCAAATGGAACATCCCATTGTCTAAAAAAGAGCCGATAAACGGCTCTTTTTTTTGCTTAGTAGATTTCAAGCTCTTCTGCTTCCTCATCTGTTAATATTTTGCGCATGGTATAATCAGAAAATTCTTCCGTAAGAATCTCAGCGGCTATGTCACCCATTTGATCGCTGTCTGACACGCAACTGTAGATGCCTCCATCGATATCTTCTCCATCTTCTGTGTAGAAAGTATAATCGTATCCGAGTTCGCTGCTGCATTCTTGAATCTGCATATATCTGCAATCAGATTCCGCACACTTCACTTCGATAACTGCTCTATCGAGTTCATTAAGTTTTGCAATGATATTTTCGTTTTTACTCATATTTTTCTCCTTTGTATTATGCTGCTTTTGTGATTTCCATATAACATCCGGTAACTTTCTTGTAATTGCTTTGACGGATATCATAACAATCACTGAAGTTGATCCTGACCTTCCCAGTTTCTCTCAATTCTTCAATTGCTTTATCAATGTCAAGATATCCTTGTGCCCATCCATATACAGAAGGCATTTGCTGACGTGAGATTTCACAAAGGCGATCATAGAACTTAACTGTGTTACATCTTTTGTTCCGCCACCTTGTATAACGATCAGACAAACCTGTTGCCGTATTTGGATTATCGCACCATTCATCTGAAGGCCACTCATCGCCTCTGAGCATCATGATTCTCCAAATTACCTGCTGAAGGCTATATTCAACTGTGTGCCATCCATTAATTGTCAGCATGTAATCGTTCATAGTTCCAGGCTCCCAGTGTTTCTTACTGCATTTTTGACACTCATACGCATCCGTATTGATCACAACTTTGTATTTCATCGTTTTCTCCTTTGTGTTAGATTTTTTCGAGATATCCTTCCTTCACATATACCATTTCGCCTTTGTGTTCCAATACAAGGCAAAACATATTTTTCTCTTTTGCAGACTCAATGCAGCATCGGTAATTAACCTGATGCGTAGCATCGCCCACTTTGATTTCGCATGGAATGTTGCTAAACCATAATTTTTTGCTGTGTTTTCTGATGAAAAAGAAATTTTTAATATCAGATTCAAAGCTACTAACTGGAAATTTGCTTCCAATTAATTCTTCTAAAAATATCTGATCTTTTGGTTTCTTCTTTTCTGTTATCATGCCGTTTCCTCCTTTTATCTTTTATATAATTTTCAATTTGAATATGGGAAAATATTGATAAAAGAATTTTTTCTAAAATTAAAGAAAATCCCACCCAGCTATATGTCTGGATGAGATCTCTTAGATAATCGAATTCTACCAATAAGTTTTGAAAAATCCCTGATTTGGATCGCTGTAACTTATTCCAGGACATTCTTCGTATGTTCCTTTATAAGAAACAGATACAAGCTTTAGTGGATACCTTAAACGATCAACATCATCATCATAGCATCCAATATCAATTCCCTTGCTGCGATTATTCTGCAAACAGGTATTTCCTCTTTCCAGGATATCTTTCATTGTTGACGGATATTCATCGCCTTCATATTGCATTCCTTTGCACTTATTCCAATATGCCAGTATGCCATACAAATCAGCATTCGGTTTGGTGTCGTCGTATTCGAATACATATCCATACCCAAAATATGTATCTATGATACAGCCCCCGCCAAATTCTTCCGGAATTAAGATTTTGTATTTGTCACCTTCTACAATATTTTTTCTTTTTGTCGTTTTTGTTGCTCGTAGCCATGAAAAACTTCCCATGATTCATTCATCTTCTTTCTATAGATTATTTCTGTGTTTTGGTTCGTGACTTTATCCGTGAGTTAGGCGGCTTTCCTTTGATAGCAACCGTATAAATCATATTCATATTCTTTCCTCCTTTTATCAATCTAAAATTTCATTTAAAATATGAAATTATGGAAAGAATAAAAAACAGAATCATTCCTTTTATTAACTTCTGCTGCCAATTCTGCTTTTTCTGCCTTTCTATTGTCTTTTCTTGACATATAGAACATATGTTCTTATAATGAACTGTATGAATACGTTTAAATGGAGGAGGAAATATACAATGATTGTTTCGAAAAATAATTTCGATGCTCCAAATTTGGTTCCGGTGCCGGTTATTGCTTCTTTTTCACCGGATGGAAAAGTGAGGCCACTGTATCTCAAATGGGACGGAGAATCTGTGAAGATCCTTGGATGCAAGATACGTCGTGAGCATGAGTGGGCTATCCTTTTTGAATGTGTATATGAACAATACGGTTTAGAAAAAAATATAATTCTGTACTTTAACCTGCGCGATCATGCGTGGTTTATTCAGTCTGGTCTTTCAATGTAATCTGTTGATTTCAAAAAAAATGCCGCCAGGACAATCGTCTTGGCAACATTTTTCAATAAATATGAATTTCAATTAAAATCGTTAATTAAAATTAACCATCACAACTTTATTTGCTGCGATTGCTTCATCGTACCATTCGCTGCTGTCATCACTTGTATATTCTTCTTGCAGGTACTTCCGTACTTCTTCATCTGTTTTAAAGTCAAACTTAGCTTTTACAAAATGGAACAACCATTCTTTTTCTACAACGACAGATAATTCAGAAAAATCGCTTTCTTCGTCTGTATCTGTATCCGGATTGTACTCAAAATATCCACTGCAGACAGTAAAGGCAATCAAATCTTTGTGTTCTGAAAAATCAGTGTATACAGCGTCAGATACCTGATCCAAGATCCTTTTTCTTACAGGGTTCATAGTGTTAACTTTTCTGTTTTCTGACATGTTCAAATACTGCTTCCAATCTGTTTCATGAAGGATTTTCCAAAGAAGATCTTCTTTGCTTCTCCAGGCTACCTTACCATATGTCTGCACCTTTGACGAATAATGATAGTCATTATCTCTCAGATGCTCCAATGCAGCTTTGTGTGTCAAAAACATTCCAGATTCTGATGGACAATATTCGTAATCTGTGACTTCTACATCCAGACTGTATTCATCGCAAATTTCCGTAATAGCATCCTCTATTGAGCTGACGATACTGGCAGCACGTATTTTGGCTTCAATATCTTCTGTGGCAGCTTTATCTAACTTTTCAGTTAACCTTTCGTTGATAAGTTCAATGATTTTTGAACAGCAAATTTCGGCAGTCACACTGTCAAACACAGCATTCGGAATATCACAAATTGTTTCTCCACTCGCATTGTCGAAAACAAGAATACCATCAGAATTATTTAGGTTCTTCCCGTAAGTCTTATCCCAATCACGAATAACCCAATATCTTGGATCTGCATTTCCAAGGCTGTCCTGTGTATTCATTTCTTTCTGAAGTTGCAGCAAAAAGTCAACTTCTTCTTTGGTCATAAGCTTTCTCTGAAACGGATCCTTATGATATTTGAGCAGTTTAATTGAATTTTCGTATTTTTCGTTCATATTAAATTTCCTCCTATTATAATTTTTGATTTCATCACAATATGAAAGAAATCTGCACAAAAAAATGTATGGTAAGAGGAAATGGTAAAAATAATACCAGATACCGATTACTTGTCTTTATAGGAAAATCATTTTGAACCTAACACCACTAAAGTGGCGTGATTCTTGGGAACTTCCCACTATTGTAAGAATATTTACCAAGCTATCTATTTCTTCTTGATTTCTGTTTTTCAAATCCAAAAATGTCACACATTTTATATAAGTATCTTAAGACATAATCCACGCGAATGTACCTATGCCCTAGGATAAGCTCATTCCTATTTTCAATCTCACATAGTAGCTCTTCCATTTCTGCTTTCAATGCTTCCATTTTTTCATCAGAAATATTGGTTTCTTCTGCTCCATCACCCTTCAAATATTCGGTCAAATCATTTTTTACTTTTTCCAATATAATTGCCCTATCTTGTAACTTTACATTAGTGTACACTTTTTGTGGGTTCTCTATTGTCACATTTTCAATTCTGTCTATTTCTTTTTTGCATCTTTTAATATATTTTTCAATGTTTCTTCTTAATTCGTTCATCGCTATTATCACCTCTTCAATTCTGTATATTTCATTTTTTGGATTTTATCAAATACTTAATAATATGATATTTTTGCAAAAAGAACACTAGCGGTCAACTCTCAATAGCATATCTTCTTTTCAATCTCTTGCAAAAAAAATACCGCCACAATCAATTACATGATCATGGCAGCAGTTTTTTTATGAATTAAAAACAAATGGTATTTTTCCTGTTTTTCTAACTTCCAGAAATTGTCCTAAATATCCATTGCCTTCTCTCCTCCAAAGTGCATATTCACTAGGAGATAAGCCAAGATATTCGTGCAAAGGCATATCAATCTCATGCGTATGCCAATACTCTACATATTCATCAACTTCTTCGACGGAGGCCTCTCCATCTACACATTTTTCCATAAATGTTTTCATTCTTTCCCCTTTCGTTAGCTAACAAGTTTGATTTACTTATGAAAGATCACATCATTTTTTGAAAGTAAATATACACAATACTGATTCATGCTGATTCCCTCTCTCTGAGAATGTTCAGCCAGTGTTCTGTGCAAACTTCGAGGAATTCTAAGTTTGAACTGTCCTGAATAATCAGCTAATGTGTCCGGCTCATGAATCTCTATGCCACTTTCTAATGCAGCTGTAATCCATTCCCGTTTTGCATCTAATGCATTTGTTACTGCACTTTCTATTGTTTCTCCACAAGTAATACATCCCGGTAAATCTGGGTAAGTGACTACGAAACCACCTTCATCCTTATCTTCTACGATTTCCATTCGATAGGACATTTCCATATAATCATTCAGCGTTTTCATCATTCTCTTCCTCACTTTCAACAACCTGCCTTACCATTTCTACATATATCTTTTTGATCGGTTCATGCTTTGGTATTGTAATTGGGATACAGTTCTTTTTTCGGAATGTATAATGACTGCTTCCGCTTCTAGGTGTATTCATTTCATACCCATAGCTTTCCAATACTTTCCGAAGTTCATCAAACCAAAGATCCTTTGACAAGTTGCATATACGTTCTAAAAGTTTATCCCACTTTGACATTTCTATACCTCTTTTTATATTATATGTGATACCATATGTGGTGTCAATTATTCCTGATATAAATAATTGTATAGTTGTGATTATTTTTCAAACCAAATATCAATTCCTTTAAACTGATAGACGTTTTTAGTCTGATTTGTTTCTAAGATAAGAGAGATAAAGTCTCTCAACCCGGAATCCTGATAATCAAAATCCAGTTCTGAAGCCGCCCATTTGTCGATGAATCCCATCGCAGAGCATTCAAAATTCTTTGCCTCAATCTCGATAGGATAAACCTGATCTCCGCTCAATTTTTCTAAGAGTTCTGCAAGATCAAGCTTTGTAAGTCCAGAATCGCCGTCTTTTCCTTTCAGTACCATTCCATATTTTGTTTCTGTTGTTTTTGAATCCATATTATATTCCTCCTTTTTTGATTTTTTTCATTAAAATATGAAAGAATAAAAGTAAAAGAAATTTGCATCAGACATACCGAAATGGACATTCTATTAGATATATTTTTCACTCTAGCCAAATGAAACTGATCCCTTTTATGTGCATTTTTATGAGTTTTCTATACACACAAAAAAAAGCAGCCGGTATTGGACTGCCATGGTTCATTTATTTATATAGTTTTAAAGTATGTATTTCACTCAATATTTACCTTTTTCTTACTACAAAACAGATTAAAATCGAAAGGTTACTACGTTATTAATGATTATTTATTATTGTTATTTATTTTTGAATATGCTGAGAAATTAAGGCTATTTACCAATATCTACAAAAGATTAACAACGCCATTTTTTGATATCCCATAAACATCCGGGAAGCACATGGCAAATCTAATAGACACCTTTTCAGGGTCTTTCATGA
>ERZ773138.1396-NODE-1396-length-22786-cov-14.530553_pt1 | contig 22786 bp, 18 predicted proteins | sample MGYA00511114_ERZ773138 | MGnify/ENA primary metagenome ERZ773138 (study PRJEB29015, sample SAMEA2737805) | human gut metagenome | biome: human gut; feature: human-associated habitat; material: faeces | place: China | collected 2012 ...
ACCACAGTAAAATATACTTAATGGCTCATCCTTACATTCTGCTTTCTGCCATATAATTTTTCAGACATTTACAAGTATGGCTGCATAATTTTACTGAAGTCCGTTCTCTTTCATTGCCTCTGTAAGGATAGCAATCATTTCATCCACATCTTTCTTCTCAATAACAAGTGGTGGAACAAAACGAATGATATTGGCTCCTGCTGAAATGATAACAAGACCTTTTTTCAGTGCTGTAACAATCAGATCACCAACTGGTCCTTCAAATTCAAGTCCCTGCATTAAGCCAACTCCACGATGGTCTTTTACTGCAGCAAACTGATTCTTTATTTCCTCAAGCTTTTCGTATAAGTATCTACCCACTTCATTCACATGAGCCACAATATCTTTTTCCTCAAACTGACGGAACACTTCGCATACGGCTGCTGTTGCAAATGGGTTACCACCGTAAGTTGTTCCATGATCTCCTGGAATTAATGCGTGAGAAGCCTTTTCATTTGTTACAAATGCGCCTACTGGAACACCACAGCCAAGTGCCTTGGCAACAGTAAGAATATCAGGCTCAACTCCATACTGCTGGAATGCAAACATTGTACCTGTTCTTCCCATTCCACACTGTATTTCATCAAGTATAAGAAGAATACCCTTTTCATCGCAAAGCTGTCTTACACCCTTGATGAATTCGTTAGTTGCAGGATATATTCCTCCCTCACCCTGTACTGTTTCAAATATAATAGCACAAGTTTTATCATTTACCAACTGTTTAACACTTTCAAGGTCATTATAATTAGCAAATTTAATTCCCGGAATCATAGGTCCGAACGCTTCCTGATAATGCTTATTGCCTGTTACAGCTAATGCTCCCATACTTCTGCCATGGAAGGAATGATGCATTGCTATAATCTCTGAATCTGTTCTTCCTGTCTTTAAATAAGCGTATTTCTTTGCAAGCTTTATAGCACCCTCTATTGATTCTGTACCACTGTTAGTAAAGAATACTCTGTCCATTCCTGAAGCCTTTGTAAGTGCTGTTGCAGCCTCTACAGCCGGTTCATTATAGAAATAATTAGATGTGTGTATAAGCTTATCAATCTGTGCCTTTAATGCATCATTATATTCTTTATTGTTATAACCAAGTGCAAATACTGCTATACCTGCTCCAAAATCAAGATATTCTTTACCATCTGTATCGTAAAGTCTTACTCCGTCACCCTTATCAAGTACTATCTGGTAACGGTTGTATGTATGAATCAGCTTCTCTTCTGCTGTTTCTATAATCTGCTGTGTATTCATGATTACTCTCACTTTCCTATTCTTATGAGCACACATTTTCACATGAGCCAATATAATATTATAACCTCAAAGCTTACGGTTCGCAATTATTTATCTGAGTCGAAGAATTTTTCTGCATCATCTGAAAGAATAGCTGTACCAACACCCTTGTTAGTAAATATTTCAAGAAGAAGGCAGTGTGGAATTCTTCCATCAAGAATATGTACTCTTGATACACCATGCTCAATAGCATCTATACAGTTATTAAGCTTAGGAAGCATACCGCCGCCGATTGTTCCACTCTCTAAAAGCGTTCTCGCCTCTGAAGTAGAAAGCTCAGATATAAGTGAATCCTTATCATCAAAATCCTTATATACACCTTCAATATCTGTTAAGAATGCAAGCTTCTCAGCATTGACAGCTCTTGCAATTGCACATGCTGCGTCATCTGCATTAATATTGTATGCATGGAAATCATCATCATATCCGATAGGACATATTACCGGTAAGAAATCGTCCTTAAGCAATGAATCAAGAAGTGTTGTATCAACATCTGTTACTTCTCCAACATATCCTATGTCCTCACCCTTAGAATACTTCTTCTCAACCTTTAACATGCCGCCATCCTTACCACTGATACCGCATGCCTTAACTCCAAGCTGCTCAATCATTGACACAAGACTCTTATTAACCTTGTTAAGAACCATCTCGGCAATCTCCATAGTTGGTTCGTCTGTAACTCTTAAACCATTCTTGAATTCAGGTGTCATGCCTGACTTTTCAACCCATTTGCTGATTTCCTTTCCACCGCCATGAACGATGATTGGCTTAAAACCAACGAGTTTAAGAAGAACTACATCCTGAATAACTTTTCTCTTAAGTTCTTCATCTACCATGGCACTTCCGCCGTACTTAACTACAATTATCTTTCTGTTAAACTTCTGAATATAAGGAAGTGCCTCAACAAGCACCTGTGCCTTCATAAGTTCCTCTGTCATATCTTTTGCGCTCATAATAATCTCCATTTCATATTTATTCAGATATATTTGCTTTAAAATGCTGTGTCAGATTAGCTTCTGTAATCAGCATTTATCTTGACATAATCAAATGTAAGGTCACAGCCCCATGCTGTAGCGCTTGCATCGCCCTGCTTAACATCAGCAATAGCAATTACAGGATTCTGTGAAAGTATTTCTGTTGCTTTCTCCTCGCTGTAATCTGTAGCAGTTCCATCTTTAACAATCTGAAGCTCACCTGCTGAACTCTTAAAGAAGATATCAACCTTCTCAGGGTCAAAGTCTGCACCTGAATATCCCATTGCGCAGAGAATTCTTCCCCAGTTAGCGTCATGTCCGAATATTGCTGCCTTAGTAAGACTTGATGTAACAATTGACTTAGCAAGTGTCTTGGCTTCTGCCTTAGTTGTTGCACCCTTTACCTGAACCTCGAAAAGACATGTACAGCCTTCGCCGTCACCTGCAATCATCTTGGAAAGCTCTGTAAATACATAGCTTAAGCCTTCATAGAAAGCATTATAATCAGCACCCTCTTCTGTAATCTTCTTATTGCCAGCCATTCCATTAGCAAGAACAAGAGCTGTATCATTAGTTGATGTATCTCCATCAACTGATATCATGTTAAATGAATCATCAACAATTGCACTTGTCATCTTCTGAAGAAGTGCCTTGTCGATATCACAGTCTGTTGTTATGTAGCAGAGCATTGTTGCCATGTTAGGATGAATCATTCCTGCGCCCTTGCACATACCACCGATTGTTACCTTAGTACCTGCAACTTCTACTTCTACAGCAACCTGCTTGCTTCTTGTATCTGTAGTCATAATTGCCTCTGCTGCCTGTGTTCCTGCTTCAAATGAATCATCAAGCATTGGAGCAAGCTTTTCAATTCCTGCACATATTCTGTCAACAGGAAGCTGCATTCCGATAACACCTGTTGAACCGATAAGTACTGCATTCTCTGGTACATTAAGAACCTTTGCAACTGCCTTTGCTTCTTCTGCACATGCATTATCTCCTTCAACACCTGTACATGCGTTGGCAACACCGCTGTTTACAACTACAGCCTGTGCAAAGTCTTCATTATATACAATGTTTCTGTCCCATTTGACAGGAGCTGCAAATACTTTGTTAGTTGTAAATGTTCCTGCTGTAACACATGGCTTCTCACTGTATACAAGTGCCATATCTTTCTTTCCGTTCTTATATTTAATCTGTGCTTCACATCCGGCAGCCTTGAATCCTTTAGCTGCTGTAACACCGCCTTTAATTATATTCATAACATCCTCCTATTGTACATTTATTATGGAAACATTGGTGCAAGCTGTAATCCCTCATTCTCTGGAAGTCCGAAGAGAAGGTTCATATTCTGTACTGCCTGACCTGCTGCACCCTTAACAAGATTATCTAACGCACCCATCATTATAAGTCTGTTAGTTCTTGGCTCAATCTTAAATCCTATATCATCAAAGTTGCTTCCCTCAACCCAGCGTGTTTCAGGGCATACATCTTTAGGAAGTACTCTTACGAAATATTCCTTATCATAGTACTTGTCATATGCTGCCTTAACATCTTCATATGTAACATCTTTGGCAAGGTTGGCGTATGCTGTTACAAGAATTCCTCTGTTCATTGGAACCAAATGTGGTGTGAAGATAAGCTTTAAATTATCTCTTCCACATGCATAACCTAACTGTTCCTCAATCTCAGGTGTATGTCTGTGATTTCCTACGCCATATGCCTTCATGCTTTCATTAACTTCGCAGAAAAGGTTGGCAACCTTAGCGCCACGTCCTGCACCTGAAGTTCCACTCTTAGCATCAATTATAATTGTATCCGGATTGATTATTCCTTCCTTAACCATTGGGTAAAGTGTAAGAATTGATGTTGTTGTATAACAGCCCGGGTTAGCAATGATTCTTGTATCTTTGCTCACCTTGTCTCTGTTAATCTCACATAAGCCATAAACAGCTTCATCAATATACTGTGGTGCTTTATGCTCAAGCTTATACCACTGTTCATATACATTAACATCCTTAAGTCTAAAATCAGCACTCAGATCAATAATCTTAGTCTTTGAAAGAATTTCGTCATTAACAAGTGACGCACATAAGCCCTGTGGTGTTGCTGTAAATATAACATCAACCTCGTTAGCAAGCTGCTCCATATTGTCGTCCATACATTTTGCATCTACAAGCTTAAACATGTTTCTATATACATCTGAATAATTCTGATCTATGTAACTTCTCGAACCGAGCCATACAATCTCTGCATCCTTATGTCCTAATAATAATCTGACAAGCTCGTTACCTGCGTAACCTGTCGCACCGATAATGCCTACTTTAATCATAACTCCTCCTTGTTTTGCGAAGCAAAATGCATATATTCAACATTTATGCATAAAATAACGCAAAATGTAAATTGATAACCTACATTATAGCAACTTTTTTTCTTATGTAAAGGATATTTTAAAGAAAATTTATATTTATACATTTTTGTTGCATATTAATGTATAATATGCATAATTTGTTGTTGCATTTTTAAATAAAGTAGTTTATTATAATCTGCAGGTGCATAGCATATGTGTTTTACTATGTAAACTTAATAATATACGGAGGAATATATAATGAAAGAAAAAGTTATTCTTGCTTATTCTGGCGGACTTGACACAACTGCCATCATCCCTTGGTTAAAGGAAACATACAACTATGATGTTGTCTGCGTATGTGCAGACTGTGGTCAGGAAGAGGAGTTGGACGGACTTGAGCAGAGAGCTCTCTCATGTGGTGCTGCCAAGTTATATATAGAAGATATCACTGATGAGTTCTGCGACAACTACATCGTTCCATGTGTTCAGGCACACGCTGTTTATGAAAATAAATATTTACTTGGTACTTCAATGGCAAGACCTCTTATCGCTAAGAGACTTGTTGAGATTGCCCGTAAGGAAGGTGCTGTTGCTATCTGCCACGGTGCTACTGGTAAGGGTAATGACCAGATCAGATTCGAGCTTACAATCAAGGCTTTAGCTCCAGATATCAAGATTATCGCTCCTTGGAGAGATTCTAACTGGAAGCTTCAGTCTCGTGAAGATGAGATTGAATACTGCAGACAGCATGGTATTCATCTTCCATTCAGCACAGACTGCAGCTACAGCCGTGACCGTAACATCTGGCATATCAGCCATGAAGGTCTTGAGCTTGAAGATCCAGCTAACGAGCCTAACTACAAGCATTTATTAGTTCTTGGATGCACTCCTGAGGAAGCTCCGGATGAACCAGAATATGTTACTATGACATTTGAAAAAGGTGTTCCAAAGTCAGTTAATGGCAAGGCTATGAAGGTTTCTGATATTATCAGAGAGCTTAACAGACTTGGTGCCAAGCATGGTATCGGTATCATTGATATCGTTGAGAACCGTGTTGTTGGTATGAAGTCTCGTGGTGTATATGAGACTCCTGGTGGAACAATTCTTTACGAAGCTCATCAGCAGCTTGAGGAATTAGTTCTCGACAGAGATACAACAACATTCAAGATGGATGTTGGAAACAAGTTTGCACAGGTTGTTTACGAAGGAAAGTGGGAGACACCTCTTCGTGAAGCACTTCAGGCATTCGTTGAGAAGACTCAGGAATATGTAACAGGTGAAGTTAAGTTCAGACTTTACAAGGGTAACATCATCAAGGCTGGAACAACATCTCCATATTCACTTTACAATGAGTCAATTGCATCATTCAAGACAGGTGATATGTATGATCATCATGATGCTGACGGATTCATCAACCTCTTCGGTCTTTCACTTAAAGTAAGAGCTATGAAGAAGCTTGAGAACGAGAAGAAGAACAATAAGTAACTAAAGAATATAAAAAGCAGCATCCCCGGCATGGTTATTAATCATGTCGGGGATGTTGCTTTTATAATCCATTATGATTTCCTATCAATTCATAAAAAATCCACCACTTATATGTAAATTTCACAGTTTTTCTTATTCAATCTTATATAGAAAACTGTTTTTTACTGAATATTCCTATAACACTTCTGATTTTCTTGACTTTATAGGTTGATTTTCCAACTGTCATTATAGTCTCATGTGTTTTCGACCTATAAGACTTTCAAATATTCGACTACCTATAGGTATCATGTTTTCCAGATTAATTATATATCATGATAATCTGGTTGATTGGACTTTTTCTCTGCTTTCTCATATGCTAATGTCCAATAACTCATTGACTACAAGGCGGATTGGACACTAAAAGCAGCTTATTCAGCAAAAAGTCCAATCTTTCCAGATTTCACAACAATTCTGGACCTTTTACCTCATTCTTTTGCTTGTAAGGTCCAATCCTCCACACTTTCTCACTCAATTTGGACTTCCACATGCCTCTTCACCACTCCAGCGTCCAATCCGCCACCACAGCTCCACCGCAGATTACACTCCACCTGCCAATCTTTCCCACACAAATCTTCCGTGAGAATGAAGTCAGGCGGCTGTGCAGCTCGTTTTCAAACCGCTGCACAGCCGCCTGACTTCCATTTCCGGAAGGCATCACCCCTTAAACTTTCCCTTATCAATCTCCTTCTCTTCCACTTTCCTGTTGACATATGTCCGAAGCAGCGCATAACACACTGAGCTGATTGGAATAAATGTAAGCATACCCATTATACCAAACAGATTGCCACCGATTGTAACAGCAACAAGCACCCATATTCCCGGCAGTCCAACTGAACTTCCGACAACATGAGGATATATAAGATTTCCTTCAATCTGTTGTAATATAAGGAATACTCCCACAAATATAAGTGCCTTTAACGGGCTTGTCATCATTATAAGAATCACACCGACTATACATCCGATAAATGCACCAACAATCGGAATAAGTGCAGTAACCGCAATAATAATTCCTATAAGAAGCGCATAAGGCATTCTCAATATAGACAATGTAATAACAAACATCGTTCCAAGAATACATGCTTCAAGGCACTGTCCTGACAGGAAATTAGAGAATGTAGTGTTGGTAAGTCTTAACACTTCAATTATTTTATCTGCCCTGCTCTCAGGCATGCACACATACATAAGCTTCTTACATTGCGCTGTAAGCCTCTCTTTCTGAAACAGCACATACACAGAAAAGACAAATCCAATAAAGAAATTAGCGACTCCTGAGAAAAATCCGCTTATTGCACCAATTCCTCCATTGATAATTCCTTTAGTTCCTATTGAAAGGAAATTCATAACATTTGAAAGAACAGAATCCCAGTTGATTGATATGCTGCTTAACTTTTCCTCATACTCAGGATATGCAGACAGCTTGACCTGCAGCCAGTTGATAAGATTATTAACTGCTGTTGGCACCTGCCCTATAAGGTCAGCTATTGTGTTTACCAGTTCAGGCACAACCACAAAAAGTACACCTGCAATAATAGCCAGTATCAAAATCAGTGTTAGCATATAAGCAAGCACTCTTATAAGTCTGGGATGCTTCTTCTTACAACGCTTGTCAAACAGCCTGTTAAGTCCTTTTTCAATTGCTTTCATAGGTACATTGAATACAAATGCGATGACTGCGCCAATTATAAATGGCATTACAAGTCCTGCAAGATATGATATAGAATCAAGAATTCCAGTCACATTGTTAAGGGCAAGATATATTACAATTAGCACTGCACCAATCGTAATTCCCTTAACAACCTGACTGTCTTTAAAATGTCCTTTGTTCATACAACCCCTCCACTCTTTAAAGTTACTTCTAATATACTATACAGAAGTCCGGGATTCAAACATATTATATAAATTTAAGAATTGTAAAATGTTAGTTATACTGTGCATCTACCATACTCATCATCATTCGCATATTGAATGCTCCCATGAATTTCACTGATGGAAGATATACAAAATGCTTCTTCTGGATTACGCAGTCATCCTCATATTCATCATCATACACTTCAAGTCTCATAACTTCATTAACAAACTGTCCCTTACCTGGTTCAACATTGAATGAGCCCTCAATAAATGGTGCATAACAGTCTCTGTCACCACTCTGATCAGGATCATATGCAATAAATGTATGAATCATACTTTCATATTTAGTAATAAACAGTCCATTATCTGCACCGCTTTCCTTTAGTGCATTTCTGTAATTGTCCATCTCTTCTTCATACACTGCTGACTGTTTGTTAATAATCTCTTCTAACTCACCCGCAGTCATAGGAATATTTTCTGCAAAGAAAAATGCGAGTGGCTGGATGCTTCCATATAATAAAAAGCAGCTCATATCCGAATTAAGAGTCTGTGATACCTCAAGCTTATCAGTATCCCCCATATACATAAGTACTGCAAAATTTCCCTTCGCAGTAAACTCCTTAAGCATATTAATAGCTGCCTTTAATTCTGTTCTCGAAAAATGTCTCATAATATCTAATTCCTTTTCATTTAAACTATCGTAGATTATATCACCTATGACTGATATTTTCACTTCCAAATTTTACTTTTCAAAAATTTTTCTCTTTCTGTCAGCAATAATAACTATCACAGAAACAAGTGTTGCTGCAGAAATTATTGAAACATACATTACCGCTTTCCTGCTATCTCCTGTTCTTACAACTTCTTCATCAGCAGCAACCTCTGCAACGCGTTCTGTAACACTGCTTTCCGCATCACTCCTCTGTGCTATGCTTGATGTAGAACTCATAGTTGTCGGCTGCTCTGTCGATGGCTGTGTTGGTTTTTGTGTTGTTGGTTCCTGCGTTGTCGGCTCCTGTGTTGTCGGCTCCTGTGTTGTCGGCTCTTCTGTCTGTGGCTCCTGAGTTGTCGGCTTTTCTGTCGGTGGCTGGACTTTATCAAGTGTGAATGTGAATTCCATCCCCCATGATGTTGCCTGATATGGATTCGTTGTATACAGTCCACTTATATGAAGATGTGCATTAAGAATATTTCTTGCTTCCTTCATTCCAACTTCAAGCGTACCAGTCTTTTTATTCATATATGAATCAACGCTATTTTCATCTCGCATCCAGCTTCCCAAAGAGAATTTTCCAGCTACACAGTCATCATTGCTAACTGTTGCATCATCAAGCGTGAACATCAGAAGATTATTATAAAACATATTGTATCCAAGGGCTGCAACATTTTTATTTGCTTCCTTGACATTAACTGTATAACCATTAAATATTGCATTGCAAATCTCTATAACGCTGAAATCTTCTAATTTTGCACATGTTTTGTCGTATTTTTTATTCATATAATCAACATAATACTCGTCAAGGTCGTCAAGTCCGTTCTCATAGCCTGCATTAATCAATGCACTTGTAACTGATTCATTAGAATAATATTTAGCAGCATTACTTGTTGTGTCAAGCAATTCCTTTAACGCAGAGTTGCTTGTCCTCCACACTGTACTCTTTACCGCAATCGGACGATTGCTTAATGATGTGTACGCACCCTTAATATATTCTGCTTCTGTATTATCATATGTGTATGCCATATCAGCATCCTTCTCATCAACATAATTGCCATCCGTAATCTTCATGGAACCATTGCTGTACACATACTCATTTTTAGACAGATTAATTATATTAACATAGAAATTTTCTCCATCCCCAGGCACATAAGTTTCAGACTCGTAATACTTCATAAGGTCACCTACAAGGTCAATTTTAATGGTATCTTCGTCATAATCCTCAGGTATTGTATAGTCAAAATAATAATGGTACTGCCAGCTTTTTTTGTCGTACTCTTCCCGGATAACCACAGTAACGCCCTCTGAACTGCCATTTTCCTCTGCAAATGTGTTCTCCATTCTAAGGCTGGCTATAACCCCTGCAAGCAAAGCCATAGTCATCATTAGTACAATCGTCACTTTAAACCGCTCCTTCATTATCTGTCATGTCCTCCCTTTATGATATAGACATGTATATTCTATTCATATTTTGTGGGGTTCATACATCTTTTTGGACCATTTCATGTCATTTCTCTGCCTTAACGTCCAACTCTCCATTCCTCGACTTCCTTTTTGGACTTCTTCTTGCCTTCACTCCGCTCTATCGTCCAATCTGACACGCTACGACTTTCATTTTGGACTTTCTCATGTGTCCTCTCCGCTCTAATGTCCAATCCGACACTCTCCAACTCCCATTTTGGACTTCAACATGCCTTCTCTCCGTTCTAACATCCAATCCGACACCATGAAAAACATAACATACGGCACACAAGAAAACGGCAGCCGCCCTGTTGATCAAACAGGACGGCTGCCTCTATAAAAAGATTAGGGAAGTAAGAAAGCTTTATTACAGAGCGTCGTTACCGGTTTCTCCGGTTCTTATCTTGACTGCTCCCTCAATATCCTTGATGAATATCTTACCATCACCAAAACTGTTAGTATTAAGTTCTTCCAATACCTTGTTAATTATGCCCTCAACTATCTCGTCTTTTACGACAGTTCTTACACTTAATTTAGGCAAAAGATTGATACCCGGTGTTTCATCTCTTGTATATACCTGACCTGTGCCCTTCTGGTGACCGTAGCCAAATATTGTTGTAATCATTACACCTCTAGCCCCCTCACTGTCAAGAATCCTTTTAAGATTCTCCAGCTTCTCAGGCTTTATAACTATCTCTAATTCTTTCATAATCCATAACCTCTTTTCTTCACATTTTAATATTCCTTATCACCATCAGGTGTCTTCATCCATACCTTTTCATGCTTCCACTTAATAAGAATCATATATAGCCATAGGATAAGACCTACACCCATATATCCTGCAAATCCCAACCATGTTGCCTTTCCGATACCGATAGTACAGAAGAATGCGATAATTGCCATAATTATAAGAGAGGCTATCTTAAGTCCTGTTGCACATTTGTATGGTCTCTCCCATTCAGGATGCTTCTTTAAAAGAACAAGTGAAGATATTGAAGTAATCACATAACACAATGCACACGCGAATGCCATCAGGTCAAAGAATGCTGTAATACTCTGCATTGCAATGAATCCGATACTTACAACAAGAATAAGTATGTTAGGAAGTGTTGGCTGGTTGTACTTATTAGTGTATGAGAACTGCTTTGGAAGGAAATTCTGACGACCCATAGCGTATATCATACGGACACCTGAATACCAGAAACCAAGTACTGATGTACCAATTGGGAATACAACTCCGACAATACCCATTATAAGGACAAACCATGCAATCTTATCACCGAAGCAGTACTGTAATGCTTCAAATGTGATGAATGGGTGGCAGTCACCGCCATTAGTAAGCTCTGCCCAAGGCATTGCACCTGCAAGACAGAAGTAGAAAATTGTATATATAGCACCACATGTTATAACTGAACCAAGAATAGCTTTCTTCTGGTCCTTAATTGGGAAGTCGCCCTCCTCAACCATTGCCGGTACTGTCTCGAATCCGAAATATGGTGTTATCATAAATGAACAGCCAACAACCCATGCAATACCGGTTGCAAAATTACCACCCCATTGCTTTTCATTGCTGCTTGTAAAGAAATCTGCGAAATTAGCAATGCTCCAGTGTCCGCTGAACAGGAAAAGTAATGAACATATAAGAATACCTGCGATACCAGCCATAAGCATGAATGACTGAACCTTACCTGCTACAACATTTTTATAAAGACTGAGTACACACCAGAAGCACAGTACTAATGAACCGACAATAACTGCCTTGCCGCCTGTAAGTCCCAGACCAAACTGATGATTTAACCATTCGATAATTCCAAGTACACCTGCTGCAGGAACGGCTATCCATGCACACATGATAAGCCACGCTGACCAGAAACCTGCATGCTTGTTAATACCTACCGTATTGAATACCAGACACGAACCTGTACTTGGTAACATTGTCGAGAATTCAGCATACACAAATGCTGTCGGCAGTACTGCCAGTGTCATAAGTGCAAATGCCAAGAACGTTCCGGGACCTGTATATGACATGAATATACCATCCCAGTAACACATAAATGTAAATATTGCTCCCGTTGCCATCGCATATACATAAATCAGCTTCATTGATTTAGATAATGCATTTGTTTTCTTTTCGCCCATAATAGCTTCCTCCCTTATTGTTGTTCATGATTTGTTGTCACGAAGATTTCTTATGTGCCTAGCCGAATAATCTAAGATACCTTTCGGCTAATTCCATGGTTCCGTCCATCCAGCCAACACTTAATTCTGCTACCGGACCTGATTCCTGATGAGATGCAAGCCATGCTGTAAGCTGTAATCTTCTCATCATTATAAATGTGTCTATTTCTTCAAAATCCGTATCAGTGAACGGAAGAACCTTCTTATATCCTGCAAGCCATGCATTTACAAGCTTTGGAACAATTGGCTTGTCCTCAATAAAACTAAGCGCTGACGCAAGGTCATGTAAGTGCCATCCAAAACCGCAGTCATCAAAATCAATAACCTTAATCTGGTCGCCCTCAATAAGCAGATTAGCTAATCTTAAATCTGCATGTATGAGTCCAAAATTATTCTCATTAGTTCCATATCTTTCAAGTCTTCTCTTAATAATTCTTGAAACCTCTGACAATATATTTTCTGCCTCCGGGGTCATCTCTGGAAATGCTCTCCAGTCACCCCATGCGGCATGCTCTCCTATTATTGTGTCGTAAGTCCATACCATACGGTCAAGCTTGTCTGTTCCGTTCCATATCTCTGTCTGACGGTGAAGATAAGCTGTTGTCTCACCGAGATATCTGAATTGCTTTACCATCTGCTCCTCGTTATTCTCATCAGGTGCTTCTCCCGGAAGAAAATCACATATAACGCAGAAATATACATTTCCATCCGGTCCTATAATCTCCTGTATATTCTTACCATCAAGCCCTTTTATAGGATTAGCTACAAGAAGCGGTGTGTAGTCATTAATCTGTCTTAACCACTTCATCTCTGAATTAAGCTCATCCAATGTGTGATAACCCGGTCTGCTTATTCTAAGCACTCCCTCTTTTTCACCTGTTTCTTTGTTCTTGACCATATAGGTTGCATTCTCCGACAGCACTATGAGTTTCGCCTCACATCTGTCCTGCCATCCGTATTTTTCAAGCGAAGCATTTGCAACCGCATCAAATAAATCAACATTTTCAAATGCCATGTCATTATCCTCCAATCAGAAAAGGCGTACACAAATCTATCCGATTCATGTACGCCTTTGTACTTTTCTTATATTTAATTACTGTCCCATAGATGTTGTTTCCGGCAATGTGCTTCCGCCATCAATAACTATCTGTGTTCCGGTTATGTAGCTTGATTCATAACATCCAAGGAATGCTGCAAGTTCTCCGACCTCCTCTGGGTCAGCCAGCCTCTTTAAAGGAACTGCATCTGCAATTGCCTGTATTGCTCTCTCCGGATTCTCCGGGTCTGACTGCTTTGCCATTCCTTCAACAAGCGGTGTCCTTACATATCCCGGACATATTGCATTAACTCTTATATTCTTATCTGCAAATTCTCTTGCAAGTGCCTTTGTAAATCCTACCAGCGCAGCCTTAGATGTTGCATATGCAACCTCTCCAGGATCAGCAACCATATCTCCTGTTACAGAGCTTGTAACTACGATTGCACCTCCACCATTTGCTATCATGCTTGGAATAACAGCTTTTGCCACATTCCATGCACCTTTGACATTAATATCAAGATGTAAGTCCCTATTTTCAAATGTGTCATCTTCAAGAAAGTCTTCAAGAACACATACACCTGCGTTACATACAAGTACATCAATCTTTCCATATGTTTTCTCAGCCACTTCAACAATTCTTTCAACACTCTTGTAATCAGATACATCAACCTGAACACCTGTTGCCTCATACCCTTCGCTTTTCAACTGCTCTGCAAGTTCAAGTACCTTAGGTCCTCTTGCTGCAAGCACACATTTTGCACCATACTTTGCATACACTTTGGCGATTCCTTCACCGATGCCTTTGGATGCTCCGGTAATTACTGCAACTTTTCCTTCTAACTTTCCCATAACGCCACGCACCTTTCTTAGTTTCCTGAATACAAAAAAGGACACGAAAGCTTTCACCTTCGTGCCCCTTTGCACTTCGCCATTAACTATAGTACCAAGTGCCTGAAATTGCAATAATAAAAATATGCATTTTTTCTTTAATTCTTAAGGAATTTTCAAGAAAAAATCTTTATTCATAAAGTGGGTACTTATCTGTAAGTCCCTTAACAAGCTCCATTGCCTTAGCCTGGTTAGCATCTACATCATCAACAAGCATAGCAATTGCTTCTGCAACAACATCCATATCAGCCTCATTGAAGCCTCTTGTTGTAACGGCTGCTGTACCAAGTCTGATACCGCTTGTTACGAATGGAGAAGCTGGGTCATTAGGAATTGTATTCTTGTTACATGTAATGTTAGCTGCATCCAAAAGCTTCTCAACTTCCTTACCAGTCTTTCCCTTGCTTAAGAGGTTAACAAGCATAAGGTGGTTATCTGTACCACCAGATACGATATCAAAACCTCTGTTCATAAGTCCGTTAGCAAGTGCTGATGCATTCTTAACAACATTTTCAGCATATACCTTAAAGCTTGGGTCAAGCGCTTCCTTTAAGCACACTGCCTTACCAGCAATAACATGCATAAGAGGTCCGCCCTGGATTCCAGGGAATACAGCCTTGTTAAGCTTGAACTTCTCTGCTGCCTCTGCTGAAGCAAGAATCATACCTCCTCTTGGTCCACGGAGTGTCTTATGTGTTGTTGTTGTTGTAACATCTGCATATGGAATTGGGCTTGGGTGTGCACCACCGGCTACAAGACCTGCAATATGTGCCATATCTACCATAAGTAATGCGCCAACTTCATCACAGATTTCTCTGAACTTCTTGAAGTCGATTGTTCTTGCATAAGCAGAAGCTCCTGCAATAATCATCTTAGGCTTGCATTCCTTGGCAATTCTTAATACTTCATCATAATCAATAAATCCGTCTGCTGTAACACCATAAGGAACGATGTTAAAGTATTTTCCAGAAATATTAACTGGTGAACCATGTGATAAATGTCCACCACAGTCAAGGCTCATACCCATAACTGTATCTCCAGGATTAACAAGTGCGAAGAATACAGCTAAGTTAGCCTGTGCTCCTGAATGTGGCTGTACATTTGCATATTCACAGCCAAAAAGCTTCTTTGCTCTTTCAATTGCAAGTGTCTCAACAACATCGACATACTCACAGCCGCCGTAATATCTCTTTCCAGGATATCCTTCTGCATACTTATTAGTAAGAGGGCTTCCCATAGCAGCCATAACTGCCTTACTTACAAGGTTCTCAGAAGCGATAAGCTCGATGTGGCTTCTCTGTCTTCCAAGTTCATCATCCATAGCCTTAGCAAGGTCTGGATCATAGTTTAATACTTCATCAAATGAATACATATAACTTCCTCCCATTATACTTTAGTGAAACAAAGTGTCCCTAGTTACTTATGATATAATTAAATTACGGATTAGTCAATTTAAAGTTGTGAATTCCTGCTTTTTTTAATATTTGTTTCTGTATATCGACTGCAACTCCATATCCCTGCTCCTCAAGTTCATATGTTGATTGTTCAAGTGCCATCTCAAATTTTTCAACCATACTTAAAAAATGCTGCGTTGCTATTCCTTTTCCAAGACCAAGTTTCTTTGCCTCATTCTCAAACGACTTCTGATTTATATTCCTTATATCATATTCGCCATCTATGTTAAGCGACATTTTCTCTGTGCTGCTGTCATATATAACAGTACTTAATAAATCATATGCAGGAGCTAATCTTATTCCTTTTAAATCCTCACTATATAAAAGAGCAATATTTTTAACATGATTATCTGTATTACCTATAAGATAATTAAATATACATAAATCCCATAGCCTTATCTGATCTTCGATTGGATTACTTGAATAATTTTTTATTAATTCGAATACATCTGCTAAATAATCTTTCCCGTTTTTCTCATATTTTTGTGACGCTGTAATTCCAAGTGCCTGTGCAAAATCCTCCTGATGAAGTCTTAATGGAACTTTCTTCCCCATTAATTCTTTGGATGTATCTAAAATCTTTCTGTCATATCTTTCAGTTGCAAATAAAAAATCATCTTCTTTATCATTAAGATTAATAATAAAACTATCTGGTGTCCTAATTCCTAGTTTTCTTGCTGTCAGCAAACATAACTGTTCATTAGCAACAATCTTTTTTAACCTTACATGGCTCTGCTTTAATATATGTGTACTTGGTGCCAGTCCCGCTGGCTGATACCATTCATTATTATTCCTGTCATAATATAATCCGGTCTTTCCTGATGCCCCAGCCAATGATAAATGTGATTTAATAACCAGTTCCGCTGACTTAGTTGCACCTTCTCTTGCAAATTCCAGCAATTCTTCATGTGATAATAATCTGTAAGAAGATTCTGTTATATTCATATCACCTTCTACTATTCTTATTGCTCCCAGACACTCGCTTCCTAATTCTGAAAGAACTGATATATAATCATTTTCATCAACATGAAGCCAACCCGCAACACACCTTCTTGTATATCCTTCTGGTAAAAGACTTTCAAAAAAGCATCGTGTTCTTTCTGGTGAAAAGCTTCTTTCATCAAGCGGTAAACTGATTGATATTGCTCTTGAAGATTTATCTTCTATATATTCCTCTGAATATGAAAATACAGCATCGTCAGAATTATGCCCTGTAATACTGCCAACATTAATCATATTTCCATTACATTCAATATATACCTCTAAATTTCTCATTATCTCCCCCTTACATCAATATTGATATCAAGTCCAAGAATCGAAATTAACTGTATTACCTTGCCAATCTCAACAGTCGGCTTACCTCTTTCCACATCTGATATAAAACTTACACTAAGACCAGTATATTCCGACAAAAATGCCTGCGTATACTTTAATTCTTTTCTCCTGTTCCTGATTATATTTCCCAGTTCTTCTGAATCAGTTATTTTCATGATAATCACTCCAGCATTAAAATAAGCCGTACGGCTCTATTATACATATTCTCTCATAAATAAAGCCGAGCGGCTTTATTTTGATAAATATAGTATAATATTAGCCGTACGGCTTTGTCAATTTCCCTTTTTACTTAATTTTAGTTTCATAATCTTATACCGGCAGATTCTTCATACTCTCAAGACTTATAACAAGTGTTGATGTATTATGAAGAAGTGCTGAAGTTGTAGGCTGTATGACGCCCGTTACACCAAGTGCAATAAGTGCGGAATTGAATCCGACAATCACACGGTAATTTCTGTTAATCTTCTTAATCAGACTGTCACTTAATTTCTTAAGCATAAGTATCTGGTTAAGATCATCTGCGCCGACAGTGATATCTGCAATCTCTCTTGCAATCTCAGCACCATCACTTATGGCAATACCTACATCTGCTGCTGAAAGCGCTGGTGAGTCATTAATTCCATCACCAATCATAATTACCTTTCGTCCGGCTGCCCGCTCTTTCTCTACGAACTTAGCCTTGTCTTCTGGGAGAACCTCTGAATAATATTCAGTAACTCCAACCTTTCTGGCAATAGAGGCGGCTGTTCTTTCACTGTCTCCGGTCATCATGACAACCTTTGATATTCCAGCCTTCTTAAGCCCTTCAATAACCTTCGGTGCTTCTTCTCTTAATGGATCAATTATGCATATAACTGCTGCAAGCTGACCGTTAATTGCCATATAAAGATGTGAGCAGTCATCTGGAAGACTGTCAAATAACTCCTGCTTTCCTGCTGGAATTACACATGCCTCATCCTCAAATACAAAGTGATGGCTTCCTATGATAACCTTGCTTGTATTGATAAATGTTGATATTCCATGTGCAACAATATATTCAACCTTAGAATGCATCTCTTCGTGCATAAGGTTTCTTCTGCCAGCTTCATTAACAACAGCTTTAGCCATTGAATGTGGAAAATGCTCCTCAAGACACGCAGCTATTCTTAACAGCTCATCTTCCGGCATTCCGTTAAATGAATATACCCTGCTTACTGTTGGCTTAGCCTTTGTAAGTGTACCTGTCTTATCAAATACGATAGTATCCGCTTCAGCAATTGCCTCTAAGAACTTACCGCCCTTGACTGTTGCACTCGCCTGACTTGCCTGTCTTATTGCTGCAAGTACCGTAATAGGCATAGCAAGTTTCAATGCACATGAGAAATCGACCATAAGTATTGACAATGCCTTAGTAGTATTGCGTGTTAACAGATATGTAAGTGCAGTTCCACCAAGTGAATAAGGTACAAGCTTATCTGCAAGATGCTCTGCTTTTGACTCAAGACCTGATTTTAACTTCTCAGATTCTTCAATCATCCTGACAATCTTGTCATATTTGCTTGAGCCTCCGGCACGCTTAACCCTGAATACTATCTCGCCCTCTTCTACTACAGTTCCTGCAAATACAGAAGTTCCCTCACCTCTTCTTACAGGCTCAGATTCTCCTGTAAGTGAAGCCTGATTAACCATGGCCTCACCACTGATAACAGTTCCATCAAATGGGATTACATTACCCATCCGGATTATTACATTATCTCCGTCCTTAACATCTTTCACAGATACCTGTACTTCTGCATCATCTGTCTTTAACCAGACCTTATTAACGTTAAGTGACATCGTTCTTGCCAGGTCGTCAACCGACTTCTTGTGTGTCCAGTCCTCTATTATCTCACCTATACCAAGAAGAAACATTACTGAACTAGCTGTATTAAAGTCTCTTCTTAAGATAGAAACTCCTATTGCAGTTGCATCAAGAACTGGCACTTCAAGCTTTCTGTCAAGCAGTGTCCTGATTCCTTTATAAATGTACTTCATTGAAGATACCGTTGTTAATACCGCACATACCGGTGCCGGAATAAACAATTTCTTAGTCATTCTCCATAAAACCTGATCTGCTAACTTCTCAGTATAGTGTGAATTAATTGCCCTTCCTGATGTTGCAAGAACATCTTCAGGAACCTCTACATTGCTGTATCTGAACTTAGCAATAGCTTCAATCACAGTCTTTCTTGAACATCTGTACTCAACAACTGCATCAGCAGTTCTCTCATACACTTTGGCATTCGTGACGCCCTGCAGATTCTTAAGATAATACTGCAAGGTATCTGCCTGTGTAAAAGTCATGCCAGAAGCATCCATGTGAACACGGATTCTTCCGGGTACATCATGCTTTATTATGAATTTCATACTCTGTTACGCTTCCTCATCTTCATCTACTGAATCAAGTACAACTTCTTCTGTGTTATACTTTGTCTCATTGATTGTCTTAGCATCAGCATATATATCCTCGCAGTTTTCCTGAACAGTTGTAGCTGTCTTCATTATGCATGATTTAGCTCTTAAAACTGCTGCTGTACAGTTAGTGTAAAGCTTCTTTGCGTCCTTGCTTGTAAGAATCTTAATTCCAGCTGTTCCAAATAATACACCTGCTGCAAAAAGTCCTGGTTTCTTTAAGTTATTAATTTTCATACTGTGCTCCTCTCTGTCCATATTGGACAATAAATGTTTCTTAAGTTTGACGGTTATTATATTACACATTATGTAACATTTCTACATAAATCCACTTATTGAGAAATCTTCTCAATATAGCAAAAGGAGAGATGAAACAGTTTCATCTCTCCCTTATTAGTAAATATTATTTATTAACTGAAACTGCCTTTTTCCTGTCAACTACACTTGTTATCTTCTGATTCTTAATGTATCCGCAGGCTTCTAGCCCTGACTCAATAATTTTACTCCATTTGCTTTCTGATAAATTAATTGACGAATCATCGTTTAATCTTACAGTATAACCGCCATTATCATTCTCATCACAAGTTATTCTGTACATATTCTTACGGTTAATTGCACCTATTTCTTCCAGTGTATTAACCATTCTATATACAGTTGCAGCCCCAATCTTAGGATCCTTTTTTACTGCCTTGTAATAAATCTCTTTACAGCTTGAGCAGTCCTCTTCAAGAATTACATCAAGAAGCATAAGCCTCTGTTTAGTTATCCTGCAACCCTGCTGCTTGAGACGAGAAATAATAATGTCTTTGTCTTTATCAGGATTTCTGACCACCCGTTACCTCCTTTTAATGGCAGTGGCCTTTGCATTTACCGCAGTCGCCACCACATGTGAACGATTTACCGTTTTTCTTGTCGTGTACCATACTGCGTACAATAAGCGCAACTATAATCACTAATATAACTCCTACTATAATTGTTCCCAGCATAATTACACCTCCGATAATATATCATTTAATTACTTTGTTGCATTTAAAAGCTTCTTAGAATCAACCTTTAATGTCTTACTTTCCTTATATGGTCTGAATAACAGATAGATGAAGCCAACAATTATAAGAATTGCGATTACCGTGAATACATTAAATGCTGTGTCGCCAGTAATAAGACCAGCAATCTGGTTAATTACAAGACCTACAAGGTAAGCATATCCACACTGGTATCCGATTGCAATCCAGAACCACTTAGTGTTGTTCATCTCTCTCTTAATAGCACCCATTGCTGCGAAGCAAGGAGCACAGAGAAGATTAAATGCAAGGAATGCATATCCGCTTACTACTGTAAATGTAGCTGCCATGTTAGCATATACTGTTCCCTCACCTGCTGAGTAAAGGATACCCATTGTACCAACGATATTCTCCTTAGCAACAAGACCAGTAATAGAAGCAACAGTTGCCTGCCAGTTACCAAATCCTAAAGGAGCAAATATCCATGCGATTGCCTTACCAATTCTGCCAAGAATAGAGAAGTCAATCTGATCATCTGCAAGCATTGTAAATGTTCCATCAACAAATCCAAAGTATGTTGTGAACCAGATAATGATTGTTGAAAGTGTGATGATTGTTCCGGCCTTCTTGATGAATGACCATCCACGCTCCCACATGCTTCTTAATACTGTACCAACTGTTGGAAGATGGTATGCTGGAAGCTCCATAACGAATGGTGCCGGATCTCCAACGAATAACTTTGTCTTCTTTAAGATGATACCTGAGCAGATAATTGAGAATATTCCAAGGAAGTATGCTGATGGAGCAACCCATGGAGCACCATCAAAGATAGCTCCGGCAACCATTGCTATGAATGGAAGCTTAGCTCCACAAGGAATAAATGTTGTTGTCATAATTGTCATCTTACGGTCTCTGTCGTTCTCAATTGTACGTGAAGCCATGATACCAGGAACACCACAACCTGAACCGATAAGCATTGGAATGAATGACTTACCTGAAAGACCGAACTTACGGAAAATTCTATCCATAATGAATGCTATACGTGCCATATAACCGCAAGACTCAAGGAATGCAAGGAATATGAATAATACAAGCATCTGTGGAACGAAGCCAAGTACTGCACCAACACCGGCTACAATACCATCAAGGATAAGACCCTTTAACCAGTCTACACAACCAATTGCATCAAGTCCTGACTCAAGAAGCACTGGGATACCAGGAACCCATACACCATAATTAGCAGGATCTGGAGCTGCACCATCATTGTCTATACACTGTTCAATAGCTTCCTTAACACCAGCTGCATCTGTTGTCTCTGTTGTTACACTAAGATTTTCCTCATCTTCTACATCATAATCTAATGTAAGATTAGCTGGAACTGTGTTTTCAAGTTTCTTTAATGCTGCTACTGCTGCATCTGAATCATAATCATCAGCTTCTGTATCAATAGCATCTGCATACTCTTCACCTTTATCACCAAGGCTGTCGATATATGCCCCGATGATTGCATCTGAATCACCATACTCATCAGCTACTTCTTCGTAAGCTGAAGTGCCAATTCCGAAGAGATGCCAGCCATCACCGAACACACCATCGTTAGCCCAGTCTGTTGCCCATGTACCAACTGTTGTAACTGATACATAGTATACGATGAACATTACAACTGCAAATATTGGAAGTGCTAAGAATCTGTTAGTAACTATTCTATCAATCTTATCTGATGTAGAAAGCTTCTTCTCAGACTTCTTTGCAAAACATCCACTGATAATTGAAGATATATATGTATATCTTTCATTAGTGATAATACTTTCTGTATCATCATCAAATTCTTTCTCAAGAGTCTCAATCTCAGCTGAAACATCTGGAACATTCTTCATAAGAACTTTAATCTTATCATCCTTCTCAAGAAGCTTGATAGCAAAGAATCTCTTCTGTTCTTCAACAATATCAAGACCAAGCTTATCTTCTACTGCAGATATAGCTGCCTCAACCTTATCATCAAACTTGTGAGCAATTGTATTGAGCTTCTTGCTCTCTGCAAGCTTAACAGCCTTCTCTGCTGCTTCCTTAATGCCAGTTCCCTTAAGAGCTGATATCTCAACAGCTTCACATCCAAGGTTCTTTCCTAACTTGGCAAGGTCAACCTTATCTCCGTTCTTTTGCATGATATCGACCATGTTAACAGCCATAATAACTGGAATCCCCAGTTCCATAATCTGTGTTGAAAGATAAAGGTTTCTTTCAATGTTAGTACCATCAA
>ERZ773138.1400-NODE-1400-length-22764-cov-19.258884_pt1 | contig 22764 bp, 15 predicted proteins | sample MGYA00511114_ERZ773138 | MGnify/ENA primary metagenome ERZ773138 (study PRJEB29015, sample SAMEA2737805) | human gut metagenome | biome: human gut; feature: human-associated habitat; material: faeces | place: China | collected 2012 ...
GGATATTATGTTCCTTAGCGATATGGAATATCCAGGAATCCTTTACGCCATACTTTTCCTTAACTTCAGCTGTGGTGTAGAAATCTGATATTGGAGTTTTCTCTTTGGGCTTATTCTCATTATTGGAAGCAATAATGTTGTCGAACATCTTATCAATATCCGAACGCCGTACAAGAGTTTTCCCATCAAATCTGACCGCTTTAATTTTCGCGTTTTTGATATACCGATAAATTGAGGTACGGCCTACACCTAAAAATGCGGCAACTTCAGTAGGGGTTAAGAACTCTTTTTCAGAATTAGGTTTTAATTCTGCATCGTGTTTCAAGTGGAATTCTTAAATTCGTTTTTTTCTAACTCGATCTTTGTATGCGAGGTTTGCACACCTGTGTGAACAGTATGCGGTAGTAATCTTGTGGGCGGTAGAAATAGTGCCACACCACTCGCATTTCTTTTGAATTTCAATGTTACTAGCCATTTTAATTATCTTTTTAGTTCGCCAAATCTGTTTCATTGCGTACCACAGCGTTCCAAGGCGTTCCAGGTTATCCACCATCTGGCAGACAGTAAACCCGGCTTTTGGCTTGTGAGGTACACAGGAGGTACAAAAAATGGCGTAAAAAGGCCTAGCAACGATTATCAACGATACTTGAGCAACAAAAAAGGCGCCCCGTAAAGAGCGCCATACCAATCGATTATAATCAATTTAACTCATTGATAATCAGATGATTACTTGCCAATACAGAAGCGGGAGAAGATGGAGCCGAGGATTTCGTGGGTTGTGATTTCGCCGGTTATTTCTCCGAGATAGTGCATGCTTTCACGGATGTCCTGCGACACGAAGTCGCCCGAGATGCCGCTGCGCAACCCGTCGAGGGCGCGTCTGATGGCTTCGCCGGCATGCAGAAGGGCGTCGTAGTGGCGTGCGTTGGTCACGATGACTGCGTTGGGGTCGGTGTCGGCAATGGCGGCTGCTTCAATCAGGCTTTGCTCAAGCGAATCGACGGCGATGTCGGCTTTTGCCGAGATTGTGGCTATCGCTGCCGACGGGGCGGCAGTGGCTACGGCTAAGCGCAGCGCGCTGATGTCGGCATCCGAAAGACAGTCGATTTTGTTGATTACGGCAACAAGATGCTTTCCTTCGGCGTGCGGCAGGATGTCGGCGGCAACGGTGGCGATGTTGGCAACAGGCTGTGTGCCGTCGATCATCCAGAGGATTATCGCTGCCTCGTCAAGTTTTTTGAACGTCCGCTCAATACCCATTGTCTCTATAGTGTCGGTGGTCTGGCGTATGCCTGCTGTGTCGATAAACCGAAATGTCAGTCCGCCGAGCGTTATGGTGTCCTCTATCACGTCGCGCGTTGTGCCGCGGATGTCGCTCACGAGCGCCTTGTCGTCGTGCAGCAACCGGTTGAGGAGTGTTGATTTTCCGGCGTTGGGCTCTCCCACTATCGCCACGGGAAATCCGTTTTTGATGGCGTTGCCGACGGCAAAAGAGTCGGCAAGGCGTGTCACGGCTGTGTCAATCTCCTCTGCAATGCCAATCAGACGTGTGCGGTCGGCAAACTCCACATCCTCTTCGCTGAAATCGAGTTCAAGCTCCATAAGTGACACAAATTCGAGCAGTCGTTCGCGCAAAGTGGAGAGCATACGGCTGAAACCGCCGCGCATCTGGCTCACAGCGATGCGGTGTGCCGCTTTCGAGCCACTTGCTATCACGTCGGCTACGGCTTCTGCCTGCGACAGGTCGAGACGCCCGTTCATAAATGCGCGACGCGTGAATTCGCCTCCCTCGGCGGCGCGGCATCCGTTGCCGATGAGCAGTGCTACAAGTTGCTGCTGCACCCATAGCGAGCCGTGGCACGACAGCTCGATGACATCCTCGCCAGTAAACGACCGTGGTCCGCGGAATACGGCTGCCACAACCTCGTCGAGCGTCTCGCCGTCGGTGTCGACGATGCGTCCGAGGTGCAGCGTGTGGGTCTGCACGGCATTAAGGTCGGCTCCGCGCCATGATTTCATCACGCATTTCACGGCGTCGCGTCCGCTGACGCGCACCACTGCTATTCCTCCCACTCCCGCCGGTGTCGACACGGCGCATATTGTGTCGTCGTTATGCTGGTTGATGTCTAATTGTTCCATTCGTAATAATCACAAGTTTTTTCTATTTCATTTTCCTCGTCGTCGGGCAGCGAAGAGAAGAAGTCAAGCCCCGTGAGAGCCTCCACCTCGTCTACGCTTACTGCCTGCCGCTCAATCACCTTTTGTCCGCCTTCGTTCTTGTAGATGAATGCGATGGCGCGCTTCGGGGTGGCAAACGGAGCGAGCAGCACCTTGAAAAATCCGGTAGGCACAGCCACTCCGCTTTCCAAACGGTTGATGTGGCCTTGCACGATTGGCCCGGAAACTACAATGACTGCACTGTCGCGGTCTGCCCACAGGCGCACTTTCTCCTCCAGACGCTTCCACCCGCCACTGTTGAGCGAATGGTTCTGCGGACATATATTTGTCAGAAAAAACGACTCCTGCATCGCCTTCTTGCTCCATTTCATATCGGCAGCTGGAGCCATATGACCGCGGTCGTAGCCCGAACCCTTATAGTTGTCGGTAGTCGGGCAGCCCTCAACGTCGGTGTCGCACATAAACTTGTCGAGACGTGGCTCTGCGCCCTGGGTCTCGAAACGTGTGAGTTCGTAGACAACATAGTTGGGAATACGCAGGTCGGCGTTGAACGACGCTGTGTAGCCCTCATACGCAACAATCTGCTGCCGCAACCCCTCTGGAGCATTCACCTCCATAAGTGCCTCTACATCGACATTGCTGGCGGGCGCACCACTCTCAACACGCTTGAAGCCCAACTCCTTCGCATGTCCTATAAACCACCACACAGCCACGATAACCGCCACAACAATCACGGCAGTTCTCACCTGACGCGCGGTGCTGTTTCTTTTCTGATACTTCTTCTTTGCCATATCGATATTGATGACCGTGCAAAGTTACGACAAATAAACGTCAGTGGCAAGAGCATCAATCCCCTCCACCTCCCGCGTAAACCTCACAAGAAGTTGTATCTTATTCCATTTCTACATCAAACCACAACCATTCCTTGGTTTGCCCGCGACCGCCATTTGTTGTATCTTATTCCATTTCTACATCAAACCACAACGGTTGTTTTTGGTTGTTTTTTGGTTGTTTCGTTGTATCTTATTCCATTTCTACATCAAACCACAACAGTAAGGCATTCCACTAAAATCAAGATTGGTTGTATCTTATTCCATTTCTACATCAAACCACAACGCTATGGTCGTATCACTGATGATTATATTTGTTGTATCTTATTCCATTTCTACATCAAACCACAACTATCAAAGAGGATTTTTTTGCCTACTTTGTGTTGTATCTTATTCCATTTCTACATCAAACCACAACATTCTTGTAATCACTACGACCACGACCAAAGTTGTATCTTATTCCATTTCTACATCAAACCACAACGCCGGTTTTTATTATCGGTTTGCTTTATGGTTGTATCTTATTCCATTTCTACATCAAACCACAACGATGATAACTTTTCGTCTGTCGTCTGTCCGTTGTATCTTATTCCATTTCTACATCAAACCACAACTTATACCTCCAAAGTATATAGTACGTTTGTGTTGTATCTTATTCCATTTCTACATCAAACCACAACGGGTAAACCCTAACAACCCATGAACTTTTAGTTGTATCTTATTCCATTTCTACATCAAACCACAACTTCTGCTTCGCAACTCCTCAACCAAAAACGTTGTATCTTATTCCATTTCTACATCAAACCACAACAACTCACATTTGTATGAATACAATAACACGTTGTATCTTATTCCATTTCTACATCAAACCACAACCTGATAACAATGGACGTGCAACAATCGCCGGTTGTATCTTATTCCATTTCTACATCAAACCACAACTCACCCAATGGGAAGACCTCAATTCGTCTGGTTGTATCTTATTCCATTTCTACATCAAACCACAACGACATTGTATTAGAAATTTGAAGTTAGCAAGTTGTATCTTATTCCATTTCTACATCAAACCACAACATTATGGTTCTGTATCACGCAACCCCCGTTCGTTGTATCTTATTCCATTTCTACATCAAACCACAACTGTGTTTATACTTGTACCCCTCTTTTGGAGTTGTATCTTATTCCATTTCTACATCAAACCACAACCTCCCGTCACTCCGGATTATCTTCGAGACAGTTGTATCTTATTCCATTTCTACATCAAACCACAACCAGCGAGATAAAAATATTCTCGAACGTCAGGTTGTATCTTATTCCATTTCTACATCAAACCACAACCCTCTGATAGTACTATGGTTGTCGATGTTCGTTGTATCTTATTCCATTTCTACATCAAACCACAACTTGGCTATTATTTATCATAATAAGCGCTTAGTTGTATCTTATTCCATTTCTACATCAAACCACAACTTACAAGCTTCGCAAGCACGTTGAAGGTATGTTGTATCTTATTCCATTTCTACATCAAACCACAACTTGAGGGGAAATTATATTGCGTGCATTTAAGTTGTATCTTATTCCATTTCTACATCAAACCACAACTTCTGCATACCCTCTAATCCCTCCTTGAAGTTGTATCTTATTCCATTTCTACATCAAACCACAACGGTCGTGTACTAATAATATAGATATAAATGGTTGTATCTTATTCCATTTCTACATCAAACCACAACCTATAGCGCATAAGACGCTATTTTCAAGCACATTATCACCTAAATCACATCCTCATTTTCAACGGAATGCTGTAGTTTGATGAGAAAATTAAAAAAAACTCGCTAAAGATTCATCAATAACGGTTTCTTCTTAATCACATAACAAAATTATACGTTTTCATCCAAATTTCAAAGAACTCAAAAAATTTCTAACTGTTGAGGAATCGGTCGCCTTTCTTTTTCCTCCTCCACCATTCCCCAAAAGTTATGAATGTCACCATATTGGCGATCTGTTACTGAGAGTATACTCACCTTTCCTTCCGGAGGAATGAATGACTTAACCCTTTTCACATGTACATCACGGCTTTCTTTAGATGCACAATGACGTATGTAGACAGAAAATTGCATCATTGTGAATCCATCTTTTTCAAGCATTTTCCTGAAAGAAGCCGCATTTTTACGCTGCTTCTTAGTATTGGTTGGCAAATCAAAAAAGACAAACAGCCACATAATGTGATAAGCATTAAGTCTAAACTCTGTCATTTCATTATCGGAAATTTTAATTTCTTACAATCCCCTGCAACACATTTTGCCAACGAAGCGGTCGCCATTGTCAACGCTATATCAAGAGGCCGCGTCACTTTTGGAAAATAAGTATCAACAAAGAGCAATCCTATCAATTTCCCTTTGGCCTCCTTATTCAATTCAACCATCCCAGCCTCCATCATCTCATAAACAATCTCATCGACATATGGTCGGAACGGCTCCATCATATCGTCTGCCAGAGGAAACGCATTGTAACGATTGCGATGGAAAATACCAAACGCAGGGAGCAAACCGGAACCCATCAATGCCCTGGACGTAGCAGCACGAAGAATAGTGTAGCCATAGTTAAGCAATGGGTTCAATCCTGTTCCCTCTCGCGAACGCACAAACGAACGCCCAAACATTTCTGCCCAATAAATTTTTGATGCCACCCCTTCCCTATTGTCAGAATCTCCACTTTTAACGTTCTGCCACAACGGACGCAACAAATCGCCATCCTTTCCCAACTTTGCCAACAAAGCTGCTTGATTGCGAATTTTTGCCACAACCACCTGTTGCCAGAGATTGCGTTTCAACGCAGGCGACACCTCAACCTGATTCCGGAAACTCTCCCCCTGCGTTGCGTTAGAATCAAGGTTAAGCAACATTGCATTAGGCATACGATTGTCTCCACAAAATATGACAGAGACATTATTATCAGACAAAGCGTTGAGCAACGGCAACGAAACACTAATCTGCGGATGTTCAAGAATTACATAACCTATATCTTCTATCGGTATGGTTCGCTTTTCTTGCGGCATCTCCCGAGTGCATATCACCATTTGACAATTGCGAAGACTCAGCATAAACGGCTGAGTGAAAAACAGTGCCCGCTTCAACATAATTTTTTATTTTAGCCATTCCACATCTCCTGACAATGTCAATCTGAAATCAATTCCTTCTACAAGGAAATTCGTTTGATTATGCGTTAACTTAATTTTGGGTCGCACATCCTCCCCAATTCTCCACACCCCATTTTTATCTTTCAAGTCACTGCTCGGCCGGGCCTCTTGGTGGAAAGTCAAAGATAGCATTCCATAACAGTCTATTTTTCCAGTTTTTTGCTTTATTTTCATCTCCGACATTCCCACAACGCGGTACAATCTTTTCGCAAGCTCTTTCTTTGAGCATTCTTTCAACTCTTTTGGAGTGTCTTGATAGAAGAGCACCACAGAGCCCGTCTTAAGAACACATTTCAATGGGAAATCATTACCATCCGACATTGGCAACAATTCCACATCTTCGCCGCGTTGTCTTGCCTTAAAATAGTTTGCAGCATCCATATTGTTGACTATCTTAAACGTCTTCTTCTTTTTGCCCTTTGCATCGGTTCCCTCATAAATTCCCATACAATAATTACCATCATTGGCAACATAATAATCTCGTTTGTAGTCATGCACCGACAAATCTCGTTGACGCTTCAATCGCAAAGGATTCGCAATTGATGTGTATATACGCACTTTTTTTATTGGAATCCTTTTTTCTTCATTCATCCAGATTCCGTCAGCTACAGCATCTTTCATCCCTTTGGTGTCAACAGCCTCTTTAACTTTCTGCCGGACCTCTGGGTCTACAATCTTTTCTATATCTTTCTTCTCAAGGGAATCCAACGGTTTCCTCACCACATACCGTATCTCATCATCCTGTTTAATCGCCCCATAGAAAGTTTGCTGATGCAATGACAAACGTGCGCAATCGCCAGTAGCATACAACGCCCGCCCTTCGGCATTACGCTGAATGCGACCACGGACGCGCAACTTCTTTTTCGATGCTTTTCCAGCATTGTCGGGCACATAATGATGAATCAGCAAGCCCTCTGTCAGCTGCTTTACATCCTCTGTGAATGTAGACCACGGTTTGTCCATTGACGGACGCCCAGTTTCTCCTCGATAATACATATCTTCCGCCTCTTGATAACATTTCCAGTCATCATACTGCTTTTTCCCGATACATGCAATCGTAATAGCATCCACACAATGATGCACATGATTTATGCGTTCTTTCTTCTCATACACCGACTGCAGTCCCCAAACCTTTCGGAAAGCCGCAGTTGTAGCTCCTTTCACAACAAAAATCTTGTCAAACACGGTGTGCAGATACAACTTGGCATACTTGCCTATAATACCAATATCAACACCCTGTCGATTAGAGAACCCTGTAGGAACCTCTTTCATCTCAAACCGTTGCAACTTTCCAATGTAATAATCACGCTTCATTTTAAGCAAATGCCTGCGCTGAATTTTACCGTCTTTTGCATTCTTATCGGCGGCATAACCTTTAGTCCCTTCTATCTGCTTGGTCAACTCATAAATTTTCTTTTGCCACAGATTTTTTGCCTTCAACAATATTTCTGCATGATTCGCCAATTCCGATGGCAAATGTGCCTTCTTCACTTCTCGGTTGAAACGGCTGTCACAAAGTGTCTTGTTGACCTGAGAGTCATCACCGCCAGCAGCTCGTGGCAAAGTGTGTTCAATATCAAACTTTGGATTAGCCCCGATAAAATCAGCGACACTTATCATCTTGCCTGTATATAAACACTGATGATTCTGTTCTTCCCAAAGTTGATATTTCAGAATCTCATTTTCTGTTGGCTCAATATTTTTTCCAGTTTCTTTTAAATAACAATCTTTTATTTCCTTGGCATATTTCTGATGCCTATCAGCAATTTCCCGCTGATAATTTTCTATTGCCTTGCGCATATTGGCATCATTCAATCCCCTTGCAAACTCAATATTGACAACCGTTTCTGAATTAATTTCTCCCTTTTTAAGCAACTCGTTTGTCAACGCTCGCAATCTAAACAACGCCCGCATAGCCATTGGGTTGCGCACGGATGCCGTTCGAGGCGAGCCAAGCAACCGCAGACCGTTATTGTCGGGCTGTGCAGTTGGATAAGTTTCTGTTTTTGACGGATGATAAATCTTTCCAAGATGACGTTTGTCTACGCCATACTTCTCCTCCAACAATTCTGCCACTTCTTTTTCCAATGTATTTTTTCTACCCGCCACTTCACAGCTTTTGAAATTTCGCACACATGCGACTACGTCATCCTCAATTTTCCTATATTCATCAACATCTTCTACATTCCCAAGCGCCGCCGGAATATTTGCACAGAACACAGCCTCATCATAACGCAAACCACGTCGCAGATATGGCAGAATCTTTCGGATAGCATTCAGGCTCAACGATGCATAATCACGTTCGATTTTGATTTTAGCAAACTTTTCTGCCTGTTCATCATCAAGCTGCAGATTCTTTTTTGCCCAATCCCGGATGTTTTCATCATTGTCAAAAGAATAGAGCACATGCCACACATCATCGATTATCCGGTCCTCTGTCTTTCCTTCCGACTTCATATACACACTACAGATTTCCGATTTCCATTCTTCTCCAAATATTTCTTTCAATCCAGCAGTCACCGGGCTGCCAGCAATGCTTGTTTCTTTTCGATAATTAAATTTAAGAGTACTTTCATCAGAATCATACTTGAACCCATAATTCTCTTTTTTATGAGCCAACACCTTTGCCAATTTTTCAAATTTAAATTGCGACTTGCATACAAATTTGGGAATTATTGCGTCAACCTCCTCTTTTGTAAGCACACGGAAATCAGAATCCTCCCCTTGACGATGCAAACGGATATTATTTATAAAACATAACATGCGGTACTCTTCATAAGCTGGATGCGATGTCGAACATCTTTGCTTGCCAAGTTCAAACGTACATCGCCCAATATTTCCTTTCTGAGACTTCAGAGGTCGCTGGTAAAAAATTGCATTATTCAAACGCTTGCACAAATCAGCCCCGAGGCTCTGCTTGTCGCAAATCGCCTGAAATTCCTTCAGATAATGCTCATTGCGAGCCGTATAATGCCCTAGTATTTTATCCCCAGCCTGATACAATTTGTAGAAATACTCACAAAGATAACTACATCCTGCCTCTTTAATTTTATCTGACAATTCAGATATAGCAGCCTTGACCTCTCCTTCTTGCTCTTTCGTTGAATCTTTACGATTGCTCAAGAATCCTCTGCGCTGCGACAAGTGGTAAAATGCCCTGCCAAGTATATATCTATCGCTCTCTATCGACAAATCAAGTTTTCGTGTCAACGCAACATATCGATCATGATACGGATTTTTCTCCAAATTGTCGTTTGTGCGCTGCCATTCCATAAAGTTGTCTTCTTTAGGGTAGATTTTCTTAAACCGCCACCGTTTAAGATCTTCATCTGTCAACGGCGGGCACATTCTTTCCTCTATCAATATTTTAAGCAACTCTATTTTATGTAAACGACGGCGAAAATAATGTCGGCGCAATCCTCTCGCATTAGTTCGTAATTGCACACATGGATGCTCTCCTGATTTATCGTGATCCACTCCATCCTTAAAAATGTCAACACCAGATTTTATATGTCTGTATTTTCCATTTTCCAACTGCTCTACTATTGACCATCCGATTGAATTGGTTCCCAAATCTATTCCAAATACTCTTTTCATATCGTTTTTTGTTTCGGTTTTTTCAATATTCCGTAAATTTAGCGAAATTTATTTGGAAATATCAATTATTCTGTAGAAATTTGCAACATAAGATTATTTCTACATCTTATCACAATAAGGCTATATGCCGAAGGATATAAATCCTATGCCTCCGCGTACTTTCCGTGGAGGCTTTTTGTTTGTCCACTCATTAAAAAGATAGCCCGACGAACCAATCGCCGGGCTATCTTTATTGTCAGTTTTTCAATCAGTTTCTTTATTTGCCTTTCTCTTCAGCCTTCTTGATTTTGGCAGCGTCTTCAGCCGCTTCAGCCTCAAGACGGGCGTCGAGACTCTTGTCGAGATATTCAAAGTCTTCCTTGCTTCCTACAACAAGCGAGTTGTAGTCGCGCAGACCTGTTCCGGCTGGAATCAAGTGACCGCAGATAACGTTCTCCTTCATGCCCTCCAGATTGTCGGTCTTGCCGTTGATTGCTGCCTCGTTGAGCACCTTCGTGGTTTCCTGGAAGGAAGCCGCCGACATGAAGCTTGAAGTCTGCAATGCTGCGCGGGTGATACCCTGAAGCATCTGGTCGGACGTTGCCGGAACGGCATCGCGCACCTGTACGAGATTCAAGTCCTTGCGCTTCAAAGCTGAGTTCTCGTCGCGGAGCTTGCGCGCTGTGATAATTTGACCAGCCTGGAGATTCTGTGAGTCACCGGCGTCGGTAACCACCTTCTTGCCCCAAATGCGGTCGTTCTCATCCATAAAGTCGCGCTTGTCGACAACCTGCGACTCAAGGAAGCGGGTGTCGCCCGGATCAAGGATGCAGACCTTGCGCATCATCTGACGCACAATCACCTCAAAGTGCTTGTCGTTGATTTTCACACCCTGCATGCGATAGACGTCCTGAACCTCGTTGACGATGTATTCCTGAACGGCTGTCGGGCCCTTGATGTTAAGAATGTCTGACGGAGTGATCGCACCGTCTGAAAGCGGTGTGCCGGCGCGCACGTAGTCGTTTTCCTGTACGAGGATTTGCTTCGACAACGGCACGAGATATTTCTTCACTTCGCCAATCTTCGATGTCACGCTGATTTCGCGGTTACCACGCTTGATTTTTCCGAACATAACCTCGCCGTCAATTTCTGAAACGATGGCTGGGTTAGACGGGTTGCGTGCCTCGAAGAGCTCAGTGACACGTGGAAGACCACCGGTGATATCACCTGCGTTACCAGATGCGCGCGGTGTCTTCATAAACACCTGACCTGCCTTGATTTCATCGCCGTCCTCAATCATAAGGTGGGCGTTGACAGGGAATGAATATGTTTTCAGCACCTGTCCGTTGGCGTCAACGATGTTGACCTCCGGCACCTTGGTGCGGTCTTTCGACTCTATGATAATCTTTTCGTGCAAGCCCGATGTCTCGTCGGTTTCCTTGCGGTAAGTAACACCTTCAATCACGTTGACGAATTGTGCCTTACCGGCAACCTCGCTGACAACAACGGCGTTGAACGGGTCCCATTCGCAGATTACGTCGCCTTTCTTGACTGTTGCTCCGTTGCCAAAGTAAAGTTTCGAACCATAAGGGATGTTGGTGTTTGTCAGCACCATGCCCGTATTGGCGTCGACGATACGCATTTCTGCCAGACGGCCTACAACTACGTCGCAGTCCTCTGTCTTAACCGTGCGGAGCTCTTCAATCTCAAGCACACCGTCGTAGCGTGATGTCACTGACGATACGGCTGCGATATTGGATGCCACACCACCGACGTGGAACGTACGGAGGGTCAGCTGCGTACCCGGCTCACCGATTGACTGTGCCGCGATTACACCGACAGCCTCGCCTTTCTGAACCATACGGTTGGTCGACAGGTTGCGGCCGTAGCACTTGGCGCAGACGCCCTTCTTCGACTCGCAGGTAAGCACCGAACGCACTTCAACCGACTCAATCGGCGACTTCTCGATGCGCTCTGCTGCTGCATCGTTGATTTCCTCGCCGCTCTTCACGATGATGTCGCCTGTCAATGGGTCTACCACATCGTGAACCGACACACGTCCGAGAATGCGCTCGCTGAGAGTTGCAACAACGTCTTCGTTGTTCTTAAGCTCTGTGCAGACAAGTCCGCGAAGCGTGCCGCAGTCCTCCTCGGTGATAATCACGTCGTGGGCTACGTCGACAAGACGACGGGTAAGATAACCGGCGTCGGCGGTCTTCAATGCCGTATCCGCAAGACCCTTGCGGGCACCGTGGGTAGAAATGAAGTACTCCAACACTGAAAGGCCTTCCTTGAAGTTCGCCAAAATCGGGTTCTCGATAATCTGACCGCCCTCGGCACCGCTCTTCTGCGGCTTGGCCATAAGACCACGCATACCGGCGAGCTGACGAATCTGGTCCTTAGAACCACGGGCTCCTGAGTCAAGCATCATGAAGATTGGGTTGAAGCCCTGGTTGGCTGCTGTAAGCTGCTTCATCAATGTGCTTGTCAAGCGGGAGTTGACATGCGTCCAAATATCAATAATCTGGTTGTAGCGCTCGTTGTTGGTGATGAATCCCATGTTGTAGTTGTTCATCACTTCTTCAACCTGCGCGTAACCTTCTTTTACGTATTCTTCCTTCTCGGCAGGGATAAGCACGTCGCCCAAGTTGAACGACAAGCCGCCCTTGAATGCCATGTAGTAACCGAGGTTCTTGATGTCGTCAAGGAACTTGGCTGAACGAACCACACCGCAACGCTTGATGACGGCGCCGATGATGTCGCGCAACGATTTCTTGGAAATCAATGTGTTGACATAGCCCATCTCCTCTGGCACGTTCTGGTTGAAGAGCAAACGTCCGACAGACGTTTCCTTAACCATTGTCTTCACGAGGTTTCCGTTTTCGTCAAGGTCGTCGACAACAACAGAGATTATGGCGTGAAGCGTACATTTGCCTTCGTTGTATGCAATCTGAGCCTCTTCCGGTCCGTAGAACACAAGACCCTCGCCCTTGTCGCCCTTGCGGAGCTTGGTGATGTAGTACAGACCAAGCACCATATCCTGCGACGGCACGGTGATAGGAGCGCCGTTGGCCGGGTTAAGGATGTTGTGCGCGCCAAGCATCAGCAACTGTGCCTCGAGCACTGCCTCGTTGCCGAGAGGCAAGTGAACAGCCATCTGGTCACCGTCGAAGTCGGCGTTGAACGCCGTACATGCCAACGGGTGCAACTGGATAGCCTTGCCCTCGATCATGCGTGGCTGGAATGCTTGGATACCAAGACGGTGAAGTGTCGGGGCACGGTTGAGAAGCACCGGATGACCCTTCATAACATATTCAAGGATATCCCATACAATCGGCTCCTTGCGGTCTACAATCTTCTTGGCGCTCTTCACTGTCTTCACAATGCCGCGCTCAATAAGCTTGCGGATGATAAACGGTTTATAAAGTTCGGCTGCCATGTCTTTTGGCAAACCGCATTCATGCATCTTCAATTCCGGACCTACAACGATTACCGAACGCGCTGAGTAGTCGACACGCTTACCGAGCAAGTTCTGACGGAAACGTCCCTGCTTACCCTTCAAGCTGTCGCTGAGTGACTTCAACGGACGGTTGCTCTCGGTCTTTACAACGCTTGACTTGCGTGAGTTGTCGAGCAATGAGTCGACTGCCTCCTGAAGCATACGCTTCTCGTTACGGAGAATCACCTCTGGCGCCTTGATCTCGATAAGGCGTTTCAAGCGGTTGTTACGGATAATGACTCTACGATAAAGGTCGTTCAAGTCGCTGGTGGCGAAACGGCCGCCGTCCAACGGTACGAGCGGGCGCAATTCCGGAGGAGTGACAGGCACCACTTTCAGCACCATCCACTCCGGTTTGTTGCGGTTTTTCGACGCACGGAACGACTCTACAACCTGCAGACGCTTCAATGCCTCCGTCTTGCGCTGTTGCGACGTGTCGGTGTCGGCACGGTGGCGCAACTCGTAAGAAAGGCTGTCAAGGTCTACGCTCTTCAACAAATCGTAGATTGCGTCGGCACCCATCTTGCAGATGAACTTGTTGGGGTCTGAGTCCTCGAGCATCGAGTTCTCGCGCGGCAACTTGTCCACGATTTCAAGATATTCATCTTCCGAAAGGAGGTCGAGACGGGCAAGGTCCTCATGACCCTCAAGCTCGGCTGCGGCTCCCGGTTGGATTACGATATAGCGCTCGTAGTAGATTACAGAATCAAGCTTCTTCGACGGCAAGCCGAGAAGATAACCGATTTTGTTAGGCAATGAGCGGAAATACCAGATATGGGCTACCGGCACGACCAAAGAGATATGGCCTGTACGTTCGCGGCGCACTTTCTTCTCTGTAACTTCCACACCGCAACGGTCGCAGACGATGCCTTTGTAACGGATGCGTTTGTACTTTCCGCAGTGGCACTCATAGTCCTTTACCGGACCAAAAATGCGCTCGCAGAACAGACCGTCGCGTTCAGGTTTGTAAGTTCGATAGTTGATCGTCTCAGGCTTGAGCACCTCGCCGTATGACCGCTCAAGGATTTCTTCCGGCGAAGCAAGCCCGATCGTAATCTTCGAAAAGTTACTTTTTATTCTATTATCTTTATTGAATGCCATATTCTTTTGTCGTTTTATTCCAAGTTTATGCTAAGTCCCAGACCACGAAGCTCGTGCAGAAGCACGTTCAAGGATTCAGGTATGCCCGGAGTTGGCATAGGCTCGCCTTTGACGATTGCCTCGTATGCCTTGCTGCGGCCAACCACGTCGTCACTCTTGATTGTCAGGATCTCTTGAAGGATGTGGGATGCGCCGAATGCCTCAAGCGCCCAAACCTCCATCTCTCCGAAACGCTGTCCACCGAATTGTGCCTTACCGCCGAGTGGCTGCTGCGTAATCAATGAGTACGGGCCAATGCTGCGGGCATGCATCTTGTCTTCAACCATGTGGCCGAGCTTAAGCATGTAGATTACACCAACGGTTGCCGGTTGGTCGAAGCGCTCGCCTGTGCCGCCGTCGTAAAGGTATGTCTTACCATAGCGTGGCACTCCTGCCTTGTCGGTCCATGAATTGAGGTCGTCGAGACTCGCTCCGTCGAAAATCGGAGTGGCGAATTTCTCGCCAAGCTCGCGGCCTGCCCATCCGAGAACGGTCTCGAAAATCTGTCCCAAGTTCATACGTGACGGCACACCAAGCGGGTTCAAAACGATATCCACTGGAGTTCCGTCGGCAAGGAACGGCATATCTTCCTGACGCACTACGCGCGAAACGATACCCTTGTTACCGTGGCGACCCGCCATCTTGTCACCGACACCGATCTTACGCTTCTTGGCAACATAAACCTTGGCAAGCTGCATGATGCCTGAAGGAAGCTCGTCGCCGATAGAGAAGTCAAACTTCTTGCGGCGCAATTCTGCATCGATTTCCTTCGACTTGCGCAGGTAGTTGATGATCGTGTCGTGGATCATATCGTTCTTGTGAGCGTCTGTTGTCCACTTGCTGAGGTTGATGGTGTCGAATTCCTCGATGCCCTTCAGATACTCTGCCGTAAACTTCTCGCCCTTAGGAATAACCTCTGTGCCGAGGAAGTCCTTCACGCCTTGCGAAGTCTTGCCGTCGGTAAGCGTGATGAGTTTTTCGATAAGACGTGCCTTCAAAGCCACCTGACGCTGTTCGAATTCCTCGTCCATCTGCTGAAGCTCAAGGTTTGCCGCCTTGCCCTTCTTCTTCTGTGCCTTTGCATAAAGGTTGGTCTTAACAATCACACCCTTCAACGAAGGAGATGCCTTCAACGACGCATCCTTCACATCGCCGGCCTTGTCACCGAAGATGGCACGGAGAAGTTTTTCCTCCGGCGTCGGGTCGCTCTCGCCCTTAGGTGTGATCTTACCGATAAGGATGTCGCCCGGCACAACGTGTGCGCCCACACGGACAATTCCGCGCTCGTCGAGATCCTTTGTAGCGTCCTCGCTGACGTTTGGAATGTCTGACGTAAGTTCCTCCATTCCTCGTTTTGTCTCGCGCACCTCAAGAGAGTACTCGCTGACGTGGACAGACGTAAGGATATCCTCACGCACCATGCGCTCGTTGAGCACGATGGCATCCTCGTAGTTGTAACCCTTCCATGGCATGAACGCCACCTTAAGGTTGCGGCCGAGTGCGAGCTCGCCGTTTTCCGTGGCATAACCCTCTGTCAGAATCATTCCCTTCTCGACGCGCTGTCCCTTCTTGCAGATTGGACGCAAGTCGATTGTGGTGCTCTGGTTGGTCATGCGGAATTTCGGAATGATATATTCTTTAACCGAGTCCTCGAAATTCACGAATTCCTCGTCCTCAGTACGGTCATAGCGGATTCTGATAACGCTGGCGTCAACAAACTCGATGACACCGGCGCCCTCTGCCATAATCTGTGTGCGGGAGTCGTGGGCAAGCTGCTTCTCAATGCCTGTGCCGACAATAGGAGCCTCGCTGCGCAACAACGGCACAGCCTGGCGCATCATGTTCGATCCCATCAACGCACGGTTGGCATCATCGTGCTCAAGGAACGGAATCAAAGATGCGGCGATTGAGGCAATCTGCATCGGCGACACGTCCATAAGCTGCACTTCTTCTGGTGCTACCACAGGGAAGTCGGCGTCAAGACGCGCTTTAACCTTGTTTCTTACGAAAGTGCCATCATCGTTAAGCGGAGCGTTGCCCTGCGCGATGATCTGACCTTCCTCGATTTCCGCTGTCAGATAAGTGACGTGGCTGTTGTCGAGATCCACCTTGCTGTTCTCAACCTTGCGGTAAGGAGTCTCGATAAAGCCGAGGTTGTTGATTTTAGCAAACACACACAACGACGAAATCAAACCGATGTTAGGACCCTCAGGGGTCTCAATCGGGCAAAGACGTCCGTAGTGGGTGTAGTGCACGTCGCGCACCTCAAATCCGGCACGGTCACGCGACAAACCGCCAGGACCGAGAGCCGACATTCTTCGCTTGTGAGTAATCTCGGCAAGCGGGTTGGTCTGGTCCATGAACTGCGACAATGCGTTGGTTCCGAAGAACGTATTGATAACGGAAGAGATTGTCTTGGCGTTGATCAGGTCAATCGGAGTAAACACCTCGTTGTCGCGGACGTTCATACGCTCACGGATTGTACGCGCCATACGTGCAAGGCCTACTCCAAACTGGTTGTAGAGCTGCTCGCCGACTGTGCGCACACGACGGTTCGAAAGGTGGTCGATATCGTCGACATCCGACTTCGAATTGATAAGCTCAATCAAATACTTGATGATGGCGATGATGTCTTCCTTAGTCAACACTTTCACCTCCTCCGGCACTGTAAGCGACAATTTCTTGTTGATGCGGTAACGGCCCACATCGCCCAAGTCATAACGCTTCTCGGAGAAGAAAAGGTTGGTTATCACCTCACGCGCGCTCGCATCGTCCGGTGGCTCCGCGTTGCGCAATTGGCGATAGATATAGTTGATAGCCTCTTTTTCAGAGTTGCTTGAGTCTTTCTGGAGTGTATTGAAGATAATCGAGTAGTCGCTCATGTCTACATCCTCCTTGTGCAGAAGGATGGTCTGAAGTCCCGAATCAAGGATTTCCTGGATATGCTCCTCCTCGATAACGGTCTCGCGGTCGATGACCACATCGTTTCGCTCAATCGAAACCACCTCGCCGGTGTCTTCGTCAACGAAATCTTCAACCCACGTTTTCAACACACGGGCGGCAAGCTTGCGGCCAATGCATTTCTTCAGGTTCGTTTTGTTTACTTTTATTTCCTCAGCAAGACCAAAGATTTCTATGATGTCTTTATCGCTGTCAAGACCGATGGCACGCAACAATGTTGTTACCGGCAATTTCTTCTTGCGGTCGATGTAGGCATACATCACATTGTTGATGTCAGTGGCAAACTCTATCCATGAGCCACGGAACGGGATGATACGTGCTGAATACAATTTGGTTCCGTTGGCGTGTGTGCTCTGTCCGAAGAACACACCAGGCGAACGGTGCAGCTGCGACACGACAACGCGCTCCGCACCGTTGATCACAAATGTGCCCTTTTCCGTCATATACGGAATCGGTCCAAGATAAACATCCTGGATTACGGTGTCGAAGTCCTCATGGTCGGGATCCGTACAGTATAATTTTAATTTTGCCTTCAACGGCACACTATATGTCAAGCCGCGCTCAAGACATTCCTCTATCGTATATCTCGGCGGGTCGATGTAATAGTCTAAGAATTCGAGCACAAAGTTATTCCTTGTGTCGGCAATTGGAAAGTTTTCCGCAAAAACCTTGTACAATCCCTCGTTCTTTCTCTTCTCTAACGGAGTGTCCAGCTGCAAGAAATCGTGAAACGACTTCAGCTGAATCTCCAAAAAGTCGGGGAAGGGCAACGGATTCTTTACGGAGGCGAAATTTACGCGTGGTTTTACTGTTGAAACTGACATAAAAATAATATTAATTGAACCCGAAATTGAAAATAACACAAAAAGGTTAAGAATCGACTTTATAGGGGATTCTTAACCTAATTACCTGAATTTCAGGCAATATTATTTAAGTTCAACTTCAGCTCCAGCCTCTTCGAGTTGTTTCTTAAGAGCCTCAGCCTCAGCTTTAGCAACACCTTCCTTGATTGTGCTAGGTGCACCGTCTACCAAGTCCTTAGCTTCTTTCAAACCAAGACCACAAGCTTCCTTAACGGCCTTTACAACCTGAAGCTTAGAAGCGCCTGCGCTCTTCAATACTACATCGAATGCTGATTTCTCTTCCTCAGCAGCAGCGCCGGCAGCAGGGCCAGCAGCAACAGCTACAGCTGCAGCAGCAGGTTCAATACCATATTCGTCTTTCAAAATCTGAGCAAGTTCGTTTACTTCTTTTACTGAGAGGTTAACTAATTGTTCTGCAAATGCTTTCAAATCTGCCATAATTGTATAATTTTTTATTGTTATTTTTTTGTTTATTATTTGTTAGAGAGTGTTTCAAGAATACCATGCAACTTGTTGCCTGACGACTGCAGTGCGGAAACAACGTTTTTGGCCGGTGACTGGAGCAATGCAACAACCTCTGCGATGAGCTCGTTCTTGCTCTTGATCTTCGACAATGTGTCGAGCTGATCAGCACCCATATAAACTGTTTCTTCCACATAAGCGGCCTTCAAAACCGGCAACTCTGATCCTTTCTTGTGGAACTCCTTGATTGCTTTGGCAGGAGCGTTTCCTACATTTGAGAACAGCATTGCAGTTGTTCCAGTCAACGCTGGATACAATTCTGAATAATCGTCTTCCAATTGCTCTAAAGCCTTGTGAAGCAACGTATTCTTAACAACCATCATCTTCACTTCCGCGTTGAAGCAAGCGCGACGGAACGCACTTGTCTGCTCAGCGTCCATGCTGGTAGTGTCGGTGAGATAAAAGCAGCTGTACTCCTTGAGAGTCTCGCCGATTTTCTCTATTATTATCGCTTTATCTTCCTTTCTCATGATTCTCTTAATTTAAAAATTCGTTACACATCAAGTGATTTTGTATCGATCTTCAGACCTGAGCTCATTGTACTCGAAAGATATATGCTCTTCATATAAGTACCTTTGGCGGTGGCCGGCTTCAACTTAATCAGCGTGTTGATAAACTCGCGTGCGTTTTCTGCCATTTGGTCTGCCGTGAAGGAAACCTTACCGATAGAAGCGTGTACGATACCGTTCTTATCTACTTTAAAGTCAATCTTACCTTGTTTTACCTCTTTCACTGCCTTTGCTACGTCTGGTGTAACTGTGCCGCTCTTTGGGTTAGGCATCAAGCCACGAGGACCGAGGATGCGACCGAGAGCACCGATTTTACCCATAATAGCAGGTTGAGTGATGATTACGTCTACGTCTGTCCAGCCGCCCTTGATTTTCTCAATATACTCGTCCAAACCTACGTAGTCTGCTCCAGCTTCTTTTGCGGCAGCTTGATCTGCCTCTGTGGCGCACAAAACCAATACGCGTACCTGCTTGCCTGTTCCGTGAGGAAGAGAAACAACGCCGCGCACCATTTGGTTAGCCTTGCGAGGATCTACACCAAGACGTACATCGATATCAAATGAAGCATCGAATTTCGTAAAGGTGATTTCCTTTATTTTTTCTGCTGCTTCCTTCAGTGTGTAAATCTTTCCAGCTTCAATCTTCTCTAAAGCCAACTTTTGATTTTTTGTCAGTTTACCCATGTCAATTGAAGTTTTTAATTGTTTTCAGGGAAAGATCCCTTAACTGTGATACCCATACTTCTCGCTGTACCAGCGACCATCTTCATAGCTGAATCTAAAGTAAAACAGTTCAAATCCGGCATTTTGTCTGTAGCAATTGCCTTTACCTGCTCCCATGTAATCTCTGCCACCTTCTGACGGTTAGGCTCTTTCGATCCCTTTTTCTGCTTTGAAACCTCAAGCAACTGTACTGCTACAGGAGGGGTCTTGACAACGAAGTCAAAGCTCTTGTCGCTATAGTAAGTGATTACTACAGGAAGCACTTTGCCTGCCTTGTCCTGGGTGCGGGCATTGAATTGCTTACAAAATTCCATGATGTTGATACCCTTAGAACCCAAAGCAGGTCCTACTGGGGGTGATGGGTTTGCCGCACCACCTTTAATCTGCAATTTGATCTGTCCAGCAATTTCTTTAGCCATTTCTGTTTTTGTTTTTTTGATAAGTTAAATTATCACAGTCATAGTCGTGTTCGTAACAACAAAACTATTCCCGCTCTACTTGCGAATTTTCCAACTCTACCGGTGTCTTGCGTCCGAAGATGCTTACCATAACCTTGAGCTTCTTCTTCTCGTTGTTGACCTCGTCGACCGTTCCAATCATGCCCGTGAAAGCGCCATAGTTTACCTTGACAGTCTCACCGACCTTGTAATCAATCAAGTCGACCTCATTAGTTTCCTGAAGCTCGTCCGCAATGCCGAGCATACGGTTAACCTCCCCTGGTCGCAACGGCTCCGGACGCTTTGCCTCCGAACCCTTTCCGCAGCCGAGAAAGTCAATCACATTGGTCGTATTGCGAAGGATATGAGTTACCTCACCGATCAACTCAGCTTCCACAAATACATAGCCTGAATAGAGTGTGCGCTCTTTGACGACCTTCTTTCCAGACTTTGTGGTAGAATAAATCTTTTCAGTAGGAATCAATACTTGTGACACATAGTCGCCCAGCGAAGTATTCTTGATTTGGGCATCGAGCAATTCTTTTACCTTTGCCTCCTTGCCTGATATGGCACGGAGCACATACCATTCTTTCTTACCTGCCATGACTTACTTGTGTAATCCGTAAATCGTTTCCATTATGAAATTGATCACCTCGTCAACACCCCAAATAATCAATGAAAGAATGATGGAAGCTACCAATACAATCATTGCGCTGTTGACAAGCTGTGTCCTCGTTGGCCAAGAAACCTTATAGACAAGCTCGCTATAAGACTCCTGGATATCCGCAAACAGTTTATTAAATACTTTCATTTCCTTAATTCTTAGCACAGGACGAGAGGCTCGAACTCCCGACACCCGGTTTTGGAGACCGGTGCTCTACCAACTGAGCTAGTCCTGTATATTAGCCGGCCGTTGCCGACCGGCTGTTGTTTTTATTCTTCTATCGCTTGAGTATTATTCAAGGATGTCAGTGATCTGACCAGAACCTACTGTACGGCCACCTTCGCGGATTGCGAAACGAAGACCCTTGTCGCATGCTACCGGAGTGATCAACTTAACTTGGATAGTTACGTGGTCACCAGGCATTACCATTTCTACACCTTCTGGAAGAGTGATCTCACCAGTTACGTCGAGCGTACGGATGTAGAATTGTGGGCGATAGTGGTTGTGGAATGGAGTGTGACGTCCACCTTCCTCTTTCTTCAAGATATAAACCTGAGCCTTGAACTCATCGTGAGGTTTAACCTGTCCTGGGTGGCAGATAACCATACCACGCTTGATTTCGTTCTTGTCGATACCACGGAGAAGCAAACCTACGTTATCACCAGCTTCACCTTCATCCAAAATCTTGCGGAACATCTCAACGCCAGTTACAACTGACTTCTTGTCTGCACCAAGACCAAGGATTTGAACTTCGTCGCCAACCTTAACGCGACCAGCCTCGATACGACCAGTTGCTACAGTACCACGACCAGTGATTGAGAACACGTCCTCAACAGGCATCAAGAATGGTTTATCAACGTCACGTGGAGGAAGTGGAATCCAGTTGTCTACTGCATCCATAAGCTCCATAACCTTGTCTTCCCACTTCGGCTCACCGTTCAATGCACCAAGTGCAGAACCACGGATGATAGGAGTGTTGTCACCATCATAATCGTATGACGAAAGAAGATCACGCATTTCCATCTCAACGAGCTCGAGCATTTCTTCGTCGTCTACCATGTCGCACTTGTTCAAGAATACAACCAGACGAGGAACGTTTACTTGGCGAGCCAAAAGGATGTGCTCACGAGTCTGAGGCATAGGACCGTCAGTTGCAGCAACCACGATGATTGCACCGTCCATCTGAGCGGCACCAGTTACCATGTTCTTCACATAGTCGGCGTGTCCCGGGCAGTCTACGTGTGCGTAGTGGCGGTTAGCTGTTTCATACTCTACGTGAGATGTGTTGATTGTGATACCACGCTCTTTCTCTTCAGGTGCGTTATCGATAGAGTCAAATGAACGCAACTCAGAAAGACCTCTCTTTGCCAACACTGTAGTGATAGCGGCAGTCAAGGTAGTTTTACCGTGGTCAACGTGACCAATAGTACCGATGTTAACATGCGGTTTGGTTCTTTCGAATTTCTCTTTTGCCATAACTTTATGCTTTTTTATTTATGTTTGACTATTTCAAGTACATTTTTCCTATTTATTGAGCCGATGGCGGGATTTGAACCCGCGACCTCTTCCTTACCAAGGAAGTGCTCTACCCCTGAGCTACATAGGCAACTTGAGCGGAAGACGAGGCTCAAACTCGCGACCCTCAGCTTGGAAGGCTGATGCTC
>ERZ773138.1415-NODE-1415-length-22505-cov-8.259154_pt1 | contig 22505 bp, 10 predicted proteins | sample MGYA00511114_ERZ773138 | MGnify/ENA primary metagenome ERZ773138 (study PRJEB29015, sample SAMEA2737805) | human gut metagenome | biome: human gut; feature: human-associated habitat; material: faeces | place: China | collected 2012 ...
CGCCATGCGCGGATGTCGGTGTACCAGCGGCCGTTGTATTCGCGCGACTCGATGTTGACCGAGACGTTGTAGGTCGAACCCTCTTTCAGACGGGCCACGTCTTCGGGCTTGTTGAAGAACGTAACGCAGATTTTGCGTGTGAAAGAGCCTTCGTTCATTTCGAAAACCACATCCTGACGCTGCCACTCACCGCGTGCCGACGTTCCCTTCGTCACGGGCAGTATTTTGTAAACGGTTCCTTCGAATTCCATAGTGTAAATAGGGTTTGTTTGCGGCAAAGGTAGCAATTTTCCGGGACATTCGGAGCCTTTCCCGCGGAAAAAACGCCTGACGTCCGAAGATCGGCGGATACGGCGTTTCTGTCCCGGAACCGCGGCGTGCACCCCGTTCCGGTCGGCTCCGTCGGAGGTTCGGCCCTTTCTTTTTGCTGCCTGTTACAGTGGTCTGCGGCCCGTAATCCGTATAAAAAAGCAGGGTCCGGTTTGCTTTTTTTGCTTTTTTTGAATTATCTTTGGTGCTGTAATGATATTTTTTATTTGTCGGAGCGTTCTGCCGGGCTGTCCGGTTTCGGCTGCGTCCGGCGTGTTGGCACCTTTGTCCATGATGAAAAAACTACTGCTTTTTGTTGCGCTTCTCGGCCTTGCGCTGCCCCTGCGGGCGCAGGACGACAAGGCGCTGGCCGCCGCCGCTGCGAAGGCCGACCTGAAACTGATGTCGTTCAACATCCGCTATTACAAGCCCGGCGCCGACGGCGACAACGGCTGGGTTGCGCGGCGCACCGCCTGTCTGGAGATGATCCGTGCGGAATCGCCCGACGTCATCGGCTTCCAGGAGCCGCACCGGCCGCAGATCGACTATCTGAAGGTGAACCTCCCCGAATACGCCGAGGTCGACATGGGACGCGACGCCGCGACCGACATCGAGAAGAAACCCGACGGCGGCGAGCATCTGATGATCATGTACCGCCGTTCGAAATACATCCTGCTCGACAGCGGGTTTTTCTGGATCAGCCCCACGCCCGAATGCCCTTCGCGGGGCTGGGACGCCATGTGCCGCCGCGTCACGGTGTGGGTGCAGCTCAAGGACCGGAAAACCGGAAAGGAGTTCTTCTATTTCGACACCCATTTCGATCATATCGGCAAGCAGGCCCGCGCCGAATCGGCCCGGATGATGGTCGCCCGGATGAAGCGGATCGCCGGTGAGAAGGCCGCCGTCTTTCTCTCGGGAGACCTGAATACGACCTACGACAACGCCCTGCTCGACCCGCTGAAGGCGTGGATGCAGTCGGCGCGCCATGCGGCCCCGGTGACCGACGAACTGCCGACGTTCAACGACTTCGGCAAGCGTTCGCTGTGGATCGACTTCATTTTCGCCCGCAACGCCCGTGCGCTGGCCTACCGGACCCTTGTCGATTCCGGGCGTTACGGCGTTCCGTTCCTCTCGGACCACAATCCCGTTTACGCGCTCTACAAACTCTGAATCCGCCGGACGGCCGACAAACCCGGATACAACCAAATTCCGATACCATGAAGAACCTTTCCCTCGTTTTCCGCAGCCTCGCGCTGCCCGTGCTGCTGCTGACGCTGAACGCTGCCGGTGCGCAGGAGAAGCAACCGCTCCGTTACGTCGATGCCGCGACGCTGACCGTCATCGGCAAGAGCATGCCCACACCCAAACTGTTCCAGCGGGTCGATACCGTCCGTTACGAACTCTGGCAGCCCGTGAAGAACTACTCGGCCTTCTCCACCGGACTGGCCGTCGTTTTCCGCACCGACAGCCGGACGATCCGCGCCCGGTGGAAAACCGGCGGATACGGATTGGGCCACAACATGACCGCCATCGCCCGCAAGGGTCTCGATCTCTACATCGAGCGCGACGGGCAGTGGGTCTACGCCGGTTTCGGCTGGCCCAAGGGCGACAACCACGACAGCGCGCTGGTCGAGTATATGGACGAGGGCGAAAAGACCTGTCTGGTCTACCTGCCCCTGTGGGACGAGGTGCTTTCGCTGGAACTGGGCATCGACGGCGACAGCCGCATCGAGGCCGTTCCGAACCCCTTCCGCCACCGGATCGTGGTGCTCGGGTCGAGCATCACCCACGGCGCTTCGGCCGGGCGTCCCGGCATGACCTGGACGGCGCGGCTGGCCCGCCGGATGGGACTCGATTTCCTGAATCTCGGTTACAGCGGGCAATGCAAGCTGCAACCCGAATTCGCGCGGATGCTGGCCGAGATGGATGCCGACGCCTTTGTTTTCGACGCCTTCTCCAACCCGAGCGCCGGGGAGATCGAGGAGCGGCTCGACGCCTTCGTGGCGACCGTCCGCAAGGCGCATCCCTCGACGCCGCTGATCTTCATTCAGACCGAGGTCCGCGAGACCGTGAATTTCAACCTCCGGGCGCGGAAATTCGAATCCGACAAGCGCGCCGCCGCCGAAGCGGGCATCCGGCGGCTGATGAAGGACGACCGGAACATCTACTTCATCGACTCCCGGGGGATGATCGGCACGGACCACCTCGGGACGGTCGACGGTTCGCACCCCTCCGACCAGGGTTTCATGTACATGACCCGCCATCTCGAACCGCAGTTGCGCAAGATTTTCCGGAAATACGGAATCCGCTGATCCGCAGACCGGCAGGGCCGCAGCTTTCGGGCTGCGGCTTTTTTGTTTTTTGGGGCAGGAGGTTGCAAATCTGAAATTAATGCTATCTTTGCTTCCGGTATGACCGAAGATTTCATTCAGGAAAACGAGGATCGGGAACTGTTCCGGCGGATCAAGCAGGGGAGCGAGGAGGCTTTCCGGGTGGTTTACGGGAAGTATCACCGGATACTCTATGCCGTGGCCCTGAAGATGCTGAAGGACCGTTCCGCGGCCGAGAACGCCGTGCAGCACGTCTTCGTGAAACTTTGGATCGGGCGGCAGGAGATGACCGTCATGCTGAGCCTGCGGAACTACCTCTACACGATGACCCGCAACTACATCCTCAATTACCTGCGCAGCCGCAATACCGAGCTGGTGCACAGCTACCGCCTGGCGCAGCTCATCCCCGAGGCTTCGGACCCGCTCGACGCGCAGATCGAGCGCGAGGATCTTTTGCAGATGCTCGATACGGTGATCGCGGGGCTTCCGACCCAGAAGCGGCAGGTCATGTACCTGCGCAAGGCGGGCTATTCGAACCCCGAGATCGCCGAAATGCTCAATCTTTCGGTCAACACCGTCCGTTCGCACTACCAGGAGGGCGTCAAACTCCTGAAGAGCCGTTTCGGCCATATCGTCCTGCTTATCTTCATCCTGCAAACTTTATTTTTATGAACAGACCTTCGGAAGAACTTTTGTATAAGACGCTCGAAAACCGCGCCACCGCTGCCGAGGCCGCTTCGGTCGCCGAGTGGCTCGCCACCGATTCGGGCCAGGCATGGGCCAGCCGCTACATCGGCCGCGACTTCGACCGGCAGGAGTCCTGCGGCGACTACGAGCGGGAGGAGGTCGCCTCGGAGCGCATCTTCGCGCGGATCAAAACCGCCCTCACGCGCGGCCGGCGCCGCCGCATTCTTTTTCGCGTCGCCGCCGTCGTGATTCCCGTCGCGCTGGTGCTGGGCGTCGCCCTGCGTCTCGACCGTCAGGTAGGGGGCATCTTTTCGGATGCGGAGTACGGCGAATTCGTCGTCGACCGGGGGCGGCGTACGCAGTGCCTGTTTCAGGACGGCACGGTCGCCCACCTCAATTCCGAGTCGAAAATCCACTATCCCGTGAAGTTCGGGCTTTTCGAGCGTCGCATCCGGCTCGAAGGCGAAGCCTACTTCGAGGTGACCCACAATCCCCGGCGGCCGTTCGTCGTGGAGTTCGAGGGCGGAGAGATCCAGGTGCTCGGCACGTCGTTCAACGTCAAGGCCTACCGCGACGATGACATCGTCGCCGTAACGCTCGACGAGGGGCGCGTGGTGCTCGACGACCGCCGCGGCGGTCGTTTCGAACTGTCGCCCTCCGAACAGCTGCTCTACGACCGGCGCTCGGGCGAGGGGCGGATCGTCCGCGGCGCCGACGCCATGCGTTATTCGATCTGGAAGGACGACGTGATCTCGTTCCGCGACACGCCCCTTGCAGAGGTGCTCGAAACCCTTTCGCGGTGGTACGACGTGCGCTTCGAAACCGACGGACAGCCCGATCGCCCCATATCCTACACCTTTGCGACCGACAATACGCTGCTGGATAATGTTTTGCGTGAAATGGAACTGATCTCTCCGGTGCGTTTCGAACGCACCAAAACAGAAATAAAGGTAAGTTTCAGATAAAAAAAAGAGTTTCGGCTCATCGTTTTTTCCCGTTTGCGTGTCTATTCTGTGAAAAGCGCGCAAACGGGCTTTTTAGTAAACAACTACCTAAACTAATCTGTATGAAACGAATCAGACTACTCTTTCTGATGCTGCTTTGTGTAGCCGGGACGGCCCTGACGGCCCGGGCGCAGAAAGTGACGTTGAATTTCCGGAATGCCAAGCTCGAACAGGTGTTCGGGCGGATTACCGAGCAGACGGGCTACACGTTCTACTATGCGCGTCCGACGGTCAATCCCGACAAGGTCGTCAGCATCGCCGTCGCGGATGTCGACGTGCGTGCGGCGCTGAAACAGCTGCTGGCGGACGACAAGGTCGAAATCGAGATCCGCGACGGCAAGATTTACCTTTCCCCCCCCCGGCAGAGTACCGCTGTGCCGCAATCCGTTAAGGGCGTCGTCCGGGATGCCGCGGGCCAGCCCGTTGTCGGGGCCGCGGTGATCGTCAAGGGAACCACCCGCGGCGTGAGTTCCGGGACCGACGGCTCGTTCTCGTTCGAGGGTCTGGCTGACGGCGCCGTGCTGCAAGTCTCGGCGCTGGGCTACGCCTCTGCCGAAATCCCGGTCGGCAACCGTTCGTTCGTCACCGTGGAGCTGAAGGAGGACGCCACGCTCGTCGACGAGGTGGTGGTCGTGGGCTACGGCACGCAGAAGAAGGCCAACCTGACGGGCGCCGTCGACCAGGTCTCCTCGGAACTTCTGGAGAATCGTCCCGTGGCCAACGTCACGCAGATGTTGCAGGGCGCCGTGCCCAACCTCAATATTTCGCTGGCCGACGGCAAGCCCAACCGCTCGGCGTCGTACAACATCCGCGGCAAGACGTCGATCGGCGCGGGCGGATCGGCTCTGGTGCTGATCGACGGCGTCGAGGGCGACCCCGCGATGCTCAACCCCAACGACATCGAGTCGGTCTCGGTGCTCAAGGACGCAGCTTCGGCCGCCATCTACGGTTCGCGCGCACCCTACGGCGTGGTGCTCATCACCACCAAGGACCCGGGCAAACTCACCGACAAGTTCACGATCAACTACACGGGCAACGTCTCCATCCAGCAGCCCACGGCCATTCCCGACGTCGTGGACGACGGTTACGTCTATTCGCGCCTCTTCTACGACGCATGGTACAACTACCGCTTCAACGAGCCGACGGGCTTCAACAACTCGCAGGACTTTTCGCGTGCGTGGCTCGACACCTTCCGCCAGCGCAAACTCGCGGGCAACAAGCTCGAAACGACGGTCGAACCCGACGGCAAGTATGTCTACTACGGCAATACGGACTACTACGACGCACTTTACAAGGATACGGTGATCGCCCAGACGCACAACATCTCGGTCAGCGGTTCGAACGGCAAGATCAGCCACTACCTTTCGGGGCGTCTGTACGACTACAACGGCCTGTTCAACTTCACGCCCGACACCTACCGCACGATGAACCTCCGTTCGAAGGTCTCCTCGCAGGTGTTCAAATGGCTGAAGATCAGCAATAACTTCGACTATACGCACGACCGCTACCGTCAGCCGATGGGTTATTCGAAGGAGGGCGGAGGCGTGCTGTGGCGTTCGCTCAACGACCAGGGGCACCCTTCGTCGCCGATCTTCAATCCCGACGGTACGCTCACCAAGTCGGGCGCCTACGCCATCGGCGGCCTGGTGACGGGCAACAACTGGCTCGACCGCACGACCAAGACGCTCAAGAACACCACCACGCTCAACGTCACGATGCTGGAGAACCGCCTGCGCCTGACGGGCGACTTCTCGTTCCGCACCAAGGACTACACCGAGACTAAAAAGACCACGGCCATTCCTTACAGCGCCTACGAGGGCGAAATCGTCTACCTCGGCACGCCCGAGACCGACGACGTGATGAAGGAGTCGCTGCAACTGACGACCTATATCGCCACCAACGCCTACGCCGAGTTCGAGGACACCTTCGCCGAGAAACACTATTTCAAGGCGCTGGCCGGTTACAACTACGAGCAGCAGGACTACAAGTCGACCTACTCCGAGCGCAACGGTCTTCTGATGCCCGACGCCGACAACATCAACTTCGCGCTGGGCGACGTCATGTCGATCACCGCCGGCGGCAGCCGCTGGCGTTACGTGGGCGCTTTCTTCCGCTTCAATTACGCCTACGACGACCGCTACCTGCTCGAAGTCAACGGCCGCTACGACGGCTCGTCGAAATTTCCGAACAACTCCCAATGGGGCTTCTTCCCCTCGGCTTCGGCCGCCTGGCGCGTTTCGCAGGAGAAGTTCTGGGACGTCAGCCCCAAGGCCGTTTCGAACCTCAAGCTGCGCGCCTCGTACGGTGCGCTGGGCAACAGCAACGTCGATCCCTACACCTACCTCGAAACCTTCGGCCTGTCGACCTTCGGAACCGGTTCGGGCGACGCGGCCCGCTACCTCTTCGGGCAGGCCAAGCTGCGCTACACGAGCCTCCCGGGCCAGATTCCCGACAACATCGGCTGGGAGACCTCCAAAACCTTCGACGTGGGACTGGACGCCGGTTTCCTGAACGGACGGCTGAACCTCACGGCCGACTACTACATCCGCAAGACGGTGGACATGTACACCGTCGGCCCGACGCTTCCCGACACCTTCGGAGCGACGGCCCCCAAGGGCAACTACGCCGACATGAGCACCTACGGCTATGAAATCGCGTTGAGCTACAACGATTCGTTCAAGCTGGCGGGCAAGCCCTTCAATTTCGGAATCAAGGCGACGCTGGCCGACTATTATTCCATAATCGACCGCTATAACAACGCCTCGCGCAAGCTCTCCGATTACTACGAGGGGCAGCGTCTGGGCGAGATCTGGGGTTTCGTCTGCAACGGGCTGTTCCAGTCGCAGGCCGAAATCGACGCGGCGTTCGGCGGCAAGGGCTACAAGAATGACATCATGCAGACCTCCGAGAAGTACATCACCTATCCGGGCGACATGCGCTTCGAGGATCTGAACGGTAACGACGCCATCGACCGCGGCAGCAGCACGGTCGACGATCCGGGCGACCGGAAGATCATCGGCAACTCCGAGCCGCGCTACCTCTACACCATTTCGCTCAATGCCGACTGGAACGGTTTCTTCCTCTCGGCGCTGTTCGACGGCGTGGGCAGACAGCAGTGGTTCCCCAGCGACGAAAGCCTTTTCTGGGGCATGTACAACCGTCCCTACAACCAGGTTCCGACGTGGCATCTGCAAAACTACTGGACCGAGGAGCGTCCGAACGCCTACCTGCCGCGCTACGTGGGCTACTACGGCCCGATGAACGCCAATACGGTCAACGTCAATACGCGCTACCTGCAGGACGTGTCGTACATCCGGCTGAAGAATCTTCAGTTCGGTTACGAGCTGCCCAAGCGGTGGATCTCGAAGATCGGTCTTTCGAAGGTCTCGGTCTACTTCTCGGGCGAGAACCTCTGGAGCTGGTCGCCGCTCTACCGCCACACGAAGGATTTCGACGTGACGGTGGCCAGCAAGAAATCCGACTCGGATATTTCCAACAGCAAGGGCGACGGACATAACTATCCCGTGATGCGCAGCTTCAGCTTCGGCATCTCGATCACCTATTAAACTGTTTACGTGCTATGAAAAGATCAACCTATATATGGAGTCTGCTCGTGGGCTGCGTTGCGTTCGCCACGTCGTGCGACCTGACGGAGAACGTGCAGGTGAAAGCCGACAAGTCGATGATCTTCGGATCGAAATCGGGTCTCGAACTCTACTCCAATTCGTTTTACAAGGCCCTGCCGACGCTCAAGAACGGCTTCATGCAGGACAAGATGTGCGACGTGGGGGCCGTCAGCAACACCGACACCTTCATCAAGCAGGGGGCCTACAACACCGAGACGGCGACCAGCTGGAGCTGGGGCGCGCTCAAGAACGTGAACTACTTCATCGACGGCTGCAACGACCCGAAATACTGCACCGTCGAAGCCGAGACGCGCGACAACTACCTGGGCATCGCCCGCTGGTTCCGTGCGTGGTTCTACTACGACAAGCTGACCACCTACGGCGAAGTTCCCTGGTTCCCCAACGATATCCAGTCCTACCAGAACGACGTGATGTACAAGGACCGCGACAGCCGCGACGTGATCATCCGCAACCTGATCGCCGACCTCGATTTCGCCTACGAGCACATCCAGGCCACCTCGTCGACCGGCAGCGCGACGCTCACGCGCTGGGCCGCCGCCGCGCTCAAGTCGCGCGTCTGCCTCTTCGAAGCGGCTTACCGCCGTTACCACAACCTCACGGGGCTTGAGATAACCCCCGAGGAGCTGTATCGCGAGGCCGCCAAGGCCGCCAAGCTGGTGATCGACAACAGCGGCTGCTCGCTCAACACCGCCGCGGGCAAGAAGGGCGCCTATCGCGACCTGTTTTACAGCGAGACGCCGCTGACGCAGGAGGTGATCCTCGCCGTCTGCGCCAACGAGAAATCCGGCATCTTCGGCGAGCAGAACTGGTGGTTCAACGCCCGCTCGTACGGACTGTGCTGGAGCCTCGTCCGCTCGTTCGTCCACACCTACCTCAAGCAGGACGGCACGCCCTTCACCGCCGCCGCCGACTACGCCGTGAAATCCTTCGCCGAGGAGATGGAGGGGCGCGACCTGCGCCTGGAGCAGACCGTGCGCGGCCGCAACTTCCTGTGGGACGGCAAGACGGCGGTCGCCGACATCAAAAACCTTTCGCTCACGGGCTACCAGGTGATCAAGTACACGCTCGACGAATCGAAGTACGACGGCGGTGCGAAGAACATCAACAGCATTCCGCTGATCCGCTATGCCGAGGTGCTGCTCAACTACGCCGAGGCGCAGGCCGAACTGGGGGTGATCACCGATTCCGAATGGGCGCTCACGGTCGGTGCGCTGCGTAAGCGCGCGGGTATCACGGGCGGCACGGAGACGCTGCCCACGACCGTCGACAGCTACCTGCAACGCACCTTTTATCCGGACGTGACCAGCCCCGTGCTGCTCGAAATCCGCCGCGAGCGGGCCATAGAACTCGTCGCCGAAGGCATGCGCTTCGACGACCTGCGCCGCTGGAAGTGCGGATCGCTGATGGAGACCCTGCCGTGGAGCGGCATTCACATCCCCGGGTTGGAGCAGCCCGTCGATGTCAACGGCGACGGCGTGAACGACTACTACTTCACCGAAGGCGAGGTTGTGTCGGCTCCGGCGGCCTACAAGAACATCGCCGTCCGCGTCAATCAGGACGGCGTGGGGCTTTATGCCGAGGCGAATCCCGTGTCGGGTTACGATCTGGTCTACAAGACCGGTGCGGGCGACCGCTACTGGTATCCCGACGGGCGCCAGTACCTCTATCCGATTCCCGCCAAGGTGATCCGCGATTACAGGAACGCGGGCTATACGATCTCGCAGAACCCCGAGTGGGACAACGAATAAATAAAAAGCAAGACCATGAGAATATTCCGTTATTTACTGACTTTTTCGTTGAGTTTCGCCTTCGTTTTCGCCGCCGGGTGCAGCGATCCGAAGCCCGATTACTCGGAATTCTACAAACCCCAGCCCGGCGACGAACCGGAGGAGCCGGTCAATCCCGGACTTGAGGACAATCAGCTGAAAGTCATGTCGTTCAATGTGCGTTACAGCTCGGGCGACGACGGTGCGAACAGTTGGGACAACCGCAAAAAGGCCGTTCCGGCGATGTTCGCCGACCAGCAGCCGACGGTGCTCGGCGTGCAGGAGGCGCGGCTCGACCAGAAGACCTACATGGACGAGAACTGCGCGGGCTACAAGAGCGTCGGCGTGGGCCGCACCGACGGCCAGAATGCCGGTGAGTTCATGGCCATCTACTATCTCGCCGATGCCGTGAAGCTCGAAAAGTGGGGGACCTTCTGGCTCTCCGACACCCCCGACGTCCCGTCGGTCGGCTGGGACGCCTCGACCTACCGCACGGCCACGTGGGCCTTGTTCACCCACTACAAGTCGGGCCGCAAGTTCTTCTACGTCAACACCCACATCGACCATGTGGGGCAGGTGGCGGCCCAGAAGTCGATGGAGCTGATCGAGGCGAAGATCCGGTCGCTCAACCCCGACAACCAGCCGACGGTGCTGACCGCCGACTTCAACAAGATGCTCGACAGCCCGATTTTCGACAGCGTGAAGAAGTTCATGGCCGACGCGCGCACGACCGCTCCCGTGACCGATAACAAGGCGTCGTTCAACAACTTCGGCGGGGCGACCAACTACCCGCGCATCGACCACATCTTCAGCTCGGGCTTCACGCCCCTGCGCTTCGCCACCGTCGACCAGCGTTACGAGAAGGTCCCCTACATTTCGGACCACTATCCCATCGCGGCCGTGTTAGAGTTCAAGTAATCCTGCAACCAAAGCTCAAAACCGATTGAAATGAAACGATTTATCTATATACTGGCCGCTTTCGCCCTCATGGGGGCCGTCTCCTGCCAGCCGGACGAGGAAGTGGCGGTCCACGCCTCGTTCACCACCGACAAGGAGTCCTACGATGTGGGCGATCCGGTGGTGCTCACCAACACTTCGACGGCCGAAAACGCCCTGATCGCCATCTGCAAATGGGAGCTGGGCAAGGGCGTCGTCTCCTACGAAACCACTCCGGAGAACATCTCCTACGATCAGGCCGGAGAGTATGTCATCAAGCTGACCGTTACCTCCGACCGCGGGGCGAAGAAGTCGTCGTTCGAGAAGACCATTCGGGTCGTGGACAACAATATCCGGCCCGTGGCCGACTTCACGTGGTCGCCCGAGAAGGTCGTGGCGGGCGAACCGGTGCAGTTCACCGACCGTTCGACCGACGAGGACGGCGAGGTGGTGGCCTGGGAGTGGAAATTCGGAACCACGACCTCCGACAAGCAGAACCCCGAATTCACCTTCGCGGCGCAGGGGGCTACGGAGGTCTCGCTGACCGTGACCGACAACAAGAAAGGCAGGAACACCAAGACGGTGACCATCGACGTGGGCCGCGGCGCCATCAGCCTCGACCTGCTCTGGTCGTACCCCTACGACGACACGAAGGACGCCTATGTGTTCGGCACGTCGCCCGCGGTCAGCCCCGACGGCGAGTATGTCTATGTGACTTCGACGGGTTATTCGCTGGTCTGCTTCACGAAGGCCGGCGAGCGTCTCTGGGCCTTCGACATCGGCAAGGACGGTGCGTCGGCCGAGAACAACAGCGGTTCGATCAAGGTGCAGTCGCCGACGCCTTCGGTCGACGAGGACGGTACGGTCTACGCGCTGGCGGGCTTCAACGAGCCGAACAAGGACGCGGGAGGCAGCGCGTTCTACGCCGTCAGCGGCGGCGCCGGGGGCGGCTCGCAGGTCTGGCATGTGAATACGGGCGTGAACACCAGCTTCCGGTTCCTCTCGCCGGCCGTCACCGAGAAATACCTCTTCATTGTGGCGCGCAACGTGCCTTCGGGGCACCAGAATTTCCAGGTCTACGACAAATCGTCGGGCGACCTGGTGGACGAGCGGCACGTCAACGGCGGCTCCTACGGCGGCGTGCTGCCGCTCAAAAACGGCATGGTGATCGCCGGTACGGGCGGCAGTCACGGCATGCGCGTCTTCTTCCCCGACGGCGCGGGCAAGTGGAAATTCTCCTGCGTGAAGTCGAACGGCCGCGAGCACAACTACGGCGGCAGCGGCAAGGATGCTACGTGCGAGGCGCCGAACGGCACGCAGCCTGCGTCGGGTCCCGGCGGCAAGGTCTACATCCTGTTCCAGAACCAGGGCGTGCGTGCGGACAAGAGTCTGGGCGGGGGTGTCGTCTACTGTTATGATCCGGCAAAGACCGTCTACGGGCAGACGCCCGAACCGGACTGGTACTGTCCCGTCAAGGGCGATTGCGCCCAGTCGGGCATGGGCGTGGCGCTGGGCGAGGACGGCACGGTCTACGCCGCGACGCAGAAGACCGGCAGCGTGGCGGCCCACGTCACGGCCATCTCCGCGCAGGGCGTGAAACGCTGGGAGCACGCCGCCGACGGCGACATCAACGGCGTTCCGGCCGTCGACGATCAGGGTTTCGTCTATTACAACGACCGGACTACGGGCAAACTGGTGAAACTCCGCCCGGAGGACGGCTCGCGCGTGGCGGAGATCAAGCTGGCCGACGAGCTGCGTTCGTCGCCGACGATCTCCTACGACGGCACGATCTACGTCAACGGCATGAAGGACGACAAGCCCACCGTCTTCGCGGTGAAGGGTGCGGCCGAGGGCTGCGCCGCGTCGTGGTCGCAGCAGGGAGGCAACCCATCCAAAACCGAGTATATGTACTGATCCGCTGAAAATCAGGGATGAGCGGGCTGCGTCACACGACGCGGCCCATTTTTTTCGGCCTTCGTGTATGTCGTTTCCGGTAAAATTCCCTCTTTATTATGGAACGGGCGCAGGAACCGGGACGAAAAGAACCTCGAACACAATTCTAAATTTCAGCAGATGATCCGAAAACTATTGGTGCTGTTGCTCTGCCTCACGGCGGCGACGGCGACGGCGAAGAAGCCCAAATCCTCCGCTTCGAAGAAGGCGGAGAGTTCGGCCGAAAAACCGAAGGAAAGCGATTACGACAAACTCTTCAAGGAGAAACATACGGTGGCCGACGGCATGTTCCGCCTGCACGACGTCAAGGGGAAGCTCTATTTCGAGATTCCCGATTCGCTTTTCGGGCGCGAAATGCTGCTCGGATCGACCATTTCGGAGGTTTCGGACAACGCTGCGGCGACGACCGGCTCCAAGTCGGACTATCCGCTGCACGTGGTTTTCACGCGCAACGACCGTTCGGTCCAGCTGCGTACGGTCAACTGCGAGAACATCACCGACGAGACGGGGGCTTCCCGCGCGCTGGCCGAGGCGGTGAAGCGGAACACGGCCGATCCCATCCTGCGCAATTACAAGATCGAGGCCTGGAACCGGGACAGCACGGCCGTGGTGGTCAACGTCACGGACCTGTTCGTGGCCGACGTGGAGGAGATGTCGCCCTTCTCGAAGTACGGACTTTATACGGCTTTCGAGCTGAAGAAGACCTTCCAGAAGGAGCGTTCGATGCTGGGCGAAATCAAGGCTTTCAGCGACAATGTGGTGGTGCGCAGTACGTTGAGCTATATTTTCACGCTCACCCGCGGCCGCACGACGCTGGTCAAGGATCAGCCGCTGACGGCCGTGATGACCCGTTCGCTGGTGCTGCTGCCCCGCGAGCCTTACCGTCCGCGCATCACCGACAGCCGCATGTCGGTGTTCCCGACCGGCAAGGTGCTTTTCAGCGAGCGCGAGCAGCGCGCCAAGGTGATCTACTACGCCCACCGCTGGCGGCTGGAGCCGTCGGATATGGATGCCTGGAAGCGCGGCGAGCGGGTCGCGCCGAAGAAACAGATCGTTTTCTACGTCGACGACGGATTCCCGGAGATGTGGAAAAAGCATATTTTCGAGGCCGTCGACCAGTGGAACGAGCCTTTCGGGCGCATCGGATTTAAAAACGCCATCGCCGCAAAGCCCTATCCGAAGGACGATCCCGAATTTGATCCCGACAACATCAAGTATTCGTGCATTCGCTACGCGCCGATCGCCATCGCCAACGCCATGGGGCCTTCGTGGGTCGATCCGCGCAGCGGCGAGATACTCAACGCTTCGGTCTATGTCTACCACGACGTGATGAAACTGCTGAACAACTGGCTGTTCGTCCAGACGGCGCAGGCCGACGAGCGTGTGCGCGCCGTGACGATTCCCGAGGAGGTGATCGGCGACGGACTGCGCTACGTCGTGGCCCACGAGGTCGGCCATTGCCTGGGTTACATGCACAACATGAGCGCCTCGGCGGTGATTCCAGTCGATTCGCTCCGCTCGCCGTCGTTCACGCAGAAGTACGGCACGACCACCTCGATCATGGACTACGCTCGCTTCAACTACGTGGCCCGGCCCGGGGATAGGGAGCGCGGCGTGAAGCTCACCCCGCCGCGTTTCGGCCTCTACGACTATTATGCCGTGAAATGGCTCTACACGCCCGTGCCCGACGCTGCGACGGCTGCCGACGAATATGCCGTCACTTCGAAATGGATAACCGGGGCCGCCGCCGATTCGGTCTACCGTTTCGGCAAGCAGCAGTTCAGCCGCTCGATCGATCCCCGTTCGCAGTCGGAGGATCTGGGCGACGACGCCGTGAAGGCCTCGGGCTACGGCATCGCCAATCTGAAATACATTCTCGGCAACATGAACGCCTGGATCGGCGCCCAGGACCCCGATTTCTCCCAGCGGCGCACCCTCTACGACGAGGTGCTCACGCAGTATATCCGCTACCTGAACCACGTGCTGGCCAACGTCGGCGGCATCTACTTCGCCGAGAAGATGGAGGGCGACCCCGTGGAAGCCTACCGCAGCGTGCCGCGCGAACGCCAGCGCGAAGCCCTGCTGTTCTGTCTCGCGCAGCTCAAGGACATGAAGTGGCTGGACAACGCCGAACTGATCCGCGACATGCCGCTGATGGGTTCGCCCGCCGAGTCGATCATGGCTTCGCTGGTGTCGGTCGTCGTGGCCGCCCCGGCGCGTGTGGCTTTGAGCGCCGCGCTGGCCGAAAAGGAGGCCTACACGCCCGAGGAGTGCCGCAGGGATGTCTATGAATTCGTGTGGGCTTCGACGCTGAAGGGCCGCACGCCCGATGCACTGGAGATGATGCTCCAGCGCGAATACGTCCGCAGTCTCAGCCTTTCGGCCGGGCTGAAATACACCGGGACGGGGGCGCGGGAGGAGAAGAAGCTGGTCTCCGACGAGGGACTGATGCCCGTTCCCGCCTTCCTCGGGGAGCATGCGGCCCGCACCGCGGCGCTCACCGCCTGCGGGGAACGCTGCGGCCACGACCCCTTCGAAACCTTCTCCGCCGCGCACCGCGTCGACACCGCGCCGCTGCTGGGCTACGGCTCTCCGCGCCTGAACTACTACGACCCGCGCAACACCGAGGCCGGGGATTATGCCGCGCTGCTCAAACTGCGTGCGATGCTCCGCACGAAGAGCGCTTCGGCGACGGGCGAAGCGCGCCTGCACTACGAGTTGTTGCTGCGCAACATCGAGAAAGCGTTGAAAAAATAAATCTTCCGGACCATGATGAAACTGTTTAAAATAGCTTTCCTTCCGCTGCTGGCGGGAATCTTGCTGCTGCCGGCGGCGTCTCGGCCCGTCCGGGCGGCCGGTTCGGCCGCCGTGGAAGCCGGAGCCGGGGACAGGAAGCGCGACAAGAAAAAGAAGCAGGAGGCCGATACCGCCGCCAAGGCGACTCCCTACGAGAAACTGTTCAAGGACAAGCGGGTGGAGACTGTCCGCGGCGGCGGGCTGACCCTGCACCTGACTGCGGACAAACTCTACCTCGAACTCCCCGATTCGCTGCTCGGCCGGGGGCTGATGATCACCACGACGATCGAGCGGACGGGCGATCCCGGCGACGGACTGGCCCACCAGCAGCCCGTGCCGCCCTACATGGTCGAGTTCGGCCGCGGGAAGAGCGACACGCTCCTCTGCATGCGGGAGTTCGCTCCGGTGGTGATCGTCGACGGCAGCCCGGCGATGCGTGAGGCCGTCGGGCGGAGCAACATCGGTCCGATCGTGGCCTCGTATGCCGTGAAGGCCCGCACGCCCGACGGGAAGTCGTCCGTCGTCGACGTCACGGCGCTTTTCGTCGGGGACGTCAAACGCCTGCGTCCGATCGACCCCGAGGGCGGCAACACCTACGGCGGCTGGATGACGGCCAAGGCCGATTACAAGAAGGACCGTTCGATGCTGACCGGCGTGACGGGCGGAAAAGGGTGCGTTTCGGTGGTGGGAGAGCTTTCCTACGGCACGACGGTCAGCTTCCTCGGCCTGCTCGACCTGTGGAAGGACAAGCCCCAGTCGATCGTCGCCCGCCGCACGCTCCGCGTGCTGGGCGATCCCGAACGGCGGATGCGGCTCTGCGACCAGCGGCTCGGGCTGGCGGCCAAGGCGTTCAAACGCTTCTCGGACCGGGAGCAGGAGGCCAAAACCGATTATTACGTCTGCCGCCGTTCGATCCTCGACAGCGCGGGGAAGGTGCGTCCCGTGGTGTTTTACGTCGACACGGCTTTCGACGCTTCGGCCTATGCCGCCGTCGAGCGGGGGCTTCTGCTGTGGAACGATGCCTTCGCGAAGATCGGCTGCAAGGATGTCGTGCGGGTAGAGCCTTTTCCGGCTGATCCGGCTTTCAACGACAACAGCCTCTATAACAACTGCGTGCGGCGCACGGGAACCTCCAATTCGGAACTCTACACCGCCTCGTGGGTCGATCCGCGCAGCGGTGAAATCCTCGGGACCGACATCTTCGTGCCCTTCAATTTCACGGCCGCCATTCAGAAGAAGCTGCTCCTGACGTTGTCGGCCGCCGACCCCGAGGCGCGCACCACGCAGCCTTCGGCGCGTCAGATCGCCGACGCCCTAACGGCCATGGTGGCCCGCCGTGCGGCCTCGGCTTTCGGCGTGATGCCCAACTACGCCGCCTCGTCGGCCTATCCGACCGACTCGCTCCGTTCGCCGTCGTTTACGCGGGAAAACGGCCTGGCGGCGTCGATCACCGACGACGTGTTCTACAACATCGTCGCGCAGCCGGGCGACAGGGAGCGCGGTGTGAAGCTCGTGGCCGATGCGCTGGGTCCTTACGATTATCTGGCTGTCGAGTGGCTCTACAAGCCCGTTCCGGGGGCTGTGACGCCGCACGACGAGGTTCCGGAGCTGCGCCGCCTGCTCGCCTCGAAGGAGGGAGACCCCCGCTGTTTCTTCGCGCAGTACGCCTCCGGGACTTACGATCCCCGCGTGGGGGCCGGAGACCTGGGCGACGACCTGTTCCGGAGCGTGGCGCTGCAATCGGCCAATCTGAAATATGTCGCCGAGCACGGCGACGGGTGGCTTTCGGGCCGCGACGGCGACTACAAGTTCCGCGAGGAGCTGCTCACGGAGATGGTTCTGCGCGTCAACTCCCTCGCCTTGCAGCTGATGCGCTACATCGGGGGCGTCTATATGAATCCGGTCTACGAGGGAACGGCCCGGCCCGCCTGCACGGCCGTGCCGCGCGAAGTGCAGCGACGCGCCCTGCGCGAGGCGCTCGCCCTGACCGCCGACCTCGGCTGGATCGACCGGCAGGGGGTGTCGAAGAACGTTTACAACCGCGTGCAGGCATGCGAATACCTCCAGCGCCGGATTGTGCGCACGCTTCTTGAAAAGCTCGGAACGCTGGACCTCGCGGCTTCGAAGGCCGACGATCCTTATACGGCCGACCTCATGGCGAAGGACCTCGTGGCGTGGTTCGAGGAGCGGCTCCGTTCGCGCGAACCGCTGACGGACCATGTCCGTAATCTGCAACAGTCGCTGCTCAAATCGACCGTCGCCGCGGCCAACGTCAAAGATAAGCCTTCGTCGGGTTCGGGAAGCGCCTTCGCGCTGTTTGACGGGGCCGGTTCGCTGTCCGACGGCGGCGATCTGTTCCCGGCGACTGACGCCGGGGCGCTTCCGGACATGCCGGCGGAGCGCCGGGCCGACGATTTCACGCCGTTGGGCGCCGGCGAGGTGCAGGGCGCCGCCTACGGCTACCGGACGCCGCGGGTGATTCCCGCCTTCCGGGAGCATCTGTTCTACGGACTGCTGCTCGACATGAAGGCGATGTACCGGCGGGGCGCTGCGTCGGCTCCCTTGGCCGATACGCGCAGTTTCTGCCGCTACATGGCCGACCGGATCGACCGGGAGCTGGCGGTCGAATGACGCTGACAAACAAGCAGGCTGCAACCTCTCGGTTGCAGCCTGCTTGTTTGTGCCCGGGGCGATCAGCGTGTTTGGTCGAGGATTACGGTCTGTCCGGATAGTCTGCTTCGCTCGGCTTCGAAGCATATCCGGTGGCTTTCGACCGATTTTCCGATTGATGTGCGGAAGCGGTGCTCCCTGCGGCTGATCGTGTCGACGAAATCCTCGACCAGATTTAGGTCGGCTCCGGCGTGGAACGGCTTGCCGAGTATGCCGGAGAAGTCGTATACCTGCTCTTCCCCGCCCCGGAATCGGCGCACGCGCAGGATGCGTTCGTCACCGTCGATTTCGCCGTGAGTCAGCCGTATGTGTGTCTCTCGCTGGTCGCCGAGGGTGAAGGCATCCATCGAGAAGGAGATCGTGACGTCGTTTTCCATTTCCATGGATACGATCTGGTGGTCCACCACGTCGTTGTCGCAGCGGAACACGCATCGACCGTAATCGCCCGTGCGCAGCTGTCGGAGTATGACCTCGTCGAGCGTCGCGCCTTCCGGGACGTCGAAATTCGAAATCCAGTCGCGCCGGTTATAGTAGAGGTCCACTGCCGAGTAGGGGCACTCCTTTTCCAGCGGGCAGTCGATGCATCGGGGCGTGCTTCCCTTCGGGGCGTTCTCGGCCCGGAACCAGCGCAGGGACCCGAACGACGATAGTTTGCGGCAGCGCGCCTCGGTGAGCCACAGCAGGAAGTCGATGTCGTGGCAGCATTTCGAAATCAGCATCGGGTTGGTGATCTCCTCGCGGCGCCACATGCCGCGGACGAATCCGTGTGTGGTTCGGTCGAGTCCCACGGCTGCGAGGTGGCTGATCGATATGATCTCTCCCAACTGGCCCGAGTCGACGATCTCCTTGATCTTGATGAAATAGGGATGGTATCGCAGGACGTGGCAGACGCCGACGATGACCCCTTTGCGCCGCGCCGCTTCGGCGATGCGGCAGCATTCGGGCAGCGACTGCGCGATCGGTTTTTCGAGCAGGACGTTGTAACCCGCCTCGATGGCCTTCATGCAAGGCTCGAAGTGCATGTTCTCGGGCGTTCCGATCAGGATGGCGTCGGCCGGGACGGGGTTTTCGAAAAAGCGTTCGTAGTCGGTGAAGCACTCTTCGGGCTTCAGTCCGAATTTGGAGGCGACTGCGTGGCGGCGGATGTCGTTGAGCTCCGCTACGCCGACCAGTTTCAGCCGGTCGGGATTCCGGATCGCGTATTCGAGGTATTTGTTGGTACGGTTGCCCGCCCCGATGGCTACGATCGTGACGGGCTTCGTTTCGCTTGTTCGCTCCATATGTCTTCTGCTATTCCGTCGTTTCCGTCGTTTGTTCCTCTTCGGCGGCGTGTTTGCGCTCGGTCCGCTCCGCGAGTTTGATGCTCAATTCATACAGTCCGTATAGCGGCAGGATCACCAGAATGAGGCTGAATATGTCGGGCGGGGTTATGATTGCCGCGACGACGAGCAGTATGACGAACGCATGGCGTCGGTATTTGCGGAGGAATCCGGCCGAAACCAGCCCCATGCGGGTCAGGAAGTAGATCAGCAGCGGCAGTTCGAACATGAAGGCGCAGGCTATCGAGACGATGATGACGGTGGTCAGGTAGTCGCTGATGTCGAACATGTTGGTGATGAACTCGCTGGCCTGGTAGTTGGCGAAGAAGTTGATCGACAGCGGCGCCATGACGAAATAACCGAACAGCAGCCCTCCGAAGAAACAGAGCGACACCCAGAATACGAACAGGTGGGTTCCCTGAATCTCCTTCGGCGTGAGCGCCGGGCGCACGAAGCGCCAGAACTCCCACAGCGTGTAGGGCATGGCCATTGCCAGTCCCGTTAGGAGCGAGATCTTCATGTGGAGGTTGAACTGCCCGGACAACGAAGTGTTGATGATCGAGAAACGGTCGTTGGCGATGCGGAAGGTCTCCGGATCGGTGTCGAACGACGTGCCGAGCACGCTGTTGAGCCATTCGGCCATATGCGCCCACTGGGCGCCCACCCATGTCAGCATGCGGTTGGTGGGGAAGTCCGGGCTTTGTGGCCCGAACAGCACCGTGTCGATAATGAAACTCTTGCAGAAGAAGGCCACCAGTCCGATGACTCCGATTGCCATCACCCCTCGCACCAGATGCGGGCGCAGGGCGTCGATGTGCTCGAAAAAAGTCATCTCCGTCGACTCCGGATCCTTTTTTTTCATGTTCATTTGTTTGCCGCCGCGGAACAGGTGTGATTACTCGGTCTTTCCGGAGTCGGATTTGTCCCCGGGTTTGTTGTCTTCGGCCGTATAGTCTTTGTTGACGGCATCCTTGAATTCTTTGACGCCGCGGCCCAGTCCGCGCATCAGTTCGGGGATTTTCTTGCCTCCGAAGAGCAGGATGACTACCAATACGATTACGATGATCTGCCCGTAACCGATTGCACAAGGGATAAGCATGGTTTTTTCTTTTAGGTTTTTATTCTGAACTCGGCGGCGCGGAGGCTGCGCTCCGGCCTATTTTTTGCAAATATAACACAATTTTTGCGATATTCGGGCCTGCTGTTCGCAAAAACCCGCCCGAATTTCGGGCGGGTTCGCTTTCAGAGGGTCAGGGCTATTTTTTGGTTTTCGCCGCGGGCAGCTCCTTGATTCGTATGTTTCGGAACTTGATTCCGGCTCCGTGTCCGAGCAGTCCGATGTGTCCCGAGGCGTTGAAGAGTCCGGGATGGTTCTTGTGGTCCACGGTGTAGGGGTTGTTTTTCCCGCCGTCGGGGGCCACGTTGTGGCCTTGGCAGGCCTGCCGGATGTCTCCGTCGAGAATCACCTCGCCGTTTACCGTCACGGTGATTCGGTCTCCCACGGCGCGTATCTCCTCGACGTTCCATGTTCCCAGGGGCGGGAATTTCACGCGTTTGGCCGGGATAATTCCGTAGACCGATCCGTGCTGCTGGTATACGCGCAGGTTCTTGTAGATCGGAGCGTCGTGGTCGAGCACCTGAATCTCCATGCCGTGATAGGCGGCGTCGACGCCCATGGGGGTGCGTATGCCGATGCCGTTGTTGACGCCCTCTCTGTCGAAGGCGAATTCGAATCGCAGGACGAAATCACCGTACTCCTTCTTGGTGTAGAGGTTGCCCGATCCGCCGTACTGCGCCGTCACGTAGATCGTTCCGTCGACGGGGACGTAGTTGGTGGTGTTCCCGGTCCACTTGTGCATCGACGTACCGTCGAAGAGCACCTCGAAGCCGTCGGCAGCCTCTTCCTCCGAGAGTTCGAAGCGCGGCGTGGCGGGCAGTTCGCGGATGTACATTTCGCGGACGTTGAGGGGCGCATTTCCCGCGATGAGCAGGATCTGTCCCTCTGCGTAGGCGGGAATCTCCCGGTTGCATGCGTTTTCGAGGATTACGTTCTCGGCGGTCGTGACGCCGTTGAGTACGACCGTCACGCGGTCGCTGACCACCTTCACCTGCATCGTGTTCCACTCCTGCGGGCCGTTCGCGGCCGCTTTGGGTGCGGCGTTGTCGTGGAGCATGTTGCCCGTCAAGGCTCCGGAGTTCTTTCCTCCGAGTGCGATCTGCGGGATCGAGCGGATGCCCATCGCGGCCTCGCCTTCGGTCTTCCAGTCGAGGATCAGTTCGAAGTTTTCGTAATTTTTCGCCGATCCGATCGTTCCTCCGTCAGCGGCCCCGGTCAGGACGCCGTTTTCTGCGATCCAGTTCTTCGCCATCGCGGCCCGGGCCTCTGTTTGCGCTTTCGCCAGCGCCTTGGCCTTCATCGCCTTGCGGGTCTCGGGATCGCCGACCACGGCTTCCCATCCGCTCGGTTCGAGCGATACCGGGAGGTATCCCTCTGCGGGGAGTTTGGCCAGGAGTCCCTTGATCTCGTCGACGGCGTAACCTGCGTCGGCGTCGGATTTGGCCAGTCCGGCATATACCTCCTGGGCCTTTTTCAGGGCTGCTGCTACCGTTTCTCCTCCCAGCGCGGGGTTCTTCGCAGCGACGGTCTTCACGACCATTGCGGCGGTTTCGGCCGTCGCGGGTGCGTCCATGTAGTTCATGGCGAGCGTCAGCGCCGGGAATACCGGGGTTTTGGAGAGCGCTTTGAGCAGTTTGTTCTGCACCTTGGGCGAGGGTTTCGCCTCCAGTCCGCGGCGGTATAGCTGGTATTTGCGCATGGGCGTATTGCGCGACTTCGAGACGAAATCCGTGTAGCGCGAAATTGCGGCGTCGGTCCATGCGGGGTTCTGCCGGGCGAGATCATACAACACGTCGACCATCGCGGGGTTTTGAACCGTCAGCAGGGCCGCGAATGCGGCCTGGCGGTCGTCGGCGGCCAGCAGGGCGTCGATCGCCTCTTTGCTGGCGGCCTGCGCCAGCAGGGGATAGTAGCGGGCCTTTTCGGGGGCGGCGGCCATCTGCCCTGCCACCATCTTGTACTGCATGTCGG
>ERZ773138.1416-NODE-1416-length-22498-cov-10.198280_pt1 | contig 22498 bp, 18 predicted proteins | sample MGYA00511114_ERZ773138 | MGnify/ENA primary metagenome ERZ773138 (study PRJEB29015, sample SAMEA2737805) | human gut metagenome | biome: human gut; feature: human-associated habitat; material: faeces | place: China | collected 2012 ...
TGCGCCCCGAAAAGAGCGAGGTCAACCGCCTGCTGGGCGATTCCACCAAGCTGCGCGAGCTGACCGGCTGGGCACCCCAGTACACCTTTGAGCAGGGCCTTGCCGCCACCATCGAGTTCCTGCGCGGCAATCTGGACCAGTACAAGGTCGGGCAGTATATCCTGTAATCTATGAAAAATTCGTCAAACAAACGCAAATTTTCACCCACCGTGCAGCACCCCGCCGCCCGGTGGGCTTTCGTGTTGGTGCTGTGCGCCGCGCTGGGCGTGGTAGTCAGCTACTACTGGCGCGTATTTTACGGGCTGGACGCCCGGGGCCTTGCGCCGCTGGCCGTCACCGGCTTTTGCGTGGGACTCAGCATTCTGGCGGGCGCGGCGGCGCTGCTGCTGCGCCGGGTCAGGGACTTTGCCAAACGGGGCGCCGCCTGCATTTTGCTGTGCGGCATACTGTTTGCGTTTGCAAACCCGCCGCTGCAGACCCCCGATGAGACAGACCATTACCTGCGCACCTACGCGATCTCGATGGGGCGCTTTGACTTTGACGCCGCGCGCGGCTACCCCGAGGACGTGAACGAGCTGGTCGCGGCCTTTCCCGGCGCGTGGGTAAACGCCCACACCTCTGCCGGTGTCGGCACTGACCCCGACACCCATGCCGAGCAGCCCTACAACACCGCAGGTTACGCCTTAAAACAGTATGGCAAAGACGGCCGGGTGGAGAGCATCTGGGATAGCTTTACCCAGTACATCAACTGGGAAAAGCGCGATTGTGCGGCAGATTCCGTCACCGAGCCCATCAGCTTTCTGATTCTGCCGTTTTTGCCCGGGGCGCTGGGCATGGCGCTGGCGCGGCTGTTTGGGCTGGGGGCGCTGGGCTGCCTGTACGGCGGGCGGCTGGTCAACCTGCTGGCCTACACGGCGCTTTGCTATGCGGCACTGCGCAGTGCGCACAAATGCCGCCCCGCGTTTTTGTGCATCATGCTTATGCCGATGTCGCTCTACATGGGTGCCTCCCTGAGCTATGACGCAACGCTGCTGGGCTGCTATTATCTCATGCTGGCGCTGCTGACGCAGGAGAAATGGAACGATAAGACGGCGCTTTGCTATGCGCTGGCCTGCGTATTTGCCAACGGCACCAAGCCCTACCTCAATCTTTTGTGGGTCATGCTGCCCTTTGTGGTGCGCAAGACTGAGTGGAAAGTGCGGTTCAGCCGCGCCGTGTACGCCGTGCTGACGGCGGCGGGTGCGCTGGCGCTGACCTTCGGTGTTGAGCAGTACGGCACGCTTTTGCGCCACAACTACGGCGCGATTGCCCGGCAGGGCGGCGCAGCCGTCAGCGGCGGCGCGCAGCTTTTGTTTGTTTTGAAGAATCCGCTGCGTTACATCGCAGTTTTGCTGGGCACACTGTATGAGAACGATGGCTTTATCGGCCAGCTGGGTCTGTTCGGCTGGAAGGATATGCCCGTGGCGTTTGTCAGCCTGACCGCACCGCTGGTGCTGCTGCTGGCCGCAATGCTCTGCACACCCGCTGCAGATGCACTGGGCCGCCGCCGCACCGGCTGGCTGGGCGTGTTCGGGCTGGTCTATGCGGTGGGCGCGATGACGGCGATGTATATCACCTACACGCCGGTGGCCATGGTGCGCATCGTGGGGCTGCAGACGCGGTATTTCCTGCCGGTCTGGCTGGTGGTGGTGGTGGCTGCTGCCGCACTGGCCCGCCGTGCGCTTGCCCCGCGCTTGACCGCAGAAAAGGCCGCCGCGCTGGCCGTGCCCCTGTGCGGGTGGTACGCCTTTGCAGGGGCGGTGCTCTTGTTCCAGCACTACTTTGTGGGGCCGGTGTACACGATTTATAAGTAAAAGGGCTTCCCCCTTGGGGGAAGCTGTCGCCGAAGGTGACTGATGAGGGGCGGCGGTGCCTCTATAGCCCATTTAAGGGGTATCACGGGGACTTCGCCCCTCATCCGGCCTTCGGCCACCTTCCCCCAAGGGGGAAGGCATTCCACGAAAGGAGGCTCCCATGCTGCATCTTCTCTATGCCCTTGCGCTTTTGCTTCTGCTCTGCGGTGCTTGCGCAATATTGGGCGAAAAATCCGGTCTTTCCCCCGCCCTGCTGCCGCTGCCGGTGTTGAGCGGCGCGGTCATTGTGCTGTATCTCTGCGGCATTGCGGGCATCCTGCGGGCCGGGGCGGTGTTGGTGCTGCTGGCACTGGCCGCCGTATGGGTGCTGGGCCTTGTGCAGCTGCGCCCCGCCGGGGTGCGCAAGGCGTGGCAGAACGCCCTGTGTACGCCGGGCTTCACCCTGTTTTTGGGCGGTGCTGCGTTTATCTGGGTGCTGTTCTGCGTGCAAGAGCCGATGTTCACCCAGTGGGACGAGTTCACGGCATGGGGCCTTGCCCCTAAAATGGTGGTGGAGCGCGGCGCGTTTTATGTAGCCGACCCCGTCAACCTGAAGGCCAGCTTTACCTACCCTGCCACCAGCCTGCTCGCCTTCCTGTTCCAGCCGTTCGGCCTCTGGGCTGAGTGGGCGTGTCTGGCCGCCATCGACACACTGGCGCTGGCCTGCCTGGCCGCTGCCGCCGCGCTGCCGCGCGCGAAGTGGGCCGAGGGCATTCTGGTGTTTGCCGCCGGTTTTTTGCTGCCGTACTTCTTTTCGGCCACGGCTGCGGGCAACTACGCCGTGCAGTATGTCAACGCGATGGCCGACCTGCCGCTGGCGATGCTTTTCGGCGGCACGCTCTGCCTCTATTTTGCGGTGGGACGCCATAAACACGCCTATTGGCTCGTTGCCCTGCCGTTGGCTGTGCTGACCTTGACCAAAGACATCTGCTTTGCCTACGGGCTGATCGCCGCCTTTTTGATCGGGCTGGACCTGCTGCTTGCGGCAGATGCGCCCATCAAAAAAGCCTTCCCGAAAGCCCTGCTTCAGGCCGGGGCGCTGGCCGTTGTTGTGCTGGCGGCGTTTTTAAGCTGGGGCCGCTATACGGCAGCCGTCACCCCCACGGCGGACACCGCTGCCAGCGTGGGCAGTGAGGGGCTGAGCTACGGCGCAGTGCTGATCGGCGGCGTCAAGCAGCTTTTGGGCATCGGCCGCACCGAGAAATTTGCCCAGATCATGACTGCGATGGGCAGCGCGTTCTTTACCCGGCGCATCTGCCTTTTGGGCGGCGGCGCCATAGCCGTGGCTGCCATCACCATAGTTGCCGCCGCTGCGTGGCTGGCTGCGGAAAAAGGCCCGGCCCGCCGCCGGGTGCTTGCGGCGCACCTTGGGTTTGCGTTCTGCTTTGCGGCGCTGTATCTGTTCCACCTGATCCTCTACTACTACAACTTTTCCGACCTTGAGGGTCTGATGCTCAAGGATTACGACCGTTACCTTGCCCCCTACTATCAGGCATGGATGCTGGCGATGCTCTGCCTGCTGGCAAACGGCGCGCGGCAGCGGCTGGGCCGCCTTGCGCTGGGCGGGGCTGCGGCGGTGATCCTTGCCGTGTTCTGCTGGCGCGGCATCCCGGCTGCGGGGTTCTGGACCGGGGCCGACAGCCTGTACACGCTGCGCGCCGATGTGCAAAGCCGCGCCAGCACGATGAATACTGTGCTGGACTGGCCTGACCGGGTGCTGGTCATCAGCCAGGGCGACGATGCCACGCGATGGTACTATTACCGGTATGAGCTGACCGCGCAGGTCGTGAACGGCTTCGGCGGCTTTTACGGCCGTCTGGGCGAGACAAAGGACCGCTGGGACAGCGATTTTATGAATCTGGTCGAGAGCGAAAACTGGACGCTGTACGACTACAAGGCCGTCTGTGTGCCTGACACGCTGGTGGCCTACATGGCCGAGAAGGACTGCGATTATATCTTAATTGACCGTGCCGATGACTACCTGCAGCGGGAGTTCAGCCCCCTGTTTGAGGGCGGCCTGACTAACGACATGCCAGCGACCCTCTACCATTTTGAGGGCGCGGACGCCGCCGTACCGTTTACGCGGGCGGCCGTGGCAGAAAGCGGGGTGGCGTAAATGAAGAAACCGCTTTTCAAGCCGCGCCAGCTGCTGGTGCTGGCCTATCTGCTGGCGGCTGTGTTCTGGGTGGTGCGCTGCCTTGTCGGCTGCGGCGTGATGCTGAACTACCAGCTGCAGGGCAAGATGCCGCAGACGCATCTGGACGCCGCGGATCTTGTGACCGAGAGCTTTGCGCCCTATTCCTCCAACGAGTGGTGGACGCCGCCGGACGATGACCCTGCGTGGTATCTTTCGACCGACAGCGACCCCCGCATCTACTGGCAGGGGCAGGGGTATATCGAAACCGTGGTTTTGGACGCAGCGCACCGGCTGCCCCCGGGCGGCGTAGCGCTGTATTACCTCAAGCCCGGCCAAACCGACTATACCGAGGCGCAGAAGGTCTTTGCCCGGGTGACAGCCCCCGGCGTCTACACCTTTGATCTGGGCGGCAAGTGGGTCACCGGCCTGCGCATCGACCCGGACAGCGTGGGCGGCGTGCCGACCCTTTTCACCGGTATCGAGCTGAACCCCGTGCGGCCGTGGTATCTGCGGTTTGTGCCCTCCGCCGGCTGGTGGCTGGTGCTGGCGTTTGGGCCGGCGGTGGCGGCGGCGTTCTGCTCTCTCTTTGCAAAAAGGCAGTCATAGGGGAGGGATTTATTCCTCCCCGTGGCGTGCGATGGCGGAGGCTTCCACGGAGGGGGCAAGCCCCCTCCCTACAAACCAATGTTTATGGGCGCCCTGTAGGGAGCGGTCTTGACCGCTCCGTGCCCGTGTGCAGCAATGGAAAACCTCACGGGAGGGATACATCCCTCCCCTACTCATTTTTCCAAAATCAGGAGAACTCTATGGAACTACTCTGCGTACTTTTCGCTGTGGCGGCCCTTTTCTGCGGCTGCGCGGTGCTTACGCTGAAATGCCGCGTCCCGGCGGCGGTCGCACCGCTGACGGCGCTGTCGCTGATTGTGGCGGTGCTGACGCTGGCCGCAATGGCGGGCGTGCTGTACCCCGCCGCATGGGCGGTGTACGCGCTGTGTCTGGCGGGCGGCGTTTGGGTGCTGCTCACCCGCAAAAACCACGCTGGAGCGGCGCAAAAGCTGTTTACCCCCGGCAGTGTGTTGTTCTGGGGCATGGCGCTGGCGTTTACCGTCTACTTTTTTGTGCGCCAGCCGATGGCCGCCGATTTTGACGAGCTGAGCCTTTGGGCCACCGCTGTCAAGATCACCAAGGTCAATAACGACCTGTACGCGACCGCCGAGCTGGGCACACCGTGGGCTGCGACCCAGAACCCCGGCCTGCCGCTGCTGGCGTATTTCTTCCAGTTTTTTGGCGCTTATGCAGATTGGAAAATTTATGTCGGTTATGACATTTTGTATTTTTCCGTTTTTGCTGCTGTTGTGGGGGCTATCCCGCGCAGCAGGTGGCGCGTGGCCGTGCCGATGGCCGCTGTGCTGTGGTGCGTACCGTTCTTCTTCACAAACTACAACCACACCATTTATTTAACGACCACCTACATGACCAGCTACGGTGATGTGCCCGCGGGCCTTGTGTTCGGCGGGGCGGTGGCCGCATGGCTGGCGCTGCGCCAAAATTCGGCCCCCAAATGGGCCGTGCTGCCGATTCTGGCGCTGTCTGCCAACATCAAAGCCAATACCTTTGTATTGGCACTGGTGGCGGCGGGGCTGGTGGCTGTGGACGAGTGGCTGTTTGCCGACGACGGCGATTTCAAGGCCGGTTTGCTCCCCCGCACCGGGTTCAGCCTGGCCTGTTTTGCCGCACCGATGGCAATTTACTATCTGTGGAATGTCCGCTATGTGGGCTGGCTCGTCAGCCGCAGCGCCAGTGATTCCGGCGTCGGCGAAACGAGCGCCCCGCTGTCTGCGGTCGTTGTCAACGGCATCAAAATTCTGCTGGGCCAGCCGGTCGATGGCTTTTACGCCGAGCGCGAGGCCCAGTTCCGCACTGCGATGGCCGACATGGGCCACCAGTTCTGGACGAGTGACGGCAAGCTGAGCATGATCGGGCAGGGCCGCAATGTGGTCGCGCTGATTGCCATCGTGTTTGTTGTGGCGGTTCTGGCGGCAGCGTCGCGGCGGCTCAAGGCGCGCATTGCGATCATCGGTGCGCTGTCCGGCGTCTGCTTTTTGGGCTACAACCTCATGCTGGCGCTGAGCTACGGCTTTATCTTTGTGCCGTTCCAAGCTGAACAGCTGGTTGACTACAACCGCTACATTTACAGCTATTACATCGGCTGGTTCATCCTTGCGCTGGGGTGCCTGTCGGTGGCGCTGCTGCCGCAGATCACAGTCAAGGGCGGGGCCGACGGCCCGACAGCGGTTTTTGCTGCGACCCGCCGCCAGCCGCACGCTGCCTTTGAGCTGTTTGTGCTGGCGCTGGCCTGCGGAATGCTGTTCCGCCAGAGCCAGCTGATTTTGCCGCAGCTGAGTGTGCTGGGCTTTGCCGACAGCGAGTTCACCGACCGCCGCGCCGAGCGCGCCGAGGCCGAGCTGGTGTGCAGCTATCTTGCCCCTGACGACCGTGTGTTCTATGTCGGGCAGGGCGACAACGGCGAGGGCTGGTTCAGCGCCGTGTTCGACTTCTACCCGATTCTGGTCGATTACTCCGGCACAGTCACGACCGACCCCGACACTGGCGAGACAAAGATGATCGGCGGCGGCGGCGAGCTGGGCCTGCCCGAATTGCAGCCCGGCGAGGGCGTGAAAAACACCTACTACCACGCCTTTACAGCCGAGGAGTTGGACGGCATCGTGCGCGGCAACGGCTGCACGGTGCTGTATATCCAGACGCTGGATGATATTTTTGTGCAAAGCTACGCCGATTTGTTCACCGACAAGCTGGCGGCGGCCCAGAGCGGCGAGACACTGCTCTACCGCGTGACCGATGCGGGCTTTGCCCCGATGCAGATGGAGGTGAGCGCCCGATGAAGGCCCTGCAAAAATGGTTTGGGCGGCGCGGTGCGCTGCCGCTGACCGCCTATCTGGCGGCGCTGGCCGTCTGGGTCGTGCTGGGGGCGTTCCACCTTGGCAGTGACAGTCTGGCCCGTGCGCAGGGCCGCCTGACCGAGGAGACAATGGCCGCGACCGACTGGCAGCTGGTGGGGCTGACCCCAAACGAGGACGGCACACTGACCACTGTGGACGGCGACCCGCAGATGATTTTGGAAAATGTTGGTGACCGCGTGGTGCGCACCATCAGCTACACCGCGCAGTTTGACGGAGAAGCGCGGGAATTGTGCCTGTACTACACAACAAAAGTCGGCGAGGATTACTCTGCCGACCGCCGGGTGTTCCCCCGGAGTGCGGGCGAAGGACGGTACATCTACACGCTGCCCCGCACCAGTCTGGCCGCGCTGCGGCTCGACCCCTGCAGCCCGGAGGAAAACAAGGCCGTGACCCTGACGATGAGCAGCATCACACTGAACGCCGCCGACACGCTGCCGCACTTCTGGCAGTATTTTGTGCCAAGCTGGTATCAGGCATTCTGTCTGGTGCTTTACCCCGCCCTAGCGGCAGCCGCTGTCAGCATGGCGGCTGCCATCGTACCGCGCAGAAAAAGAAACTAACCCGCAAGCCCGCCGTGGGCTTATTGCTGTGTTGCGTTATACCGGGCAGCCCGCCCGCCGTGGGGGCTGCCCGGTTTTTTGCGCCTTATTTTTCGACTATTTTCGACTATTTTGCACAAATCTGTTGCTTTTAACGGCAGTCATATACTATAATATATACAGTATGGGGGTCTGCGCCCCCTTCCCCGTGCAGGTTAAATTTTGTAAGGGCACAGGTGAGAGCATGCGTGAAGCGAAACAGAGAATCCTGATTGCGGACGATTCCGCCATGAACCGCGCCATACTGACAGAGATGCTGGGTGACGGTTATGAAATTCTGGAGGCGGAGAACGGCCTGCAGGCCGTGTCGGCCATGCAGTCGGACGAGAATATCGACCTGCTGCTGCTTGACATCATGATGCCCGAGATGGACGGCTTTGAAGTGCTGGCCATGATGAAGAAATGTCACTGGATCGACGACATTCCCGTCATCATGATCTCTGCCGAGAATGCGTCCAGCTTTGTGGAGCGCGCCTACGACCTCGGCGCAAGCGACTATATCAGCCGCCCGTTTGACACCGCCGTGGTCCGCCGCCGCGTTATCAACACCCTGATGCTTTATGCCAAGCAGAAGCGGCTGGTTCGGCTGGTGGCCGAGCAGGTCTACGAAAAAGAAAAAAGCAACTCCACGATGATCAACATCCTGAGCCATATCGTGGAATTCCGCAACGGCGAGAGCGGCCTGCATGTGCTGCACATCCAGACTGCAACCGAAATCCTGCTGCACACGCTGGTACAGCAGACCGACCGCTACAAGCTGACCGCCGCCGATATATCGCTGATCAGCACGGCGTCCGCACTGCACGACATCGGCAAGATCAACATTCCCGAATCCATCCTGAACAAGCCCGGCAAGCTGACGAAGGAAGAATTTGACACGATGAAGACCCACACCACGATCGGTGCGGAGATTCTCGACAAGCTGCCCTTCCAGCAGGAGAGCGATCTGGTCAAGACGGCCTACGCCATCTGCCGCTGGCACCATGAGCGGTATGACGGGCGCGGCTACCCGGACGGGCTGAAGGAGGAGCAGATCCCCATTGCCGCGCAGGTCGTGGCGATGGCCGATGTCTATGACGCGCTGACGAGTGAGCGCTGCTACAAAAAAGCCTACAGCCATGACACCGCCATACAGATGATCCTGAACGGCGAGTGCGGCGCCTTCAATCCGCTGCTGCTGCAGTGCCTGCAGGAGGCCGCGCCGCGCCTGCAGGCCGAGCTGAGTGCCTCCGCCGCAGCCGATGCCCCCCGCAACGCCCTTGCCGAGGCCCAGCACCTCTCGGAAACGCTGCTGGAGGAGAACGCGCTGCCCGGGCAGAACCGTATTCTGCGTGTGTTGTCGGTGCTGCGTGCCAAGGCGAACTTTTTTGCCAAAAATGCCCACTGCATCCAAATGGATTACGACGACACCACGGGTCTGGTCCGCTTCTACCCGTGGGCGGTTGAGCATATGAAGGTCCCCGCCGAGCTGCATCTGCCCGAGGATATTGACAAATCCGGCTTCACGCGGGAGGATATCCGCCGCATCCAGAAGGCGCTGCACGCGACCACCAGTGCCCACCCCAACACCGAGCTTTCGATGCTGCTGCCCGTTGACGGCGAGCTGCACTGGCACCGCATTGCCCTGCGCAGCATCTGGAGTGAGGACGATCCCCCCTTCTATCTGGGCGCAGTGGCGCAGGCCACCCCCGTGGAGGAGCTTTGCGACTATCACCGCGAGGTTTCCCGCGATATGCTGACCCACGCCTACAACCGCAGCTTTTTTGAGAGCCAGCTGCTGCAGCTGATGGAGGCGGACGGTGTCCTGATGCTTGACCTCGACCATTTCGGCGCGGTCAGCGGGACCTACGGCCGTCAGGCCGGCGACATTGCGATCCGCACCGTGGTGGGCGCGGTCTCGGCCTGTGTGCGCAGCAGCAGCGATGCGCTGGTGCGCTACGGCGATGACGAGTTCCTGCTGCTGTTCCACCATATCCCGGCGCATATCTTTGCGCAGCGGGCCGAGGAGATCCGCGCCTCGGTCGAGGCGATCCGGCTGACCGATTACCCCGACCTGCGCCTGACGGTCTCGCTTGGCGGCGTGTACGGCACCTGCCCGATCGAGCCGGCCATTGCACAGGCCGAGACACTGCTGCATGATGCCAAGCAGACAAGAAACTGCTGCCTGCTCCGCCAATATACTGAGGAAAAATAATTTCATTGTCAGAAAGGTGATTTACCATGACATTACAGGAATTTTATGCCCGTGTCGGCGGCGATTACAGCGCCACCCTCAGCCGCCTGCCCAGCGAGGCGCTCATCAAAAAATTTGTTCTGAAATACCCCGGCGACCCCAGCTTTGAGCAGCTGCGGGCTGCGCTGGATGCGCAGGACTGGGAGCTGGCTTTCCGTGCCAGCCACACCCTCAAGGGCGTGGCCCAGAACCTCGGCATGGACCGCCTGTACAAGGCCGCCGCCGCCCTCTGCGATGCGGTGCGCGGCCCCAAGCCGCTGGAGGATGCAAGCCTCTGGCCGCCCGTCCTTGCCGCCCACGAGGAAGTGCTGGCGGCGGTCCGGGAGCTGTAAAGCACCCACTTGCAGGCCGGCCCTGCAGAATACTATGTGCGGTGCCTCTGCCGCCGCACAGGAAACCGGAGTGCCCCTGCCATGTATAATAAAAAGGAGAGCTTTCCCGCCCTGCGGCGCGCGGTCTGCTGCCTGCTGCTTGCCAGTATGCTGCTGGCCGCACTACTGGGCTTTGCCATGCCCGCCAGCGCGGCGGGCAGCAATGACACCCCCCAGCGCACCCTGCGCGTAGGCTTTTACGCCTACACGGGCTACCATATCATGGATAAGGACGGCCACCGCAGCGGCTATTCCTACGAGGTACTGCAGCGGATCGCCCAGTATGAGAATGTAAAGTTTGAGTATGTGGCCTACGACTGTGATGCCAACGAGGCCGCTGACATGCTGGAGCGCGGCGAGATCGACCTGCTGCCCACGCTGCGCAAAACGCCGGAGCGCGCCGAGCGCTTTGCCTTCTCCAGCGAGCCGATCTCCAATCTGGCCACAATGCTGACCGTCAAGGCCGGCAACCGCAGCATCGTTGCGGGCGACTACGAAACCTACGATGGTATGATCGTCGGCATGAGCCGCCGCGGCAACGGCCGCAACCAGAGCTTTATCAATTACGCCGAGGAGCACGGCTTTACCTACACGCCGATCTACTTCGACACGGACGAGGAGCTTTCGCTGGCGCTGCGCACCGGGGTGATCACAGCGGCCGTTTCCAACCGGCTGCGCAAGACCAACAACGAGTGGATCATTGACACCTTTGACCTGCAGGACTGCTACATTGCCGTGCGCAAGGACGACAGCGCCACCCTGCAGCTGGTCAATGACGCCCTGACCAAGATGGACCGCGATGACCCCACCTGGCGCACGACCCTGTTTGACAAGTACAACAAGAACATCCACTCCAGCAACAAGCTCTACCTGACCGCCACCGAGGAAAACTACATCACCACCCACAACGCAAACGGCACCATCTTTCAGGTTCTGGTCAACCCGGACCGCTACCCCTACTCCTATCTGGACGAGGACGGCTGCCCGACCGGCATCATGGTAGACCTCTTTAAGCTCGTGGCGGACCGCGCCCAGCTGCACTACAGCTTTTTGACGCCGGCCAGCCGCAGCGAATACCGCACGATGCTTGATAGCAGCGGTGCTGATTTCGTCATAGACTTTTCCGACGATTACTCCACGGCGGAGGATTACGGCTACCAGCTGACAAATTCCTACCTTTCGGCGGAGTTTTCATGGGTCATGCTGCGCAGTCACAGCGGCGGGCTGAGCAAGGCGATCGTGCCCGACAATTTCAACTCCGATTCGCTTGAGATGCCGGGCCTACAGGATATTTCCAGCGTGAGATACGCCGACTCCTTTGACGACTGTCTGGCGGCTGTGCGCAGCGGCGATGCGGACGCCTGCTACACCTACACCTATCAGGCCGAGCGCGCCGTCTTTGACGATAAGTATAACGAGCTGCGCGCGATGCTCAGCGATGAACGCCGCAGCTTCTGCATCGGTGTGCGCGCTGACCATGATGTACTTCTGCTCAGCGTGCTGAACAAGAGCGTGGACAGCCTGACCCGTGCCGATGTCGTAGCACTGACCAATAAGTATATCAATCTGGGCCAGCAGGAATTCTCGCTGGTGCGCCTGACCTACCAGTATCCCCTCTTTGTGGTGCTCATCGTGCTCTGCGTGATCATCACCAATGTCTGCGTGGTGCTTTCGATGCGCGCGCGCCGCTTCCGCGATCTGACCGAAGCTGCCCTGCACCGTGCCGAGGAGGCCAGCGCCGCCAAGACCGAGTTTTTGTCCAACATGTCCCACGACATCCGCACCCCCATCAACGGCATCATGGGCATGCTGGATATTGCCGAGGAAAACTTTGAGGATCAGGCCCGCGTCAGGGACTGCCTTACCAAGATGCGGGGCGCAGCCTCCCACCTGCTGTCGCTCGTCAACGATGTGCTGGACATGTCCAAGATCGAGTCCGGCAGCATGAAGCTGCTCAACAATCCCTTTGACCTGCGCGTGCTGCTGCAGGCCTGCTGCGACATCGTCGAGGGGCAGATCATTGAGCGCAAGCTTACCTTCACCAAGCAGATCGGCCCGTTCTGGCACCCCTATCTCGTCGGCAGCGAGCTGCATGTCCGGCAGGTGCTGATCAACATCCTCTCCAACGCCGTCAAGTACACGCCGGACGGCGGCACGATCCGCTTCTGCGCCAAGGAGACCCTGTATGAGGAGGGCCTTGTTCATCTGCGGATGGAGATCACGGACAACGGCATCGGCATGAGCGAGGAATTCCTGCAGCATATCTTTGAGCCCTTTACGCAGGAGCAGCGCTCAAGCCGCACCCACTACAAGGGCACGGGCCTCGGCATGGCCATCACGAAAAAGCTTGTTGACCAGATGCACGGCTCGCTCGATGTCGAGAGTGAGCCCGGCAAGGGCTCGACCTTCATCGTGCGGCTGTCGCTGCCGGTGGACCCCACGCCCCACCCTGTGGCCGAGCAGCAGCCCGCCAAGCAGGAGGACACGCCGACCCTTGCGGGGCTGCACCTGCTGCTGGCTGAGGACAATGAGCTGAACAGCGAGATTGCCGTGACCCTGCTGGAGGCAGAGGGCGCCAAGGTGACGGCCGTGACCAACGGCCGCGAGGCGGTCGAAGCCATGCAGCACGCCGCGCCCCACACCTACGATGCCGTCCTGATGGATGTCATGATGCCCGAGATGAACGGCCTTGAGGCCACCCGCTGCATCCGCGCCTTTGAGGGTGTCGGCCCCGATGAGGGCACGCCGATTATTGCAATGACAGCCAATGTCTTTGCCGATGATGTGCGCGCCTGCCTTGATTCCGGCATGAACAGCCATGTCGGCAAGCCGCTCGACATGCGGATCCTGATGCGCGAGATCCTCAAGTACACCCACCGAAGCTGAAAAATCTAAAGTCTGCACCATTATTTTTTAACAAAAATTAAAAATTACGCCCGCCTTATTGCAAAAACGATTTTTTCCGATGTATAATGGAAAGGAATTTTTTTTGGGATACGGCGGGCGTTTCTGCGTCCCCGGTATGGAGGGTGAATTATGGCAACGAAGTATATTTTTGTGACCGGCGGCGTTGTCTCCGGTCTGGGCAAGGGCATCACGGCGGCCAGCCTGGGGCGGCTGCTTAAAACGCGCGGGCTGAAGGTCGCCAGCCAGAAGCTGGACCCCTATATCAATGTGGACCCGGGCACGATGAGCCCCCTGCAGCACGGCGAGGTCTTTGTGACGGACGACGGCACCGAGACCGACCTCGACCTCGGCCATTATGAGCGCTTTACCGATGAAAACCTGAACAAATACTCCAACCTGACCACCGGCAAGGTCTACTGGAATGTCCTGAACAAGGAGCGTCAGGGTGCCTATCTGGGCCAGACCGTGCAGATCATCCCCCACATCACCAACGAGATCAAGAGCTACATCTACAACCTTGCCAAAAGCACCGAGGCTGATGTTGTCATCACCGAGATCGGCGGCACGACCGGCGACATCGAGAGCCAGCCCTTTCTGGAGGCCATCCGTCAGGTCGGGCTGGAGCAGGGCCCCGAGAACTGCTGCTACATCCATGTCGTGCTGGTGCCCTACATTTCCGGCTCCGATGAGTACAAGTCCAAGCCGGCCCAGCACTCCTGCAAGGAGCTGCAGGGCATGGGCATCTGCCCCAATATCATTGTCCTGCGTGCCGACGGCCCGGTCGGCAATGACATCAAGCGCAAGATCAGCATGTTCTGCAATGTGCGCCCCGACTGCGTGATTGAGAACCTGACGATGCCGAGCCTTTACGAGTGCCCGCTGATGCTGGAATCCGCAGGGCTTACCAATGTTGTGGCCCGCCAGCTGCACCTGCAGACCCCGCCGAGCGATCTGACTGAGTGGAAGGAGCTGATCAGCCGCATCGCCACCCGCAGCAAGACCTGCACCATCGCACTGGTGGGCAAGTATGTCAAGCTGCACGATGCCTACCTCAGCGTTATGGAGAGCCTGTACCACGCCGGCTTTGAGAACGAGAGCAAGGTCGAGATCAAGTGGGTTGACAGCGAGCATCTGGTGGACCAGAGCTGCTGCGCCGAGGAGCTGGGCGATGCGGACGGCATCATCATCCCCGGCGGCTTCGGCGACCGCGGCATCGAGGGGATGATCCAGGCTGCCCAGTACGCGCGGGAGAACCATGTCCCCTACTTCGGCATCTGCCTGGGTATGCAGATCATGGTCATGGAGTACGCCCGCAATGTGCTGGGCTACGCGGACGCCAACTCCAGCGAGTTTGCCCCCGAGGGCCAGCACAATGTCATTGACCTGATGCCCGACCAGCAGGGCGTTGAGACGAAGGGCGGCACGATGCGGCTGGGCAAGTACCCCTGCACCATCACCCCCGGCACCAAGATGGCCGAATGCTACGGCACAACTGAAATTGATGAGCGCCACCGCCACCGCTATGAGTTCAACAATGCGTTCCGCGCCGAGTTTGAGGAGAAGGGGCTTGTCATTGCCGGCACCAGCCCTGACGGCCGCCTTGTCGAGGCGGTCGAGATCCCGGGGCGTGACTTCCACCTCGGCGCACAGTTCCACCCCGAGTTCAAGAGCCGCCCGAACCGCGCCCACCCCCTGTTCAAGGGCTTCATCGCCGCCGCGCTGCAGTACCAGAGCGCGCATACCCCGACCGACCACCCTGCCTCGCTGGGGGAGTAATTTCATAAATTTTGCCCCGCCGTCAAGGCGGGGCTTTTTGCTTCCCCTCAATTTACAACTTTTTCACATTCTGCGCGCAGTAACACTTCCCCCTCGTTCGTATTAGTATACAGAAGCAGGCAGCCAAAGCCGCACAATATTCTGTCGAAAACCCGGCTACATCTTGTGCGGAATTTCGCTTGTTTTATGCCCCGCTCGGGGCGTATAATGATACATCAACGAAAGGATGCAAACTGTATGCGCAACTGGTGTTCACGCCATCCGGTCTGGTTCATGGCGTTCTATGCTCTGTTTTATCTGACCTTTTTCGCGCTGCTGGAGCGCACGATCCAGTCCCCCGACCTGTGGGTACACTGCCGTCTGGACGATCTGATCCCCTTCTGCAAATATGCCATTGTGCCGTATCTGCTGTGGTTCCCGTGGATTCCGTTCACCCTGTTTTACCTGCTGTACAAGGCCCCGCGCGGGGATTTCTGGCGGCTTTGCCTGCCGCTGTTCACCGGCATGACGATGGCGCTGCTTTTCTACGCCATCGTACCGAACGGGCTGGCGCTGCGGCCGCGCTTTGTGCCGGGCAGCGATATTTTTGCCCGGCTTGTGCGCGCGATCTACCGCAGCGATACGCCGATGAATGTCTGCCCGTCCATCCATGTTTTCAACTCGGTCACGCTGATGCTGGCCTATTACCGCAGCAGCATTTTTGACGCGCCGCGCCGCCGCTGGATGCGCCCGGCCGCCATGGTGCTGTGCGTGTCCATCACAATGTCCACGATGCTGCTCAAGCAGCACAGCGTCATTGATGTCGTATTTGGTCTGCTGCTGGCCCTGACACTGGATTACGCCGCCACAGCGCTGCAAAGCGTCCCCGCAAGACGCAGACGCCTGCCGGAGCGGTTGTAAAGCAAAGCACCCCCTGCCTGTATTTGCCGTACAGGCAGGGGGTGCTTTATTGTTTATGGTAAAGCGAGGGCTTTTGCTTTTCCGTTACAGTGCATACACTAAAATGCCCGCCACGATCATAACCAGCGCTGCGATCTTCTTAGGGTTCATCTTTTCATGGAAGATCGTCACGCCGAAGATCGTCACATACAGGTAGCCGGTGGCCTCCAGCACAGGGCCGATGTTCAGCGGCACGCCCTTGTATGCCAGCATCGTAAGCAGCGTACACCCCACAAAGAGGCCGTAGCCCAAAATCACGCGCCAGTCGGTGTACTCCGCCACAAGGGAGGTATGCTCCCGCATAGCGGCCTTTTTCAGCAAGACCTGCGACACCGACGACAGAAAGGTGCTGCACAGGTAGAGCAGCACATAGGGCAGCTGTGCCTGATTCATTTGCCGCCCTCCTCTTCGTTGTCGGCACGCACAAACAGCACAATGCCTGCAATGATGATGACGGCCCCCACGACCTGCCGCGGGGTGACGGCCTCGCCAAAGACGGCCATGCCCAGCAGAATGCCCCAGACGACCGTTACAGCCTTATTGGCGTAGGCCGTTGTCAGCGGCAGATGCTTGATGACCTGCTGCCAGCCGATGGCATAGGCAACAAGCGCCGCCAGCATCAACCCGTACAGCAGAAGGAACGCCGCGCTCAAAAACGGCTGCTGTGCCGCCAACTTGCTGCACACACTGCTGCCCGCATAGACCCCCAAAATGACATGCAGCAGGAGGAACCATTTTGCCTGTTTCACTTTCCAACTCCTTTACACAGGATCAACAACTTTCAGCTTATCCCATTCATAGTGCTTCATACGATAGGCTAATGGCTTTTCCAAGAACAAATATAGTGGAATCGCAAAAAGTTCAACTACTATGGCAAAGAGTATAATTACACCATATGTGCAGGGAATTGTAATACCGGATATGTCCAGAATAAGCATCTCCAGCATAAAAAGCGGACTGTGCCAGAGATATACTTCATAGGATACTTTTCCTAAAAAATGGATAATCTGACAGCATTTGCTGCCCCGTGCATCCTTAAGATATAAAGCGTTCAGAAAAATTCCCGGATACAGCATAAATAATTGCACCCACCACTGATTTTCTATCCAATCTCCACGGTTACTTAACAGAACAACCACAGTAACCCCGGAAATCATTAAAAGAAACCGCTTTGCTTTTCTTGGCAAATACGGTGCCATATGGCACAGCAACGCACCAAACAGAAAAGAAATAATTCCCCCTTTTTGATCCCAACTATTTCCAAAAAAAGGCAGTTGTAGACTTTGCGTACGTGCCGCACACAAAAACAAAAACAAAATCAGTTCAGATAACAATCGTGGAACTTTACATTTGCGGCTGAAGTAAACCAGCAGATAATATGTTGCATAGGCTGAAATCAAAGCGCTCAAATACCACAGGGGTGCATTGTTTACAAGACCGGCAGATTCCCAGATTCCCATATAGGCACTCAGCGTGATACTGCAAAAGAATGTCCAGATTCCACCGCCGCCCGCATACCAATGCCAATTTTTTGTAACTGCCCAATCCAAAACGCCTATCAGAACATAGGCACAGCACGACAAAACTGCCATTGGATATATTCGCAGGCATTTATGCCAGAATTTAGAGGGCAATGATTTTTCCATTTCTGACTCTGCTTCACCAAGTTCCTGTTGTTCTGTTAAAAAGCCAGAAATCATAAAAAAAAGGATTGTCAACATACCAATATTAAACTGGCTGTCACTCGCAGGATAGAAATTGAATGTTGCAAATACCGCTCCTGCTTCCTGCTGATAATGGTGCATCACAATAAGTACGGCTGCCACAGCTTTCAAGAAGTCCAAACCGACATAACGCCCCTTTTCGCTACTGCCGTTCACTGTTTATGACCTCCCTTACAACATACTGCGGTGCGGCGTTGGCGCACATGTAGATGCGGCCGACATACTCGCCGATGATGCCCAGCACGACCAGAATCATGCCGCCCAAAAGCAGCAGCAGCGCCGTGGTGGACGCCCAGCCCATCGGGGCTGCGCCGCGGGTGAAGTGGTCAATGACGATATAGATCAGGTACACAAAGCCCGCTGCTGCAAACAGCGTACCGAAATAGGTGGCAATGCGCAGCGGCTTGACCGAAAACGAGGTAAAGCCGTTCATCCAGAGGTTCAGCAGCTTCCGCAGCGTATAGCCGGAGCTGCCCTCTTCGCGGGCGCGGTGATGCACCGGCACATTGCAAATATGCTTGGTGGAGCGCAGCACAAGGCCGATCACATACGGGTAGCAATGCTCATACCGCAGCATCTCCTCCACCACAAAGCGGCGGGCGGCAAAGTAGCTGTTGACGACCAGCTCCGGCGGCTTGCCCAGCATGATCTCGGTCATCTTGCTGTTGGCCCAGCTGCCCAGATTGCGCCAGCCGGCCTGCCTTTTTGTGTCGTAGCTGGCGTAGACGACATCGTAGCCGGCATCAATCTTCTCCAGCAGCTTGCCCACCTCATCGGCGGGGGTCTGGCCGTCATCGTCCAGACAGACAATAATGTCCCCGCTGCATTTGTGGAAGCCTGCCATCAGCGCGGCATGCTGTCCGAAATTTTTGGCCAGATCCACCCCGGTCACATGATCGTCCGCGGCCACCAGCGCGCGGATCGTGCCGATGGTATCATCAGGCGAGCAATCGTTGACCAGAATAACCTCATAGTCATACTGCGGCATCGTCTTCATGGTGGCGGTGATCTCCGCCACCACCTCCCCCACCGTATGCTGGGAACGGTAGCAGGGGATCACATAAGAAATTTTCTGCATCACTTTTGCTTCCATCGTTATTTCTCCGCCAGCCGGGCCATGAACACTACATCGCGGTATTGGCCGTCCAGCAGCTCCATATCGCGGAAAACGCCCTCCTGCACAAAGCCGGCCTTTTCATAGCTGCGGCGGGCGGCGGTGTTTTCCGCCAGCACCCGCAGACTGATGCGGTGCAGCTGCAATTCAGCAAAGCCAAAATCGGTAAAGATCTTTGCCGTCTCGGTGCCGAGGCCTTTGCCGCGCGCGCTTTCCTCGCCGATAAAAATACCGTACTCGGCGCTGCGGTTATGGTTGTCTATATCGCGGTAATAGACCGACCCGACGGGCTTATCATCGGCCTTGTCGATGATGATATACTGCACGACCTGCCCGGTGGCGACTTTGGTAGCCAACCAGCTGCGGTGCATTTCCGGCGTGAAGGTCTGGCGGAAGATAAAATTCTGCACGACCGACGGCGTATTGCGCCATTTCACGATCAGATCGGTGTCCGCATCGGCAATGGGCCGCAGCCGGACAGCCACGCCCTCCAGAACCGGGAGATTTTTTACATCCATAGTGTGTCCTTTATCCTGCTATCTTGCGCGCTCATACAGCACGCACTTTTCACTTTCATACAAAACCGACCAGCCGTCTGCAGTCAGGCGGGCGGCTGTATTGCTGCCCGCGCTAGTAAAGACATACCGGGCATAGACCGGATTGGCTGCATCCTCCAGATAGCTGTTCTCGTCAAACTGGATTCCCATGCCGTCCGGTACGCCGTACAGCAGTCCGCAGTGAACCTCATCGAGAAAGGCGTATGCCGCCGTATGGTCCCAAGGGTCCTCGCTGTCGACTGCAGCCTGACTCTTTTCCAGTGCCGCCTGCACCTGCTGCACCTCATTGTCCCAAACCTCGCTGTAGCGCGGCAGGCCATAGCCCTTGGCCAGACTGAGCACGCCGATCAGCGCCAGCAGCACCGACACCGCGGCCGTGGCTGCGGCAGGGCGGCGGTTCTCCAGCAAAAGGCTTGCCAACAGCAGCAGATCCAAAATCAGCGTATGGCGCGAGCCCTCGCCCGGGCGGTACATCAGCATCAACGCCAGAAAAACGATGCCCGAGGTCGCAGCGGCGCACCCCTTCCAGAACACAGGGCGCTGCCGCCGGGCATCCCATGCCAGACAGGCCAGCACAATGCAGAGCAGCAGAAAGAACAACAGATAATATCCGCCGCTGTGCTGAGTAAAATCCGTAAGGATCGTCTGCCCAACGGTCTGCAGCGCCCCTATCAGCTTATGGACAACATCCTTCAGCGCTTCGATCGGGTGACCGTGGAGAAGCTCCTGCACGGGGGTCATGTCCACATTCGTGAAGAAGTAGGGCGCGTAAAATTTCGACATCAGCACCAGTGTGCCGCCCAGCGAGACTGCACCGCCCGCAACGCATACCGCGATGCGGCGCCGGTCATGCCACGCCAGCGCCAATGGGTAGAGCCAAAGCACGGCCTCATAAGGGCGCACCAAAGTGGCGACGGCACAAAGCAGGCAGAGTGCGCCCCATGCGGCGCGGCTTTTATCCCGCCGTGCCAGAATACCACAGCCCAGCACCGCCAGCACAAGCGCATAGTGAAGCGGCTCCTGCATGGCGGAGAAAACATAGCGTATCGGTGCGTTGAAGGCGGCCAGCGCGGCAGCAAAGACTGCCTGCTGCTTGCCGTTCAGCCGTGCAGCCCGCGCGAAAAAGGTCCACCCTGCAACCACAAACAGCAGATTGCACCACAAAAAAGCATTCTGTCCGCGCAGGAAAAGCCCCGGCAGCGCGTAGACAAAAAAGACAGCCGGCCCCCATGCGGCAAAGGTGCCGCTGGCGGCATGCGATTCATTAAAGCCGAAATATCCCTGCGGCGCACCACAGCGCACCACAGCGGCCAGCTGCTTGCTGTAGATGACCTCATCACTCCAATAGCTGCACGGCAGAAAGATCTGCTGCAGCGGTACGCGGTAGACTGCCAGCTCATACACAAGCAGAAAAGCCAGCGCCGCAGCGGCGGTGCCCAGCACCTGCGCCCAGCCCGGTATACGCTTACTGCGCATAAAATTCCAGAACTTTTTCGATGACCTGATCACGGTCGGACTCGGTCAGGCCGTAATACATGGGCAGGCGGACAAGGCGCTCGCTCTCGGCGGTGGTGTAGACATCCGTGCCGTCAAAGCGGCCGAACTTCTCGCCTGCCGGGGCGGAGTGCAGCGGGATATAGTGGAATACCGCCAGAATATCGTTGTTTTTCAGGTGGCGGATCAGCGCCGTGCGCTCATCAAGGTCCTTGCACTTGAGGTAGAACATGTGCGCATTGTGTACACAGTCTGCCGGAATCACAGGCAGCTCGACCTTACCGGCATCGGCCAGCGGCTGGAAGGCGGTGCGGTAGGCGTTCCATGTGTTCATGCGGTCGTTGTTGATCTCGTCCGCGTGGAGCAGCTGCGCCCACAGGTAGGCTGCATTCAGCTCACTGGGCAGATAGCTGTCGCCGAAGTCCACCCATGTGTACTTATCGACCTGACCGCGGAAGAATTTCGCGCGGTTCGTGCCTTTTTCGCGCAGGATCTCGGCGCGCTCGTTGTAGGCCGGGTTGTTGATGACCAGCGCACCGCCCTCGCCCATCGAGTAGTTCTTCGTCTCATGGAAGGAGTAGCAGCCGAAATCACCGATGGTGCCAAGCGCACGGCCCTTGTAGCTGCTCATGACGCCCTGCGCCGCATCCTCCACGACCTTGAGGCCATGGCGGTGCGCGATCTCCATGATTGTGTCCATCTCGCAGGCAACACCGGCGTAGTGCATCGCCACGATGACCTTTGTCCTGTCGGTGATGGCCTGTTCGATTTTCTTCTCGTCAATGTTCATCGTGTCGGGGCGGATGTCCACAAACACCAGCCGCGCCCCCGCCAGCACCGCAGAGGTCGCCGTGCTGGAGAAGGTATAGCTGGGCAGGATGACCTCATCACCGGGCTGCAGGTCGCACAGCAGCATGGCCATATCCAGCGCCGTGGTGCCGCTGGTGGTCAGCAGCACCTTCTGGGCATGGAAGCGTTCCTCCAGCCATGCGTTGCACTGCTTGGTAAAGGCACCGTCACCGCAGATTTTGTGGGACGCAATGGCCTGCTTTACATATTCGATCTCTTCACCCACGCAGGGGGGCACATTAAACGGGATCATAGGAATCCTTCTTTCACGGCTGAATTTTTATCAGATACTACAGTATACCACAGTTTTCGGATTTTGTCACTTTTTTACGCGCGCATTGTTGTAAGCGCGGATCATGATCGCTGCAAACCAGAGCATCAGGACGCTGAACGCCACAAAGGCCACAGCCGCCAGCGTGGTCAGCGCGGGCAGAAAGTGCGCCACGCTGTAGACGGCCAGCGGCAGCGCCGCAAGGTACGGCACCCTGCTGCTCTGCCGCCCTGCCAGCCGAAGCAGCACCACCGATGCGCCCCAGAACAGCCAGAGATCCGCCACACGCAGCGCGGGAATCAGCCAGACCGATGCACCGCCTGCAGGCGCACCGCTGAGGATCAGCTCCAACACAAGGCCCGCCGCACCGAAAAGCACCGGCAGCCTGCTTTTGGAGGCCAGCAGCAGATAGCCCACCAGCGCCAGCACGGTCAGCGAGACCTCCTGAATGGCGGCGTTTTCCGGCACAGAGAGCAGTGCCCGGCCTGCCGCCGCCACACCGATGAGCAGATAGGCCAGCGCGGTTTTATTGCGTTTATCCATGATCGGGGTTCTCCTGTAAATCGAATAGAATCTGCGCAGTATAGGCATACTGCTTAATTTTTAAGGCAATACCGCATAATTCTAAGTGCCGATACGGCGAGCGAGGTGCGG
>ERZ773138.1422-NODE-1422-length-22436-cov-5.620258_pt1 | contig 22436 bp, 19 predicted proteins | sample MGYA00511114_ERZ773138 | MGnify/ENA primary metagenome ERZ773138 (study PRJEB29015, sample SAMEA2737805) | human gut metagenome | biome: human gut; feature: human-associated habitat; material: faeces | place: China | collected 2012 ...
TGGTATAGGTAGAGGCCGGTCAAAGCAGAAAGATTTTCAGCAGCAGTTCGCGCAGAAGTTCGCCGTCCGACGCGCCGCCCGCACCCAGTCCCTTGCTCTTGGCGTCGTATTCGCGCAGCAGCCCGAGGATGTTGAACACCTTGCGGTTGTCCCATCCGGCGGCGTTCTGCTTGATCTCGCCGATGACGAACGTGTTGTTCTTGCGCAGGATGCGCATCAGTTCCGTGTCCGGCGGAAAGGGCCGTCCTTTGTGGCGTGCGAGCCAGCGCAGGTAGTTGACCACGAACAGCTCCTTGAACTGCCCGAACAGCGCCATGACGGTCAAGAGCAACGGGTTGTCCTTGGGGTTGCGGGCGAAGTGCTCGGCGATCATCAGCGCGCGGGCCATATCCCGCGTGACGACCGCCTTGCAAAGTTCGAAGTTGTTGAAATCCTTCGAAATGCCGATGTTGGCCTCGATGTCGGCGTCGGTGATGCGCTGCGTGCCCTCGGGCAGCGAGACGGTGAGTTTCCGGATTTCGTTGGAGATCTTTGCGATGTCGGTTCCCAAATGGTCGGTCAGCATCGAAAGCGCCTTGGGGTCGATCGTGAATCCTTTCTGCCGGATGAACTGCTGTAACCACGCCGCGATCTCGTAGTCGCGCGGGCGCACCGATTCCAGCACCGTGCCGTTCGCCGCACAGCCCTTGTAGAAGGCCGAGCGTTTGTCGGCGTTCTTCTCCTTGTGGCAGATCACGAGAATGGTCGTCGGCGAGGGCTTCTGCGTGTAGAGCGCGAGCTTATCCAGCCCCTTGAGCTGCTGCGCCTCCTTGAGGATCACCACCTGGTATTGTCCCATCATCGGCATCTGGCGGCAGAGGTTGATCACCTGCCCCGCCTCGGAGTCGCGCCCGTAGACGGTGATCTGGTTGAAGGCCCGCGCGGCCTCGTCGAGGATCGTCGCGGCCAGCTGGTCCGAGAGTGCGTCGATGAAGTAGCTCTCCTCGCCCATCAGCAGGTAGATGCCGGAAAACCGGCGGGCCGCGACCTCTGCCGCGATCCGTTCGTACTGGGCGACGGAATCCTTGAATTTCAGAGCGCTCTTTGCCATTTTAAACGATTTCTTTGGTGATGCGCAACACGTTTTCCGTGTCGGGCGTAAGGCGGTAGCGGTCGTCGATGCGGCGTCCGACGAGCCAGACGATCTCGTCGCCCGACAGCAGCACGAACTGCCGCTGCTTCTCGGCCACGGAGACCTTGGCGTCGACGAGGAAGTCCGACACCTTTTTGCGGCCCGTCATGCCGAACGGCACGAACCAGTCGCCGTCGCGCCAGCGGCGCAGCGTGAGCGGGAATTGCAGGCGGTCGGCGTCTATCTGCGCGATGTTCTCGGGAACGCCGAAATTCTTGATCGTGTCGATGTCGCAGTATTCGTAGTAGAGGACCGAGTTGCCGCAGTAGCTGCGCGGGGCGCCTTTGCGCACCGTCGTCAGACACGCGTCGTCGGGGGCTATCGGCGCTATGACGATCTTTCCGCGGTCGATCGAGGCCACCCTTTCGCGGGCGTAGAACCGCCGTCCCGTGGCGTCCTGTTCGAGCGAGTGGCACAGCGCGTCGATCACGTCGCCCTTGAATCCGTAGCCCGAACTCAACAGTTCGTAGATCACGAATCCCTGCGGAAAGGCCGGATCGAGGCGGTCGAGATGGATCGTATCGATCCCCGTGTCCGAGGTGACGGCCTCCGAACGGATGCGTTCGATGCCGTGGTTGATGAACAGCTGGGCGTCGGTCAGGCGCGCGAGGTTGCGGCTCATCAGGCTCGTGAACTTGGGGTTGATTTCGCGGATGCGGGGGATCAGCCCCAGCCGGATCTTGTTGCGCAGGTATTTGGTCGACCGGTTCGACGAATCCTCCCGGAAGGGGATGCGGTTCTGGACGGCGTATTCGAGAATTTCCTTGCGCGACGCGAACAGCAGCGGGCGGATCACCTTTCCGACCTGTGTCGAGATTCCCGTCAGCCCCCGCAGCCCGGTTCCGCGCAGCAGGTTGATGAAAAAGGTTTCGATCGAATCGTCGGCATGGTGGGCGATGGCGATGGCCGTGTAGCCGTGCTCGCGGCTCAAGGCGTCGAACCATGCGTAGCGCAGCCGCCGGGCCGCCATCTCCATCGACTCGCCCGTGCGCTCCATTTCGGCCCTGGTCTCGAAGCGCCTGTTGTAGAACGCCGCGCCGTGCTTTTTGGCCTCGTCTTCCACCAGCACTTCGTCCTCGTCGCTCTCTGCGCCGCGCAGCTGGAAGTTGCAGTGGGCCACGCCCACCCGGTAGCCGCAGCGGGTGAACAGCGAGAGCATGACCATCGAGTCCACGCCGCCCGAGACGGTGAGCAGGATACGGTCGTCGTGCGTGGCGAGGTCGTTCTCGTCGATGTAGCGTTGAAAAGAGTCCAAAAGATTCATAATATGTTCACTTCAGTATCTATTTCGATGCCGAATTTTTCGCGGACCTTCGCCTGCACCGTGCGGGCGAAGGCGATCACCTCGCCGCCCGTGGCGCCGCCGTGGTTCACCAGCACCAGCGCCTGCCGCTCGTGAACCCCCACGCTTCCCTCGCGGTAGCCTTTCATCCCGGCCCGGTCGATCAGCCACCCGGCGGCCAGCTTTACGCGGCCTTCGGGGGCCGCATAGTGCGGCATGTCGGGATATTCGGCAAGGAGCCGTTCCGCGACGGGGGCTTCGACCACGGGATTCTTGAAGAAACTGCCCGCGTTGCCCAGCACGGCCGGATCGGGAAGTTTCGCGCGACGGATCGAGCAGATCGCCTCGCGGATGTTGCGCAGCGTGGCGCCTCCGCGGGCTTCGACCTCGCGCTCCACGTCGCCGTAGCCCAGTTTCGGACGCGGCGTATGCGAGAGGCGTATTTCGATGGCTGTGATGATCACGCGCCCTTTCAGGTCGTGCTTGAAGACGCTTTCGCGGTAGCCGAATCCGCAGTGCGCGGCGTCGAGCGTCAGCAGGTTGCCCGTTTCGACGCAGTACATCTCGACCCGGCGGATCGCGTCCTTCGCTTCGCAGCCGTAGGCCCCGATGTTCTGCACCGGGGCGGACCCCGCCTTGCCGGGGATCAGCGAGAGGTTTTCGATGCCCCACAGACCGCGTTCGACGGCCCATTCCACCAGGTCGTCCCATTCGACGCCCGCCTCGACGCGCAGGCGAACTTCGTCGCCGTCGTCGCTCAAAAGGGCGATCTGCCGGGCCACGGGGGTCAGCAGCACGCCGTCGTAATCTTCGGTGAAAAGGATGTTGTTGCCCCCGGCGAGCACCGTCCACCGCCCGGGAATCCCCGCGGCGAAAAACGTGCGCAGATCCTCGGCCGTTTCGAATTCTACGAGGCGTGCGGCCCGCTGGTCGACGCCGAAACTGTTGCGCCCGCGCAGGCTGATTTGGTGAAATTCTCGAATCATGGTATGCAAAGTTAGAAATTATTTTTAACTTTGAGATTCAAACCTGAATAACTCAATGGTGTGGCTGATCTGCATACTGCTGTCCTTGCTTGCGCTGATCCGTTTTTTTGGCGGCGATTCCCGGCGCAAACGTCGGAGGCACCGCAGGTTTGGCAATCGGTGACCATGTAAACGATAACAGAATATGTTCGACGAAAAAGATTTGCAGCAAATCCGGGAGCACGGACTCACTCCCGAACAGGCGGAGACCCAGTTGGAGAATTTCCGCCGTGGATTCCCTTTCCTGAATGTCGTGCGGGCCGCATCGCCGGGCGACGGCGTGCTGGTTGTCGGCGCGGCGGAGGCCGATGCCGCCGTGGAACGCTATGAAAAAGAGTCTGCCGGACTGGGGGTGGTGAAGTTCGTGCCCGCTTCGGGGGCCGCCACGCGCATGTTCAAGGAGCTGTTCGAGTTCGTCAACGACGGCAAACGCGGCAAGGGCATCGACACGCTGCTGGAAAATATCGGGAAGTTCGCCTTCTGGCCCGAACTTCGCGCCGTGCTGCCCGCCGGGGCCGACGACCGTGCGATCGTGAATGCCATCGTCGGCGACGGGCTGAACTACGGCCGCAAGCCCAAGGGCCTGGTCACCTTCCATGCCTATCCCGAAGGGGCGCGCAAGGCCGTCGAGGAGCACCTGGTCGAAGGGGCGGCCTACGCCGCGGCCGGAGGCGTCGTGCGCATCCATTTCACCGTCTCGCCCGAGCACGTCGCGGGCTTCGAGGAGCTGCTCGCCGCAAAGGTCCCCTTTTATGAAAAGCGGTTCGGCGTCCGTTACGAGATCTCGTTCTCGGTGCAGAAACCTTCGACCGACACCCTCGCCGTGAATCCCGACAACACGCCTTTCCGGCAGGACGACGGCACGCTGCTGTTCCGTCCCGCGGGCCACGGGGCGCTGATCGAAAACCTGAACGAGATCGACGCCGACCTGATCTTCATCAAGAACATCGACAACGTGACGACCGATGCCCGCCGCGGGGACACGGTCCGTTATAAAAAGGTGCTTGCAGGGGTTCTGCTCGACCTCCAGGGGCGCGCCTTCGAGTACCTCAAGGCCCTCGAAGTGGGCGGCGCCGAGCTGGAACCCATCGCCGAATTCATCGAGAAACAGCTCTGCGTGAAACTCCCCGCCGAGTACGATTCGGCGCTGCTGCGCGCCGTGTTGGACCGTCCGATCCGCGTCTGCGGCATGGTCCGCAACGAGGGCGAGCCGGGCGGCGGCCCGTTCTGGGTCGGGAACCCCGACGGCACGGAGTCGCTTCAGATCGCCGAGTCGAGCCAGATCGCGCCCGACGACCTGCCGCTGATGCAGTCGGCCACGCACTTCAATCCGGTGGACCTCGTCTGCGGCGTGCGCGATTCGAAGGGGTGCAAGTTCGATCTGCGCCGGTACACCGATCCCGCGACGGGATTCATCTCGTCGAAATCCTCCGGCGGCCGCGATCTGCGCGCGCAGGAGCTTCCGGGACTCTGGAACGGTGCGATGGCGAAGTGGAACACGGTCTTCGTCGACGTTCCCGTCACGACATTCTCTCCGGTGAAGGTGGTGCAGGATCTTCTGCGCCCCCAGCACCAATAGGTTTAAGGTTTTGCGGGTGTCTTTCGCCCGTCTTGTCCGGGCCGGCCGGAGAATGCGTTTGTATCTCCCGGCCGGCCCGGATCGTGTCGCGCCGAAGCCGGACTCTCCTTATTGCAGATGCAGGACCAGTTTGTCGAGTCCGAAGAAACACTCCGTGAATCCGGGAGCCGGGGCGACGGCCTCTATCGTCAGCGTGTTTCCGCCCTTGCGGATCTGTCCGTTGCCGAACGCAACCTCTTTGGCGATCAGTTCCGGGGCATGTCCCGGGCCTGCGGCGGCCGCCATTGCGGTGCGGCGGGCCTGCGGTTATACATCTGCTCCATTTGTGCCGGAAATTTGTCAAAATAGGATAAATTGCTGTTCAGTATCCCCGATTGTAGATAATCTTTTTTATATTTGTGCGTTAAAACCGAAAAACAATAATCAAAACTAAATAACGCTATGGAAAACAAACTTCAACAGTTGACGCAGAAGCTCTACGACGAGGGGCTGGAGAAAGGGCGCGCCGAGGCCGACAAGCTGGTGGCCGACGCCAAGGCCGAGGCCCGGAAGATCGTCGCCGAGGCCCGCGCCGAGGCCGAAGAGATCGTCAAAAAGGCGGAGGCCAAGGCCGAGGACGTTTCGAAGAACACCATGACCGAGATTTCGCTGGCCGGCAAGCAGGCCGTCGGCAGAATCAAGTCGGAGATCGCCTCGCTGATCATCGCCAAGGCTACGGCCCGGGGCGTGAAGGAGGCCGTCGTGGACCCGGCGTTCATCAAGGAGATGCTCGTCGCCGTAGCTAAAAACTGGAACGGTTCCGATTCGGGCAAGGTCGAATTGCAAGCCCTGCTGCCCGAGGGCGAGCGCAAGAAGCTCGACGCGGCGTTCGAGGAGAGTGCGAAGGAGCTGCTCGCCGCCGGTGTCGAGGTGGGCTGGTCGAAGGAGGTGAAGACCGGCTTCAAGGTGGGCGCCAAGGAGGGCGGCTACTACATTTCGTTCGCCGACGCCGACATCGAAGCGCTGTTGGCAGAGTACCTGCGCGACAAGGTGTTCCAACTGTTGTTCAAGGCGTAAGGCATGTTTGAGACCCAATATTATTGTCTGGTAGCCTCCCTGAAGGAGTACGCGCTCGACGCCGACACCAAGGGCTTCGACGCCCGGGCCATCGTCTCCGGGATTCTGGAGGAGGTGAACCGCGGCGACGCCCGCGAGGTGCGGCTCCTGTACGGCTACTACGACTGTGAGAATATCGCCGCCCTGCGTGCGGGGCGCTCGGCGCACAATCCGCTGGGCAACTTCACGCGCGAGGAGCTGGCGGAGGAGCTGAAAGCTCCGAAGCGGCTTCCCGAGGCGGTTGCCCGCGTGGTGAGGGCCTATGCCGATCCCGAGGGCGAGGACGCCGAGACGGTCGACACGTCGCGGCGTTTCGAGAAGGAGCTGTTCGGGGCCTACTACGCCGCCTGCGGAAAGGCCGGGAGCCGCTTCCTGCGCGAGTGGTCCGCTTTCGACCGGAACCTGCGCAACGTTTCGGCGGCCGTCACGGCGCGCGCCGCAGGGCGTGCGGTCGAGGAGGTCGTCGTGGGCGGCGGCGATGTCGCCGAACAGTTGCAGCGCAGTTCTGCGGCCGATTTCGGGCTTCGGGGCGAACTTCCCTATATCGACGCGGTGATCGCGGCGGTGAACGACGAGGCCAACCTTGTGGAGAAGGAGCACAAGATCGACCTGATCCGCTGGAACGAAGCTGCGGAGCTGGCGACCTTCGACTATTTCGACGTCAACGCCATCCTTTCCTACCTGGTGCGGATCAACATCGTCGCCCGCTGGACGCTGCTCGACGCTGCGCGCGGCCGCGAGATGTTCGCCCGCCTGCTTGCCGAACTGGACGGCAAGGAGCTGATTAATAAGGAATAAACAATAAAAACATACAATGAAAACTACAGGACGTGTAAACGGTATCATCTCCAACATCGTGATCGTCAAGGCCGACGGACCCGTGGGTCAGAACGAGATCTGCTATGTCTGGACGGGCGATACCAAAATGATGGCCGAGGTCATCAAGGTCATAGGCGACGCGGCCTATGTCCAGGTTTTTGACAGCACCCGCGGTCTGAAGATCGGCGACCGGGTCGAATTCGAGGGTCACATGCTCGAAGTCACGCTGGCTCCGGGCCTTTTGTCGCGCAACTACGACGGTCTTCAGAACGACCTCGAAAAGATGGACGGTCTGTTCATCGCCCGCGGTTCGATCACCGATCCGGTCGACTACGATGTCGAGTGGGAATTTTCGCCGCTGGCCAAGGTCGGCGACAAGGTCACGGCGGCGTCGTGGCTGGGCGAGGTGAAGGAGCAGTGGGTGATGCACAAGATCATGGTCCCCTTCACGATGACGGACAGCTATACGGTCAAGAGCGTCGCCGAGGCGGGCAAATACAAGATCACCGACACGATGGCAGTCCTGACCGACGCCGAAGGCCGCGACCACGAGGTGACGATGGTGCAGAAATGGCCCGTGAAGCAGGCCGTGCGCTGCTATACGGAGAAACCCCGCCCGTCGCGCATCATGGAGACCGGCGTGCGTCCGATCGACACCTTCAACCCGATGGCCGAGGGCGGTACGGGCTTTATCCCGGGGCCTTTCGGCGCGGGCAAGACCGTGCTCCAGCACGCCATTTCGAAGCAGGCCGACGCCGACGTGATCATCATGGTGGCGTGCGGCGAGCGCGCCAACGAGGTGGTCGAAATCTTCAAGGAGTTCCCCGAGCTGATCGACCCGCATACGGGCCATACGCTCATGGAGCGCACGATCATCATCTGCAACACGTCGAACATGCCTGTCGCCGCGCGTGAGGCGTCGGTCTATACGGGTATGACCATCGGCGAATACTACCGCTCGATGGGCCTCAAGGTGCTCGTGATGGCCGACTCGACGTCGCGCTGGGCGCAGGCGCTGCGCGAGATGTCGAACCGTCTGGAGGAGCTTCCCGGCCAGGACGCCTTCCCGATGGACCTTTCGGCGATCATCTCGAACTTCTACTCGCGTGCGGGACTGGTGAAACTCGTCGGCGGCCAGACCGGATCGGTGACGTTCCTCGGCACGGTGTCGCCTGCGGGCGGTAACCTCAAGGAGCCGGTGACCGAATCGACGAAGAAGGCCGCGCGTTGTTTCTACGCCCTTTCGCAGGGCCGCGCCGACTCGAAGCGCTATCCGGCCATCGACCCGCTGGAGTCCTACTCGAAATACCTCGAATACCCCGAAATCCGCGAATACCTCGACGAGCACATCGAGAAGGACTGGGTGGACCTGGTCTACGCGGGTAAGACCATCGTGCAGCGTGGCAAGGAGGCCAACGACCAGATCAACATTCTGGGCGACGACGGCGTGCCGGTGGAGTATCACGAACGGTTCTGGAAATCGGAGCTGATCGACTTCGTCATCCTGCAACAGGACGCCTTCGATGACATCGACGCCAACTGCCCGATGGAACGCCAGCAGATGATGTACAAGATGGTGTTGGGCATCTGCAACCAGGAATTTGCGTTCGCCGATTTCGAGGCCTGCTCGCAGTTCTTCAAGGGGCTGATCAACCTCTTCCGCCAGATGAACTATTCGGAGTGGAAGTCGGAGAAGTTCGAGGGTTACCGGAAGCAGATCGAGCAGTATGTGAGTGAACAATCCAAATAAGCGGGAGAAATTATGACAACACGAGCATTTCAGAAGATATATACCAAGATTGACAACATCACCAAGGCTACCGTGACGCTCCGCGCCACGGGCGTCGGCAACGACGAACTGGCCACCGTCGGCGGCAAGCTGGCGCAGGTGGTGAAGATTATGGGCGAGAACGTCACGTTGCAGATTTTCGCCGGAACCGAGGGCCTGTCCACCGACTCCGAGGTCGTCTTCCACGGCGAGCCTCCCAAGCTGCGCGTTTCGGACAACCTCGCGGGGCGTTTCTTCAACGCCTACGGCGAACCGCTCGAGGGCGGCGAGATCATCGAGGGCGAGGCCCGCGAGATCGGCGGTCCGACGGTGAATCCCTTCCGGCGCATCCAGCCTTCGGAGCTGATTGCCACGGGCATCGCCGGCATCGACCTGAACAATACGATCGTGACGGGGCAGAAGATCCCCTTCTTCGCCGACCCCGACCAGCCCTACAACGCCGTGATGGCCAACGTGGCCCTGCGCGCCAAGGCCGACAAGATCATCCTGGGCGGCATGGGCCTTACGAACGACGACTTTCTGTACTTCAAGTCGGTTTTCGAGAACGCCGGCGCGCTCGACCGCATCGTGTCGTTCGTCAACACGACCGAGAATCCGCCCGTGGAGCGTCTGCTCGTTCCCGACATGGCGCTTACCGCCGCCGAGTACTTCGCCGTCGACAAGGGCGAGAAGGTGCTGGTGCTGCTCACGGACATGACCTTGTACGCCGATGCCCTGGCCATCGTGTCGAACCGCATGGACCAGATTCCGTCGAAGGACTCGATGCCCGGTTCGCTGTATTCGGACCTTGCGAAGATCTACGAAAAGGCCGTGCAGCTGCCCAACGGCGGTTCGATCACGATCATCGCCGTGACGACGCTTTCGGGCGGCGACATCACGCACGCCATCCCCGACAATACGGGTTACATCACCGAGGGCCAGCTGTTCCTGCGCAACGACTCCGACACGGGCAAGGTGATCGTCGACCCGTTCCGTTCGCTGTCGCGTCTGAAACAGCTCGTCATCGGCAAGAAGACCCGCGAGGACCATCCGCAGGTGATGAACGCCTGCGTGCGCCTCTACGCCGACGCGGCCAACGCCAAGACCAAGCTGGAGAACGGCTTCGACCTCTCGGACTACGACGAGCGCACCCTGAAGTTCGCCTTCGACTACTCGGAGAAACTGCTGGCCATCGATATCAATATCGAGATCAACCAGATGCTCGACACCGCATGGGGGCTTTTCGCCAAGTACTTCACCCGGGAGGAGGTCGCCATCAAGGAGGAACTTATCCAAAAATACTGGAAGGAGGCGTAACGCGCAATGGCAATCAAATTCCAATATAACAAGACCTCGCTGGGCGAACTCGGCAAACAGCTGAAAATGCGCCAGAAGGCCCTCCCTACGATCAAAAGTAAGGAGTCGGCCCTGCGCTCCGAAGTGAAGAAGGCGAAGGACTCCGCAAGCGACTACCGTCGTCGGCTCGACGCTCTGAAGGCCGAGTACGACTACATGGTGTCGCTCTGGGGAGAGTTTGATTGTGACCTCCTGCGCATTGCCGACGTCGATTTGTCGGTCCAGAAAATCGCGGGTGTGCGCACGCCCGTCCTGCAGGAAGTGAAATTCGAGGAGAAACCCTACGATCTGTTCTCCTCGCCGGTGTGGTTCGCCGACGGAGTCGGCATCCTCAAGCGCATGGCGCAGCTGGGGATCGAGTTCGAGGTCTACAACCGGAAGATGGAACTGCTGGACCATGCGCGCCGCAAAACCACTCAAAAGGTGAACTTGTACGAAAAGGTTCAGATACCCGGATACGAGGACGCCATACGTAAGATCAAACGCTTCATGGAGGACGAGGAGAACCTCTCCAAGTCGGCCCAGAAGATCGTGAAAACCAAGCAGCAGGCCGCCGGGGAGGGCGCGATGTTATGATAGCCAGAATGTCAAAATACAACTTTGTGCTCTTTGCGGCGCAGAGTGAGGATTTCGTCGAGAAGCTGCGCGGCCTCGGGCTGGTGGACATCACCACCGCGGGTTGGGAACCCTCCGAGGAGGACCGCCAGCTGCTGCTGGACATCGAGAGCCTTGCGAAGGCCGCGGAGTTCCTGAAGAACTTCCGCGCCGGGGAGCGCTGCGACGCTGCCGCCGCGCCGTTCGCTTCGGGCGAGGAGGCCTATGCGCATTACGCCGCCGCGCACCGCGAGGCCGCGACGCTCAACGCCGAGATCGGGCGGCTGGAAAAAGCGGCCGAGGAGCTGCGTCCCTGGGGGGCGTTCGACGTGGAGGCGACGCGGAAACTCGCCGCCCGGGGCATTGTCCTGCGCTATTTCTTCACCCAGCGCAACACCTTCGACAAGCAGTTGGCCGAGTGGTCGGAGCGCTATACGGTTTCGGAGGTCAGCCGCACCGATGCCATGGTGTGGTTCGTCGTCGTGGCCAAGCCCGGCGAGGAGGTTACGCTCGACGCGCAGGAGATGAAGACCCCGACGATGGACATTCGCGAGGCGGAGCGCCGCATCGCCGAAGCCGAAGGGAAACTCCGGACCCTCGACGCTGAATTTTCGCGTGCGGCCGCTTCGGAGGCCCTGCTCGCACAGCACGCCTGCTCGCTGAAGGAGCGTTTGCAGGGCGTGCGGGTGAAGGCTACGGCGCAGGAGGCCGCCGACGGTACGCTGGTCGTCATGGAGGGCTGGGCCGAGAAGGAGACTTCCGGTCGGGTCGACGCCCTTTTGGAGGAGTACCCCAATGTGGTCTTCCTCAAATCGGACCCCACGCCCGAGGACGAAACGCCCGTGAAGCTCAAGAACCGTTGGTTCGCGCATGTCTTCGAACTGGTGGGCGACATGTACGCCCGCCCGAAATACGGGACGATGGACCTCACGCCCTTCTTCGCTCCGTTCTACATGCTCTTTTTCGGCATCTGTCTCAACGATGCCGGCTACGGACTGATCCTGACCCTGATGGGGTGGTGGATGCTCGCCAGGAACCGAAAGCCCGGCATGATGCGTCAGGCGGCGTGGTTCGCCACGCTGTGCGGCGTGTCGACCGTCGCGTTCGGACTGCTGTGCGGCTCGTTCTTCGGCATCAACATGAGCACGTGGTTCCCCTCGGTGAAATTCCTCGATTTCCAGGGACAGTTCTTCTCCATCGCGCTGGTTATCGGCGTGGTGCAGATTCTTTTCGGCATGCTGCTCAACATCTGGATGACCGTTCGCTGTTTCGGTTTCGGCCGTGCGCTGGGACTGCTGGGGTGGTTCATCATCCTCGTCTCGTGCTGTCTGGCCATGGGCCTTCCGATGGCGGGTCTCGCCATTCCGGGCTTTACGGCCGGATCGGTGGCCTTCTATGCGGCGCTGGGCGTCGGCGGCGTGCTGATGCTGCTTCTGAACAATCCGAAGCGCAATCCGCTCATCAACCTCGGCGCGGGTTTGTGGGACCTTTACAACAACCTCACGGGACTGTTGAGCGACGTGCTGTCCTATATCCGTCTGTTCGCCATCGGGCTTTCGGGCGGTGTGCTGGCGCTGGTGTTCAACACGCTGGCGTCGGGATTCGTGCCCGAAGGCGCGAACATCGTGGTCCGGCTGCTGATTATGATTCCGATTCTGCTGATCGGTCACGGCATCAACCTTTTCATGTCGACCATCTCGTCGTTCGTGCACCCGCTGCGTCTGACGTTCGTCGAGTTTTTCAAGAACGCCGGTTTCGAAATGGCCCCGCGCAATTTCGACCCGATTCGTAAAATGAACGATACTAACGAATAATAACAATTAAAAAAACTCAAAACATTATGGAAACAACAGCATTGGTATTGGCTTACGTCGGCGTAGCGCTGATGGTGGGTCTGGCAGGTGTCGCTTCGTCGATCGGTACCGCAATTACGGGTCAGGCCGCAGTAGGGGCCATGAAGAAGAACGGCGGCGCTTTCGGCAGCTACATGATTCTTTCGGCGCTTCCCGGTTCGCAGGGTCTCTACGGTTTCGTCTGCTTCTTCATGGTGCAGGGCTTTTTGGCCGCACCTACGCCTGTGCAGGGTGCCGCCATTCTGGGCGCCGGTATTCTGGTCGGCATCGTCAATCTGGCGGCTGCCATCTATCAGGCTAAGGTTTGCGCCAACGGTATCACCGCAATCGGCAACGGCCACGACGTGATGGGTAAGACGCTGATCCTGGCCGCATTCCCCGAGCTCTACGCCATTCTGACGGTTGCCGCGACGTTCCTGATCTCGAACATCATCCGCTAAGGGTACGATCGTATGGATTCGAAGGGCGCTCCGGCGCCCTTTTTTCATGTGCCAGGATGCGGAGGCGCAGTCCGTAACGGCTTTGTGTTACACCTGCGGGAGCGGAGGTCCGACGAAGGCCGATTTTGCCGCGAGAGCCCGCTCCGGTCCCCGGCGATTTTGAAATGTCGCGATTTCTGCGTATTTTGCGCTCCGAACAAGAATTTCCCCATGAAGAAGAGTTACGAAGAGATCAACGAAAAGATCCGTCAGGGCAAAGCCGTCGTCCTGACCGCCGAAGAGGTGTCCCAACTGGCGCGCACCCTTTCGCCCGCCGAGATCGTCCGGCGCGTGGACGTCGTCACGACCGGTACGTTCGGCGCGATGTGCTCGTCGGGCGCCTTCCTCAACTTCGGCCACGCCACGCCGCCGATCCGCATGGAGCGCATCGAGCTCAACGGCGTCCCCGTAAGCGGCGGCCTGGCGGCCGTCGACACCTTCGTAGGCGCCACCGACTGCGATCCGGCGCGCCCTGCCTACGGCGGCGCCCACGTCATCGAGGAGCTGGTGGCCGGCCGCAGCGTCACGCTGGAAGCCTGGGGCAAGGGAACCGACGACTATCCGCGGCGCCATATCCGCTCGCACGTCACGCTCGACGACATCAACGAGGCGATCCTCTACAACCCGCGCAACTGCTACCAGAACTACAACGCCGCGACCAACTCTTCGGAGCGGATGCTCCATACCTACATGGGAACGCTGCTGCCCAAACTGCGCAATGTTTCGTACAGCACCGCAGGCGAGCTGTCGCCCCTGCTCAACGATCCCACGTGCCGTACGATCGGCATGGGCACGCGTATCTTCCTCTGCGGCGCACGCGGCTACGTGAGCTGGCAGGGCACGCAGTTCAACACCTCCAAACCCGTCAACGAGCACGGCATTCCGATCGGCGGCGCGCGCACCGTGGCCGCGATCGGCAACCTGCGCGAGATGTCGACCGACTACCTGCGCGCCGCCTACTACGAGAAATACGGCGTGAGCCTCTTCGTGGGCGTGGGCATCCCGATCCCGCTGCTGGACGAGGAGCTGGCGCACGACGTTTCGATCCGCAACGAACAGATCACCACCAACATCCTCGATTTCGGCGAGGAGGAGCACCCGATCGGGCAGACCAACTACGCCGAACTGCGCAGCGGTTCGATCGAGGTGCGGGGGCAGCGCGTGCGCACGGCTCCCGTGGCGAGTCTGCGCAAGGCGCGCGAGATCGCCGAAACGCTCAAAGGCTGGATCGCCCGCGGCGAATTCCTCCTCACGGAACCCGTACAACCCATGCCCGCCCATTCGACGGTCAAGGGGCTGAAAGCCGACGACGAATAACCGCTAACAAGGAAAAGCACATGACGACCAAAGTAATTCTCTATTTCCCGTCGGACGCCACCGACAAGGCGGTTACCTACGATCTGGTGAAGCGTTACGACCTGCGCATCAACATCCTGCGCGCCGAAATCGAGGCGGGACGTTCGGGCTCGCTGCTCGTCGAACTGACGGGCGAGGAGCCCATGGTGCGCGAAGGCGTCGCCTATCTCGAACGCAACGGCGTCACCGTAAGCCCCGTGGCGAGCAAGATCGCCTACGACCGCGACCGCTGCATCGACTGCGGCAACTGTGCGCTGGCCTGCTTCCCGCAGGCGCTTACGATCGGTGCGCCCGACTGGCGGCTGCATTTCGATCCCGAACGCTGCATCGCCTGCAAACTCTGCCTCAAAAGCTGCCCTCTGGGCCTCTTCCATATCGAATTCACCGAAGCCTAAGCCGTGGAGTACGTCGAGCGGCGCTACCGGAGCCGCATGGGGCGGGATGCGGTCGTGTTCACCGTCTCCCACCGCGAAAGCGACCTGTGGATCGCCGTCGACCGCGGCGATGCGGCCGTCATGGCCGCCCGCACGGAACGTTTCCTGCACGAACTGCGCGTGCGGCTCGACCGTTACCTCGATTGCGACCCCGCCTACCTGCGCGCCCTCGTTCCCTGTCTGCCGCGACCCGACGCTCCGCCGCTGCTGCATGAAATGGCCGTGGCGGCCGCTACGGCAGGCATCGGGCCGATGAGCGCCGTAGCCGGAGCCTTCGCCCGCGAGACGGGACGGATGCTGCGCCGCGAATTCGGCGTCGGCGAGGTGGTCGTCGAAAACGGCGGCGACATCTACGCCGACGTGCACCGGCCGCTCGACGTGGCGCTCTTCGCCGGAGAGTCCCCCCTCTCGGAACGGGTCGGACTCCACATTCCCGGCGGAGCCTTCCCGCTGGGTATCTGCACCTCGTCGGGAACCGTCGGGCCGTCGCTCAGCTTCGGCCGTGCCGATGCCGTGATGATCGTCTGCCGCGACGTGCTGCTCGCCGACAGCTATGCCACGGCGTGGGCCAACCGCGTCCGCACCGAGGAGGATACGGGCTCCGTCGTCGAACGGGCCTGCCGCGTGCCGGAGATTCTGGGGGCGATGGCCGTCAAGGGCGAACGGCTGGCCGTCGGCGGCACGTTCGAGCTGCGGCTGTTCGGAGAAGCCCGGGATTTTTAAAAAATCGTTCCGCCTGACGATTTCGCGCCAAACTCCCCCTTTCCGCTTTCCATCCGTTGCGAATTATGCCTGAAAAGATGATACTTTGCGATCTATCCGGATGTAAACCGTTACAGTTCCGCAGCGAAAAAAGAGGCCGGACGGAGGATATACTTTTCCAAAGATTACAGAGTTTCTGAAAAAATACCTATATTTGTCGGTACTTTCCCTAACGACACGGTGCGGGAAAGGCACGACCGGACGAGAATCATTACAATCAAATACGTTTTACTATGAGAAAATTCGGACTTTTTTTATGTCTCTCGCTGTTATTCGCCTTCACGGGTTGTAGCGACAGCGACGATGTAGAAGAGCAGGGCGGCACGGTGCTCGCCAAACCTTCGGTCGCGGTGACCACGACGACGTCCTCCAGCTTCAAGGTGGCGTGGGATGCCGTACCCAATGCCGAAAGTTACAAATATCGCCTCTCCCAGGAGAACGAGACGGGCGACGAACTCGTCGTGCAGCCCGAGAACTCGACTTCGGCTACGGCCCTCGCATTCGGCGACCTCGATCCGAAAACCAAGTATATCCTGCGCGTCAAGGCCGTCGCCGCCGCAGGCAGCGGTCTGACGGATTCGGAGTACTCCAAAATCTTCGCCACGACGCTGGCCGAAGAGGCCGCGGAGCTGACGTTCGAGAAGATCGCCGCGACGAACCCGACTTACGAGAGCGTCGACGTGGAGATCGTACCTTCGGCCGAGAACCTCTACTACTGGCAGGTCGTCGAAAACAGCCTGATCGAGGGCAAGAGCGACCGTGAGATCGTCGCCGCCCTGAAAGAGAACATCTCTGAACTCTCCTCCGGCACGGTCAGGAAGACCGTCCACGGTTTGAAGGCCGACACGGAGTACACGGTCGTCGCCTTCGGTTACGACCTCGACGCCGGCAAGTCCACGTCCGCTGTCGCACGTCTCGAAACGGCGTTCACCACGCCGGCCGACGACCGCATGACGATCGCCATCACCGTCGGTGAGGTGGCCGATAACAATGTGCACGTGACCTTCGAGCCGTCGGTTGCCGACGGACGCTATTTCGCTGACGTCGTTGCTGCTGCCGATATCGCGGGCAAGAGCGAATACGAAATCGTCGTTCTGTTGCAGAACAAGTACGGAGCGGAGATGACCGATATCGTTCGCAACGGCAAGTTCGAGACGGACGTCGCCGTCGAGGAGAACAAGAACTATGTCGCCGTGGCCTTCGGATACAATGTCGCTGCATCGGAATTCCTCACGCAGTTCTTCCGTGCCGAGATCAAGAATGGCGGCGACGAACCGGGAATGTCCGAGGCGTGGGTTAACATGGCGTGCGTATACGGAACGATCAGCGGTCAACCAGGAATCGGAGCCGAGCTCTATCCGAATGATAAAACCGTTAAGGTCAAAGCCGGCGGATTTACGCTCACGGGACCTGCGACCTCTTTGGAGGAGATTGGTATGACCGAGGCTTCTCTTCGAGAAAGGATCATGAAAGAGGGTATCGACGTTACTCCGAGCCAAGGGTCCTATCAAGTCTCCGCCCCAACCGAATACGGGCAAGTATGGCTCTTCGGTACCATAGGTATTGATGAGCAAGGCAATGCAGGCGAAGCCAACTGGTTCATTGTAAAAGCACAGGCATCGGCTTCCACAGAGCCCGAGATCCTCGGTATGTCCGATAAGAATGATGAGACGGGTGGAGACGAACCCATCGAGACGGATGCTTGGTCGGATATAACAGCGGTTTCGTGGGAAATGCAGGATGCCGGGCTCGCTATTTTCTTTGACTGCGAACCCAACAAGACTGCGACAGCTGTTACCGTTGGAGCGTGGACACTTGACATGGACAAATTCCCTGCCCCGCCTACCTCGCTGGAAGAGATTGGAATCAGATCCGAAAGCGAACTCCGCAGCATGACGCTTGAAGACGGTATTGCGCTCGATATGGAGAAGAAATATGTAGGATTGAAAACCAATGCCGGAGAAGTGTGGCTTTTCTCGACCGTCGCTGCGGATGCCGAAGGTAAAAACGGAGCCGTCAACTGGGTCATCGCACAGGTTCCTGCATCTCCCTCGGGTGAATATGGCGCTTGCACCATCCTCGGCCAGCCGGAGAACAACAATGCGGGCGGTATCGAACTTGTCGGTTCGACATATGAAGATTATCTGGGTGCATGGACGCTGGTTTCGTATGGTTCGGCAATCGTCGGCGAAAAAGGATATCAGTTTACGGAGACTCCGTTGCAATTCAATGTCCGAATCGAGAAGGATGTGGAAGGTCAGAGCTACAAGGTGTACGGCTGGAATGCGGATACGGAATTCGCCAATGCCAATCCGTTCATAATGAACTACGATCCGAAGGAGACGGAAGGTATCGGCGGCTGGCTCAATATTCCGTTGGCGCAGGTGGTCAAGACCGAAGGCAATATCGATTGGACGCTCTGTCCGAGATTCCTCTCCGGAGAAACTTATTACTATTACACGAATACCGATATGGATAAAGCCTTCATCGGTGCACGTGAAAAGGAGGGGGCTGTAGTTATTCAAGGTGGGCAATATGAATTTACAGGAGGCATCGGTGTGGTTCAGATTCTGTCTATGAATTTCATGGGTATCGATAAGGATAATCCGAAAGGCGAAGCCCAAACCCGGCCGTTGGAGACGAAACATGCGCTGGCGCCCTATGTTCTCGTCAAGGGAGATCTTTCGGCATCGAATGCCCGCAATCGGATGCAGATTAGTCGTAAAGCCGCTGATATCGCACGCGTTCAGGCGACGATTAATACCTTTGCCAGCCTTTCGACGGCTGCTGCGATCGGTGCTCCTCGGCATGTGGCCAAACCGACGAATATCCGTCAGATCAATGGCCGATCGACAGGAATGCTCGGACTTGGGACGACTTCCGAATCGATGATGACCGTTTATTATCGGTCCGACCGATAATTCGATGTGGTTTAAATAAAAAGCGTTGTCTCAATATACGAGACAACGCTTTTTATTTGGACATTCCACAGAGGTAATCGCGGTCATCCCTTTCGGCGCAGGTTTTGCGCCGCATTGGCTTGGAGGCGCCGGAGGCCGCTGCGCATGAGCGGCGTGCGGCCGAACGACGTGCGGAATTCCGCCTCCTCCATCGCGAGCCACCGTTCGGGCGGGAACGACAAGGGATCGAACAGCGGATCGAACGCCGGATGAAGATGCAGCGGCGCACGGAGGTTGTAGGGGCAGCGGCTCTGGCAGGCGTCGCAGCCGAAAATCCACCCGTCGAGGGCAATTTCCGCAGCCGGCGTCCGTTCGATCGTATGACAGGAGATGCAGCGGCGTGCATCGATCGCGCGGTCGTTGCAAACGGCACCCGTCGAGCAGGCTTCGACGCAGCGGCGGCAGGAGCCGCACCCCGCACCGGCGAGCGGCTCGTCGTAACGATCGCAGGCCGCGTCGAGCACCAGCTCGCCCAGCAGGACGAACGATCCGAACCGGGGCGTGACGAGCAGCGACTGCCGGCCGATCCAGCCCAGCCCCGCTTCGACGGCCAGCTGCTTTTCCACGAGCGGAGCCGAATCGACGAACGCCCGGCCGGCGAGGGCAGGCTCCGCGGCACGAAGACGCCCGAAGAGGTCGCCCAGCATCCCCTTGATCGTGGCATGGTAGTCGGCGGTCAGGGCATACGAGGCGATCTTCGCGCGGAAGTCGTCGGGATAACCGTCGCTCAGGCCGTTCTTGTAACCGACGGCGCAGACGACTACCGTCTGCGCCCCTTCGACCAGCCGTCGCACGTCGAACCGTTTGTCGAGATTCCGTTCGAGGTAACCGAGCGAGGCGTGACGCCCGTCGCCGAGCCAGCGACGGAAAAACTGCTCGTTCCGCACCAGATGGCGGCACGGCGCTACACCGCACAGGTCGAAGCCTGCGGCAGCGGCGGATTGTCGGATGAAACTGCGGTCGAGCATGGTGATAATTTGGTTCAAATGTAGTATTTTTTAGGTAAAAATCCGTACATTTGCCTTGAATTTCGCAATTCGGATTTACAGAAGAAGAATCTGACTTTATGAAGATTAACACGCTTTACGAACTATTGCGGCATGGTGTGGAGAAGTTCGCTTCACGCACGGCCTTCGATATGTTCAACGGCGAAAGCGTCACCTACGCCGAAGTCGGCCGGCGAGCCGCCGCGGTGCAGGAGGCGCTCGTCGGAGCCGGCGTCAAGGCCGGCGACAAGGTGGCGCTGCTCAGCAGCAGTATGCCCAACTGGGGAATCTGCTACCTGGCCGTCACCTCGGCCGGCATGGTCGCGGTACCGATCCTTCCCGACTTCTCCGGCCCCGAACTGGATATGATCATCGCCCATTCCGAGGCGAAAGCCCTGCTGGTCTCGGACAAACTCTTTTCCAAACTTTCGAAGCAGACGATCGATTCGCTCAATATCGTCATCCGGACCAAGAATCTGGGGATCATCGCCCAGCATGTCACGGCAACGGGATCTACGGCGGTTCCTTCGCCCGACGACCTGGCGGCGGTCATCTATACGTCGGGAACGACGTCGAGCCCCAAAGGCGTAATGCTCACCCACAAGGCGATCTGCGCGCAGATCGATATGGATTTCGGCATCTTCCCGATCGACGAGACCGACGTCTTTCTCTCGGTGCTGCCGCTGTCCCATACCTACGAATGTTCGATCGGACTGATCTACGCCTTTTCGAAGGGCGCGCGCGTGGTCTACCTCGACCGCCAGCCTACCGCGTCGGCGCTGATGCCGGCGTTGAAAGCCGTGCGGCCTACGGTCATGCTCATCGTGCCGCTCATCATCGAGAAGATCTACCGCCACCAGGTGCTGGCCAAATTCAATTCCAATGGTTTCTGGCGTACGCTCTATAAGGTGGGATTCTTGCGCCGCTACCTCCACCGCGTCGCGGGCAAGAAACTGCTCAAGCTCTTCGGCGGGCGTCTGCGGTTCCTCGGCATCGGGGGCGCCAAACTCGACGGCGGTGCCGAAAAGTTCCTGCTGGAGGCGAAAGTCCCTTATGCCATCGGCTACGGGCTTACCGAGACCGCGCCGCTGCTGGCGGGCGCCGCACCTTCGCAGGTGCGCCTCGGTTCGACCGGGCCCCAGGCGCCGGGCGTACAGTTGCGCCTGGAGAATATCAACCCCGACACCCGGCAGGGCGAGGTCGTGGCGCTGACGCCCAGCGTCATGCTCGGGTATTTCAAGAATCCCGAGGCCACGAAGGAGGTCTTCACGTCCGACGGCTGGTTCCGCACGGGCGACCTGGGCGAATTCGACAAGGACGGCTGGCTTTATATCAAGGGCCGCCTGAAGAACATGATCGTAGGCCCCGGCGGTGAGAACATCTATCCTGAGGATATCGAAACCGTACTCAATTCGCACGTATATATCGCCGATTCGATCGTCACCGAACAGGAGGGGCGCCTCGTGGCACTGGTGCATTTCAACCGCGACGAGATCGAGGCTATGGTCGACAACTGGCGTGAGGAGTGGGAAACCCAGAAGGAGGCCTGGGAGGCAAAGACCGAGCAGCTCAAGAAGGAGATTATGGATTTCGTGAACGCCAAGGTCAACCGCTTCTCGCGGATTTCGGAGGTGGTCGAGGAAAAGGATGATTTTGCAAAGACTCCGACGCACAAGATCAAACGATTCCTGTATAACAGGAAAAAGGACGACGACAAACAGCAGCGGGAACAGCCTGACGGAGAACCTGAAACCAAATGACAAAACAACGCCCCTCTCCGGAGGGGCGTTGCTCATTCCCGCTCTATCAGGTCGAAAAATGCGCCGAGCGATATGCCGTAGTAGCGACAGAGCCGGGCGAGGGTGCTTACCGTGATGTTGTATTTCTCGGTCTCGATCTTGCCGATATGGATGCCCGTGTCCTCGTAGACGGTCTCCTGGGAAACACCCTTTGCCGTACGCAGTTCCCTGAGCCGGTCTGCGATCTCCTTCAGTAATGTTATGTCCCGCCAAGGTTGTTTCATGTTAACAAAGAAACAAACCTCCCCAATATTTGGTAATGATTTATACATCATTGTCGGGAAATTTGCCTATCTTTGCCATTATACAGGAAACGGGCCAAAACGGCTTGGCAACTCACTGTGCGGGATGAGGCGTCACTGAAAATGTGTACCCGTTGCTGCCGATACCGTTTTGACCGCAGGGAACCCACCGAGGCGGGGGTTCCCTGTCTTTTTACGGCGGGTGCCCGGGAATGGGGATGGGAGTGGCTGTTCCCGGCCGGAAGTCCCGAATCGTAATATGTGAAAAGCCCCTCCGCAAAGGAGGGGCTTTCGTCTTTGGTCCCCGGTGGGGACTATTGCGCTGTGTCTTTGCGCGGGATAAGGGTCGTATCGACCTGGTGGGGCTTGTCGCCCACATCCACGAGGTTCTCCTCTTCGACCCCGAGCGAACGGTAATAGGCGTTGATCTCGCCGATGACTTCCTTGCGCCCGGCATATACGGCAAGGTAGTAGACGTCGCCCAGCTGGTCGAGTTTCTCGTCGATGATCGGCGACACCATGTCACCCTGCACGCCGTCGAAACGCAGGTAATATTCGATGTACTCGATCAGCGTCCTGGCGTATTCGCGCAGCAGGGCGTCGCCCTTGTCGGCCGCATCCTCCACGCCCATCGCCGAAGCGGCGTAGTACGCTTCGAGGAACGGATAGGTGTTGGAATCCGTGAAGCGTATCTGCGACGGGGGCAGCTTCGCAAGCCCCATGTCGAGCAGCTCGACGGCTTCCTGCGCGCGATCCTGCCGCAGCAGCTCCTTTGCCACGCGGGCAAAGGCATCGCGGGCGTGCGAGGCGCTCAGGTTGTATTGGATGAAATAATCGGCATATACCCTCGGGTCGGCGAGATTCCCGTAGCGGAAT
>ERZ773138.1425-NODE-1425-length-22416-cov-8.779080_pt1 | contig 22416 bp, 19 predicted proteins | sample MGYA00511114_ERZ773138 | MGnify/ENA primary metagenome ERZ773138 (study PRJEB29015, sample SAMEA2737805) | human gut metagenome | biome: human gut; feature: human-associated habitat; material: faeces | place: China | collected 2012 ...
CAGCGCGATCTCGTAGGCCCGGCCGGTGGCGTTCTGCTCCACGGCCACCAGGCAGGGCACGCCCTTGCCGGAAACATAGGTGGAGCGGACGGTGTGGCCGGGGCCCTTGGGTGCCGCCATGAACACGTCCACACCGGCGGGAGGCACGATCTGCTTGTAGCGGATGTTGAAGCCGTGGGCAAAGGCCAGGGCGTTGCCCTCCTCCAGATAGGGGGCGATATCCTTTTTGTAAACGTCGGCCTGCACCTCGTCGTTGATGAGCATCATCACGATGTCGCCCCACTTGGCGGCCTCGGCAACAGTCTTGACGGTAAGCCCCGCGGCCTCCGCCTGGGCCCAGTTCTTGGAGCCTTCCCGCAGGCCCACGCAGACCTCGCAGCCGGAGTCTTTCAGGTTCAGGGCATGGGCATGGCCCTGAGAGCCATAACCGATCACGGCGATCTTCTTGCCGTTGAGATAGTTCAGGTCGCAGTCCTTTTCATAATACATCTTAGCCATGGTAGATTTCTCCTTTTTATAATGGTTTTGTGTTGAAATGAATGATAAATGCATAATTTACAGCATTTTTCCAAGATTGAATTCCAGTGTTTCCTTCCGCTCGTCCTGAATGGTGTACCGGCCCCGCTCCAGCGCCACCATGCCGGTGCGGACCATTTCCAGAATACCGAACTCCCGGAGCAGGTCCGTCAGCGCCTCGTTTTTGGATTCCTCCCCGATGACCGCCAAAGTCATGGAGGTGGAGGAAACGTCCAGAATGGAGGCCCGGAACACGTTGGCCAGCTGGATCAGCTCGCTGCGGACGCTCCGCTCCTCCGCCCGGACCTTGCAGAGCACCATCTCCCGGCGGATGGAGTGTTCCTCCGCCAGCAGCCGGACGGAATGTACCGGCACCATTTTGGACAGCTGGTTGCACAAAAGCTCCGTCTGCTGGTCATCCGTCAGGACTTCCAGCGTCAGGCGGGACAGGCCGCGTTCCTCCGTGGGGCCGACGGCCAGAGATTCGATGTTGAACCCCTTGCGGGAAAACAGCCGGGAGATCTGGGAGAGCACGCCGGGCTCGTCATCCACCAGGACGGAAAAGGTGCGTAATGTCGTTTCCATGATGTTGTCCTCCTCTCCTCAGCTCAGCAGGAATTCCGTGATGTGATGACCGCCGTTGACCATGGGGTGTACCATCTCGTCGGCGTTGATGGCGCAGTCGATGACGTAGCCCCGGCCCTGAGCGCTTTCCGCCAGCGCCTCCGTGATGGCCTCCTCCAGCTCGCTGGGCTGGGTGACCCGGCGGCCCTTCAGGCCGAAGGCATCCGCGAACTTCACGAAGTCCGGGCTGCGGTTTTCCAGAGACGTCTGGGAATACCGGCGGTCGTAAATCAGGCTCTGCCACTGCCGGACCATGCCCAAATTCCGGTTATTGAAGATCACGGTGATGACCGGCAGCCCGTAATAGGCCTCGGTAGCCAGCTCGTTGCCGTTCATGCGGAAGCAGCCGTCGCCGGTGATGTGGATCACCGTTTTGTCCGGGTTCCCCTGCTTGGCGCCAATGGCGGCCCCCAGGCCGAAGCCCATGGTTCCGAAGCCGCCGGAGGTCAGAAGCTGGCCGGGATAGTCGAAATGCAGGTGCTGGATGGCCCACATCTGGTGCTGGCCCACATCCGTGGCCACGATGGAGTCCTGAGGGCATTTCCGGGCGATGGCGGAAAGCACCTGCTTCGGCGTCAGGACGCTCTCGCTTTCGCCGTACTCCGTTTCCCGGGGGAAGGAGAGCACGAAATCCTTCCACTCCTTATGCTCGTACTGGGGCAGGCGCTCCAACAGCAGGTTCAGGACCTGCTTGGCGTCGCCGATGATGTGGTGGTCCGTCTGGACGTTCTTGTTGATCTCCGCCCGGTCGATGTCGATATGGACGATCTTGGCCTGATGCGCGAAGGTCTCCGGCTTCAGTGCCACCCGGTCGGAGAACCGGCAGCCCACGGCGATCAGCAGATCGCAGTTGTCGCAGGCCATGTTGGAGGCCACGGAGCCGTGCATCCCGATCATGCCGGTAGTCATCACATCCCGGCCGGAAACGCCGCCGCCACCCATCACGGTGATGGCCACCGGCGCGTCGATCCGGCGGACAAACTGCCGGAATTCCTCGTGGGCCCGGCTGCGGACCACGCCGCCGCCGCAGATCAGCATGGGCTTTTGGGATTCCGCGATCATCTCCACCAGCTTTTCCACGTCATCCAGATCCGCCTCCGGCATTTTCAGGCTGCTGGTGTAGGCCCGCCGGATCAAAGACGCCAGATGCCCGGAGGCAGCGTGCTGCTCCAGAGGAAGCGGCTCGTAGTCGCACTCGGCGCTGGTCACGTCCCGGGTGATGTCGATGACCACCGGACCGGGGCGGCCGCTGCGGGCCAGAGCGAAGGCCTCCCGCACCGTGTCCGCCAGCTTTGTCACATCCCGCACCAGATAGGTGGATTTCGTAATGGGCATCGTAATGCCGGTGATGTCCACCTCCTGAAATGCGTCCCGGCCGATGAGGTTCTGGGGCACGTTGCAGGAGATAAAGACCACCGAGGAGGAATCCATATACGCGGTGGCAATACCGGTAACCAGGTTGGTGGCTCCCGGTCCGGAGTTTTACTTTCTACCCAAAAGGACAAGAAAGACAAAAAAGAAGAACTTCCCCCTTGCAAACCACCTACGGTAGTAGAAGTGCGCCCCAAAGTACTGGAAGCGGAAGTAGTACGTTTCCAAAACAACAAAGAAAAATGGGTTGCATTTGTAGGCTTGTTGGATGGACATCCATACGAAATCTTTACCGGTCTGCAAGATGATGAAGAAGGTATTTCATTGCCCAAATCGGTCACTACCGGACGCATCATCAAAAACATTGATGAAGAAGGCAACAAACGATATGATTTCCAGTTTGAAAACAAACGTGGATACAAAACAACCATTGAAGGTTTGTCTGAAAAGTTCAACAAAGAATATTGGAACTATGCTAAATTGATTTCGGGTGTACTTCGTTGGAGAATGCCTATTGATCGTGTTATCAAACTGGTAGATTCTCTGCAACTTGACAGTGAAAACATTAACACATGGAAAAATGGTGTAGAACGAGCACTGAAAAAATATGTAACAGATGGTACTAGTGCCGAAGGACAAAAATGTCCCAATTGCGGAAATGAAACTCTCGTATATCAAGAAGGATGCTTGATCTGCAAGACTTGTGGCACATCGAGATGTGGATAATGGTTTATTATATAATGTAACAACACAAAGGAAAAGCTCCTTCATGACTTTCGTGAAGGAGCTTTTTTATATAAACAAAATAAATCCCTTTTCTATCTTACCCCTACAATACGATGAAACCGTTCCACAATACGCCTTCCTAAATCCATACGCGTACTATCTACTTTATGAATGGCAGCAGGAGTCACATCATCTTTATATTTGGCTTTACCTACACGTATTTTCATCTTATCCAGATTACCGGAAATATTCACTCCAGCCTTAAAAGGCAAAGGCGATTTCAAAATGGATATATGATATTTAAAATTCATATCCAGTCCTTGCTCTCCCCCTATAGCAGCTTTATAACGATCTATAGACACTTGAAATGGATAAACAAGAACACTACCGTCATTAACAACTACATTAACCGAAATACTATCAAATACATTCTTCTTTTTATTTTTAAACATCAACATCTTTGAAATTTCGGCAAAGGTCTCACCATCCATCAACACCAAACTGTCCCCTTTTATATACATGGCCGAACGCAAAGTAGGTATACGAATATTCATATTTGAATCCAGACGTGCCTCTGCAGCCACATCAAACTGAACCCTTCCTTCAAAAGATCTCAGCATAGGTACAATGGTATCCATTGAAGGTATAAAATCTACCAGCTTAGCTATATTTATATCCCTAATTTTAAAGTCAAAGCCTGTATATCCTCCTCTGACTGAATCCGCACGATATACCATAACCGCCTTCATATCAGCATCCAATGCACGCATTTCCAAATTTCTTAAATATAATGTACGATTTTTCAAATCTACCTTTCCACACACATCTTCAAATTCCACCTTTCCAAACACTACTTTTTTCAAATCTGTCTGTAATTCAAAATCCAAATTACCCGGTAACACAAACAACTTCATTTCTGTTGGAGACACTGTGTCTGTCACCGCCACAGATACTGAATCTTCAGATAAAGAGAATGAATTTATCAATTGATTACAATCAATCATCTCAGAAGAGATTGCTAAACGCGCTTTTAAAGTTTCATTTTTAGTCATCGCACGATATAATCCCATTACCTCACCGGTAGCAACCATATCTGAATGCCCTATTTTCAAAGAGGCATTTCTTAATGTTATTTTCGGACCATCTACTGTTACAGCTGTCTTACGTACTCGTAAAGGTAAACCAAATTCAGGAGTATGTACCAACAACCTATCAAAACCAACAATTCCCCGAGGTATCCATAACGAATCATTTTTCTTTTCCAATTTCGCCTTAATACCTGCCACGCCTAACGCCAACTTCGTTTCATTGGCATTAAAGAAAAGAGAATCCGTACGCATGGAAAAGCTAATCATCGGCATCGCCGAATTTTGTTCCTTCGGAGCAAGTTCGCCAGTTCCAGTAGTCTTGCCACTATATATTTTAAGCGAATCTCCTATATTCGCACGCAATTTATTCATTTCCAATTCACATTGCAAAGTGACAATCTTTGTGGTATCTTGAGGATTGGTTGAAACAACCTTCGCTTTCATCCGATCTATCTCTGAAGCAAATTTCCTACTATTCAATATTATTTCTCTGATATCCAATTCAGCCTGCAAAGTTTCACTATCACTGAATTTTAAATCGGCATTACCTAAAAAATTAAAATCTTTAGCAGTGTCTTTTAACTCAAAATCCTTTAAAGCCAATCTTCCCCCTAACCTGATACGTCCAATATCCTGCTTTTTCAAAGAAGAAAGACGACATTTTAAATTTAAACCCGCATCTAATTTACCACGGATGGTTACATTTTCCTGCAAAGGGAAAGTTTTAGCTAAAGCATCCAAGTCAACTGTAGATTCAGTATGAAGCGTTATAAGTGGATCTACCAATAAATCCTCCACTTTGGCATCTGCTAGAATCTTGGTATGTGCTCCCTCAAAATGAAGAATTTTCAAGTTCAAAAATGAAGGATTGCGACGCATCAAATCAATATACGATTCAAAATCAGCCGTAAAATTATCAATACCATAAGGAAGTCCTTCATATCGGGCGGATGCATCATTAATCTTTATATTCAATGATACCGCCGGAAGCTGTTTGTTTCCATAATTACCTTCCAATGTTCCATCAACCTTAACCTCACCTTTTGCCGAAATTTGTCCACGTTTCACATAAGCCTCGGGAATCATATTCATGACTGTTTCCATGGAAGGTGCATGTAGTCCATATTTCAAGTTCACACCCACCATCTTGGTAACTGTATCACGTTTTAATTCACCGTTTACATCCAGCCGGATACCATTTATAGTCAATCCTGTATTTTTCAATGTCCACAATGCCGTAGACCTGTCTATCTCAATATCAGTCTGCAAGGAAGCCGCTACTTTATTAATCAATAATTCACCTTGCTGCCAAAAAAGAATATTTTTATTTTCAAATTCTACTCCCAATGAAGAAACTCCTTTTGTCAACGCCAGCTTTAGGCGCAAATCAACATCATCTATACGTGAATAAACCTCTGTATTACGATCATCAAAAATCAAATTGGCATGTTCTAGCTCAACCTGACGGATATCTATCTCGCTATCAAATTTATTTTGTGAAATTGTATCTTTTTCCACAGCCAATGTATCCGAAGAAGTTTTCACTATCTCCCAATTCGCCTTACCTGTTTTATTTCGATAAGCATAAACAGCAACATTTTTCAAAGACAAATTATAGACACTGATCTTATTTTTCAAAAAAAAATCCAAAGGATTCACTATCAACACACATTCTTTAAACGCCAATAAAGAATCGGTCTTTTGTGGAAGACTATCATTCAATACTTTAGAAACCAAGAAACCTTCGTCAACTTTTAACCCAAATTGAGGAAAGGTAGAAAAGAAAGTCAATTCTACACTTTCTACCTTCAAATCAGCATCCAATGAACGATTAGCAACATTCAACACTATCGGAGTTAATTTATCTGGTGTAAATACATAGTTAATCACAAAAGCCACTACCACAAACCCAGTAAGCAGCAAGGCTCCCACTGTAATGGCACTTACCCTTATTAATTTACGAATTCTTCTTTCCATATTATGCAAAATTAATGAAAACACCCATGCCATCAACTTTATTTCGTGTTAATACTATAAAATAGACCAATAAAACAGATAAAAAAGAAAACAAGAACAATGATTTTTAATTTTGAGATATGAAGCGAAAGTTCTACTTTTGTTTCTCAAACTGAAAAAATATGAAAGCAACATCTATGTATATTTATCTGGAAGGTGCCAGGTTTTTCGCTCACCACGGAGTCGATCCACAAGAAACAATAGTAGGAGCTAATTTTATAATTGATTTAAGACTAAGAACCGATTTCACCCATGCAGCACAAACTGACGAACTGAAAGGCACCGTAAGTTATGCTGATATATATGCAGTCGTCAAAAAAGAGATGAAAACTCCATCCAAACTTTTAGAGCATGTCTGTGAACGCATAGGGCAAAGACTGTTTAATGATTTTCCAACTATTCAGGAAATAATCATCCGGTTGTCAAAAGAAAATCCGCCTATGGGCAGTGATTGCAGAAATGTTGGAGTAGAAGTACATTATACACGATGAAAAAAATTATCTGACAAACATCCAGTCATTTAATTAAGTTCACCCTATTACATGCCCTCCTCTTAAAAACGTAAATATGCTATCGTGCAAATAACAACACAAACCAATAATAATGAATATACAGACCATGTTCATGACCCTACTTATTAAAATAAAGAAAGTTGTTTTCTTCCTTCAGAATGATAAAATTTCATGGTAGCACTGATTCCTAATGTTTCTATTCTGCGATAAAAAACCTCATTCAAATAGGGAGCATTAGGAGAAATGCATTCAGAACGGTCTTCAAAATAAGTTTGATATCGCTTGGCCATCTTTGGAAAAATCCGCTCTACCTTATCATAAAAATAATCACGGGAGCCCCGTCTTAAAGTTACCCCGAACAAAGGAAGCACATAGGACGCTCCTGCTTCGGCAGCCTTCTCTACTATTTCCTCAATATCTTCTATAGAATCGTTTATAAAAGGCAAAACAGGCATCAATGCCACTCCTGTATATATACCCCGATCGGACAATATCTTCATCGCCTTAAAACGCTCGGAAGATGCCGGTGCATTAGGCTCCAGTTTGCGCGCCATCTCGTCATCCGCTGTAGTGATAGTAAAACTAACGGCAGCATAAGTGCGCCCTATATCCTGCAATACATCGGCATCACGAGTCACAAGACTACTCTTTGTTATCACATGAACAGGAAAACGATGTTTGGCAATAATTTCCAACGCACCTCCAGTCAGCTTCATCTGTTTTTCCAACGGCATATAAGGATCATTCATTGAACCTGTGCCAATGGTTGCTTTTCCACGTTTCGTTCCCAGTTCATGATCCAGTAATTCCAAAGCATTCTTCTTTACAGAGATATGAGAAATATCACCAACACCATAGCAAGAACTACGTGTATCACAATAAATGCAACCATGTTGGCACCCTCTATACAAGTTCATGTTATAAGCAATTCCCCAATAATTATCTTTACTTTTCAAACGTGACAGAATAGACTTTGTTTCAATAGATTTTACCTCATGAACATTCATTTTACAGCTCCTTTTCTTTTTTGATCAAATTTCATCAAACAAAGATACAGGAATAATGCTATAAAAAGAAATATAAAGAGAAGCAATTTAAAAAAGTTTCAACTGGGAAAAATGTTTTTTGCCCAACAAATAATATTTCATAACAATGCTAAAATGAGTCCGTTCCGGAATTATCTCATCTGTAGACTTCATCATATTTTCTATACGAGAAGCGGCAAAAGAATATCTTATATCCTCAAATTCTCTCCGCGCCTGCATTACAGCACGCGCATTCGCTCTATCCTTTTTCAGATAAAAAACAAGGGCAGCCACTCTATCCAGTATACCACGTATAAAAAGTACATGTTCCAATTCCTTATCCGGCAAATTCTTATAAAGCATCAACAGATTATTTCTGAAATTCAAAAAAGTCTTTCTCGGATTCTCTTTTTTCAACGTAGCCCCTCCTACATGATATACCACACTTTGCGGAATACAGACAAGCTTTTTTCCCCTACTGCGCAAACGCCAGCACAGGTCAATTTCTTCCATGTGGGCAAAAAAATGACCATCCAAACCTCCAACTTCACGATAATCAGCCAACCGGATAAAAAGAGCAGCTCCTGTAACCCACATCACCTCCGTTACCGTATCATATTGTCCGCAATCCTTCTCAACAACATCAAAAATACGTCCTCTGCAAAAAGGATATCCATACCGGTCGATAAATCCCCCCGACGCTCCGGCATATTCAAAATATTCCTTATTATGCCAACTTAATAATTTAGGTTGGCAGGCAACTGTTCCGGAATGGGTGTCCATATAATCCAGCAAAGGTTCCAACCAATGCGGAGTAACCTCCACATCACTATTCAGTAAAACTACATATTCTGCATCAACTTGCTCCAAAGCCCGGTTATATCCTTCGGCAAAACCATAATTCTGATCCAGCTCAATCAAACGGACTACAGGAAATTCAGAACGAAGCATTTCAAGCGACCCATCAGAGGACGCATTATCAGCCACACATATTTCAATCCCCTCTCCTACTGAATTATCCATAACAGAAGGTATAAACTTACGGAGCATATCCACCCCATTCCAATTCAATATAACAACAGACACCCTTTTCATTTCTTTTCAGACTAATACCAAATGTATGGAATAATTCAGACTAAAACACCCTTCAACGCTGTACCCTCTTCATTAAAGCCTCCCATTCTTACACGAATCAACTGATTATCCAATTGATCATCGTGATCCATCTCCACCCGGATGTAATTATCAGTAAATCCATGCATAGGAGTTCCAGCCTTAGATTTTTCCATTAATACCCAAGCTTCCCTTCCTATATGAGAGGTATAGAACGCCTTTGTCTTCGCATCAGATAAAGCCAACAATCTCTGGCTACGGCGATGCTTCTCCTCAGGACTCACCACATACTCTATTTTCAAGGCCTGCGTACCGGGACGTTCCGAATAACTGAAAACATGTAACTGCGTCACATCAAGCCCTTCAATAAAACGATAAGCATCTTCAAAATATTCCTCTGTTTCACCACGTGTTCCCACAATTACATCCACGCCAATAAACGCATCCGGCATGATTTCCTTAATTTTGCGTATCTTGGAAGCAAACAATGCAGTATCATATCGACGTCTCATCAATTTCAACACATCATCGCTTCCCGACTGCAAAGGAATATGAAAATGCGGCATGAATGCACGTGAACGTGACACATATTCTATTATTTCATCCGTCAGCAAGTTGGGTTCAATAGACGAGATACGATAACGTTCAATCCCTGCCACCTGATCTAAAGCCTTTACCAGATCAAAGAAACTTTCACCGGTTGTCTTCCCGAAGTCTCCAATATTCACCCCGGTAATTACAATTTCCTTCCCTCCTTCAGCTGCAGCCTGCCGCGCCTGTTCCACAATCTCTTCAATACGTCCGTTCCGGCTACGCCCACGAGCAAACGGAATTGTACAATAAGAACAGAAATAATCGCAACCATCCTGCACTTTCAGAAAATAACGAGTGCGGTCACCCCTAGAACACGAAGGTGAAAAACTACGTATGTCTTTTGCAGCTGTCGTAATCGCCTCACCTTGAGGATGCTTTTCCAAATTTCCGAGATAATTCATCAACTCTCCCTTTTGTTCAGCTCCTAAAACAACATCCACCCCTTCTATATTAGCCACCTGGTCAGGTTTTAACTGGGCATAACATCCCGTCACTACTACATAGGCACCCGGATGCTGTTTAACCAAACGATGGATGGCCTGACGGCATTTCTTATCCGCAACCTCGGTTACAGAGCAAGTATTAATAACACAAATATCAGCTTTCTCACCCTTACGTGCTGTACGTATACCTGCTTCTTTCAGTGTTTTACCGATGGTTGAAGTTTCTGAAAAGTTTAATTTGCAGCCTAATGTATAATAAACAGCCGTTTTATCCTGGAAAATTGTCGTATCAATCATACCTTTTTATCTAATTAGCGAGCAAAGGTACATATTATTCTGCTTAAATTCTTTAGAATACCAATAATTATGCTTATTTTTGCACATTACATCAAAAATTGTGCAATGATAAAAGAAAACTTTATCAAGCTATATGAGAATAGCTTCAAAGAAAACTGGGATCTTCCCTGTTACACAGATTATGGTGAAGATACCACGTTTACATACGGACAAGTAGCGGAAGAAATAGCTAAGATACACTTGTTATTCCAATATTGCAGCCTGCGCCGTGGTGATAAAATATCTATTATAGGTAAGAATACTTCCCGTTGGTGTATCGCTTATTTGGCAACTGTTACATACGGAGCTATTGTAGTTCCTATTCTACAAGACTTCAAGCCGAATGATGTCCATCATATTGTAAATCATTCCGAATCCACATTCCTGTTTACCAGCGATAACATTTGGGAAAATTTGGAAGAAGAAGCATTAAGTGGATTACGCGCTGTATTTTCTCTAACAGATTTCAGATGCCTGCATCAACGTGACGGTGAAACTGTCCAAAAATTCATGAAAAATATGGATGCAGCAATGAAAAAGAATTTCCCCAAAGGCTTCTATAAGGAAAATATCAATTATACAGAACTCTCCAATGAAAAGGTCATGTTACTGAATTATACCTCAGGAACTACCGGATTCAGTAAGGGAGTAATGATTACGGGCAATAATCTGGCAGGAAACGTTACCTTCGGTATCCGTACAGAACTTTTAAAGAAAGGAGAAAAGGTACTTTCCTTCCTTCCCTTGGCCCATGCATACGGATGTGCTTTTGATTTTCTAACCGCTACTGCTGTCGGCACACATGTCACCTTATTAGGCAAGACACCTTCTCCCAAAATATTGATGAAAGCTTTTGAGGAAGTAAAACCCAACCTTATTATTACAGTACCATTAGTTATAGAAAAAATTTATAAGAATGTAATTCAGCCGCTCATCAACAAACGCAGCATGAAATGGGCGCTTAACATACCTTTACTAGACAACCAGATTTATGCACAGATTCGCAAAAAACTGATTGACGCATTAGGCGGACGTTTTAAAGAAGTCATTATCGGTGGAGCTGCCATGAATCCGGAAGTCACCGATTTTTTCCACAAAATAAAATTTCCGTTCACCATCGGTTACGGCATGACCGAATGCGCCCCACTGATCAGTTATGCTCCATGGAATGAATTTATACCTGGTTCTGCCGGAAAGATACTGGATATCATGAAAGTCCGTATCGACTCGGATGATCCTTATAACATAACCGGAGAAATACAGGTATGTGGTGAAAACGTAATGAAAGGTTATTATAAGAATGAAGAAGCTACCCGTGAGGTATTTACTGAAGATGGTTGGTTGAAAACAGGCGATTTAGGTACAATAGATGCTAACGGATTCATTTATATAAGAGGCCGTAGTAAAACCATGATCTTGAGTTCTAATGGACAGAATATTTTTCCTGAAGAGATAGAATCCAAGCTAAATAATATGCCATTCGTTCTAGAAAGTTTAATCATAGAGCGCAACAAGAAACTGGTAGCTTTAGTATATCCTGATTATGAAAGTCTGGACAGTCTGGGACTCAATACCCCCGAAAACCTAAAAACAGTAATGGATGAAAACTTGAAGAATCTGAATAAACTGGTAGGAAACTATGAACAAGTGAGTAAAATACAACTTTATCCCACAGAGTTCGAAAAAACTCCCAAAAAAAGCATCAAGCGATTCTTATATAACAGTATTACCGAAGAATAAATATGTTGTAAAACATGCTACTAATCAGCAAAATAGGTTGTATAACATAAAAAATTAGAAAAAAAGTTGTTCTTTTTGGTACAACGTATTAAAAAAGTGTATACCTTTGCATCGTTTTAAGAAAGCAACATTAGTATTACAGATTTAAAAAGCAAAGAAAATGAAAAAATTAGTATTTTTGTTCGTAGCCTTCGCAGCTGTTTCTTTCGCATCTTGCGGAAACAAAGCTGCTAACAACAACGCAGAAGCAACTGATTCAGTTGCAGTAGTAGAAGAAGCTGCTGTTGTAGAAGAAGTTGTAGCAGATTCAGCTGCTTGTGACTCTACAGCTGCTTGCTGTGACTCTACTAAGGCTGAATAATTCAGTACGAACTCTAGAGAGAATTGAAAGTCTGCCGTGCGAAAGCACAACAGACTTTTTTTATGTTTTTACCTCTCCCTTTCTGCCAGCATTCCATTGCTTTACAATACAAATTATCTACTTTTGTTTCTCGAACCACAAACAAAAGCAGAATATGAAAAAGACAAATCTAAAAGAGAAACTTCAAAACTGGAAGTTGGGAAATTATTTCCGCGAATTATCAATTGTCACTGCCGGAGTATTTATCACTCTTGCCGGAACTGATTTTATAAACAGTGCCTCACAAGAGAAGCAGATAAATAAAAGTATGCAAATGATAAAAATGGAATTAGAAGAGAATTTAAAAAGTATCAATCAGGCCGAAGCCGCATATTTAAATGAAATTAATTTCTTCCGATTGTTAATACAAAAACAGGATTCACTTCAAACCATTAAAGCTTCTATTTTAGAAAACAATGCCAATGCTCCTTTTGCGTATGAAAATTGTGAGTATTCGGAAGATGCGCTAGAAGTACTGAAAAGCTCAGCGCTGATGCAGCAGATACCTGACAAAGAGTTCATTTTAAAACTTTTACAAGCCTATAAAGGATGCAGAAAAATAAATGAAGACAACAAAGACTATTATAAATACAAACAGGACCATATAACTCGCTATTTATCTCACCAAACCAGCAATAATATTCATAAAAATTATAACAGTATTTATGAAGTATGGGCAGCCAGACTACAAGAATATGATATCAAACAACTGATCCTCACTATGCCAAATACTTTTAATGAAAATCCTTTTACCACTCCTCAAAAAGTTATAAAAGAAACGATTGAATTAATAAATCAAACATATTAAAAAGAAAAAGCCCGGCTCTCACGAACCGGGCTTTTTCAGCATCATTATACTTTAAAGTATTTACAGATTTTATTCAGCAACTACTTCGAACGGGATCTCTACAGAAACTTCCTTGTGAAGTTTAACGATAGCTTTGTAAGAACCAACTTCTTTCACTGCATCTTTCACAACGATAATCTTTCTGTCAACCTTGTGACCCAATTTTTCCAATTCCTCAGCAATTTGAATGTTGCTAACAGAACCGAAAATAGTACCTGTGGCACTCACTTTAGTAGCAATAGTCAAGGTTACATCCTTCAACTGTTCTGCCATAGCTTCAGCATCTTTCTTAATCTTTTCCAATTTGTGAGCGCGTTGTTTCAGCTCTTCTGCCAACATTTTCTTAGCTGAAGGTGAAGCAATCACTGCCTTACCAGTCGGAATAAGATAGTTACGACCGTAACCAGACTTCACAGTTACAATATCATTTTTGTAGCCTAAGTTCACTACGTCTTCTTTCAAAATTATTTCCATACTTATTCCTCCTTATTATTTCATCATGTCAGTTACAAATGGAAGTAACGCCAAGTGACGTGCTCTTTTAACAGCCTGCGCAATACGACGTTGGAACTTCAGAGAAGTACCTGTAATACGGCGAGGAAGGATTTTACCCTGTTCGTTCAAGAATTTCTTCAAGAATTCAGGATCTTTGTAATCAATGTACTTAATACCACTTTTTTTGAAACGGCAGTATTTTTTCTTCTTTACGTCTACTGAGGGCGGAGTTAAATATCTGATTTCTGATTGTTGCTGTGCCATGATTAATCCTCCTTTTTAGTTGATTTAACATTTCTTCTCTTAGCAGCATATTCAGCAGCGTATTTATCCATTTTAAAAGTCAAGAAACGGATAACACGTTCGTCACGACGGAAGTTAATTTCCAACTTTTCAATAACCTGCGGTTCTGCTTTGAACTCTATCAACTGATAGAAACCAGTTGATTTCTTTTGGATGGGGTAAGCCAGCTTTTTCAAGCCCCAGTTTTCCTCATTGATAATCTCTGCACCTTCTGCAGTCAGAATACCTTTGAATTTCTCTACCGCTTCCTTCATCTGAACATCAGATAAAACGGGAGTTAAAATGAAAACGGTTTCGTATTGATTCATACTACGTTTATTAAATTATTAAATTAAATTTCAAATGCGAGTGCAAAAGTAGATATTTTATCTTAATCTACAAAGAGTTATCGCAATTTTCTTCAAAAAATATAGTTTCATTTTACAATTAATTTTCCTTTTTATATTTTTTATCTGTGAAAAATAAGTTATATCCGCCAAGAATTGTATATTTGCAAAGTTGTTTAAACAATAATTCCATGATAGAACAATTTAGTTTTGATATCCAATTAATATTTGCCATATTAAATGGCAAAGTATCTGCCGCCATCAACCGGAAACTAAGCCGGAATTTTCGCCAGAATGGTGTAGAAATTACCCCCGAACAGTGGACAGTCCTTCTTTTTCTATGGGAAAAAGATGGTGTCACACAGCAAGAACTATGTAATGCCACTTTTAAAGACAAACCCAGCATGACCCGCTTGATAGACAATATGGAACGCCAGCATTTGGTGGTGCGCATCGCCGACAAAAGAGATCGACGCACCAATTTAATTCATTTGACCAAAACCGGCAGAGAATTGGAAGGCAAAGCACGTTTCATCGCAAACAAGACATTGAAAGAAGCACTGCAAGGATTAACATTGGAAGAACTGAAAGTCAGCCAAGATGTATTAAGAAAGGTATTCACCAACATCAAAGACTAAAGTTTTTCAAGGTTTTCATCTTTTTTTCCTAAAATAATTTCCATGATAAGAGAATTATGCTTTAATTTGTACACAAGAATAAATATAATCTATTAATAAAATACACACATGAAAAGCTTACTTAAGAATTTAGGTCTGATACTGATGATCATCGGCGCCGCTATTTTAGTCGGTGTTTTCTTCACCGGAAGTGCAGCAATTAACGACAACGGTGTTTTAGGTGGAAGTGCCGCCCTTATCGTTATAGGTTTAATCGTTTATATTGTATTAAACAAACGCATTGTTGATTAAAGTATAAGAGAACAAAAATAAAAAAGTCCGAAACAAATGTTCCGGACTTTTTTATTTCATCTATTTCACTCAGCCTTATTCTACTTCAGGAGTAATCAGTTTATACCCCTTCCCGTGAATGTTGATAATCTCGATAGAATCATCTTCTTTCAAATGTTTACGCAACTTAGTGATATACACGTCCATGCTTCGTGCATTGAAATAATTATCATCAATCCAAATGGTTTTCAATGCGAAATCACGCTGCAGAATCTCATTAGCATGAGCACAAAGCAAGCCCAATAATTCGGATTCTTTCGTAGTCAGTTTAGTCTGTTTTCCATCGATAGCCAAAATTTGTTTCTGAGTATCGAAAGTAAAACGACCAATCTTGTAGATATTGCTTTCCTTGTTTCTCTTACCACGTACACGACGCAAAATAGCCTCGATACGGAAAGTCAACTCTTCCATACTGAACGGTTTAGTGATATAGTCATCCGCACCAATCTTGAAGCCTTCCAATATATCCTCTTTCAAAGTTTTAGCAGTCAGGAAGATAATAGGAATTTCAGCATTAGCCTGACGGATTTCCTGTGCTAAAGTAAAACCGTCTTTCTTCGGCATCATCACATCCAATACACATAAGTCGTATTTGTTCTTAAGGAAAGCCTTGTAGCCAGCCTCACCATCCGGGCAAAGTTCGGCCGAGTAGCCTTTTGCCTGCAAATATTCTCTCAATAGCATGCCAAGATTCTCATCATCTTCGCATAACAAGATACGCAATTTCTCGTCCATATTATTCATTTTTTAATAAAGGTAATACAATTATAAATTTAGTTCCTACATTCAATTCACTCTCGGCACGTATAGCCCCTTTGTGATCTTGAATTATTTTTTTCACATAAGCCAGTCCCAAACCAAAGCCTTTCACATCGTGTAGGTTACCGGTATGCACACGATAGAATTTATCGAATATCTTCTTCAGGTTTTCTTTCTTAATACCTATTCCATTGTCCTGGATAGAGATATAAAGCTTGCCCGATTCATTCCAAGTACGTACATTCAACAACAATTCGCCTTCCTGTTTTTTATATTTCACTGCATTGTCCAGCAAATTAAAAATAACATTTGTAAAATGCATCTCGTCTACAAATATATCCGGATTTACCGCATCCAGATTCGAAGTGATTTTACCATTGTATTTCTCTACCTTCAACGTGAAAGTATTGACAACACCGGCTATCAAATCATTTGCATTCACCTCTTTCATCTTCAGCGTCGCTTTTTGCTTTTCGAACATAGACATCTGCAACACCTTTTCCACTTGGAAACGCAAACGTTTGGTCTCATCATTTATCACTCCGGATATATGCTGGAACATAGCAGGAGATTTTCCCACTGCCGGATCTTTCAACATCTGGGCCGCCAACGATATGGTAGAGATAGGCGTCTTGAATTCATGTGTCATATTGTTTATGAAATCATTCTTTATCTCGGTCAACTTCTTCTGACGGAAGATGATATAGATAGTAAAGATGAACGTCACAAGCAATACGAATGTGAAGATCAGTGACGGGATCATAAATTTAACAGAACTGAATATGTAACTGTTCAATGTAGGAAAATGAATATTTACTGTCGCCATACGAGCCGGAGGATCATTTTTAAATAAAACCTGCGGATATGTATTCTCACTACCCTCTTTGGTATAATCAGGGCAATGGTAAACTTCCGTCCCGTCACGGTCTGTCACCGTAAAATGATAAGGAATGTCAATGCCATTATTCAGCAATTCCGTCTTTAAAAACAAGTCCAACTGTTTAAAGTTGATTCTTTTGTTCAAAGGTTTGTCACTAGCTGTATACAAAATGTTATAGACCACTTCGTCCAACAATGCACGTTGGTACACATATCTGTCTTTGATTATTTCCTGCAAGGCTCTTGAAGTCTGAGGAATGTTCTTACCAGTCGAAATAATTGCTTTAGGAATATTAGAAGGACGATTCGCACTGAACCTCATCTTCAATTCAAAAGTAGAGTAACCGTTCAATCCGTCGGAAGTAATGGAATACTCATGCGTATGCGCCACCACATCACCACTTCCTTCCCCCTTCTTCTCTTCGGACTGCTCCCTGGACAGCTGTGCTGCTTTTTCCGTAGCAATCGCATCATCCTCAAGATACTTTTTAGTTTCCACCAACTCAATATTCCGACACGCCTGGACCAAGCTGCGCTGAACAGACTCATCAAATTGCCCTTTGCGCATTTTCACCATTTCTTCAATATAGCTTACCTGCAAATACAACAAGCTAAGAAATGATAGCCCCATTACAATACCTAATACCCAAATAGTAGACTTTTTCATGCCAGCAAAATTAAAAGCGTTAAATCTCATCACACAATAGATTAACCAAATTTAAACGGCCATTCTCTATAATTAACCGAAAAAGTCATTTAAGCTAAGATTCTGACTATTATAACAAAATTTACGCCAATTGGTTTGCAAAAATAATAAAAAATTAAGTTCAAAGCCAAATAACAAACCTAAAAGTTTAAGTTACCTTAAATAAAAAGAGACGCATTTTTAACGAAATACGTCTCTTCTAAGTACGAAATTTTACACTTTATCAATCATCTTTATTCTCTTTAGCTTCAAATTCCTTCATCAATTTTTCTTGTACGTCTGTCGGAACCAATTCATAGCTAGCAAACTTCATAATAAATGAAGCGCGACCGCCTGTCAAAGAACTTAAAGAAGTGGAATAAGAAGACATTTCTTTCAGAGGTACTTTTGCAACCAGTTTTTCGTATCCACTTTCACTGCTCATCCCCATAATCATACCACGACGACCTTGCAAATCACTCATCACATCGCCCATTTTATCGCTGGGAACGAAAACCTCCACATCATAAATCGGCTCCAGAATCTTAGGTCCGGCATTCTTAAATGCCTCACTGAATGCATTACGTCCTGCAAGCATAAAAGAGATTTCATTTGAGTCTACCGGATGCATCTTACCATCATAAACAATCACTCGTACATCACGCGCATACGAACCTGTCAACGGACCCTGCTCCATCCGGCTCATAATCCCTTTCAAGATAGCGGGCATAAAACGGGCATCAATAGATCCTCCCACGATACTGTTAATAAAGACTAATTTACCACCCCATTCCAAAGGTATTTCCTCAGTCCCCTTCACATTTATCTTGAATTCCTGACCGTTAAACTTATACGTTTCGGGTACAGGCATTCCTTCATAATAAGGTTCAACAATGAGATGGACCTCACCAAATTGCCCAGCACCGCCTGATTGTTTCTTATGACGATAATCGGCACGGGCTGCTTTAGTGATTGTTTCACGATAAGGGATCTTAGGCTCCTCGAACTTAATCTGCAATTTTTCGTTATTTTCCAAACGCCACTTCAAGGTACGGAGATGAAACTCACCTTGTCCATGCACAATAGTCTGTTTCAATTCCTTAGATTGCTCCACTTCCCAAGTAGGATCTTCCTCACGCATACGGTTCAATATAACCATCATCTTCTCTACATCAGCCTCATTTACAGGCTTGATGGCACGCGAGTATTTAGCATTAGGATATTTAATGAAGTTAAACCGGTTTTCACAGTCTTTGCCGTTCAAGGTATTTCCAGTCTTTACATCTTTCAATTTCACAGTACAACCAATATCTCCGGCTACCAGTTCCTGCACCGGAATACGATTAGCTCCCGCACAAACAAAAAGCTGTGCCATACGCTCTTTAGAGCCACGATCAGCATTAGTCAAATCGTCACCTTCGTGTACTTTTCCGCTCATCACTTTAAAATACTGCACACCACCGATATGGGGTTCAACGGCAGTCTTGAAGAAATAAAGAGAAGTAGGGCCATTCGCATCGGGAGGCACAGGAACACCACGGGTATTATGAACCACAGGCATATCCGATACGAATGGAACAACATTACCTAAGAATTCCATCAGACGACGGACACCCATATCCTTACCTGCACATACACAGAAAACAGGGAACATACCACGTGCCGCCAATCCCTTACGGATACCTTCACGCATTTCATCTTCAGTCAATGATTCCGATTCAAAGAACTTTTCCATCAGTGTCTCATCATTTTCAGCAGCAGCCTCTACCAAAGCTTTATGCATCTCCAATGCCTTTTCTTTCTCAGAATCAGGAATCTCTTCAATTGTAGGAGCGCCCCCTTCAGGTCCCCATGAATATTTCTTCATCAACAGCACGTCAATGAGTTCATGAAAATTAGGTCCCGTTTCAAGAGGATACTGCACGGGAACTACCTTGGAGCCATAAATGCTACGCAACTGTTCGAGCACATTGTCATAGTCACATTTCTCATTATCAAGCTGATTGACCAAAAAGATAACCGGCTTGCCCAGCTTTTCAGTATAACGGAAGTGGTTCTGAGTACCTACTTCGGGACCGTATTGTCCATTCAGCAGCAAAATAGCAGTATCGGTTACATTTAGCGCGGTTATGGCAGCCCCTACGAAGTCATCACTACCCGGACAGTCAATTATATTTAGTTTTTTTCCATTCCATTCTACATGATAAACGGTAGAGAACACTGAATAACCATATTCTTGCTCTACCGGAAAATAATCACTAACCGTGTTTTTGGCAGTAATTCTGCCACGACGTTTTATAATACCACTCTCAAAGAGCAAAGACTCTGTGAGGGTGGTTTTACCTGAGCCATCATTGCCAAGAAGTGCAATGTTTTTAATTTCGTTAGTCTGATATACTTTCATGATATCTAAGGTTTAATTATTAACAAACGGATATGTGTTTCATATCTCCTAAAAATGTGGAGCGCAAATTAGAAAATAAAGAGAAAAAAAGCAACTCAAAGGATAGTGTTACTAAACTATGTTTTACGGCAGATATTCTATCTTATCACTATTTTTTTCGTAGCTTTGCTGAAAAATAAATGATCATGGCAGGTATTTATCTACATATCCCCTTTTGCAAAAAACGTTGTATTTACTGCGATTTTTTCTCCACCACCCGTAGCGAACAGAAAACAGCATACATCCGTGCCTTATGCCGCGAACTAACCGACCGGGAAGCCTATCTGGAAGGCGAGTATATAGAAACGATATATCTGGGCGGCGGTACTCCCTCGCAACTGGCAAAAGAAGATTTCGAAGCAATCTTCTCCCATATTTATAAGGTATACAAAATAATCCCCGATGCTGAAATCACTTTGGAAGCTAATCCCGATGACTTAACGCCGGAATACATTTCCATGTTACGCACCTTTCCGTTTAACCGGATAAGTATGGGAATTCAAACTTTTCAAGACTCCACTTTAAAACTGCTTCAACGCCGCCACACAGCCGAACAAGCCATCCGTGCTTTCCAAAACTGTCGTACTGCCGGTTTCCGGAATATTAGTATTGACTTGATGTACGGACTACCCGGAGAAACACTTGCTTCGTGGAAAGAAGATTTAAAACAAGCCCTCGCTTTGCATCCGGAACATATTTCCGCTTATCACCTTATTTATGAAGAAGGAACCACTCTTTGGCAACTTCGTGAACAACATAAACTGGAAGAGGCCGATGAAGATCTGAGCGTTTCCTTATTCGGCACACTGATTGACAGCCTCACCGCTGCCGGATACGAACATTATGAAATATCCAATTTCTGCCTACCCGGTTTTCACTCCCGGCACAACTCCAGTTATTGGACTGAAAAGAAATATTTGGGCTGTGGTCCTTCCGCACATTCATACAATGGTACTTCACGCCAATGGAATGTAGCCTCACTAAACGAATATATAAGAGGTATTTCTAACGGAAATCCCACATTCGAAGTAGAAGAACTTGACTCATATACCCGTTACAATGATTTTGTCATTACCCACATACGTACACAATGGGGAATGCCACTGCCCAAACTCAGGAAACAATATGGAGAAGAACTGTACAAGTACTGCCTGCGTATGGCCACCCCGCATTTACAACAAGGAACACTGGAAATAAAAAACGATACGCTGAAACTGACGCGTAAAGGAATCTTCATATCAGACGGGATCATGAGTGACATGCTTTGGGTAGAATAAAATTTATCATCCTGTTTCACTGATGCCCTGAGCATGAAATCCGATTATAACTGCAAGGTGAATGCGGATCATGTACCGACGGACGAGGAGTATGGGAGCACTTTCGGAAAAGACCGGCCGGGTTGTCATAAAATATTGCAGAACGGATACCGCACATATTGTTACGCGCAGGCTGTCCGGGAGCATACCGGCTGGCAATACTGTCCCAAAAGAACATGAAGCCAATCCGGTTCAAGCCCTGCGGATACGTTCAGAATTCCAATGATAAGAAATATAGGCTGAAGTGGCGGACTTGACCGGATCCACCAATCCCAACAATTTCCCGACTGCTTTCAAGGAACTGTACGGAATACCTCCCTGCATGTACATGGAACAACATTTGAGACAGGATAAGAATAAGGAAGACCAAGTACAAACCCGAAAACACTCTTACATATACCTATTTCAAGAACCTTCCTTCAGTCCAATCAGCCACCATAACTCACTATTACACAACACATAAGGCTGACAGTAGTCCTTTCAGCCCGCTATCAGTCCTGTCAGCCGATGACAAAAATCCCCCAAGCTCTTTCCTTATCCCCAAACGTGCCCGACAAGAACAGACAGCCCCCATATCCACCAATCGCAAACTACAAGCAGCAACAAGCTGTACAAGTATCCTTTGCCAACCTGATGAATACCTTCCTCCTGCAAGGCAGACACATTAAAAATTATCATTCTGCAAAAGCTGTGACAATATATTATAAAGACAAGAAAACAGCCAGCGCAATAACACATTAATAATCAATAATATAATAAACAAACAACAAGGAATAATATAGTAAAAAATATAATGCGTCCGACCTGCTTCCTCCCGACAAACTTATCATTTCACTGTAAGCATTCGGCCTCGTGCGTGTTTCTCTCCAAGCTATAATAAAGTCAAAAGCC
>ERZ773138.1431-NODE-1431-length-22367-cov-7.053648_pt1 | contig 22367 bp, 20 predicted proteins | sample MGYA00511114_ERZ773138 | MGnify/ENA primary metagenome ERZ773138 (study PRJEB29015, sample SAMEA2737805) | human gut metagenome | biome: human gut; feature: human-associated habitat; material: faeces | place: China | collected 2012 ...
TGTGACGAAGTTCTCACAGGTAAGCGTGTTCAGCGGGTTCAACCAGCCGAAGGATTTGAGCCTGGACAGCTCTTATGAATCCCTTTGTGGCATTACACAGGAAGAGCTTGAGTCGTATTTCCATGTACAGATGGATGAGATGTCCGCACAGTTGGAGGCTACACCGGTAGAGGTGAGGGATATGATGAAAAGGCATTACGATGGTTATCACTTTGGCCGCAAGATGACGGACATATATAATCCGTTCAGTGTCCTGAATGCGCTATCAGACCAAGCGTTGGGTGACTATTGGTTCAGGACGGGTACCCCGACTTACCTCGTGCGCTTGTTGAATCACACGAATGAAAACCTGGATGAATTGACGGGCAAATATTATGACACCTCTGAGTTTATAGATTACAAGGCAGACGTTGAGCGTCCGTTGCCGATGATATATCAAAGCGGCTACCTTACCATCAAGGATTATGATAAGCTGACGGGCACGTTCCAATTGGACTTCCCCAACAATGAGGTCAAGCGCGGATTTGCCACGGCCATAGCAAACAATTACCTGCAGAGCAAATCCCCGGTATTGTCAGAAATGGCGCAGCTTGTCCGTTCATTAGCCGCCGGCAAATTGGAGGATTTATGCAATCAGTTGACAGCGTTCTTTGCGAGCATGCCTTATACGATGCGCCGCAAGGAAGACGAGCGTGAGCGTGAACGTTACTTCCATTACACCTTTTATTTGATATTCCGCCTGATGAGCACCTATACGGTGTTGTCAGAGAAGCAGCAGAGCGAAGGTCGTGCGGATTGCATCATCGAGACCCCTTGTTCCGTTTATATATTTGAGTTCAAGCTTGACGGGACGGCGGAAGAGGCCTTGTCGCAGATAGAGGAGAAAGGCTATGCCCGTCCGTATTCCAATGACCGGCGCAAGTTGTATAAGGTGGGTGCAAGTTTCTCTTCAAAGACAGGAACGATAGAGGATTGGAAAGTCAAGTGATAGGCAGTTTGTAATAATCGCAAACTGCTGCGTTGTTTCCGGAATTCGAGTTCAGTCGTTTACATCAGTAACTTCCTGTCGATCTTATCCCCAGTGACTAACATTTTACTAATTCTAACAAACCTAAAAAGGGCTGCATCAAAAATCTATTTTGACACAGCCCTTTTTTATGGGGAAACAAATAATAATTATTTGTTGAAGTATTCTTTAACAGCTTCGTTAGGAATCATTTCTTCCTGGAAGATGTAAGCACCTGTCTTCGGAGACTTAACCATTTTGATTACTTTAGAGAAAGTACGGCCATCACCTTTTTTAAATGTTGCAACTGCTTTCTTTGCCATTCTTCAAATCTCCTATTATTTAATTTCTTTATGTAAAGTCATTTTTTTCAAGATAGGATTGTATTTCATCAATTCCAATCTCTGAGTAGTATTTTTTCTGTTCTTAGTAGTGATATAACGAGAAGTACCCGGCATACCGCTATTCTTATGTTCGGTGCATTCCAAAATAACCTGAACTCTGTTACCTTTTGCTTTCTTTGCCATTTTTTATTCCTCCAAATTAAGCGTTTAAATAACCTTTTTCTGCGGCCATTTTAATAGCAGCATCCAAACCAAGTTTGTTAATTGTGCGCAAGCCTGCTGCAGAAATCTTCAGGCTAATCCAGCAATCTTGTTCTACCCAATAGAACTTCTTCACAAATAAGTTAACATCAAATTTACGTTTCGTTCTTCTCTTAGAGTGAGAAACGTTGTTGCCAACCATTGCTTTTTTTCCGGTAATTTGACAAATTTTAGACATCTCTATCTTCTTTTTATTACATGTAATGATTCATAAATACCTTTATGGGATGCAAAATTAGGCATAAATATCGGTTTATGCAAAATATTGCTTCTCATATTCGCTCTAAAAACTTCTTTTCTGAACTAGCATCACGATCAGACAGAAGTGTATTGTTTCGGTTTTTTGAAGTTCTCTCTTAACCGCTTACGGGGTGCAAAGATAGGTATATTTTTTTTAATAGCCAACTCTTTCTGCTTATTTTATTCAGTGCAAATTTTCAGTGCTGTTAAAACTGCGTTTAAATGATGTTTTAACAGCGTTTAAACGCCAATTAACCAACAGTTGAATCATCCGGGATACCGACCTCTTTTCCAAAAGGGTTGTATGCTTTTGGAAAAGAGGTCGTGAGCATTGGTCGGAATGAGTTTGGATAAAATACCAGAGTATTGTTTGTCAATTAATAGGCATATATTCCAGACTCTACTGGTAGCAATTGCCCATCCGGGTTATAAATCCGTAAGGACAGAGTTCCACCGTTATAGTCGAAGTAACGTATTTCTATTGGGTGTAGTCCTTTGGACAAGGCTCTTTGTCCGATAATTTCGACAGGAGCGTGAGGCCCATCGTTGTCAACCACTGTCTCATTGTCTATTTTGAGATAACTACCATCATCCGAAAGCAAATAGAAAGTATAGATTCCATTCTTAGGAGCATTGAAATATCCATTGATGATTAAACCAATGTCCCCTTTTACCTCTGCCGGAATGGTCACATCGTTGATTTCGTATGTGCCTTTGACTGGGAATTGGTCGATTTGTGAGCAAGAGTCCACACGGCATTCATGCCAAGTCGCTTTCAACCCATTGTTTTCCGGTGATGCTTGTTGGTCAGCTTTAGAATACTCTTGTTTGAGATAAGCTGTTTGGAAGATATCGCCCTCTTTCCCGTTGGAACGGAAAGAACGGAAAGTGAAATAGGTTGTCGTGTCTATGGTTATAGCTCCTTCGTATTGCGGTGATTCCAATGTCGGAGCGGTGCCATCTGTCGTATAATGGATTTCGCAGCTTGGATCGGGGGAAACAACCGACACCTCAGTCTTTCCTATAAATGCGTTGGTAGTATGGAATCCTTCCAAGTCTGGTATGCGATAGTTGACATTCATGACGCTGAGGCGTGGGAATTGCCCGACCATTCTTTCTTGGAACTCTTCCCAAACCATTTGGTCCGGCTGGCTCCATCCCTTTTCAGCGATAGCCATCATTCTTGGGACAACCATATATTGCATCCTTTCGCGTGAAGGAATCCATTCTGTCCAAATATTACCTTGTACGCCTAATACCAAATCTTGTTGTTTTTTGCCCAACGAATCCGGAGCAAGGGTATATTCATAGATGCTCTTGACTGAAGAACGGTCCTGTTGGTAATCCAAATAGAAACAAGCATTCGGGCAGTAGATGACCGGATTGCCGTGTGCGGTAGCTGTCGGTATCGCCTGCGGGTTCCAGTTTCTCCACCACATGACCGTAGCGGTTTCGGACAATCCTCCTTCTATGATTTCATCCCATCCAATCAGCTCTTTTCCCTGCTCATTGAAATAGTGTTCCATATAATGGATGAACCAAGCCTGTAATTCTTCTTCGTCCTTCAATCCGTTGTCCTTAATCCTCTTTTGGCAATCAGGGCACTTCTTCCAGTTGGATTTTTCCACCTCGTCGCCTCCGATATGTACATATTTATAAGGGAACAGCGGGATGATTTCGGCATACACGTTTTTGCAAAACTCCAAAGCGCTCTCTTTACCCGGACAAACAGGAGAGGAGAAGGTCTTTCCCCAACCGGTTGTCGAGAAACAAGAAACACCGCTGTAGTTGCCGACCGCAGCAAGCATGTGTCCCGGCATGTCTATTTCCGGAATGATGTCGATACCTCTGACCGATGCATATTGCACCACCTCCTTTATATCCTCTTGTGTGTAGTAACCGCCATATAAAGTGTCTCCTTGGATGATTCTCAACTTCTCTTCCGGTATTTGGTAATCGGGATTGTTTTCCGCTATCGCGCGTCTCATACATTCGCGGTCTTGGGCATTGAATGCACGCCAAGCCCCTTTCTCTGTCAAATCCGGATACTTCTTGATTTCTACACGCCAACCTTGGTCGTCAGTCAAGTGCCAATGGAATTTATTCATCTTGTACAGAGCCATCAGATCCAACAGCTCTTTAACCTCTTCTTTGGTATAAAAGTGGCGTGAAACATCCAACATCAATCCTCTCCATTCAAAACGGGGAGCATCTTTGATATTGACTGCCGGAATGGTCCATGTTTTACCTTGTATGCTTTCGGTTGATTCTATATCTGGGGACAATAATTGTCTCACCGTTTCGATGCCGGAGATGATGCCGCCGTAGGAAGCTGCTGCTATTTCTACATAATCAGCTTTTACGTTGACGGTATAACTTCCCTCTTTCTCTTCCGCTTCCTGAGTCAAGATGAGCCGGATATTGCCTTGGTCACTTTCTTCTGTGTTCAACACAAAGCCAGTGGGACGGGTCAGAAGGGAAGTCAGGTATTCTGCTGCCGGTTGGATACCTTTGTCGGAGAAACTGATGGTCATGCCCTCTTTCAGGGAGAAATGGCCGTGTGCGAGTTGGATTTCATTCGGCAGAGGAATGATGTTCACGTCTGCCGGGTTGTTTGTCGGTGTGCTTGTACAAGAGGCAAAGCCGCAAAGGACTCCACCTACTATACAAGACCAAAGGAAATTCTTGTTCATGAATATTTGTGCTTTTGGTTCTTTTTGCAAAGATACGCTTTATTTTCGAATAGACATTTATAATTCTATATCCATGATGAATTAAAATGCGATGTCTATACCGCCCATGACAGTGGCTTTAGGCATCGGAAAACCGTCGTTTATGGTATAACGTGTCGCTGTCAAGTTCTCTCCTTTGACAAACAGATTCATCCCTTTCTCCTTTGTCGGACCGAAATGGTAGGAAACTTTGGCATTCATAACTGTGTAATCTTCCTTCTTCGTGCATGCTTCGTCTGTGTACAATCCGAAAATGGATTGGAGTGCTAAGTTGAAGGTGAACCTGCCGGGTGAATAGGTCGTGCCTGCATAGAACTTATGCTTGGGCGCACCGGCGATAGGGTCGCTTTGATGCAAGAAGCTATAGTTTGTATGGAAAGAGAGATTGTCCAATATCTGGTAATTGACTTCAGCTTCGATACCTTTGTTTGTAAATTCGCCTGTGTTTACGTTTTTCGGTTTCCCGTCGATTTTGGCAACCCGGATCATGTCTTTCCCGTCGATGTAGAAGAGGGATAATTCAGCGTTCAAACGCCCTTCAAGCAGTGTTTGACCGAGAGATAATTCATAGTTCATCATGTTTTCCGGCTTCAAATCGGGGTTCTTCGGCATAAACATATATAACTCGCGGATATTTGGGCTTCGGAAACCTTTGGAAAGGGATGCTTTCCACGCTGTGCCTTCCCAAGGACGGACCGTGATGCCGGCTTGCGGAACCCATTCTCCTCCGAATGCGCTGTTATGTTCGTAACGGACTCCGGCATTGATACCGAATTTCTCGAAGAAGTCTTGTTGCATGATGATATATCCAGCCGTCTCATTCACACTCTTGTCTATGATTTCTTGTTGGCTGCCATCGTTCTTGTCATTCCACGCATGACCGCCCCAGTTCTTGTAGTCGATTCCCACCGTGAAATTGTTCCCCGGGAAGAGGCGGAATGATTCATATAAAAGGACACCTAAATTGTGGTCGTCCGACCGGAAGAGGTAATCTTTCGGCTTTTCCCCGGAATAATAACCGTCGTTGATTTCGTGATTGCCCCAATTATAGAACAGGCGGACCGCTCCTTGGGATTTTTTGTAATTGTTTTCCAATCCCAATGACGTGGTACCACGGAGAATATCCATTTTATTGTCGAAAATAGGGTTCGTGATTTGTCCTGGATTCTGGAATTTGTATTTGGCAAGGCTGACATCTCCTGTGACCTTGTAGATATCATTAAACCGGTAACCCAAATTGGCAAATCCGTTGGTGATATGGAATTTGGAGTTAGGTCGGTGTCCGTCGGTTCGGTCATGGTTGATGGAGATGAAGCTGCTGAAGTTCCCTGCATTGTAACCATTGCTTGCCATGTACTTTTGGGTGTTGTACGAACCGTACATGATACGGGCTTGCGTACGCCTGCCTGTTTGGTTCTGGCGGCGGGTAATAATGTTGATGACACCACCCATGGCGTTAGAACCGTATAACAAAGAACCCGGACCACGGATTACTTCCACCTTCTCGACATCGGAAGCCACGTAGGTGTCTGGCAGCGAGTGCCCGAAAATACCTGCCCATTGCGGTTGCCCGTCAAATAAAACCAACACTTTGTTTCCACTTCCCACGCCACGGATGTTGATGGTTCCGGCAGCACCCGTGGAAACTCCAAATCCGGTAATTCCCTTTTCGGTGACGAATAGTCCGGGTACTTGTTCAGACAAGACGGGCAACAAGGCGGATTCGCTGCTGCTTTCTATCTTTTCCCGGTTGATGACGGATATTGTTAATGGAACGGAGTTGCGGTTTACTTCGATGCGGTTGGCGGAAACCACCAAACTGTTGAGCCGTATCAAACTGTCTACTTCCATCGGCTCAATGGCATGTGCGGAATGGAATGCGATAACTCCAGTGATTATTAAGATGTTTCTTTTTAAATGTTTATTCATCCTTATGGGAGTTTAGTGTTACGTATTTAATGATTCGTGTTACTTTAAATGCAAAAAAAAGGATTAATCCGCACGGCTCATCACCAATTTCCCATGCTTGATTCCCTTGATGGTCGTCAGTTTGTCCGACAACTCCGTGAGCCGGTGTGCCTCACCCATTACCGTCGCAATGTGTAAACAAAAATTCTTGTTGATGTAGTATTGGGAAGAGGAGAGAATCACCTCTTGATGGCCTTGCTCTATCAAGGTAATCTTCGCACTGATATCCTTCTTGGCTTGGTCGTACATGATGATAATCGTACCTGCAACGATATGGTTGCAAAGCCATTTCTTTTCAGCAATATTCTTTTCTATCAGGAAACGGATGGCTTGCGACCGGTTGGGGAAGCCATTGTCAATGACGTATTGATCCAATGCGTCAGACACCTCGTCATCCAATGATACTCCGAATCGTTTTAATCCCATCTCTGTTTATATTTGCTGCAAATATAGGATATCTTTAAAACTTTTACTTGAATATTGGGTGGAAAATGTGATAAAATAGTAATTTTGGAAGAAAATAACTGAATCAAAAAAGAACGAATCATGATTTGTTTTCCGAATGCTAAGATAAACTTAGGCTTAAATATTGTCCGTAAACGTCCGGACGGCTATCACGATATAGAAACTGTCTTTTATCCGATTCCGGTGAAAGACGCATTGGAAGTTACTGCGGCAGGGCAGGATGAATTTCATCCGTCCGGTATTCCGGTCGATGCTCCGATGGAGAAGAACTTGGTGATGAAGGCTTTGAACAAGTTGAGGGAATTTTACCCTGTTCCCAGATTGAATGTCGCTTTATTGAAAGCCATTCCTTTCGGTGCAGGACTTGGAGGAGGGTCAGCCGATGCCGCATTCATGTTGAAGTTGGTCAATGACTTTTGCCAGTTGCGGATTCCGGCGGAGAGGTTGGAGGAGATTGCCGCATTGATTGGGGCAGACTGCCCGTTTTTCATCCGCAATACTCCTGTTTTCGCTTCCGGCATAGGGAATGTATTTGAACCCGTCTCGGTCGATTTGCGAGGATGGCATTTGTGTTTGGTCAAGCCCGATGTGTTTGTCTCTACGGCAGCAGCCTATTCCATGGTAACACCAGCCCGGCCTTCCCGTTCTTTAAAGGAGATAATCACCTTGCCGGTGGAGCAGTGGAAAGAGGCGATGGTCAATGACTTTGAAGCCAGTGTCTTTCCTGAGTTCCCTGCCATACAAGCAATCAAAGAGAAGATGTATGCGTCAGGAGCCGTTTATGCTTCCATGTCCGGATCGGGTTCGTCTGTGTTCGGCTTGTTTAGGGAAACGCCCCGTTTAAAGGAATCATTTTCCAATTGTTTTGTTTGGGAAGGGGCATTGATATGAGAAACGATACATGAATTGTAAAATAATAGAAATAGAGACCATGACAAACAGCAGACGTGATTTTATCAAAAAGACATCATTGGCAGGTGCTTCCCTTATTACAGCACCTGCTATCTTAGCCAATTGTTCTTCCCCGGAATCGGTGCAAGCAGTAGGATTGGAAACTCCTTTGATTGTCCCGAAGAACCAAGGGCTTAAGATTACAGGAACATTCTTGGATGAAATATCCCATGACATACCTCATCAAAATTGGGGAATGAAAGAGTGGAACTTGGACTTCCAATACATGAAGCGAATCGGTATTGATACGGTCATTATGATTCGTTCGGGTTATCGCAAATTCATTACTTATCCCTCTTCTTATTTATTGAAGAAAGGGTGTTATATGCCTTCGGTCGATTTGTTGGAACTCTTCTTGACACTTGCGGACAAATATGATATGAAGTTCTATTTCGGGCTTTATGATTCGGGGCATTATTGGGATACACACGATTTGAGCTATGAAATAGAGGACAATAAATATGTCATCGACGAGGTTTGGCAGACTTACGGGCATCATAAAAGTTTTGGCGGATGGTATATCAGTGGTGAGATAAGCCGTGCGACCAAGGGGGCAATCAAGGCATTTTATGAGATGGGCAAGCAGTGCAAAGAGGTTTCTAATGGTTTGCCTACATTCATATCTCCGTGGATTGATGGAAAGAAGGCTGTTGCGGCAAGCGGGGCAAACCTCACCAAAGCGGAAGCTGTTTCAGTCGAGCAGCATGAAAAGGAGTGGAATGAAATATTTGATGGCATCCATGAGGTGGTGGATGCTTGCGCCTTCCAAGATGGGCACATCGATTATGACGAACTGGATGCTTTCTTTGAAGTGAACAAGAAGTTGGCAGATAAATATGGCATGAAATGTTGGACCAATGCGGAGAGTTTCGACAGGGACATGCCTATCAAGTTCTTACCCATCAAGTTTGATAAACTTCGCATGAAATTGGAGGCAGCCAAGAGGGCAGGATATGACAAAGCCATCACCTTTGAGTTTTCCCATTTCATGAGTCCTCAGTCCGCTTATCTCCAAGCCGGACATCTTTATGACCGCTATTGCGAGTATTTTGACTTGAAAATATGATAGTTACAACAAGAAATAGGATGGGGTAATTTCCCCGTATTTCACCTTAAAACACTACTTAAACGCTATTAAAATGGCATTTTAAGGGAAAAGATGTATCTTTGGGGTGTTATAAATAAAATATGACATGGGTGTAGTAATAGGAATTGATGTGGGAGGAAGTACCACTAAGGTGGTTGGAATCCGCAATAAGAAAATATGTAATCCTTTGTTTGTCCGTGCGACGGATCCGGTTGCTTCTCTTTTCGGAGCCTTCGGGAAGTATCTTTATGATAACAATATACCGTTGAAAGATGTGGAAAAGGTGGTGCTGACGGGGGTGGGAAGTGCTTATATCCACCAGCCGTTATATGGACTGCCGACCGCCACGGTAGATGAGTTTTTGGCAAACGGACTGGGGGCGCAATATATGACCCATTTGGATAAGTTGGTCGTTATCAGCATGGGCACAGGTACATCGTTTGTCAGCGTCGAAGGCGACAAGGTGAAACATATTGGCGGAATAGGCATTGGAGGAGGCACCATCTTAGGCTTATCCCGTTTGCTGCTTAAAACACAAGACTTCAAGCAAATCATCGAATTGGCAATGAAGGGCAACATTTCAAACATCGATTTGCAGATACAGGACATCTGTAACAAGCCGCTGCCCGGATTGCCTTTGGAGGCGACCGCTTCGATATTCGGGAAAGCAGCTGCGAATGCTTCTATGGAAGATGTGGCTACCGGCATCGTCTGCATGGTGCTTCAAAGCATCGGCCAGGCAGCCATCCTCTCGGCGTTGAACACAAACGTCAATGACTTCGTTTTGATTGGCAATTTGACCCGCATGCCGTTGTGCAAAGAGGTTTTCCCCGTATTTGAAAAGATGTTCAAGAAGCATTTCATAATACCGGGATATGCGGAATACCGCACAGCGATAGGAGCAGCCCTTTCGTATATCCGTGGACGAGAGTTTAAGGAAATAGGATGAGGAGCATGAACATTGCTCCCGTAGATGTTCAAACGGAAAGAATACTAAACTGAAAAGACATGATGCAGAGTGCTGTGACCGCATTCAATAAGTTTTCATCTAAACTCATCCGACAAAAGGTTACGAGCTTTTTCCAAAAAGCATACTACCTTTTTCCAAAAAGCATACTACCTTTTTGAAAAGAGGTCGGATTTATGATTTTTGAGTTGTGATTAAATCTGTGTTTAAACAATGTCTGTGGTTCGTTAAAAATCAACCAAGCCTAAGCGGATTTGTAAAATAAAATGTGTTCTTTGAGTTTTTTCATTCACATATTTTTTTGATATATAAAGTTCTTTTCGTAACTTTGTTGCAATTCTACAAGTTTATGGCGTTGAACCTCTATAGAAGGACATACGTTTAACGAAAGGTGTTATTGAAATTATCTTCTGTTTCTCGAATTCTCGCAAAATTTGAAAGTAGTATGAAGATGGTAGCAATAGCACCCGCATCATTTGATATATGCTTATCTGTGAGGATAAACAATATACAAAACGGGTGTGGGTTGCTGTTGCTTTATCCATACTACGGGCAATGCGAGAAGCCTGAGAACAGGATAAAGTAAATACAGTTCCCACACCTTTTTTATTTGTTAATCTTTTCCAAAGGGAGCGGGGAAGAATATAAAATATAATTCTATGAGCGAAGAAAAGAAAAGAATCAGTATCCCTATTTTGCAATCAACAACCCAATTTAGATGATTTACATCATCCAAATGACGTAACTATTCAGCGATAGACATTGTTGCTAATGACGGTTTTTAAGGAGTAATTGGTGTTATATTGAAAGTATTAGATGGAATATGCAAACAAAAAGAAAGTAAGCATATCTATTTTTGCTTATTTTACTCCAATCATTAGTAGATACCATCGTCCAAAACAGCTGATTATCAATTGTATTTGACCGCTGAATAGTTACCAAATGACATTGCAAGGTTAATAAAAATTATTTATTTATCAACATTAGTGTCCAATAAAAATGGATGAGTTAAATAATTAATCAAATACTCCTTTCAAAAGGGAATAATAATGTTTAACTTAAAATACATCGAAAACATGAAAACGGAATTAGCACGTAAGTTATTATCGGGGTTATCCCTTTGGGTTCTTTTATTTGCACTGTCCTCCTGTGGTTCTAAAATGGACGAGGATGCAGCTGCGGCGTATTTTGACGAATCACCGGCCGTCACATTATATGCGACTTGCTTTTTCGATGAAGAACAACCCAATTTGAAGGCGGATTTTTTTGGAAAACGCATCTGTAATACTTCCGTATTACCTTGTAGCCACTTTGCCTCAAACAATAAGGAATCTTCTTGCAGGGTAAATGAAGATATTTCAACTAACCGGCTCACAGCCAATTTCAATCCGGAAGGATCCGTTGCATAATCGCGCCCTGATACATATAACTTGACAAAATCCTGACGCAACAAGTCTTGCTGTTCTGAAGGATTTCCTTTTAAGATTAAGGCAAGTAAATATCGTTCCAAGAATCGCAGTACTACCTGCGAATACTTTGAATCCTCTTCCAATGGAAATAAACGCAAACGCATATCCGTCAGATACCCATTCCGCCAATCCAAATGGGCAGAAACATTCGGGCAGTAGTTTGTAAGATCCAAAATTCGCTGTTCAGGTTTCAAAGATAATCCCAATGCCCCAGCATCTTCTACCATTGTACTTAAAGTCCGGCAGTCAGTCAGGATTTGAGAGATTCCTACCCTTGGAAACCCCAAGAACAGGAATCCCACCAAGATGATATGTACATAAAAATGAAACATACGTATGTTTTATTCGTTTCCAGTCTGCCCAATAATCAGCGTGCCTTTTGGGTTTCCATCTTTATCAAACCATTTCCCCTGAACCAACTGGTTGTTATAGAACTGACCACTCACGTAATCTCCAGTCTGCGCCATGCGTTTCTGCGGATCTTTCGCGCTGATCAGGCAGGATTTGAAGAAACGGAATGTCCCATTCCCCGAAGCCTTCCCATCTTTCAGTTCTCCTTCGTACTTGCCGTTGTCGGTACTGATGGAACCCTTACCATCGCCATCATCTATGGAATGCCCTTTGGCTAAAGCCTCAGACATGGAAAATTCAGCCAAGGATATTCCGCTTGTTGTTGTTTCTGTTTCTAAATCGGATTTTTCGATTCCCTGCGTAGTTGCCTGATCCGTTTTATTCACCAATGAATCAAACCAACCTGCTTTAAATCCATAATACCCACCACCTCCTAAAAGGAGTAAGGCAGCTGCAACAGCCATAATCCACCATGGGAAAGGTGCATCTTTAACCTCAACCAGCGAACCTCCACATTCCGGGCAAATAAAGTCTTCACCTACCTTGACTTCAAGAATTTCCTTGCTATTGGCTTTCGAGCAATTTCCGAAATTTATACATTGTCCTCTTTTAATTGTAGTATCCATTTTATTATCGTTTATTAATGATTTCTAAAGCTTGCAACGCAGCCTCATAATATTCTTTGAATTGCTGTGAACCCTTATTCTCACCACATTCCGGCAAGATAGTCTTCTGGATCAGTGTTTGTACTGCCGTTACCAACCCTTTCCGTTTATCTACGTGGAAATAGTCGGTTTTAAGAGCCACTTCTACCTTTTCACGTAATTCTTCACCAAAGGCTTCTGTAAACTTTTCGGTATAAGGAATGTCGATGAATTGGTCGGCCAGCGGAGTCAGCACCTCAAAACCCAAAGCATCTTGCTCCACCGTGCCAAAAGCACTCGTTCCCGAACCATCTTCTTTGTCAGCATAGCGAATGACGCCCATAGCAGAAGCAATCATCAAGTATGGGATGTAATTTTTACGTACTTCGCTCGGTGACTTTTCGTTTTCAACAAACAAACAGGGGAACTGCTCGCCTGTCCCTTCCGTATGCAACACGATTTTGTTCTGTCTTGCCTCATTCGGATTGCTGACCAGATAATCATAACGTTCTTTCAAAAATGGCAAAACTTCCAAAGTACGCAGCGGGAAGCAATAAGTAATAGTAGAAATCGTGATCTCGTTCTTTCGTTGACCGGTCATATCCACCTTTACCTGAATACCACCACTGACGGCATTCATCAAGGCATTCTTTAGCTTTTCGGCAAATTTCAAGACTTGGTCGCTCCCTTCAGGATTTGGCAAATGGACAAATACAATCTTGCGGTCGATGTTCATTCCCTGGATAGGAGCCGGATTGTTATTCACAGCCTTCGCCATTTCATTCGGGTTGAAGGTAAGATACACACCACTTTCTTCGATGACGGATGTGGCAAACTTTTTCAGAGCATCTTCCGAATGATATTTCTCGCTCAATTGTTCCAATATATTCCGGTTGATGAGTTTCTCGTTGTTCTCTATCAATACCTCATCGTGGATAGATATCGCCTTGCTGCGCACTACGGTATCCAGCAATTTACTGATTTCATCGGTCGTAACATTGGCATTAGCTTTCGCAAAAGTACAGTCGTTACCAATCAAGCCTACCAACCGAGTACGGAACTCATCCGCAATGCTCTTCTGACGTTTTTTGTTCTTGATGATATCAGTCGTAAACTTCACGACGGCTTCTTTGTCGTAAAAACGAATAATCGCTTCTCTCAAGTCAATCGAGTTTCCTGCATCTTGGCAACGCGAAGCGATTTGCTTTTCAGTATCCTCTATTGCCTCGTTGATAATGTTCACAAACTTTTCTACTCGACCGCGCAGACCATTCAGTTTAGTTAACAAGTCCGCCAACATGCTGTCGGCAAACTGCATGCCAGCCAATTCAGTCTTCTTCATATACAACTGTTGCAAAATGGTAGAATGCGCTTGGATCAATTTGTTTTTTGAGAAGAGACCACCGATAATTCCTTTGCTTGACCAATCGAGCTGGTTTAAAGACTTGGCTTTTTCCAATTCGTCAATCGAATGGTTCCAAGCGGTAATCTTTCCTTCGAAATCTTTTCGTTTGGCATCCGTATAATCGTAGATGCAATCCATGAACTCCAACAAGTTGAACAAACCATAATCACCACTCTTCCATTTGTCAAACAGGAAATCTTCTACCAGCCCGGCAATTTCATTGGCATGAGCTTCCTTAGCAGATACCTTCCCTTCAAAAAAGCTTTCTACACCAGCCTTACGAAAGAATTTCTCATAACCTTCCTTACAGAATCTTTCCAACTCGTTCAAGGGCATATTCTGTTTAGATGCCTGCTCGGTCCATACTGGTAAAACACCACCCCAATAATCGGCAAAACTGGTCCATTTTTTCTGGTCATCCGGCAGAATGGGTCGATCCAGAATCAGGTGTTTATCCGTCATCCGCCATTTCTCCAAATTTTCCGCCTCTTTGACAAACGTGTGGAAATCGATGCTTTTCGGTTTGTCACGATAGCCCAAATCGTCATTCCAGTTATTAAAGCGCAACTGAAGTAATGCTTTTTCACCAAACGAATAGGTAAAGTAATCGATAATCTCTTCTTCAGGTATGATCACCCGCTTGATACCAAAAGAACTGAAGGTTTTCGAACGACATGGATCGATCATCCCGTCTTTTGCCTTCTCATTGTTTTCAGACATACAGTCATTAATGTTCTCGAAACTATAAGAGCGGATAAACTCTTCGGTATTGTCATTCTTTTCCAAAAAGATGCGATTATAGGCAAAATCGGATACCAACAAAGGAAGTTTTTTGAAGGAATCGACTATTTTCCCATGTTCATTGGTATTGCTATACAAAATACAGCCGTCTGCCACCCCGATGGCATCTAAATTAAGCCGTTCAGACAAACCGGTCACATCATGGGGTTTGTACTTCTTGACCAACAAAGCGTTCAATTCGGTCAAGGCCGCATACCCGTTGGCATGATACCGTCCGGCATCACATGTACCCGGAGGGGTCATTTCCGGAACCATACAATATACCACGATATTTGTCCTCGACCCACCATCCGGACATAACCCTTTTTGGAACTGAGGAATCATGCGTGTCTGCGCTATCACATCGATAATCGACCCAGACCCAGTTCCGCCTGCCAAGCCTGTAAAAATATGGATGTTTGTACGGACAGCACCACTAATGGTGTTTACTTTATTGAATTGCTGCAGCAAGGCACTTTTATAGGCTTGAATGGAGCTGGCAAACAAAATACGTCCCGCACGTCTTTTCTGGGCAGCTGCTGCCCCTACTTCACCCAAACTTTTTGCCATCACTTCCGGGTCTCCAATAAAACCTTTCAAACCCGGATAACTGTTTGGGTTTTGCAAAACCTGCGCTGGTGTCACACCCTTGATGAAAACGAACTCGCTGTTATCAAAGCAAGCGTCTTTTCCCAACACTCGCCAAGTGATATCACCCGATTCCATCATCTCTTTGCTCGAATCGACATATAAATAACCAATCGGCAGCATGGCACGTTCTTCTGCACTATATTCCTGAAACATCCGCTTGCGGAATGCTTTTAATATCTTACCGCCGGTACCACCCAGCCCAATCAAAATATGGTTTTCTTTTAATTCCATAAATATAAGTTTTTACTTGTTGAATTAGATAGATAATAAATTTACTTACAGATATAACTCACATGGTTACTCAAGCATCCCGTTCAGGGTAAAACCGCCTTGACATAATGGTAAAACAACCTCTTCGAAATGCTGTTTATCCAAAAAGACCGAAAACCGAGGATTACCCGACTGCGGATACAAATTGATTCCCATATGGTATTTCAGAATGTGCAAAGGCAACTCCGAACAAAAAAAGGCAGAACTGTCTTTCCAGTCAAACTGATGGTCGAAGGGGATTTTCCGGTTCAGGTAATACCGGGCTTTTCCGGCCAATACCTTTGCCGAGCCTTGCTTTAAACGGGCAATCCTGATTGACCCCTTTTCACTTTCAGCAGTGAATTGACCTAATGGGCAACTCTGCACCCCATCTATATCCGAAACTTCTTTCGACAATACATGGATCACTTCCCAATCAGCTTCGGATTTCACCAAGATGCCACAATGGGATACCCGTATTGTATCATGCAAGTGTTTGCAAATAAACTGGCTGAGCCATCCTTCGCCCATACGCAGAATGATGTCGCCTTCTTGGATAAGAACCTTATCTTCTTGAGACAGAAAATAAGGTTCCGAATGCAGGTTATCTCCATAACGGCAACTCCAAAGGCTAACCGACAGGATCAACAGGACTATTTGGCCTTGAAGCGAACCATCCATGTCCCGTCATATTTCACCAAGTTGACCTTTGTCTGGCCTTCTTTCTTCCCGTCTTTTGGCGAAGTATAAGTTACGGACAAATAAACGGTTGCTTCTGTTTCATCCTCCGATAATTCACATTTGGCAGCTTTCACACTTACCCGGGTCGGCCGGTCCTCCTTGAAGTCTTCACTCTCAAAAAATTTAGCCATAAAATCAAGCCCTTCTCGTGTTTCGGGCGTACAATACTGTTTGGCTTTCTCAGCATCCCCAACATATAATGCTTGGGTGAAATCCTCCGCAACCGATTCCGGACTATTACTTGAGCAACCTACCAAGAAGACTAGTATGAGGCAAATAGATAAAAATAAATTAATCTGTTTCATCTCTCTTAAAAATTAATCGTTCGTTAATACTGATAACTCTTTGAATCCTTGTGCCGCAACAAATCCAGTTCTATCAAATCATCCAACTTAGTGTTACTGTAACCTCCGCTCTTATCCCAATAGGTCCGGATATATTTGGTGGATTTCAATTCAACCAAGCGCCACTTCCCGTCCATTTTTTCAAATCGAAAATAACAAGGCATTTTAGTCTCTACCTGAGCCTTATGTGGCGTATGTTTTCTTTCGGCATCATATTTTTGGCAAGCCGCCGTCTCATTGGCTGGTTCGATAAGCAGGATACCTGTTGCGCTATCATCCGATAGCTGGAATTTACCAATGCCAGCGACCCTGTAATTATACGCCTTGTAGTAGTAATGTCTGTCTTTTCCAAAACAATACGACCTGATATTAGGCAAAGATAAAAAGGAACTGACAGCTCTTTTTATTGAAGACTTGTCCTGTTTTCTCGGAGAAAAGATTTCTACCTTAGATGATTCTAATCATACGGCTTATTTATGGTATGAGAATCTATTTGAGAAGATAACAGGGTCGTATATATTGCCTCAGGTTAAGTCTGGTTCCTATATCCAAAAAACATCAATCGGAAACATCTTATTGTTTCGAGAGGATTTTCCCAACGAGTCTATGTTGAATTTATTCACTCAAGCGGATGTGATGGACAAGAATTTTACATTGGATCTGGTGGTGAAGGGATACACTTATTATTCTCAAACAAAATGCCCGCTATCGAAGTTTTCTTCCTACATGCGGAACATAGGTTGCCAGACATATGTGGGAATGGAAACAGTAGAAAAAGAGAAACTGACTGGAACCGTATTTTATGTGAATCGGCAACTGATGTATGAGCATATGCTTTACTTTGAGTTTCCTCGTCATTTATTCAAACAAGTTACGGGTGAAATTTCAGTTCAATTATATCCGTATATCCCTATTGGGAATATCGGGAATTTATATGATGGTGAAACCAAATGATGAAACTAAAGAATGAAATTATGATAGAAATACGAAAGATTAGTATAAGAAGGTGGTTGGTTTGTGTTGGTCTGCTTTGTACAGGCTTGATAAACGCCCAATATGCGACGACTTTAACCGTTGCAGATTCACCCAGTGCGGAAGTAAAAAAGCAATTGGAAGATAATGGAAGCAAGCTGTTGACCGAATTGAATAATGCCCAAGGAGAACATCGGGCTTTGAAATTGGATGGAATTCGTTTGGATAAAGAGGCTGCCTCTTCGTTATATACTATGTGGGAAGTTTGTCCTTTCCGTTGTGACGAGATGGAGGTTAAGGAGGCTTGTCTCAATACTGTAAACGGATATCAGGTTCGGAATATATCTGTCATTATGGAACCTCGTGAAGGAGAGCGTTTTGATGAAGATAGATATCAAGAAATTGTGCTGAATTATGGAAAAGATGGCTCTATCTCTAGCCTATGTTTTGCATTAAGTAGCGTGATGTATAAACAAATCATGAATAGTGACCGAGAAGTAACTGATTTGCGTCGTCGAAGTATGGTCATTGATTTTGTGGAACAGTTTCGTACTGCCTACAATCGGAAAGATATGCAGTTCTTGGAAGATGTCTTTAGTGATGATGCCTTGATTATTACGGGAAAAGTCATCTCGCGTAAGGCTGCTGATGGAAGTTATGGTTTAAAACCGGGCGTGGAATACAAAAGCCAAACCAAGCGGCAGTATCTGACAAATTTGGCAAGGGTCTTTGCTAACAATAAACGGATTAATGTCGTTTTTGAGGATGTCAAAGTTCAGACCCATCGGACTCTAAAACACATCTATGGCGTTAAACTGGTACAACATTGGAATGCAGATTCGTATAGTGACAAAGGTTATTTATTCTTATTGTGGGACTTCTCGGACGAAAGCAAACCACAAATACATGTCCGTACGTGGCAGCCTTATGAGCAAACTTCAGAGGAACAGGTGTTTGAATTATCTGATTTCAAACTAAAACAATTGAGTAACTAATCTCTCCCTAAACTAGTCAAATCTAAAAAAAAACAAGATGAATCATAAATTATTTTTTATAAGCTGTATCCTGCTGTTGTTTATGAGACCGGTTTGGGGGCAAAATATCAACATTGTTGCTCCAACCGATATGGATAAAACATGCGATAGCGGAGAGCATACGGCAAGGGTTGATTTCATTTCAACGAATGCCGACTTATTGATAGATGAGAATGGTGGAACACCGGGTGAACCCGTACAGAAACGAGGGGATGGAAAATACATTTACACTTTTTTGTGTGATGTAATGGACACCAATAAATTTAAGTTTAATGTATCTGTTCAGGGAGTAGCAGGCACTCAATCGGTAGCCGTATTTATCAAGGAAGGTGAGTTTCGTGAATATGGAGTAGAAGTAGAAGAAATTTCTGCTTCCATCGGGGAAATTAATGTATCTCAGCAGCCAATTGTTGTTCCCAAAGAAAATACGGCAATGGCAATCGTTACTTCGATTTATCCAAAACTCTATATTGAGTCAGTAACCGGTGAGAAAACAGAAGGTCCCAATTATGATGAAGTAAAACGTCAATTTACCTATACGGTATCTTTTGATTTGAGTTCAGAAGAAAGCCGTTCAAAAGTAAGGAGTTTACGTATTTCTGCCAACAATAAAGATTTCTTGACACAGGATTTAGGAGCGCTGTCTCCGAAGCAAGGAGTTGATATTGCCGTGTTAGTGATTCAGGAAAGTTGTTATCAGCAGCAAATAAATATGGCTAAGAACTGCTTTTTGAATGGTGCTTATAAAGATGCTTGGCAGATTTATAAACAAATTGTTGAAACGGACCAATGTCCGGACAAGCCGTCAGATTTAGCTGGTGATAAAGAAAACATGACAAAGATGCATCGTCTGGCAGCCGCTTTGATCAAAGCTCACAATTATTATGTAAAAGCTGAACGTTTTCAGGCAAATGGGGAGATTGATAGTTGCATGTATTATCAGGCTGAATCCTATAAATATAGGAACTATATTTTGAAATCGAATGCTTCCGATCCATATTGCTTGGAATACAATCGTAAATTCGACTTGTTTAAAGAGACGATTCCCCGAATGGTATCTGGAAAGGTTGTTGATAATTCTCGGATGGATTGTTATAACCGGAATTTACCTATCAAAGATGTGTATATAGTATTAAGTGTTCATGAACGGGATTATAAGAATGTCAACGGAGTAAAGGTCCCTACTTATGGAAAAGAAATAGATAAGAATCTGCGAGAGTATCTTGGAAAAACAGACGAGAAAGGTCTATTTAAAGTGCCGGTAAAACGCAATACGAAGGATGAAATTTATGTGCTAAATTTTTCCGCAGATAAGAATTTTACAAAAGCTTCGCATGAATATAAATACATGCCAAAGGATGTAGATGTTGAAGCCGATGTCGTGGTCAAGATTTCGCCTAAAAGTTTAAATACGTATAACAAATAACAATAGTTCGTTAAGAATCGGCCAAGCCTAAGCGGCTATGGCAGTAAATAAAATGAGTTCTTTGAAAAGTTTGTCAATAACTTGTGGGTCTGGATCAATCCAAAACACGCAAATAAATCGTTCAAGCATATAAGCATTGTGTATGAATGACTTGCAAGAAGATATGGAATAGGTTATTCCGAGCCTCTTACATGTCGCTTTGGCTAAGTTGACAGCAGCGAGCGATGCACTGAAGTGAAAATCCAACTTTCTGAAGTCGGTTGACTGACAGTTGGTGATTTCTGTATGCTGCTTACCATCTCTAAAGCAAAATTCGAGTTGGAATCTAATTCTGTAATTCGAAACTTCGCATCCATCCATCGAATCGTCTGTAGAGAAATAAAGCTGCCACTTGTCTGTCCTCCTGTCCATCGGATACCAGACGGATAAGGAAATGTACCTTTTGAGAGCTTTTGCATATACTCTCAATCCGTATAGTTTTCCCTTGTTCACTTCCCCATGCTTAACCATTCGTTTTTGACGACATTTCAAAGACCTCTTTAGTATTTTCGAACCAGCTTTTGCTGGTTCTATTGTTTAACTTTTGAATTTTCGGTAAAAATTTGCCGAAGTATTGAAATAATATAAAGATAAGATAATGTGGAAGGTTTTTGAAACAATTTTAGTGAGTTTGCTCTTGTTGGGTGTTTTTCCGGTAAGTGCTCAAAAAAAAGCCAAGGTAGCATTTAATTGGGAAATGTTACGCCCGAAGAAATTAAGTGGGAATGAGAGTATGGATACCTATATTCTTTCGTGTGACACGCTTTGGAATCGTATCCAAAACTATAAGGAATCCGTTACGTTTTTTAATGTGGATACGACTTGGGCTAGGGATAATGAATCCGGACAATTGATAAAAGTTGTCAGGATTACGGATGAGAAAGGGAATCCTCGGAATTTCTCTCGTTCTATTCAGCAAGGTATGGAATTAATTTTGAATGGAAGTGGGATTGTTTTGGATGCTGCATCAATTTCGTTACAGACTACTTCTGCATCTTTGTCATTGGCTGAAAACCCTTTGTTGGCATTCTCGTATGCCAAATGTTTGAAAGGTGGACCTTCCATTGTCAAATTAGCTTATGGAGAAATTCGTGATATTGTAAATGCAACTAAAAAACAAGTTTATGCAACTCAATCAATGAGGAAGAGTCAACTGGAAGGATCAACTGACCAGGCGATTCTTCTTCCGCAAGAAGAAGGAGAACTTCCTGATTTGGAGGATATTCATGATTTGTCAGAAATGAATTTAGGTTCTTCAGATGATGAGGTTGATATTTCAGAGGAAGAATTGGAAGCTATGGAATTAGACATAGACTTGCAAGAGCCTAAAGAAACTAAAAAAGAATGATAAAACTTGTTGGCGGAATTAAATTGATAAAAGATTTATGTAATAAAATAAAATCATATCCCCCTTTGGAATATCTTCCAGAAAGATTATCTTTGTGAAAGATATATTTAAGGCAATATGGAATTTAAAGACTTCATCGACAGAAAAGACTATCTTGAAAGGATCAATAATGCCTTGCAAAGAGAAAATCCGCAGTTCATCGTCATTTACGGACGCAGAAGAATAGGCAAGTCGAAACTTATCAGGGAAATCATGGACTGGAAGCGAAAAGACATTTACTTTTAAGCGACCAGCCAATGAGGCAAATCAGTGTATGCTGTTCGCCAAGACAGCCACATTTATATCCCGAAAAACGAAATGTGATGTTTTATGCAAAAACGAAATGTGTATAAAATAAAGCAGAAATAGCATTTAAACACTGTTTTAATACTGTTTTAATACCGTTAAAACATTGTTTTAACCTTGACTGGCTACAGGTTTAATTTATCCGGATACACGGCTTCTTTGGGAAACAGCAGTAAGCTGCGATTGCACCCAAGAGGTTGATAATGAAATTATCAAAAGTCCTATGTCTTGAATGTTCCACTTGTGCCATATTCTTGAGTTCGTCATTAACGGAATCCGAAGAACCATCCCATGGAACATTTGCCTAAAAGTACCTTTTTGATAAACAAAGCCAAGGGGATGGCAATTTCTTTTTCCAGCTCCACAAAACGGTTATAAGAGACAACCTTTGGAAAGAAGTGTCGCAATACTTGCAGTCCTTTTCTTGATAGAAATGCTTCAGACAACAATAGCCTGAATCATGAAAAAGTATCAAGATCAGCATGATTTCTGCCTTGGACATGGTGGAATCACGGTGATACTTACGCTTTGTGGTAGATGGAAGAGTA
>ERZ773138.1433-NODE-1433-length-22344-cov-19.440621_pt1 | contig 22344 bp, 27 predicted proteins | sample MGYA00511114_ERZ773138 | MGnify/ENA primary metagenome ERZ773138 (study PRJEB29015, sample SAMEA2737805) | human gut metagenome | biome: human gut; feature: human-associated habitat; material: faeces | place: China | collected 2012 ...
GCTGCCGGAGCGGTGCTTAAGCCGCAAGGCGGGAATTGTGCGGTGTTGCCTTAGCGTATCCGTTTAGCAGCGCAGCAAAACGCCTTATCATAAACCATACTGCCGGCAGCTTTTATTTCTGTTCATCGGTTTCTTCCGGCGCGTTTTCCAGTTCCTGGTGGCGTTTTTTATACACCGAAATTGCCGCCTGCATCAGCGTAAAGGTGAACACGACCGTAATAACGCCGGTCACACCAGCAACAGCCAGGCTATGGGTCGCAAACATCACGACCGCTGCGAAAAGCACACCACCGACCAGGCTGCCCACAATGCTGGTGCTAAGGCTGGCCTTGATGTGGCGGTCCCAAATGCCATTGCGCAGGCATTCTTCCAGCGTGTAAAGGCACGCGGCCATAAACACGATCCATTCCCCTGCCATCTGGCTGATGTCCGCCTGCATCATAAGCTGGAATATTATAACGGCAAACAGGCCCCACCACATCAGCCAGAAGCCGTGGCTTTCAATTTTGCGCAGGGTCTGTTCCTGCATTTCGTCCAGCTGGTTCTTTTTGCTGAAAATATTTTGTTTCATTTATGGTTCCTCCCAGAACAGTTCGTCCAATGTTTTGCCAAGTGCCTTGCAGATCGCGCGGCACAGGTTGATGGTGGGGTTATACTCCCCTTTTTCAATCGCGTTGATGGTCTGGCGTGAAACGCCGACGGCTTCGGCCAAAGCGGCCTGTGTCATATCTTTTTCGGCACGGGCAGCTTTCAGTTTCAGGTTTTTGGGCATATGGTTCCCCTTTTCTTGCATCCTTTTGTGGCAGCCCCTTGCTTTGCTGCTGTGATTGCAGTATATCATGCGCCTTACATTATGTCAAGTATATATTACATTTTGTCATCTTGCAAATTGCCGCTTCTTGCCTTTCCCGGGTGGCTATGCTATCATGGTACCAGTGCTATTTTATTATGGCAACACCGCACAATTCCCGCCTTGCGGCTTAAGCACCGCTCCGGCAGCTGCGGCACGGCATCTGCGTTGCCAAAATGCTCGATAAGACATCCAGTATTATCTGCGCTTTTGGCTTGGCATCTGCCGCACCTCGCTCGCCGTATCGGCACTTAGAATTATGCGGTATTGCCTTATGATTAAGGGGGCTACCCATGAAATACGGATTTTTGCGCACAGCAGCCGTCAGCCCTGCGCTGCATGTTGCTGACTGTGCCTACAATACGCAGCAGATCATTGCCGCCATGCGCGCACAGGCTGTTGCCGGAACCAAACTGCTCTGCCTGCCGGAGTTTACCCTGACCGGCTATACCTGCAGCGATCTGTTTTTGCAGGAAACACTGTGCCGCGGCGCCGAGGATGGGCTGATTCAGATTCTCGATGCCAGCAAAGAGCTGGACGTGGTGGCGTTGGTTGGCCTGCCGGTGCGCCATAACGGCAAGCTGTACAACTGTGCAGCGGTTGTTTGCAAGGGGCAACTGTTGGGCCTTGTACCCAAAACCTACCTGCCCAATTACGGCGAGTTTTACGAGCGCCGCCATTTTGTGCCGGGCCCAAAAGATGCGTTTGAAATCACCTTTGCCGGGCAGCGCACTCTGTTTGGCACCAACCTGCTGTTTGCCTGCCGCGAGATGCCGGAGTTTGTGCTTGGGGTGGAAATCTGTGAGGACCTTTGGGCCCCTGTGCCCCCCAGCTGTAGCCATGCGCTGGCCGGGGCAACGGTGGTTGCAAACCTTTCTGCCAGCGATGAAACGGTAGGCAAAGCTGCCTACCGCCGGGAGCTGGTGGCTGGGCAGAGCGCCCGCCTGCTGTGCGGTTATGTGTATGCTGACGCCGGGCACGGTGAAAGCACCACCGATATGACCTTTGCCGCCCACAATCTGATTGCGGAAAACGGTACACTGCTGTGCGAGGCCGAACCTTTCGCCAACGGTACCGCCGCAACCGAGCTGGACCTTGGCCGCATGGTGCAGGAGCGTATCCGCAACACGACCTTTGTGCCGGATGCCGCCGGATACACGACCATCAGCTTTGATTTGGAAGTGGCAGAAGCACCGCTGACGCGGTTTATTTCCCCCACGCCATTTGTGCCGCAGAATGATGCTGCTCGCGCCGAGCGCTGCGAGCTGATTTTGCGCATCCAGGCTGAGGGCCTTGCCAAGCGTATGGAGCACACCCACGCCAAGTGCGCTGTTGTGGGTATTTCCGGCGGGTTGGATTCCTGCCTGGCTTTGCTGGTTGCCGTGCGCGCCTGCAAGGTGCTGGGCCGTGACCCCAAGGACATTATTGCCATTACCATGCCCTGCTTTGGAACTACCAAGCGCACCCGCTCCAACGCGGAGATTCTGTGCGAAGCACTGGGCGTCAGCTTTACCGAAATCAACATTACCAACACGGTGGAAAGCCACTTTACCGATATCGGCCAAGACCCGCACACCTATGATGTGACCTTTGAAAACTGCCAGGCCCGTGTGCGCACGCTGGAATTGATGGATTACGCCAACAAGAACGGCGGCTTTGTGATCGGCACCGGAGATTTGAGCGAGCTGGCCCTCGGCTGGGCCACCTACAACGGCGACCACATGAGCATGTACGGTGTGAACGCCGGGGTGCCCAAAACGCTGGTGCGCCACATTGTGCAGTATGTGGCCGATACCTGCGGCCAGCCGGTGCTGCGTGATGTGCTGGTGGATATTCTGGATACCCCAGTCAGCCCGGAGCTGCTGCCCTCCGCCGCGGATGGCACCATTGCCCAGCAGACCGAAAAGCTGGTTGGGCCGTATGAGCTGCATGATTTTTACCTGTATTATGTGCTGCGCTTTGGGTTTGGACCCACCAAGATTTATCACCTGGCGTTGGCCGCATTTGCCGGGCGGTATGAGCCGGAAGTGCTGCTGGCCTGGCTGCGCAACTTCTACCGCCGGTTCTTTGCCCAGCAGTTCAAGCGCAGCTGCCTGCCGGATGGACCGAAGGTCGGTTCCGTCACCCTCAGCCCCCGCGCCGACTGGCGTATGCCGAGCGATGCCTGCAACGCTTTGTGGCTGAAAGAATTGGATGAGATCGAGGCAAAATAAACTTGCTGTTCTATCTCTGATTTCCATTATTTTCAATTCTTATCGCTTCACGGAGTTATAAAATAGCAAAAGCTCCCTGCCTGGTTACCGTACAGCCGGTAAAACAGGCAGGGAGCATTTTGTTTGTTATTTTATGCCGCTTGGAATGACCACCGAGCGGCGGTCATCCGTGGCATCAGGTGCCGTAATGGGAAAGGAACTGTTTGGTGCGTTCCTCGTGCGGGTGTTCGATCACCTGGTGGGCAGGGCCTTCCTCGACCACCACGCCGCCATCCATAAACAGGATGCGGTCTGCCACATCGCGCGCAAAAGACATTTCGTGCGTGACAATGATCATGGTAGTTTTCTGGTCGGCCAGATCGCGCAGAACGCGCAGAACTTCGCCGGTCAGCTCCGGGTCAAGGGCGCTGGTTGGTTCATCAAAGCAAAGGATATCCGGTTCCAGCGCCAGGGCGCGGGCAATAGCCACACGCTGTTGCTGGCCGCCGGAAAGCTGGTGCGGGTAATGGTTTTCCCGCTCCGAAAGGCCCATCTGTGCCAGAAGGGCGCGGGCTTTTTCTTCCAGTTCCGCATGAATAGCTTTGCGGTTGGCTTTATACTCCGGTTTTTCTTTTGCCAGCAGCTCCCCGGCCAGGGTAATGTTCTGCAAAGCCGTATACTGCGGGAAAAGGTTGAAGTTCTGGAACACAAGGCCGAAATGCAGGCGCTTTTTGCGCACTTCACTTTCACGGTGGGTGGCCGGGTCAGCGGCATCCCACAGGGTTTTGCCGTCCACACGGATCACACCGGTATCCGGCGTTTCCAAAAAGTTCAGGCAGCGCAGCAACGTTGTTTTGCCGGAGCCGGAAGAACCGATGATGGCCAGTGCTTCGCCTTTTTCCAGGTTGAGAGAGATGTTTTGCAGCACATGGGTACTGCCAAAGTTTTTGCTGATGCCGGTAACTTCCAAAAGTGCCATATGTACGTCCCCCTTACCGGAAATAGCTGAGCTTTTTTTCCAGCCAGTTGAACAGCAGGGTCATTGCCCCGACAAACACCAGGAAGAAAAGCGCGGTGGAGAACAGCGGCCAGATCAAGCCCTTGGCGCTGTATTCCTTTGCCATCATGATGATTTCCTTGTTGGCGATCACATTGGCAAGGGAGGTATCTTTGATCAAGGTCATGACCTCATTGCCCATGGGGGCCAGGATGCGCTTGATGACCTGCAGCAGCGTAACGCGGAAAAAAATCTGGCTCTTGGTCATGCCAAGCACCTGCCCGGCTTCCGTCTGGCCAACGGGAACAGACTCAATACCGCCGCGGTAAATTTCGGAAAAATAGCAGGCGTAATTGATGACAAACGCCACCACCGCCGCCAGCAGGCGGCCATTGGTGCTGGAACCCCAGGGGCTGGCAAAGCCCATCAGACCGGGGCCAAGGTAGATAACGATGATTTGCAGCATCAACGGCGTGCCACGGATAATCCACACAAAGGTTTTGACCACGCCCCGCAGCGGTGTGAACCGGCTCATGGAGCCAAGTGACACCAAAAGGCCAAGCGGCAGGGCAAACAACAGCGTCAGCCCAAAAAGCTGACAGTTCATTAGGAAGGCGCTGGTCAGGCGGCTCCAAATCACACCCGCTTCCCCCATGATCAGTCTGCCAGGGTCAGGCCGTATTTGTCGGCCAGGGTCTGCATGGTACCGTCCGCTTTCAGTTCATCGAAAGCGGTATCCACAGCGGCGGCGACATCGCTGCCCTTGCGGAAAGCAGCACCGTATTCTTCCACATTCAGCTCGTCCTTGATGACAAGGTTTGCATAGTCGGTGCCTTCGCCGATCATAGCGCTAGCCAGGGTCAGGTCCAGAACAGCGGCGTCAGCGGTGCCGGCAGCAACTTCCATCAGGCAGTCGGTCTGCACGCTCTTGGCAACAAAGTCTGCCTGCTGCAGGCCCTCGTCCTCTTCAATGGTAGTTTCGCCAGCAGATCCGGACTCAGCCACAACGGTCTTACCGGCAAGGTCTGCGGTGGAGGTGTAATCGGCGTCAGCCTTCATCACAACCACCTGTGCATTCTTGACGTAAGGCTTGGTGCAGGCCATATTGGCCTCGCGGTCATCGGTCAGGGTCAGGCCGTTCCAGATGCAGTCAATGCTCTTGGCAGCCAGCTCGGTCTCTTTGGTATCCCAGTTGATCTCGACAAAATCCGGCTCCAAGCCCAGCTTTTCACACACAGCTGTTGCCAGTTCGGTATCAAAACCGGTAAAGGTACCGCTTTCATCGGTGTAGTTCATCGGCTCATACACGGTGTAGCCGATGGTCATTTTGCCCTTGTTCTGCAGGTAGGCCAAGTCGCTGTCTGCAGCGGCGCTGTCAGCGGTGGATGCTGCCGTGCTTTCGGCAGAGCTTTCCGTGATGCTTGCAGCTGCACTGTTGCTAGAGCCGCAGGCCGCAAGGCTGAGGGCAAACATGCCCGCCACAGCAAAAGAAATCAACTTTTTCATAACATTTCCTCCCTTATCTATACCAGTGCTGAGCAAGTTCTCCGCACCATTCCTGCAGTGCTGCACATTTGCACTGCACGCCAACCTTGCGCTTTAGTGCGCCGAAGAGGTTGACTATTAGTTTATAATACCCTCTTTTGCTATTTTTTGCAATACTTATTCATGATTCCTGCATAAAAAAGCAAAACCGGCAGGGTTTGACTGCGGTTATGCAGCGCTTCCCTGTCGGTCATGGTTTATCTTACCTCCACAACGGTGATATCCTGCGCGCTCAGGCCCTTGCACTTGCCTAAAACGGCATCCCGGATGCGGGTCACTTCATCCGCGGTCAGGGCGTCGTTTTCTGTCATAACGGTGATATCCGCGCGTCCCTCCCCAATGCTGACAACACAGTCCGCAAAGCCTTTGGATTTAATCAGGCTTTCAATGCTAGATTCCACCGTGATGCTGCTGATCTGGTTTTGCAGCTTTTGGGTAATGCTGTCTTTTTCGCTTTCGCTCAAATCCGCACTTTTCAGTGTCTTTTTGATAGCGTCCAGTGCCTCGTCCCGCGCTTTGGAGCGGTTCAGGCGTGCCTGTTCAAAAAATTCCGTACCGGAATCCTTGCTGACGCTGACAAGCTGGGCTTCGCCGTAATTTTTGCCTGCCTGCCCGCCCGATTCCATTTCTTCCGCTGCATCCGCCTGGGCGGCGGTTTGAGGTTCACTTTCCAGCGGATCAAACACTGCCTGGGCGGTCATGGGTTCCACCGCCGCGTTTGTTTCCGGCTGCCGGGCGGCAGTCTGTACCGTGTCCTCGTCAGCTTCCGCCGAAGTCTGCACAACGGCTTCCGGCGTTCCCGCCTGCGGGGTGCGCCCGGCGAACGACCAGTTCAAAAACACTGCACCGCCCAACGCCAGGGTAAGCGCCGCCAATGTGGCATACCGTTTGGTTGCTCTGCCTTCCATATCGTTAGCCCTCCCTATGATTGCATTTTGTTTACGGTAATATGGCTGGCCCCCACGCCGGTCAGGGCGCTGACCAGTTCTGTGATGCGGCGCTGGGTCCCGGCATTACCCCCGCCCTGGCAAAGCACGGCCACGCCGCGCACCTGCGGTGCCTGAACCGACTGCACCACCGGCTGTGCACCGGCCAGCAGATGGGTGCGCTGGCTGGCGGCGCTGCTGCGGGTGTCCTCGCTGGTTTTCTCTGTCCGGGTATCCGCTGCATAGGTGGTTTCCTCCCCGCAGTCCAGCGTTACCATAACAACGGTTTCGCCTGCGCCGTCCATGGCACGGATCAGGGCGGCAAGGCGGGTTTCCAGCTGATGTTCATACTCCGCTGCCGTCTGGCTCTGCTGGCTGCTCTGCGCGGCATTTTGTGCGCTTTGCCCGGCTGGCAGCCATTCCGACATACAGAGCAGCAGCATGCCCGCCAGGCCGGATACCAGCAAGAGATTGATACGCTTTTTATCATCCTTCCACGCCGCCTGCAGCCAGGCGATGCTCTGTTTTGCGGTCATTGGGTGTTCTCCAGTGTATAGGGCAGGTCCCCCGTAAAATTTTGCAGCAGGGTTTCCGCCTGTTCCCGGTCCGCCGGGTAAACCAGCCGCACATGCACGCCGCCCGCCTGCGGCTGCACAACGGATTCGATGCCGCTTTGCCGCAAAAGCTTTTGCAGTGCTGCGGCGGATTCCTGCATGGCAAGCTCTGCGCCGTAAGCGGTATAGTCCTCGCCGGGGGCGCTCTGGCTGGCAAAGTTTTGGAGCTGCGCGTCAAAGTTTTGCCAGTTCAGGCCGGATACCGCATGGAGGACGGATGTTATAATATACAGCGTAAGCACCGCATTTATGACTGGCTTGAACCCATTTTGCGGCCAGAATGTCCGCACCAGCCCAGCCAGGGCGGACAAGATGCAGCAAACCAGTGCCGCGTGGCACAGCGTATCCATAAGTCAGCCCCCATTCCCGCCAAGCAGCAGCAACAGCGTGGATAGAATTACCAGAAAGAAATATAGTACCAAGATAGCCCCGCACAGCCGCGTCCCCTGGCCAAATAGGGTGCAGATCTGCTTGCTGCGCTTTTGCCCCAGTCCCGCCGCCAGAATGCCCATGCCGGAAAACACCAGCCAGTACAGCCCGCACTGCGCCAGCACCGGGGCAAACGCTGCCCCCAGGGCTGCCACCGCCGCCAACGCCAATGAGCCTTTGAGCAGTCCGATTGCGGCGGAAGCACTGCCCAGAGCCGCCGCAGCGGCATCCCCCACGACGGGCACGGCAGCACTCAGCACGCTTTTGCCGATTTTTAAGGCTGCGCGGTCAGTCCCGGCGGCCAACACATTTTGCAGCCCCAGCACAAAGGTAAACAGCATACCGCACAGTTTGAGCGCAAAGGTAAAACAGCGGGCAAACAGGTTTGCGGCATCGGCAATGCCACTATCCCCCCAAAGGGCCGCAGAAACGGAAAAGCAGAAATAGATTTGCAGCAGCGGCAGCAGTAAGTTTTGCAGCACTTCCGCCAGAAAGGCCGCCATGGCATAAAACATCGTGCTGTACACGGCAGCTCCGGCGGTTTGGCCCGCCAGCAGTGCTACCCCGGCAAACACCGGCACAAAACCGGATACATACAACTGGCTGGTGTTGGCTGCCTGGGCAACCTGCTGCACGAGAGATGTCATTTGATTCAGCGCAATGGTGCCAAAGCCGAGCACAGCCACAAGGTCCACACAGTCCCGCCAGGCACCACCGTCCGCCAGCAGCCCCACACAGCTGGAAAGCAGCAAAAACAGCACCGCGCGCCGGGCCAGTTGCAGCGGCTGCCCCCAGGCGTTTTTCAGCCAACCAGCCAGCGTTTGCAGCAGCTCCTGCAAGGTAATGTGAACGAGCTTGTCCGGCGTCAGTTCGCTTTGCTGCAAAATCTGCTGCACCCCAGCGGGCAGTTCTGCCGCGGCGGCTGGCAGCGGGAAGGCTATCACGATAAAAAGGACAAAAACGAGGCCAGCAAGCTTTGCAGCAGAGGCAATGCCTGCAGCATAGCCAAAATGCGGCCCACGAATTCCATACAGAACGCGGCGGCAGCAAGGCCGGCTTCGCGGCAAAGGTCCGCCGCCAGCTGGGCCACAAAAGCGATGGCCAGCACCTGCAGCAGAATGCTGAACGAATCGCCGCCAGCCTGCCCGGCCAGCTGCTGCAGCCGGGCCAGCAGTGGGCGCAATTGCTGCACCGCGAACCACAGCAGCCCCGCCGCGCCGCACAAAGAAAGCAGGAACGCGAAGCCGGGCTGGTCCTTTTTTAAGCAGAGCACCAGCACGCAGACGACAATGGCAAGGGCGGCCGCTTTTAAGATAAGCATCGTTATCCATGACCAATCACAAATCAAACAGCGCTTTGATCAGCACAAACAAATCGCTGATTTGGCGCACCAGCATGCTAAGTACCACGATCAAGCCCGCAAGGGTGGTCATCATAGCCTGATCCTCCCGCCCAGAGCGGGTGAGCAGCTGGTTGAGCACCGCAACAATAATGCCGGTGGCCGCAATTTTGAATACAAGATCAATGTTCATGATGGTTCCCCTATAAAAAGCCGGCCGCGCTTTCGCCTTTTCAGTTATCCCCTGCTTCACCCCGCGGGCCAGAGCAGAATGGCCGCCAGCAGCCCGCCGCAAAGTCCCAGTTTAGGGGCAAGCACAGCGGCCTGCTGGGCGGCGGCATACTGGCCTTGGGCGGTGCGGTGGCACAGGGCGGCCAGCGTGCGCATGGTCTGCGGGGCCTGCTGCCTGCTGCACAGGGCAATGGTGTGCAGCCCGGCATGCAGCTCCGCTCCGCAGGTTTTAGCAAGCGGCGGGGGTAGGCGTAATTCCGCAAAGGATGCAGCATTCGGCGGGCAGTAGGCGGCAAACGCCGGGTGTTCCGCCGCGGCGGCCAGCAGCTCCGCACTGGGCAGGGCGCAAAAGGCAAGCTGGTCCGCCAGATAAGTAAGCAAACGCTCAAAGCCGCACACCGCCCGCCACTGTGCCCACAGCCGCTGGCAGTACGCCTGGCCGGCAGCAAAGCCTGTACACACCAGCAGCACAGCCCCCAGCAAACGGCAGTACAGCATCATGCCAGGGTGCGGACCTTCACTGCATGGCCGGGGTTCACGCGGCCATCCAGCAGTACCAGGGTTTCAAAGGCCCCCATCGCCAGCAGGCGGGCAGTGGGCGGTTTGCGGTTCAGCGCTTCCAGGGTATCGCAATGGACACTTGCCACAAACACCACGCCGCAGGCCAGGCCCGCTTCCACGGCCTGGAGGTCCGCCTGGGTGCCCAGCTCATCACACACGATGACCTGAGGGTTCATGCAGCGCAGCGCCATCTGGATGGCCTGCGCTTTGGTGCAGCGGGTGTAGACATCGCAGTGTACGGTGTGCCCCGTCGTCAGCAGCTCGCCGCGCTCGTCCGCCACGCAGAAAATGCGGCGGGCGGTATCCAGATAGCGGATGATGCTGCGCAGGAAAGTTGTTTTGCCGCTGCCCGGCGTGCCTACGACCAGAATCCCGCCATTCAAGGCATCCAACGTGCGGCGAAGCTGGGGCGGCAGGACACAGGGCACCTGGCGCGCAACGCGGAGATTGAGAGATGTAATATCGGCAAAGCCCGCCGGGCCACACACACCCGCCACCCCCACGCGGCTGCCGCCGGGCAGGGTGAAATAGCCCTGTTTCAGCTCGTCCTCATAGGCATAGGCGGAGTCCCGGCAGAGGGCGGAAAAGCAGCCGCGTAGCATGCGCGGACTGATAGCAAGGGCGGTTTGTGCTGCAGGCAGCAGCTGCTGCGCCGGCTGCCAGGCCCCGCCCACCGTAAACTGCACTGCCTGCCCGGCGCGCAGGCGGATTTCCTGCACGCAGGCGGCGCATTCCGGCGGCATGCCTTTTAGCTCGGTGCGCAGCGGTTCCGGCAAGAACTGGATCACGGAATAATACTCGTCCATTTGGGGTATCACCTCCACACCCCCACTGTATTCCGGGCAGCGGAGCAGTAGAACCAGCCGCGGCAAATTGTATGCAGCGGGCAGATTTCCACTGTGGCACAGTAGATTTTCCCGGTGGTTCCTGCTATACTGGAAGCAAAGTAAACGCTGCGTTGAATGCTGCTCAAAGGAGGGTATCTTTATGGATAAGTTCAGAACGGTTGCGCCCATCATCCTGATGCTTCTTACCGCACTGGTTGTGTTCTATGCGAATATCAGCCTTTCCGGCAGCGGGTTTGGCGGTGCTATTTTGTTTGCCATGATCGTGGGCTTTGCCTGCGTGATCTATGTACTGGATAACCGCGAGCGATAACGCAAAGTAAAGGAGCTGCATGGGTATGGCCCGCCGGGAATTGATTTATGATATTGAGCGTTACTGCCCGTTCAATGAGCAGGAAGAAAAGGACAAAGCCCTGATTTTGAATTGGATCAAAACAAATGATAACGCATTCAGCCGCGAAAACGCCGTGGCACACATGACGGCATCCGCCTGGGTGGTAAACAAGGACCGCAGCAAGGTGTTGATGGTATACCACAACATTTACCACTCCTGGTCCTGGCTGGGCGGGCACGCGGATGGCGAAACCGACCTGTTGGCTGTTGCCATTCGCGAGGTAAAAGAGGAAGCAGGAATCCGGCACGTACAGCCGGTTTCCAAAGAGATTTTCTCGCTGGAGTCACTTACCGTGGATGGGCATGTGAAGCGTGGATGCTATGTTTCCAGCCATCTGCATCTGAATGTAACTTATCTGCTGGAAGCCGACTGTGAGGAAGCGGTTGCCATTAAGGCGGACGAAAACAGCGGTGTGGCCTGGTTTACGCCGGAAGAAGCACTGGTAAAATCCACCGAGCCGTGGTTCGTGGAGCATGTGTACGCAAAGCTGATGGAAAAGATGAAAACGATTTAGGGCAATACCGCATAATTCTAAGTGCCGATACGGCGAGCGAGGTGCGGCAGATGCTAAGCCAAAAGCGCAGATAATACTGGATGTCTTATCGAGCATTTTGGCAACGCAGATGCCGTGCCGCAGCTGCCGGAGCGGTGCTTAAGCCGCAAGGCGGGAATTGTGCGGTGTTGCCTTAGAGGTTTCACAAGATTCCACTATTAAAAGATGCAAAAAGGAGCAGCCAGATTAACCGGCTACTCCTTTTATTTTTGTCTGTTTTTACGGTACCACAAGATTTCAATTTTCACAAATCATGCCGTAGCCATAGCGGTCATCCCCAAAATCGCGTTTATTGACCAGCTTTACGCCAAAGTGGCCGTATTTATCGCATTTCAGTTTTTCGTCTGTTTCGATCACCAGCGGTAAGTCATAGCTTTTGGCTGTTTGCAGTGCAAAATCCATCAGCTGGCGCATATAGTCCTGATGCTGGTATGGTTCCGGGATAGCCAAAAGCTGAACGATCACATCCTTCCGCTTTTGTTTGCGCAGGATGGCTTCCAGGTTATCGCCGCCTTTGGCGATATACTTTACAAACCAGCAATAGCGTTTCCAGCCAAGGGAACTGATAACTTCCCGGATGAATGTTTTGATAGACTGAAACTGATATTTGGTATCCGGCGCAGTGATTGCGATGTAACCCCTCGTGATTTTCGGACGTTGTATTAGGCATGCCCGCCTGCATACAGGAGCGGGCAAAGCCGACGATATAATTTGTCCACATAACGGGCATACAATGTTTCCAGCCCGCCGCCGTGGTCGATTTGGATGCAATGGCCGTAGCTGCCGCCCCAGCTGTCAAAATCGTTAATGCCACACTGATACCTGCGGCAACAGCCGTGACAAGGCTGTGCAGCCTGGCAAGAAAATGACGGATGGCTGAGTGTGACACCGTGATTGTCTTGCGGGTGTTGCTGGCAGCTTTCTGCATGGCAAATTGTATTTGTTGGATTTGATAACCCCGCTTCCTTATTTTATGTATAGGTAGAAAATGGAAAATTCGAAAAGAAACTGAAAACTGTCGGAAAAAGCAAAAAATCCCCGCAGCCAATGGGAAATTGGCTGCGGGGAAATTGAAAACCTTCTGAAAGCAGCAGAAATTATTCTGTTTTTTTCTCAAAAAATCGTCTCCTCCCCTGCCAAATTCCAGAAAGCGGCAGAAAAAGTGGGCATCAAGGTGGGCAAACCGCCCAAAAATAGCTGGACAACACTGTAAAACCGTGTCCAAAAATCGGTTGGCGAAATTGCCAATTTTCGACGATACAGCAAAGAAAAAAGCCTGTGACATCTTTTTTTGTCACAGGCTTATGTCTGAGTGTTACAAAAGAGATACCCTACTTTCCCGTGGCTACATTGTCGAGTTTCTGCTAGGTGTATCCTTATTTTCACAAGATTCTTTTCTTAACAGAATCACCCATCAATCAGCCTATTGGAAAGTTCAATTACTTGCTTCTATCGCTTTTGCTTGGGCCAGAATTTTCTGTCCATCATTCAAAGATATTTCTATATCTTTGCTCGCCACGAAAATGGAGAATCCGTCCGTTCACTTTGCTCCGAGTTCAATATTCCGCGCAGCACACTCTATCGCTGGTGCAAAAGCCATAAAACGAACACCATTGCCAACGGCAAACCTTTCACAGCGAGAGAAATCAATCAAATGCAGAATCGCATTGTAAAGCTGAACAATATCATTGCAATCCTCAAAACTGTAAATTGTACCGTATCCGCACCGTTGCGAGAACGCTTGGTTGCTTTAGAGACATTATATGGTCAATACATGCTTTAAAATCAAAGACAAGTATTACTACATATGTGTGATTCTCGATCTATTTTCTCGCAAGGTCGTTGCCTATACAATTTCCAAGAAAAACAGCACCCGCCTTGTGACCTCAACCTTCAAACAAGCCACTATCGAACGCGGCCGTTCCCACAACCTCGTTTTTCACAGTGATCGCGGCTCTCAGTACCTATCGCACACATTCCAGCAGCTTCTACAAGAATATAGAGTAAAGCGATCCGTTTCCGCGCCAGGACATCCGCATGACAATGCTGTGGCTGAATCTTTCTTTGCATCCTTAAAGCGAGAAAATCTCTACCGCAAGGAATATAAATCCGAGAACGCATTTCGAACGGGCGTTGCAGAATACATACAATTTTATAACGAAAAACGCCCTCATAAGCTTTTAAAGAACTGCACTCCCTGCCAATTTGAGGAAATCTACTTTTCAAATGAGACATAGCCGTTCATATCGCGTTATTTCAGAATTTCATTTGTGCATTTTCGCAGTTTCACTTTTCCATGTCTCGCTTCCGGGTAAGACAGAAAAATCCGCAAAGCCTATCACATCAAGGCTTTGCGGATATAAAAAAGACCACGCAACAGACTGTCTCAACAAGCAGTTCACATTGCGTGTGGTCTTTCAACCCTGTTTTGAGAGGGAAAAATCAACGATAGTAGAAAAATTTAATTGTTTTCTTTCTCTGTGGGCCATTGCAGCATCCATTCCAGATACTTTGACTTTATGATTTTCCTCGTTCGCAGTCTTTTCTTTTGGCTGTACCACTCTTTCAAAAAACAGCCTACTTCCTCAAAATTATCAAAGAGCAGAATCGTATCAATCGGAACGCTTCCGCCGCAGCCATGTTCCCAGTCATACCAAATCAATGTTCGGATAATATCCTCCGGCGTTTCTGCCCTTGTAAAGAAATTTTCTTCGCGGACATTCAACGCTTTGGCTATTTCTTTGGTTCTGCTCTCTTTGGGCGTTCGGAATCCTGACTCATATTGGGCAATGCGATTTGCTGCATTTCCATCCAAGTGCAGTCGTTCTCCCAGTTCCCGCTGCGTTAGTCCTCTGTGCTTACGAACCAGCTTGATTTTCTCTCCCAGCTTCATAGCTACCTCTTTCCGATAAAAGTGAAAAAGGGCATACCCAATCGAAGATGCTTTATCTCCGATTGGGTATGCCCTCTTTATTTTTATGCCAGCCGCATGGTCTTTTTGTAGCCGCCGATGAACCGTATTTCAATTTCATTGCGTGCCCTTACCGTAATTTTCTCAATGATTCTCGCGGTCAGCGCATCGTCATATTCTTGAATTTGCAGATCCTTGGCTGACAGCAGCATCTCCGGCTGGCTGACTTTTTCCTGTCGGGCGGTACTGTCCTCGATGGCTTTTTTCAGACTCTTAATTTTATTATTCAGCTTTTTCAACCTGTCATCCAGAAACGGGGTATCCTCATCGAAGTCCAAAGACATTTCCAGCAGACGGTCAAATTACTGCCGGGTCTGTTCCAGCAGCTCCTGCAAATTGGGCTTTGTACTTTCGCCGGTCTGTATGTCATGAAGGATGCCGTTGATCTGGGCAGCGACCTCATCGGTGAAGTTTGCTGCCAAATCCTGCACCGCTTTCAAAATAGCACGGTGCAGTTCTTCTTCCGGGAGGGACGGTGAACTACTGCAGAATTTCGTGCCATACTCGATGCGGTTCTCGCACCGCCAGACAATTTGTTTTCTGCTGTGGATAGTAGGCATAATATTACCTCATTTCAGCCGTTCACACAACGGCTGATTTTATCTTTTTAGTACATCATAGATTTTTCTTCAATCTGCGAGCACGCTTCTTCAATAGACGTACCAGCCTCCAGCGATCAATTCGCTTAGGCACCTTTTGATAAATTTCCCGATAATCTACTGTTTCTGGAATCCACCGTCCGTTTTGAGTAATGCTGTGCCCATCAAGCAGATGAAGGAAGAAGGATGCTTCGATGATTACGGAAATAGAATTGCTTACACCGGAGCCAATATGATTGTGTTGGTACAGATTACGAGGTCCCTGAAAGAAACCCATAAGCATATACCTGATGCCGTCCTGCTCATTGCGCTCCGATTCGTTTTTCAGATCATTGATTGCAATAAGGGGAGCCCTCTTTATTTCGCCGGTTTGCTTGTCTATTTCAAAAGAAAGTGCTCTTGTCGCCAGATCGAATCCATGCGAATCCAGGCCTGACTTCTTTTTGAGATAATTTTCCACAGCCACGAAGGCTTCACGTGCTGCCGACTCAAACTCGGATTTATATATGAGTTGCACCGCATCCGATAACGCTGCGTGGATATTGTATACCTCAAAAAATCCTTTGAGCTTCTTTAGCGAATCTGGCATTAAACTGCCGCAACAAGGACAGAATGTAAAATCATAAAAGTCAAACCCATATGTACCGTTGCGGTATTCCCTAAGTTGCTTTTTTCTGGGTGGAAGAGAACACCCATTAGGACAAGCGTATTCTTCTCTCCTCATTGCTTTCACCTCATTTCAACTACTCACTTACCCGCTGGAAAGATTACAATTTCAAAGGATAAGCATCCAGCTTGTTTTGCGCATTTATGTAGGATTTATAAATATTTTTGATTCCGGCTTCTTTTGCCATGCTTACAACAAGATTTTCCTCTGCTACGCCCATTCGCAGGCCAAGAATTATACCGCTTGGGATCCATTCCATCATCACCGGCGGCTTCATAATGCAGCCAGTTATCATTCGCCATTCTTCATCGTATTTATGGCACTCTTTTTTGATTAGGGTCGTTCTTTCTTGTTCCCATAAAGCACTTCCCATACCTGCATATAGCTCTGGAGGAATCTGAGTTGCGGTTGTCTCTGCTATTTTACGGAGCATAACGAATTTCGCAAATTTGGTTGCATCATAAGGCGTGTCCGAATAATAAATCGGATATAGCGGCGTTCCGTAGTTCTTGATTCCGCAATTAGCGCATTTTTCCTGCTTACCGCATAAGAAGTTGTCATTGTTTTCAAGGTCGTAGATTTGCACAAAACCTCTGTGCTGATCTGCATATTTCAGCCACAGAACCTCATTAAACCCATTTTCGGAGAAACAAACTGACCACGTATCCTTTTTAACTTCATCACGGAGTGAAAGCGCTGCATTCAGAAAGCTTTCGGTAAGCCCGTGAGAAAGCGCGTTTGTCACATTCTCAACCGTAAACTGCGCTGCTTGCTCCTCAGAGAGAATATTCCCAAGCAATGACTTAACACCATCCACAACAGCTTCTGTACTTTCCGGAGTCTGGAATGCACTTAAATACTCTTTCCGGATTGCCTCAATGTCGATGTGAAGAAAGGTATCGAAAGGGTCATCATAATAATTCGCAGAAGAAAAATAGAGCTTATTCGTTCTGAGGGCATCCAAGCTCTTTGTGCTGACAGGTCGATACCGGAAAAGCAGCTTCGGATACTTAATTGCTTTGAAAAGCTGTTCTCGTTCTGCCACAATATCATTTCCGGGCAAAGAACATAATGTTTGCCAGAAGTGTTCTCGATCATTGTGATTCATTGATGCCCCTCCTCTCAATTATCAAATACGATTTGTAATCCGAAACAAAACCAACACTATCAGATTTATGAAAAATCGCCCATTTGTGTTTTGGTATGTTGATTGCCACTTGAATCTGTCCACTCGGTGACTATTCTAAACTTTGATGCCGAACCATTATCGATTATTGCGGCATTGCTATCGAGCAACTCTCGTTTCGTGTATTCCGAACCGCAATCAGAGCAACGTACTCGTGCATCGTCACCTGCGTGAAGTAGATCTTCAAACTCTTCGTCCAATGATAAAAACTGATCATTACCACAAAGCGGACATAGCAGTGTGACATTACGATCTAAATTTTTCATTAAATCACCTCATTTCAACTGTTCACACAACGTCAGGATTTCTTCCGGTTTGGCAGTGATGTGGCGCCATGTCGCTTCAAACGTGTACACACCTTTTTGTCTCCATCTTACCATAAAGCGTTCTTTTTATCAAGTTTTGTTTCACTCCAGATTCTTAATTTTCTGCGAATGCTAGTTCATAATGTGTTTCACTCAAGGTTCCTTATTCTAGCGGCATTGCTTTCTCATATCCACCAATGAACCGTATTTCAATTTCATTACGAGACCTCACCGTGATTTTCTCAATGATTCGCGCAGTCAGCGCATCATCATATTCTTGGATTTGCAGGTCCTTGGCTGACAGCAGCATCTCCGGCTGGCTGAGCTTCTCCTGTCGGGCGGCGCTGTCCTCGATGGCTTTTTTCAGACTTTTAATTTTATTATTCAGCTTTTTCAGCCTGTCATCCAGAAACGGCGTATCCTCATCGAAGTCCAAGGACATTTCCAGCAGGCGGTCAAATTCCTGTTGGGTCTGCTCCAGTTGTTCCTGCAAATTGGGCTTTGTGCTTTCGCCGGTCTGGATGTTATGCAAGATGCCGTTGATCTGGGCAGCAACTTCTTCGGTGAAGTTTGCCGCCAAACCCTGTACCGCTTTCAAAATTGCATTGTGCAGTTCTTCTTCGGGGATGGACGGCGAATTGCCGCAGAATTTCGTTCCGTACTCGATGCGGTTCACGCACCGCCAGACGATTTGCTTTCTGCCATGGATATTCCAAGTCACCCGCTTGTAGGGGCTGCCGCAGTCACCGCAGAATAGCCGCTCGGACAAGGCATATTTGCTGTTGTAACGGCCGCGTCGGCGCTTGCGTTGGTTGGCTGCCGACTTGCTGTTTCGGCGAGCGATCTCAGTTTGTACCTCTCGGAACATCTGCTTACTGACAATGCCCTCGTGATAATTTTCAATGTAATATTGCGGGAGCTGCCCGGTGTTTTTCTTATGTACCCCGGTCAGCACATCCTCGGTAAAGGTCTTTTGCAGCAGCACATCACCGCAGTATTTCTCGTTTTGCAGGATACGCTGGATGCTTTGCGCTGACCATTCGGTGTTGCCGCGGGCTGTGAGCGCACCTGCGGTTTCCAGCTTTGCCTTGATGCTTTGCAGACTGTCCCCTTGCAGGTAGCGGTTGAAAATCAGCCGAATGACTTCAGCCTGCTCCGGGATGATCTCCGGCTTGCCGTCTGCCCCTTTACGGTAGCCAATAATTCTGCCGTAAGGGAAGGCAAATTTACCGTGCTTATATCCCATGCGCTTGCCGCGGGCTACGTTTTGGGAGATGGATTCACTCTCAGCCTGTGCAAAGGCGCTCAACACGGTGAGGATCATCTCGGAGTTCATGGTGGCGGTGTTGATGTTCTCTTTTTCAAATACCACCGCGATTCCCATCTGCTTCAGCATTCGGACGTATTGGATACTATCCAGCGTGTTGCGGGCAAACCGTGAAATAGATTTCGTCAGGATAAGGTCGATTCTGTGCTTCTTGCAGTCCTGAATCATCTGGTTGAAACCATCGCGCTTCTTTGTATGCACACCGGAAATACCATCATCTGCGTAAATGCCCGCGACTTCCCACTCCGGAGTTGATTCAATTTTCTCGGTGTAGTACAACTTCTGGATTTCAAAACTGCCCTGCTGTTCTTCTTCCTCAGTGCTAACACGGCAGTAGGCAGCTACCCGCAGCTTGCGCACGGCATTTTTTCGCCCGGCGCTTTCCCTCATAGATGCGGGAATCTCAATGATCCTCATGTTGTTCATGGCTTTTCCCCTTACACAATTTGTCCGTTCTGCAGTTTGAATTCAATATGGGTGTCGCGGTACAGGATGACCTTGCTGACGACCTCCTTATAAAAGGTATGTGGGAAGCCATCTGTCGGCTTATACTCGGCACAAGCCTTTCGTATTTGCATAGTTGCCGGATCAGCATCTCCTGCAGAGCAGAATTCGTATTCCAGTTCCGCCCGGTGCAGGATTTTGGCGATTAGCGCATCGGCATTAGGTTCTGTTTCCAGCAAATCCGTTTGAATTTCTCGTGCCAGTTTGGCGGCTTTTATGGATTGGACATTGCGCTGTGTTGTTGGTGAGCGAATAACCTCTGAATGTCTCTGAATCCACTCTAATTTTATTGTAATAGCATCAGACAATTCTTTTTCTTGGATGGGTTTCGTCCACATTCCACATTGGCGGCAAAACCATTGTTCGGTTTTAGGCCTCCAGTATAGGCGTTCTCCGCAGCATCCGCATTGCGTATCTTGGCGAAACGGCTGTAAAACCGTAGAGTATGTTTGCGCTTTCCTCTGGCGAAATTTTTCTACCACGCGATATTGGGTCTCTGTAATGATAGGCGGATATTTTTCATTGCCACAGTAAATTTCATTTGCAAGGACGCGGCTCACCATGTTCTGATTCCATTTTTGAGTGTCCTCATGGTACAGCGTTTTCCTCGTTGTCATGCTCTCTGCAATTTTTCGAAGGGACTTCCCTGCTGTGTATTCCTCAAAAATATATTGCACAGCTTCGGCTTCTTCTTGAACTATAGTTGTTTTTCCGGCTGTGATTTGGTAGCCAAATGGCAGGTATCGCTTTTTCATTTTTCCGTCCGTTCCTCCGAAAGTTTCATACCATTGATGAGTTCAAATTCTATCGCCGTATTACTGACCGACACTTTTTTGACCATCTCAGTAAAAGTATGCTCATCAAAGTATGTCAACGGCGGACCGGAATCCAATATTTTCTCAATCTGCCTTGTGCTTTTCAAAGTTTGTTCAACATTCTTGCTGATGGAAGTTCTGGACAGCTGAACTCTTTTCTCGTCAAGTTGCTGTTCTATAAGGGTTTTTCGTTCTATGTATTGGGTATCCTCGATGTAACCTTGTGCATGGATTCTTTCCAAATTATGATTTTGTTTTGCAAGACGTTGAATTTCCGCATAAATAGATTCTCGTGCGGTATTCTGGTGTTCTTGTTGCGATTTTAGCTGCAAAAGGCTGTCTACCATCGGCCGGAATATCCTTGCACGATTTGCTTGCAGCTTGTTATACATATATAAAAAAGCCCGGCAAAGTTCTGTTTCGTAAACAGACTTTACCGGGCATAAGCTGGATTTATTCAAATGCTTTCTGCAGCCCCAAGCCACAGCACCATTTGCTCTGCTGGCTTGGGCAAACACAGTGCCGCACTCGGCACAGTAGATTTTCTTTGTGAATACTCGTGGAGCGGCATTGGGCACGGACATCTGCTTGGTTTTCAGAAGTTGCTGCACTTTGTCGAAATCCTCGTCCGAAACGATTGCCACATGGCTTTTATAGGCACAGTATTTCGGGAACTGGCCCTCGTTGTGGTAGACCATGAACGGCAATGTGTCCGTGGTGTAATGTTTTTGGTGCAGTGTATCGCCTTTATAGGCTTCGTTATGAAGCATGAATCGCACAGCGGAAGTGTACCACCAGCCACCCTCTTTCGGATGGTTTTCATTTAAGTAACGTGCAATTTCTGCGATTCCCACCCCGCTCAGGTACTTTTCAAAAACCAAGCGGACTACTGCTGCCTCATCCTTTTCCAGTACCAGCTGGTGATCCTGCTGCCTGTATCCGAAAGGAGTCGCACAGTTCACATAGGTTCCCACCTGCATCTTTTTACGGATACCCCATTTCATGTTTTTGGAGATAGACAAGGATTCTTCCTGTGCAATGGCGCACATCATGCTCAGCATCATTTCCCCTGTGGCGCTATCCGTATCAAACTGTTCTTTTTCAAATTGTACTGTTACACCGATGCTTTTCAGTTCTCGGACGAGCGTCAGCAGATCTACCGTGTTCCTGGCCATGCGTGATGCAGATTTCACCAGAATACGGTCAATCATGCCCGCTCGACAGTCTTCCATAAGGCGGTTTAGTTCTGCTCTGTGCTTGATACTCGTGCCAGAGATACCTTCATCTGCATACACTCCAACAAACTCCCAGTTCGGGTTCTTCTGGATAAGGTCTTCATAGTATTCTGTCTGCACCGACATGGAATGAAGTTGTTCATTGGATTTCGTGCTGACACGGGCATAGGCTGCCACACGCAGACGATTCGGCTGTTGCTGTATCGGCTGGATGACTTGGACTTGCAGCATACTATTTCCTCCGAGTTTGACGCTGTGACATTCTTTTTGTCACATACAACATACCCGAAAGGCAGGTCAAAAGCTATTCACGAGAACCACTAAACTTCTCGGCGCAAAACGCCGCATTTCCGGGCATAACCAACATTCGTGCGCTGGCAGATGTCCCTAGGCAATCTTCCGTTTGCGGCAGCGGATACCAGCGCGGCATAGGCCAGTGCATATTTCAGCTCCTGTTCCAGTCTTACGGGAAACGGGTCAATCCGCATCGACAGCCACCTCCCACGGCACTCTTTTTCCGGTTCGCGCGGTGCGAGCCAGGATCCGACTCTCCAACCCTGTCAGATAGAGTTCATATTGCAGATTGGTTTCGGTCGTAATCAGCACTGCACCGTAATTTTGCAGAAATCGCAGGATGCGGTACAAGATTGTAATGTCGTGGCTCAACCGGTCAAGGCTCTGCACCATGACGACATTGACGCGCCCCTGCTGCACAGCGGTGAGCATGGCGAACAAATCAGGTCGCCAGAACTCGGTACCGCACTTCTGCTCCATGCAGGAGTTGACAATGATGTAGCCGCGCCGGTCGGCTTCGCGCATGACATCGGCAAGCTGTTCTTCCAGCGCCGGCAGGTTCGACGCCGCACTGCGGGCGAACGCCCAAACTTTGTATTCTTTCATGGGTGCACCTCAGACTTTGTATTCTTTCATGGGTGCACCTCAGAATTGATCCATCAGGGGAAGACGAACATCAAAACGCGGCTTGCCAAAGGATGCCCGCGTAAAACGGTCCCCGACAAAGCGTTCCAGCCCGCTGTTGATGAGTTCGGCGTTCAGGTCACATTCAGTGGTAATAAGGTAGACATCATTCTGACGCAGAATTTCAATAACTCCCACCAGTATGTAGCTATTGCGGCTGATTTGCTCCAAATCGCGCACCATCACGGCTTCAATCCGACCGTTCTCTGCTGCGTCCAGCATAGATCGCAGACCGATGCGGTCTTTCAAGGTGTTTCCGCTGCAATGGTCAAAAGATGTGC
>ERZ773138.1438-NODE-1438-length-22315-cov-5.526146_pt1 | contig 22315 bp, 19 predicted proteins | sample MGYA00511114_ERZ773138 | MGnify/ENA primary metagenome ERZ773138 (study PRJEB29015, sample SAMEA2737805) | human gut metagenome | biome: human gut; feature: human-associated habitat; material: faeces | place: China | collected 2012 ...
CGGATTTATACGTGAACCTGCGGTGCATGCACATCGAAAACGGGCAGTTGTCTTTCTATGCCGGCGGCGGACTGCTGGCTTCTTCGGAGCTGAATGACGAATGGCTGGAAACGGAAAAGAAGTTGCAGACCATGAAACGGTTGGTAAGCATGTCCCTATAATCCATAAATCGCTAATCTTTAATCACTGAACCATGTATACAGACAAAAAGAATATACTCCAACTGGCAGCGCTTCTCGAGGCGTACGGAATTACCAGGGTCGTGTTGTGCCCGGGCAGCCGCAATGCCCCCATCGTGCATACTTTGTCCAATCACCCGGGCTTTGTTTGCCATGCAATGACGGATGAGCGGAGTGCGGGGAATTTCGCCCTCGGCCTGGCTTTGAATAGCGGCAAGCCCGTTGCGGTGTGCTGCACTTCGGGAACTGCCTTGCTGAATCTCCACCCTGCTGTGGCGGAGGCCTTTTATCAGAAAGTTCCCTTGATAGTCATTTCCGCCGACCGCCCGGCTGCTTGGATAGGACAAATGGACGGACAGACGCTTCCGCAGCCGGAGGTGTTCCGGTCGCTGGTCAAGAAATCCGTCAACCTTCCCGAAATTCATACGGAGGAGGATGAGTGGTTCTGCAACCGACTGATAAACGAAGCCCTGCTGGAAACCAACCATCACGGAAAAGGACCGGTACATATCAATGTGCCCGTTTCCGAGCCTTTGTTCAATTTCACGACGGAGGCGCTGCCCCAAGTGCGTGTCATCACCCGCTATCAGGGGCTGAATGTCTACGACCGCGATTATAACGAACTCATCGACCGCATGAACAAATACCGGAAGCGGATGATTGTGGTGGGGCAGATGAACCTTATCTATCTGTTTGAAAAGCGGTATACCAAACTGCTGTATAAACATTTTGCATGGCTGGCGGAGCATATCGGCAACCGGACGGTTCCGGGCATTCCCGTGAAGAATTTCGATGCGGCGCTCTATGCCATGCCCGAAGATAAAATGGACCAGATGGCTCCCGAACTGCTGATTACTTACGGAGGGCATATCGTATCCAAACGGTTGAAAAAGTATCTTCGCCGGCATCCGCCCAAAGAGCATTGGCATGTGTCGCCGGATGGCGAGGTGACCGACCTTTACGGCTCCTTGACCACCGTTATAGAAATGGACCCGTTTGAGTTTCTGGAGAAAATAGCAAGCTTGATGGACAACCGTACACCGGAATATCCCCGTGTGTGGGAAAACTATTGTAAGATCATCCCCGAACCGGAGTTTGCTTATTCGGAAATGTCTGCCGTCGGTACGTTATTGAAAGCCTTGCCGGAGTCATGTGCGTTGCATCTGGCAAACAGTTCGGTGGTGCGCTATGCGCAGTTATACTCCATTCCTTCTACGATTGAAGTTTGTTGCAACCGGGGAACAAACGGCATTGAAGGCTCGCTGTCTACGGCTGTCGGTTATGCGGCAGCTTCCGATAAACTGAACTTTATAGCTATCGGAGATTTGAGCTTTTTCTATGATATGAATGCATTGTGGAATGTCAATGTTCGCTCCAATCTGCGTATCCTTCTACTAAATAATGGAGGAGGAGAGATTTTCCATACCTTGCCGGGATTGGATATGTCGGGTACCTCACATAAATTTATTGCGGCAGTCCATAAAACATCGGCCAAAGGTTGGGCAGAGGAACGTGGATTTCTCTATCTGCAAGCGCAAAATGACGAAGAACTGGCTGAAGCGATGAAAACTTTCACTCAACCGGAAGCTATGGAACAGCCTGTGCTCTTGGAGGTGTTTACCAACAAAAACAAGGACGCGCGTATGTTGAAGAATTATTATCATCAATTAAAACAAAAATAGATTATGTCAACACAAAGAGAGTGGACAACCATCAGAGAATACGACGATATTCTTTTTGATTATTATAATGGAATTGCCCGTATCACGATCAACCGTGAGCGTTATCGGAATGCGTTTACTCCGACAACTACTGCTGAAATGAGTGACGCATTGCGCATCTGCCGTGAAGAAGCGGATATTGATGTGATTGTGATTACCGGAGCCGGTGATAAGGCATTTTGTTCGGGCGGCGACCAGAATGTGAAAGGACGTGGCGGATATATCGGAAAAGACGGTGTGCCTCGTCTTAGCGTATTGGATGTGCAAAAGCAGATTCGCAGCATCCCGAAACCGGTGATTGCTGCCGTGAACGGTTTTGCCATTGGTGGCGGACATGTGCTTCATGTGGTATGTGATTTGTCCATTGCGTCGGAAAATGCTATTTTCGGTCAGACGGGTCCTCGTGTAGGTAGCTTTGATGCCGGATTCGGTGCGTCTTATCTGGCACGTGTGGTCGGTCAGAAGAAAGCACGCGAAATCTGGTTCCTTTGCCGGAAGTATAATGCACAAGAAGCATTGGACATGGGATTAGTGAATAAAGTAGTTCCTTTGGAGCAGTTGGAGGACGAATATGTACAGTGGGCGGAAGAAATGATGTTGCTTAGTCCGTTGGCTTTGCGCATGATTAAAGCAGGATTGAATGCCGAACTGGATGGTCAGGCAGGTATTCAGGAATTGGCAGGTGACGCAACGTTACTCTATTACCTGACTGATGAAGCACAGGAAGGCAAGAATGCGTTCTTGGAGAAACGTAAACCGAACTTCAAACAATATCCGAAATTCCCTTAAAATCGGCTTTGCCACAGAGTACCACAGAGTTTGCTTTGCCTGCGTTTAAGCCTGATTTTCTGCAAAGCAAGACTGTGGAGGAGAGAATGGTAGGAGAATTGCAAGAGATATAACTTACTAAAACTTCGTGAGGCTCTGTGTTATTCTGTGGTGAATTGAAAAATTATTCACGATGAATTGTAAAATAGAAATTATTCCCCGATTGCTCCATTTCAAGCAACCTGCCGGGACTTCCAGAGGAACATATACTACGCGTAAAGTTTGGTATCTTCATTTTACCTCGCCTGACTTCCCTGACAGAGTAGGAATAGGGGAGTGTGCACCTTTGCCCGCTTTAAGTTGTGACGATCTTCCTGATTATGAAGATATATTAAAAAGATTTTGTCGGCAAGTAGAGAAAGAACAAGGAATGTGGGATAAGGATGTTTTATGCCAGTACCCTTCCATCTTATTTGGCTTGGAAACGGCTATCTGGCATTTCTTTGCAGGGAGTTGGGCTTTGTCCGATACGGCTTTTTCTCGTGGAGAGGTAGGGATTCAAATTAATGGTTTGATCTGGATGGGAGATTTTGAAAACATGTTATCCCAGATCGAGAAAAAGATGGAAGCCGGATTCCGTTGCGTCAAACTAAAGATTGGCGCTATCGACTTTGAAAAAGAATTGGCATTACTACGTCATATTCGTACCCATTTCTCTTCTAAAGAAATAGAGTTGCGTGTAGATGCAAACGGTGCTTTCTCTCCGGGTGATGCAATGGAAAAACTGAAACGTCTGTCAGAATTTGATTTACATTCTATCGAACAGCCGATTCGTGCCGGACAATGGGAAGAAATGGCTCGGCTCACTTCTGAATCTCCGTTGCCAGTAGCATTGGATGAAGAGCTGATAGGATGCAACACGCTGGAAGAAAAAAAGAAACTGCTGGCAACCATCCGTCCGCAATATATCATCATTAAACCATCTCTCCACGGAGGAATATGTGGAGGGGATGAATGGATTATGGAAGCGGAAAAGCAACATATCGGCTGGTGGATCACTTCCGCTTTGGAGTCCAACATTGGTTTGAACGCTATCGCCCATTGGTGTGCAACATTCAATAATCCGTTGCCACAAGGATTGGGAACGGGTATGCTCTTTACTGACAATATAGAAGTGCCTCTTGAAATCAGAAAAGATTGCCTGTGGTTTTGTAAATGATGGTATTTAGTGGTATTTAAAGGATATTTTGATGATATTCGATCGACAACAACAGCGCTTGCTACTGGAAGGAAAAGAATACACTTTTGAAGAAATAAGCCAACTGATAGCAGGAGGAGCAGAAGCTCATTCTCCTGCTTATTGGGATTTATATCTTTTCCTGAACGAATGGTTTAATGATTCTCCTGTTATTACAGTTCATACATCGGGCTCCACGGGTATACCTAAAGAACTGATGGTACGCAAGGATCAAATGATGCAAAGTGCACGTCTGACTTGTGAATTTCTGAATTTGAAGAAAGGTGAGTCGGCATTATTATGTATGAATCTTCGTTATATCGGTGCAATGATGGTGGTCGTACGTTCATTGGTTGCAGGCTTGAACCTGATTGTTCGTCCTGCTTCCGGTCATCCGTTGGCGGATATAAAAGAATCTTTGAGATTTGTGGCAATGGTCCCATTGCAAGTTTATAACACGTTGCAGGTTCCCGAAGAAAAAGAGCGATTAAAACAAACGGATATTCTGATTATAGGAGGCGGAGCCGTTGATGAGGCTCTGGAAACGGAGATAAACCATCTTCCGACTGCCGTTTACTCCACTTATGGCATGACTGAAACTTTGTCGCATATTGCCCTTCGTCGTCTGAACGGAGCATCGGCTTCAGAACATTATTATCCATTTCCTTCAGTAAAATTGTCTTTATCCGCAGAGAATACATTAATCATTGATGCCCCTTTGGTATGTGACGAAACATTGCAGACCAATGACATTGCACGTATCTATCCCGATGGAAGTTTTATGATTCTAGGCCGGAAAGACAATGTGATTAACAGTGGAGGAATTAAGATTCAAGCAGAGGAGATGGAGAAGTTGCTCCGCCCGTTTATTCCTGTGTCCTTTGTCATTACTTCAGTTCCGGATCAGCGCTTAGGGCAGGCTGTCACTTTATTATTGGCAGATCAGCCCGACACAGAAGAAATCGGAAATAAACTACATGAAATACTGGAACCTTATTATCGTCCCAAGCATATATTGACAATAGAATCCATTCCGCAAACAGAGAACGGAAAAATAAACCGGGCAGAGTGTCGCATCTTAGCCAAACAAATGTTGATGACGTTTTACCCTCACACCCTCACACCTTGATTCAATCCCTTTATTCATCGGTGTTTCAAGTGTGAGGGTAGAGGTGAGGCCAGGGTGAGGGTAACTTTTTACCCTCACCCTGGCTCGTCTTGCTCCCAGCTAATTTATACTATATTTCCCTATATATCATACATTGATACTTAGGTATTCTTTTGTTAAGCTCTAATGTTTTACAAGGGCTCACCCATGTGAACAAATCTGTTTACAACCGTAAACGGATTTGTTCACAACTGATAGCTTATCTGTCCACACAAGTAAGCCCCTGCTAACTATTAAGCAGAGTGATATAAACAACAGGACTAATACATATATAGAGTACGACTGTTTTTCAAAAGAAAGGCATATACCAGGAAGAGAACATGAGGATGTAGATTATGCACGAAGAAATAACAAGAGTAATAGTGGCATATACTCCTTTAATTCATTACGTAAAAGTTCCATCGTTTTTTGTTTATATCGATTGATAGACTTCACGCTAAGATTCATCTCTTCTGCAATCTCTGTATGAGTTTTGCCTTCAAAGAAACTTTTAATAAAGACCGTTCGATAGTTTTCGGGAAGTTTGTTTAATGTCTCATACAACATTCTGTATAGCTCATCAAGAGTATATATACTATCCGGTTCTGTTTCATAGACAGGAGCTTTCTTCTGTATATTTTCCGCATAGCTCCATTCATATTCCTGATGTTTCAGGAAATTCAGGCAGCTATTTTTTACGCACATTTTGATGTAAGCTAATGCGGTGTTCGATTGAAGATCAAAAGAATCAGTATCCAGTTTATCCCATAATGAGGTGAATACATCCGAAACGATGTCTTCACGTGTTTCTTTATCATCAACAAACCTTTTTGCATACAAACAAAATGGGGCATAATACTCCTCATAAAGTTGTTTGAAAGCCCGTTCTTTAGTCTGTTTAGAAAAAGATATTTTCATTATTTTGAGGTTCTGTAGTTTTTCATTTCGTTGCAAATATATAATAAGATAATTATCAAAGCCTAATTTTCGATTCTTTTTTTTGCTTTCAACACTAATGAATAGAAAATAATCAGATGAGGCTGTCCTTTTGTATATAGGTTGATTGTATTATATATAAACGGGATTAAAATATGAAAAACAAGTTTTTTTTATTGGCTATAACCTTTTGTTTGCCAATACATTCTCAAGGAGTTTCCAAGTCTTTTATTCCGATGGCTGAAATACCTGCCGGAAGTTTTTATATGGGAAGTGACGGATTAGGCGAAGATTTTGATGAGGCTCCTATCCATCAGGTAATAATCTCTCGCCCGTTTCGTATGGGAATCACTGAAATAACGAATGCGCAATATGAATCATTCCGTCCGGAACATCGGGCATTACGAGGAAAAAACGGTGTTTCGCTGGAAGATGATGAAGCAGTCGTCAATGTGAGTTATTCCGATGCTGTTGCCTTTTGTGAATGGCTTAGCCGGAAAGAAGGCAAAAACTATCGTTTGCCAACAGAAGCGGAATGGGAATATGCTTGTCGGGCAGGCACATACACACTATTTTCTACAGGAGACGGGTTACCTGCAGTTTATCATCGGAATCAAAAAGTGGTTCGTGACTTTGATCCGGTATCTTTAAAAGTAGCTCAGACTCCTCCTAATACATTCGGGCTTTATGATATGCATGGAAATGTGGAAGAATGGTGCTTGGATTGGTATGCTTCTTATTCCGCAGAAAAGCAGAAAGACCCGGCAGGACCATTGGCAGGAGAGTTTCGGGTCACTAGAGGAGGGAGTCATCACACCCCGGAGAAATACTTGCGAAGTGCCAATCGACTGGCTATGCTCCCGGAAGATAAACATTCCCAAACCGGATTTAGAATTGTGGAAGCAGATACTCGTTTGAATGTATCGGGAACATCTGCCCCTGTCCCGTTCAATCAGGAATCTGTAAAAAATACATCTATAAAATGGAAAAAAGTATCTGCTGTCACACCGATGTTTTTGCCTCCGATACCATTTGTGGTACGTCCGGCATGTGATTCGAATACCCCATTTTATCTGCATAATCATCAGCCTGCAGTTACCTGGTGTGATAATGGAGATTTGCTGGCAATATGGTTTTCTGCAAATGAAGAGAATGGGAGAGGGATGGTAGTACTCGGTTCCCGCTTGCGTGCCGGGCATACTGATTGGGATGTGGCTTCTTTATTCTTTAAAGTTCCGGATCGGAATATGACAGGAAGCGCTTTGCTCAATGACGGGAAAGGAAAATTGTATCATATCAATGGAGTGGAAGCATCGGGTGACTGGCAGAATCTCGCAATGGTACTACGTACCAGTACAGATAACGGTGCTTCATGGAGCACTCCTAAACTGATAGCTCCCGAACATACCAAACGTCATCAGGTAATAGCTGGTACGATTCGCACACGTGAGGGATGGCTGGTTCAAGCCTGTGATGCGGGTCCTGGCAGTCATGATGGGGCAGCTGTTCAAATCAGTAAAGATGGAGGAAAAACATGGTGCGATCCTTGGGATGGCGCTCCTTTGCCGGATTTCAAAGAAGGAGGAACGGGAAGTACAATCGCAGGTATCCATGCGGGAATTGTACAATTAGGAAACGGAAGTTTGATGGCTATGGGGCGTGGTAATAGCATACGGAATAAAGAAGGAAAGCTCCGAATGCCAATGAGTATATCAGATGATATGGGAAAGACCTGGAAATATGTAGCAAGCGAACTCCCTCCTATTGACGGAGGTCAGCGTCTTGTTTTAATGAGACTGAATGAAGGACCTTTGCTATTGGTTTCTTTCACAGACCATCCGCAACGTACGCCTTTGGAAGAACGTGGTCTGGAATTTAAGGATAAAAATGGAAATGTGAAGAAAGGATATGGCATGTATGCGGCTCTTTCCTACGATGAGGGAAAAACATGGCCGGTAAGAAAACTACTGACGGACGGTGAATATCGTTTTTTAAACGGTGGAGCATGGACGGGATATTTCGAAATGGATGAAAATCATGCTGAACCACGTGGCTATCTTGCAGGAACACAAACTCCTGATAATGTGGTTCATATCCTTAGTAGCCGATTGCATTACCGCTTCAATTTGGCATGGCTCGAAAAATAAAATAAAAAAAGTTTGTTTTTGCTGTCCTTTTCCAATTACTTCAGTTGTATTATAAGTGTAATTACAATTAAAAGATAAGATTTTGAAAGAAAATATGGAAAATATGAGTCCGGAATCATTGCTCCGTAAAGCACAAGCATTGGGAGATGATATTAAAGAAATGGAATCCATTGATGTATTGGGTGCCTATTATCAAGCACAAACCAAAATAAAAACTAATAGAAGAAAGAACATGTATAATCAACTGATGCGTTATGCAGCATTTCTGACTATACCTTTATTTCTCTCTTCTCTGGTTTTGGGATATTTATATTTTAGTGGAACAGAAACCGACGAGAAATATGCAGAGGTGGTAACCGCTACCGGTTCTGTCATACGTTATGAACTTCCGGATCATTCTGTAGTATGGTTGAATGCAGGTAGTACATTGCGTTATCCTACCACTTTCAAGAAAGACAACCGGTTGGTAGAACTGAAGGGTGAGGCATATTTCGAAGTGCAGGCAGACAAAGATCGTCCTTTCTATGTAAATACTCCGAATGGCTTGAGCGTATATGTTTATGGTACCAAATTTAATGCCCAACTATATACCTTAATGTACCAAAGTAAAAACGAACTGATATTGTATTATCAATTACAAGGTAATAATAAAACCGACCTATTTTGCGGATAGGTCGGTTTAGATTAAAGATTACTATAAGAACATAAGTTCAAATAGTTGCTCAAAAGCCAATTTTAATATCGGCTCATTTTCGACACGAATCAAAATGTAACACGTGCGAATGATTAAATTGTTAATTTTTATCATAAGCGAACTATTTAATAAATTCGCACGGATAATACAGTTCGATTTTTCTGAATTAGGCGATTTGAGGCATTTTAGACTTGTTTAAATGGTAAATAATCGTAAACTTTACCTTGAAAACAAAAATAGCCACCCTTTTGAGGTGGCTGTTTTACGTTAATATGATAAAATGTACTTATTCCATAGCGGCAGTAGTTATTTTCATTGTTAGCTCAGTGTAACGTTTTATTTGTTTAGCAGACATAGTCCCTTTTGCATTATCGAATTTCTTACTAAATGATTCTGCTTTTTCTACGTATGTAGGATATTCACTTATTGCAGACATATCATTAGCTTTTACTTTCTTTAATATCTTAATGTAACTGTCTATATACTTTTCGTATTCATCCAGGGCTTTGTCCCAATCTTCGGAATCAGAAGTTACTTCAGAAGTACTAGATTTTGAATCGTTTGCTGAATTATCTGAATAAACTGAAATAGTTTCAGAGCCTTCTTTGAAAATTTCATCAATGATTTCAAATGATGTAGCTTTAGTAAAGATTGCCTTGCCAAGCTCTTTGGCAAAATCTATATACTCCCAAGTGAATGAAACTGTTTTAGTATCACCAACATTACCTTTTAACAGTTCAGATATCTTAGAGAACTCTTTACATGAAAAGCCATAAGTACCTGTATCAAATACACTGCCAGTTTCGTCTATCGCATTCAGTCTAATATCCCAACCATCCTTATGAAATTCAACATTCGGTTTATCAGTCAATTCAAATTTTACTGAAATAGACGCTTTATCACCGTCAGTAGTAAATTTGTAAGTCCCATCAACAACTTTTACATAGGAACCAATAAAGCCTGTAATGTCAACATTCGAAACAGTAACTTCCCTTTCTGTAGGGATTCCGGAACATGCACAGAGCAAGCATACAAATGCTGCACAACTAAAGATTTTCTTTAACATAGTAGTAATTTGTTAGTCTTCCTAGTCTCAACAGAAGGGTATTAAATAGAAGAAGCGTGAGACTATTAGACTTATACCTAATGTCGGTTCTGGACTACCTCTGTATTGAATATAAGTACAAACAGCTCACGCCCTTGACCGTATATCAACACACGAGTGTGCGGTATACAAACCAAAGGGAGAACGTTCTGCCTATTTCCTCAATACAGTTGAATTGTCCAGATTCACATTAGAGAAAAAGCACTAAACGCTTCCTAAATAATTAAGATGTCCAAAAGGACGATACAAATATACTACAAATTTCTTTAATTGTATATGTTATACTTCAGATTTGCGTGTTTAAGTCTTTTGTTTATCTTAGGCATAAATTCCATAAACCTTTGCATGTCAGTTAATGTTCTAGTGTTGTATCTATAGGCGAACTCATTACAGTACATTTGTAAGTACTTAGGACTGACTACATGATAGATTCCTTTTATGCCACGCTTTAGATGTGACCAAAAGCCCTCTATACCGTTAGTATGGAAGCCGTCCTTTGCGTAAATTCCTTTGCTATGTTCTATAATGACACGTGTATAAAGATGCGATAGACCGTTATAGCCTGCCCAACCGTCAGTTACCAATGTTGAGCCTTCCTCAATCAGTCCAAAGACTAATAGATGTAATGTTTTCTGACTTGCATCATAGGTAACGACTGGATAGACCCTATCTTCTGTTAGTACACCTACAACAGGAGTTTTCTCTTTAAGACTTCTTCCTTGTGTACCTTTGTTCCATTTGTTTTTATTTTTGCCACCTACATAGGTTTCATCCATTTGAACTATACCACGGAATTTCTCAATTTCATCTTTGTACATATTATGTCTTATTTTAGTCAGCATAAACCACGCTGTCTTTTGAGTGACATTTATGTCTCTTGATAATTGTAGGCTACTAATACCTTTCTTATGAGATAGGAAGATGTAAATAGCATAGAACCATTTCTCCAAAGGTATTTTGCTACCTTCGAACATTGTACCAACAGTTACAGTAAACCGTTTCTTGCAATGCTGGCATTTGTAGAGCCCATTGAACTCTCCTTTGTTCTTTAATTTGTAGTGATGTTCAGACTTGTGTTTACAATGAGGACAGACCGGTACGCCTTGCCATCTATAGTTTTCTAAAAACTCTCTACATGAATTTTTATCATGTAACGCTTTCATTAAATCTATAAATGACCTTATCTCTTGCATACCCGTTTAAGTTTTTGGCGGGTAATACTGAACCAAGTTGTCCATATTTGTTATATTTTGTATTATAAATATAACAAATTTAATTAACACGTTAAAAATCAGATAGTTAAATAGTTTGCTATCAGAAATTAAATGATGTTAAGTATAGCTAATCCACAAAATATCAAGTGTTAATGACAAGTGAAAGTATGAGTGACAAGGCAACTACATTGCCTTGTATAAATGTTAATGGAGGAAATTTTGAGTCCGCATCTTTAGACGATTTTATCGAACAAATGCGGAAATTGCAGCTAGATGGATGGCAAATATGCCATATTAAAGCCTTTGTTGGCGTCAAAAGCTATGTTAATGCAGCAGACGAGCAAGCAACTATCGCCTTGCAGCAATAATGTTTGGTATTATTGCATACATTTGCGATAACAGATATTGTTCGAAGGCATTACAGCAGCAATTTTTAATTTGAGGTGCACCATTAGGAAATGTTATCTGTACAGTTTGTTTATGTACAGGGCATTTCTTTGATTCTAAAAATTTGAATTGAAGTTGTTCTTCGGTTGTAAATTTATTCGTTAACATCTTAATCACATTTTTAATTATTGCAACAAAGATAGTGGAAATCATGCAAACTATCAATAGATTTAAACTTTATAACCTTAACTATATGCAATTGGTACATTAAGGTATATAGTTGGGATTTAATGTAGCTGCCTATGAGGATGATAATTATATAGAAACAGTATTGGAAAAGGGTAAGGTAAATGTGATAACCCCCGATCAGGAAACAATAGTATTGGCTCCTGGAGAACAATTGCTTTACGACAAACAGAGTCAACAGTTGAAAAAAAATAAAGTGGATGTCTATGGAAAGATAGCTTGGAAAGATGGAAAACTAATTTTCAGAAATGCTTCATTAGAAGAAATTCTGAAGCGTCTGGAACGACATTTCAATGTAGAAATTCAGTTTAACAATAGGTCTGGAAAAGAATATAAGTACCGGGCTACTTTCCGGACTGAAACTCTGTCGCAGATATTGGATTATCTGGCCAGGTCTGCCGATTTAAAATGGAAAATTGAAGAACCGCAACAACAGGCAGATGATACATTATCAAAGACTAAAATTAGAGTAGATTTATATTAGAGTAGTAACCCTTAAAATAAAAGCCCATGGAATAACACAAGAGAATAAAAGAAAGGAAGAAAGCTGCTACCAACAGCTGTCTTCCTCCGAATTTTCCAGATTCACGGTACAAGGTCTCGCAAACACTAGCCGGAATCAAACCATAGTTCATTTAGTAATAAACTTTAGTTAGCCACAAATGTATGAAAAAAAATCATTCATTTACAGCATTATGTCCTAAATATGCTTTAAATCTAAAACTTCCTTTAGTTATGAGGATTAGTCTAGCACTACTTTTCGCAGTAGTATTACAACTTTCTGCCGAAGATGGCTATGCCCAGCGAACGCGGGTTGCCATTTCAATGAACAATGTATCTGTAGAACAGGTACTGAATAAAATAGAGGAGACGTCCGACTATGTTTTCCTTTATAATGATAAAACAATTCAGAAGAACCGTATTGTTTCTGTGAGAAACAATTCAGGTAAGATACTGGATATTCTTGATGAGATGTTTAAAGGAACCAACATTACTTATACAGTGGTTGATAAGCAGATTATCTTGTCTACCAATAAATTGAATGTAACAGAGCAAGATCCGACTATTCAGGTAAAAGGTACAGTGAAAGATACAAAAGGAGAACCTTTGATCGGAGTGAATGTGAAAGTAAAAGGGACAACTACCGGTGCTATTACAGATTTCGACGGAAACTTTCAGATTCAAGCTAAAAAGGGAGCGGTATTGGAGATCTCTTATATTGGATATGCTTCTCAAGAGGTGAAGGTTGCAGATAATAAATCGCTTTCCATTGTGATGACGGAAGATACCAAAGTCTTGAATGAGGTTGTTGTAACGGCTTTGGGCATTAAACGCGAAACCAAGTCTTTGACATACAATGTGCAGCAGATTGGCGGCGACGAAGTGGCAAAGGCGAAAGATATGAATGTGATGAGCAGTCTTGCCGGTAAGGTGGCGGGTGTGAATATCAATGCAAGTTCATCCGGTATTGGAGGTGGTGCCCGTGTGGTAATGCGTGGTACGAAGTCTATATCCGGTAATAACAACGCTCTATATGTAGTAGATGGAGTTCCTTTGGCTAATATATCAGGTGAACAACCTGACGATCAGTATACAGGTGCCGGACAATCCGGTGACGGATTGGCTAACTTCAACGCTGATGATATAGAATCAATTTCAGTACTTAGCGGATCGGCCGCCGCTGCACTATACGGTTCGGCTGCTGCCAATGGTGTGGTACTTATCACAACGAAGAAAGGGGCTGTAGATAAAACCAGATTGACTTACAGTAATAATTCAACCTTCTATTCACCATTCCGATTGCCGGAATTCCAGAATACGTATGGTTCGGAAACTGGAGAGTGGTATAGTTGGGCATCTAAATTGTCATCTCCTACCGATTATGAAGTTAAAGATTTTTTCCAGACAGGTTACAATGTAGCAAACACTGTAAGTCTGACTACAGGGACACAAAAAAATCAAACCTATGTATCCGTAGGTGCTGTGAATGCCCGGGGTATCATTCAGAATAATGACTTGGACAGATATAATTTCTCTGTTCGTAACACGACCTCTATGCTGAATGATAAACTGACGATGGATTTAAGTTTTATGTATTCTAATGTAAAGGAACAGAATATGTTGTCGCAAGGAGAGTATGCCAATCCATTGGTTCCCGTTTATTTATTTCCGCGCGGTGATGATTTCTCGAAATATCAGTATTATGAACGATATGATGTAGACCGTAACATAAAAACACAGTTTTGGCCATTGAAAGAAAATGGATTATCCATGCAGAATCCTTACTGGATTACGAACCGGAATATGTATACCAACAAGAAAGACCGTTTTCTGGCAAGCGGTTCACTAAAATATACGATAACAGATTGGTTGAATGTTTCCGGACGCGTGAAACTGGATAAGGAAACTATCAACTCGGAAAAGAAAATGTATGCTTCCACTTTGAATGTGATTGCTGAAAACTCGGATAAAGGAGCATACGTGCAATCGAACAAGAATACCAGTCAGATATATGCGGATGCCATGTTGAATATCAATAAATATTTCTATCACGACACATGGAATCTGACAGCATCTTTAGGTGCCAGTTTATTGGATTTGGATTATAAGGAGCTTAATTTTGGAGGAGGATTACTGACCATTCCTAATCTGTTTACTTCTAACAATGCGAATGTTTCCGGTAAATTAACCTATAAAAATACGAACTATCACGACCGTACCAATTCTTTATTCGGAACATTCTCATTAGGATATAAGGGCATGGTTTATGTAGATGGTTCGTTACGTAATGACTGGATATCTGCTTTGGCAGGAACAAACCATTCTTCCATATTATATCCTTCTATCGGTGCTTCAGCAATTCTGACTAATATGTTTACAATGAAATCTAACATTCTTTCTTATGCAAAGGTTCGCCTTTCATATAGTGAGGTGGGTAATGCACCGGAAAGATTCAGAGCTATCACTACGTACGCAGTGTTGGGAGGATTGAATACCACTTCTTATTTCCCGATAAAAGACCTTAAACCGGAGAGAACTCATTCATGGGAAGGAGGATTTAATTTAGGTCTGTTTGATAATAAACTGACACTGGACGTGACAGCTTATAAGACATATACGGAGAATCAGCTCTTCAGTCCGGAAATTTCTACAACAACCGGATATTCTAAATTATATGTAAATGCAGGTAAAGTAACGAATAAAGGTATTGAGTTAGCTCTTGGCTTTAAACAGAATATAGGGCCTGTAGATTGGAAAACAACTTTACTATGGTCGCTCAACAGAAACCGCATTGACCAATTACTCCCTGAATATACAAATGAAGAGTTGGGAGTGACAGTACATCTGGACGAAATGGATGTTTATTCATTAGGCGGTGCCAAACAACGGCTAACAGTAGGGGGCTCTATGGGAGATGTATATGTGAATACAATGAGAACTGATGAGCATGGACATATCTGGATGAATTCAATGACGGGTACATTGGAAACAGATAAGAATAATTATGTCTATGCTGGTAATACCAATCCGAAATATACTCTTAGCTGGAGAAATGAATTTAATTGGAAAGGAATCAGTCTCGGATTTATGTTGAATGCCCGTGTAGGTGGTATCGGAGTTTCTGCCACTCAAGCTGTAATGGACTATTATGGAGTGTCTAAAACATCGGCAGAAGCGCGGGATAATGGTGGCGTGAAAGTAAACGGTCAGATGATTGATGCCCAGACATGGTATCAGACTATCGGAGCTAATGGTACAGGTTATGTAGGTTCTATGTATGTATATAGTATGACGAATGTTCGTTTGGGAGAATTGACATTGGGATATGATATTCCGATCAATAAATGGTGTAAATGGATTTCTGGATTGAATGTGTCCTTTGTAGGACGTAATTTATGGATGCTGTATTGTAAGGCTCCATTTGACCCGGAATCTACTGCAAGTACAGGTACTTATAACCAGGGTATGGACTATTTCATGCAACCGAGTTTGAGATCGATGGGATTTTCTGCAAAGATTTCTTTCTAATTGGATAACCTTTAAAAAAAATAATGATGAACATACGTAAGTTTTTTAAAGTAAGGAACTACTACTTACTCCTTGGAGTAATCATGATAAATGTAGGTTGTACGAAGAATTTTCTGGAGTACAATACCAATCCTAATGAAGCAACCGATGAGATGACGGATTGGGATAATGTGAGAACTGGTTCTCTTCTTTTACAGATGGAGCAGAACGTACTGGTGGTAGCACAACCGGGACTTAATATCGGTTCGGACAGATATCAGACTGTGGAAGTGATGGGTGGAGATGGTTATGTCGGCTATTTTGGTTTTCCTGCTCCCAGTATCAATTCTGCCGGTCGTTACAATTGGGATAAAAGAAGTTGGTATGGTGATATGTTCACTACCAATTACCTGACGACTATGAATGCCTGGCGTGAAATAAGAAAAGCGATTAACAATGACGAAGATCCCCGGTTTTCTATGGCGCAGATTCTGAAAGTAGCGGCAATGCACCGTGTGACAGATACCTATGGGCCTATTCCTTATTTGAATTTTGGAGTTTCAAAAGAAGTGCCTTATGATTCGCAAAAGGATGTTTATTACAGATTCTTTGAAGAATTGGATGGAGCTATCAATAACTTGGATAGTTATGCTGCATCCGGAAGTAAAGTTTTGTCATCATGGGATTGTGTGTTCAACGGTGATGTTACATCTTGGATAAAGTTTGCCAATTCACTTCGTTTGCGTCTTGCATTGCATCTTGCCTATGTGGATGAAACAAAGGCAAAAAGTGAAGCCCAACTGGCTATTGGCAATAGTTATGGATTGATGAATGTGAAGTCTGATTTAGCAGAACTTCAGCATATTACTCCGATAGCGACTTATGAAAGTCCTCTGTATATTCTGAAAGGATGGGATGATATTTGTATGGGAGCGACGCTGGATTCATACATGAATGGTTATCAGGATCCACGACTTTCTGCTTACTTCGAGGCAGGTACGGGTGGAAAATATCGGGGTATAAGAGCCGGAATGTCAAAGGACGTAAGTAAGGATAAATATATAACAGGAATCTTTGCCGAACCACAGGCAACCGCTACTTCCAATGTAGTGTGGATGCGTTCATCTGAATCATATTTCTTGTTGGCGGAATATGCTTTGCGTTGGGGAACGAATGCCGATGCTAAAAAGTATTATGAAGATGGAATAAGAATGTCTTTTGATGAACATGGTGTATCAGGAGCTGACGCGTATCTGACAAGAACTGCGGCGGGTGGATATGTGCCTGCCAATTATGAGGATCCGGTGACATCATCTCATTCCATGGATGCTTTGGGGACTGTTTCTATCGCTTGGGATGAATCGGGAGATTTTAAAACAAATCTGGAACAAATCATTACTCAAAAGTACATTGCTCTTTATCCGGTGGGACAAGAGGCATGGACAGAGTTCCGCCGTACCGGTTACCCGAAAGTATTTCCGGTTGTTGTGAACGAAAGTTCCGGAGGTTCTGTAGACACAAATATACAAATCCGCAGATTACCTTATCCGGAATCGGAATATAATACGAATAGAACAGAGTTGGATAAAGGCATCACACTTTTAGGTGGCGTAGATAACCCGGGTGTCAGATTGTGGTGGGATGTGCCTAATAAATAATTGGTTACTTAAATAATGCAAAATATGAAAAGAAATTATGTATATTTTTTGTTCACCTGTCTCTTGACATTTGTTGTGAGTGGTTGTGATACGGATATTGAACCTGAAGTTATACAGGCAGCTAATACTTATAATGAAGAATATTATCAGAACCTGCGTGAATATAAGAAAACAGATCATGCTATTTGTTTCGGCTGGTATGCCGGTTATACTTCAGAAGCATCTCCTTCGCAGGGGCTTCATTTCACTGGTCTGCCGGATAGTCTGGACATTGTCAGTCTGTGGTCAGGTATTCCTTCCAACAATCCGGCTTATGTAGAAACGAGTTATTATAACGAGCGTTATTTGCCGACTGCTTATGAGGAAATGAATTATATCCGTACAGTAAAGGGGACTCGCGTTGTGATGTGTACGATTTGCCGTATTGGAAGTACGGAGTTTCCTAAAACCGACGCAGGTATCGAGGCTTATGCTTTGCATCTTGCGAGATGTGTGTTGCGTAATGATCTGGATGGTTTGGACTTGGACTACGAACCGGAAGGCGACTGGTTGCAAAATGATAACTTTACAAAGTTTATAAAGGTATTGGGAAATTATTTCGGTCCTCAATCGGGTACAGGCAAATTATTAATTGTTGACTTCTATAATCAGCTGCCTCCTAAGGAAACAGAACCTTATGTCGATTATTTTGTACGACAATGTTACACCACCGGTAGTGCTCAAAGTTTGCAATCTAAATTTGACCAGCTTAGCAGCTGGTGTCCTCCTGAAAAATTCGTTGCTACGGAACAAATGGGATGGTACTGGCAGAATGGTGGAGTCGAATTTACGGAAGCCGATGGAAATAAAGTAGATTCATGGGGCAATCCAATCTATTCTGTAATAGGTATGGCACGCTGGAATCCTACACAAGGACGAAAAGGCGGATTCGGCGGATATTATTTTGAATATGAATACAATACCACTCGTCCTGCTAATCAGGCTATAGGTGATAAAGAGAAAGCCGCTATTCCTTATTATAGCCTTCGACGTGGTATTCAGGAACAAAATCCTGCCGGAAAGCCTGTACAACAGTCTACTAAACAAGAAACGGAAGAAGAAAATGGATGAATTTTAAATTTGTATGCAAGGTATGAAAACATTGAATAATATAAAAAAGATATGGGGAGCTGCTTTGATAGGAATAGCTTCTTTTATGCTGCAGGGATGCCAGGAAGCCGCTCAAAAAGGTGACGGGTTGTTAATGACCGGAACATCTTCGGATAGATTGGTAAAGTTTGCCATTGATGGATTTCCATCTGCGTATGCTGTTTCTGTGACTTCAACTTCTCGCGTTGAATCGGATATTCAGGTGAATCTGGCTGTTGATGCAAGTCTGGTTGATACTTATAATGAGGAAATGGGAACCAATTATTATCCCATTCCGGATAAATCATATACATTTGAAAATCCGGAGGTTACTATTTCAGCAGGACAGGCAATTTCTTCTGCTGCCTCTCTTTCAATTGCCGATGATTCGGAATTTGTTCCGGGACGTGTTTATTTGATACCGGTTACCATAAAAAGTGCGACGGGAGATTTGGATATTATAGAAGCAGGGCGTACTATTTTCCTGAAAGTATCTCGAACATTGCGTTTCCATGCTCCGTATGTAGGACAGGCTTCTATGGCTTATCAATTTTTGCTTCCGGATCCTATTCCTTCTTTGCCTACTTATACATGGGAAGTGAAGATTTACGCCACTAAATTCCGTTCTTCCGGAGCTTCCGGTACTACCCGTGTTTGCTCATTTGGAGGTAGTGAAGCATCTGTAGAAGGGGGAGCGATTGATGATGGAGGCTTTAAATGTGACCAGAACCTGCTTCGTTTTGGTGAAGGAACGGATGAACCGAACCAGTTGCATGTAACAACTAAACAGGGTAAAATGTCATCGAATACTCGCTTTGCTTTAAATACCTGGTATGCTGTTGCCTTGGTAAATGACGGCAGTACGTTGACATTGTATATCAATGGAGAGAAAGATAACTCAATGACAGTTGCTCCGTATGAATATGCGCTTTATGGAGTACAGATCGGTATGCCTTCAAAAGGTTATCAATCTTCACAATTGTTTTATGGTCGTTTGAGTGAGATGCGTCTTTGGACTCGTCCTTTGTCTGCTCGTGAAATTAAAGCAAATGTATGTGGGGTAGACCCTTCTACCAATGGGCTTGTGTCTTATTGGAGAATGAATGAAGGAGAAGGAACTACTTTCTATGATTTATCTCCGTCAAAGCGTGATATCAGTTATAAGAATGGAATCACGATTGACTGGACTTATGATGATACGAATAAATGTCTTGAATAAGGTAATAATAAATGAATAGACTGTATGATAATGAAAAACAATATAAATAGATTAACTCTCCTTTTGCTTGTTTTATTGGGAGGAGTAGGATTCACATCTTGTTCGGATGATGACAATGATTTTATTGAATTGCCGACAATAGAGATGCCACAGTCGGAGGCAGGACCTGTTTCTATTGATTATAGGGAGATACTGGATGCAGGAAGCTATGTTTATGATTATACTATCAAACTGGATAAACCTGCTGCTACTACTTTATTGTGTGACATTGCCGTGGACGAAAGTATGGTAGAGGCTTATAACGCTGCAAATAACACGTCTTATAAGATGATGCCCGCTTTTGTCTATGAGTTGCAAGCTAAAAATGCGATAGTGAAGGCAGGACAGCAAGAATCCAATTCCTTATCAGTTAAGTTTTCATCATTGTTCGGTTTGGTGGAAGGTGAAGAATATTTGCTTCCTATTGTTGCAACAATAGATGAAACGTGTGTAGGACAATTTGTAACGGACACTCGTTCTGTTTCTTATTTTACGATTAGCATTGATGGGGAATTGGATTATATACCGGGATTGAATATGAGTTCTTATTCAACGGATATGTATCGTACGTTAAGTTTCGCAAATGATGAAGTAGTTACGATTGAAGATAATACACATACGTTTGAAATGCTTGTATATCCATATAATTGGCACAGTGGAACTAATTATATAGGTACATGGCGTGGTAAGGATACCAACAATAATAATGAGGTTTTTAGTGGTTGTGAACTACGTGTGACCGGTGCAACGGGAGCGTCTAATATTGGTAATCGTCAATGTGACTTGACATTGGCTAATCAAAATATAATGTTGCCGGCTAATCAATGGGTAAGGTTGACTATTACTTGTGACGGAACAAAAACGGGCCAGAATATTGAGATTGCTTATCGTTTATATATTAACGGTGAGGAAGTTGCTTCTGCAAAACCTACTAAACGTTGGGGACCATCCTCTTCTCAAAGATTCAAGGTGGGATATACGTTGACTGGTATTCAGTTTGGTAATACAAGTTCAAGTATGTATTTTGATGGTCTGATTTCTGATATTCGTATGTGGAAGAAGTGTCTGACGGCGGAAGAAGTAAAAGCTAACTTGCGTACAATAGCTTCTCCATCTTCGTCGGACTTATATGGCTATTGGAAATTGGATGAAGGAGAAGGAAATACATTGAAGGACAGTTCGGGCAATGGGCGTGATTTAACTTTCCCTGCTTCGGCAAATATCATTTGGAATGCAGAATTCAATGATTTGCCTCAAGATAATTAAAATGTGATTTTATATTGGGAGTTATTGTGTTTTTACGTAACTCCCAATATTAACTTAAAGAAATGATGATGAAACGTTTTATGTCAGCTTTGATCGTTTTACTGTGCTCTATTGTTGGCGTATGTGCTCAACAACAGGGAAAAACTGTATTACGTTTTGATACTACTACTTGGAATTTTGGTAATATTCAGGAAGTAGAAGGCAAAGTGAGTCATACTTTTCATTTTACTAATATACATACTTCTCCTGTTGTGATTGAAGAAGTGATTTCAACTTGTGGGTGTGCCATTCCTGTTTATAGTAAACAACCTGTAAAACCAGGGCATACAGGCACTATTACCGTAACTTTCGATCCTAAAGGGCGAACAAACTTTTTCTCTAAGAGTATAAGGGTTGTTTCTAATTCAGGGCAAAGTGTCAATACTCTTTGGGTAAAAGGCACGATAAATACAATGAATCGTATAGAGGATGAATATCCTTATTCTTTATCATCAGATATTCTGGCAGACCGAATGACTCTATCTTATGATTTGTTACAGCATAATGGGAGGCCAAAACAATTGGAAATTAGAATCTATAACCGATCGGATAAAATGGTCAGGTTGTCATACTCGCTGTTGGATAAGAGTGGATGTTTGTCGATATCTATGCCATCATCTCTTCAAGGTCGATCTTGTGCGACTATAAAAATAACAGCTTCTCCTTTAAAAGGCTTTTACGGTACATTTAAAGATAAGATTATTATTAGTGCCAATTCCGTACACAGTTCTCCTATACAAATCTTTGGTACAGTGATTGATGATATGAGAAAAGTAAGCACGGCAACTGCTCCCCGGATGAAGTGTTCACAATCTTATTTTAATTTTGGGAATATCTCATTAAAAAAGCATATTCAGAGAAAAGTTAAAGTTACTAATGAAGGGGCGAATCCTCTTATTATCCGCAAAATAGAATGTCCAGAATTTGTTTCTACTAATATCCGGGGTGAAAAGGTTTTGAAGCAAAATGAGTGTCTGGAGGTTCTGTTTGAATTAAATGTATCATCTTCAAACCATCTATTGGATGCAAAGGTCAAGTTGATAACAAATGATGCTCATCAGCCTGTACATACAGTTATATTTGAAGGGGAAATGGGTAAGTAGGGTTGAATATCTCTATTTGAAAGATTAGAAATACACTATAAATTAATTGAGTCATTTTACTGCATATAACATTA
>ERZ773138.1452-NODE-1452-length-22055-cov-4.575000_pt1 | contig 22055 bp, 18 predicted proteins | sample MGYA00511114_ERZ773138 | MGnify/ENA primary metagenome ERZ773138 (study PRJEB29015, sample SAMEA2737805) | human gut metagenome | biome: human gut; feature: human-associated habitat; material: faeces | place: China | collected 2012 ...
GCCATAGGTTGTGTAGTGTGATTTTCCATTTAATCATGTCCGTTTTTTAATCATGTCCGTTTTGGAGGCGATTTTTACCAGTTAATCGTGTCCGTATTAACATTTAGAAATGTCCGTATTGCAATTTGGACATGTCCGTATTCGATTTTAATCGTGTCCGTATTGCAAGTTTAATTATGTCCGTTTTAGAATTTGATTACTTCTAAGTTGGAATTACAGGAGGGAACAATGTATAAATCAAAACGTAGCCTCAAAGTATATGAGGCACCACTTGGTTTAAATAGTAAGCAGCAGATTCCGAGAATTCAGCTTCAGGGCCAGTGGCTAAAAGCACTTGGATATCATGTGGGTGATAAGATTGATGTTCAGTGTACTAATGACACGATCATCATCAATAAAGTGAAGACTATATAAAATAAGCGTCGGTCAATGAGTCGGCGCTTTTGTTTATAAAGTATTATTGTGCCTTACTGAATATCCAGTTATAATAGCAAATATAATAGCCAAGGAGGTTTATATATGAAAACAAAACAAATTTTAATGACAGGAGCATTAGCTCTTAGTATGGTATTATCTGGTGGCATGTTGACTGGATGTTCTAATTCTTCAAACACAAAAGATACAAAGACATCCGAAATTGCCAAGAAAAAGGAAGTAAAGACACTTGGTAAAAAGACAAAGGATTCAAAATCTTTGAAATTCACAAACAGCACTGGAAAGAAGATCACTGTATTCGAAACGAAGTCTAGTTCAGAAGAATCTTTCAGTGATAACTTGTTGGAAGATGGAGACGCTGTAAAAAACAAAGAACAACGTACTTTATACTATGATGTAAAAGAAAACGATAAGTTAGATGTAAAGATTGGTTTACAGGATCAGGACAAAACATTCGTTTTCAAAGATGTAGATACAGAAGATACTAAAAAGGTGGACGTTTCTTTAAAAGAAGAAAAGGTCAATCTGGATGTAACAAAAAAAGATGGCAGTACTGCCACTTTGACACCATCTGAAGATTCTACAAAGACAGAAGACGAGAAAAAAGATGAGCAGGAAGTAAAACAGGAAGAAAAGAAAGAAGAAACAGCAAAAGCCGATTCTTCAAACAAATCGAATACTTCTGAATCAAAGAAAAATAACACAGCTTCGACTACAAATACTAGCTCGAATAAGAACAACACAAGTTCTTCTTCTAAGCCTTCAAACAGCGGTAGCAATAATTCTAATACTTCAAAACCATCTAACAACAGTAGCAATAACTCTAGCTCGTCTAAGCCATCGAATAACAGTGGCTCAAGTTCAAATAGTTCAAAACCTGCCGAACATACACATAACTGGGTTGCACAGTACAAGACGGTAAATGTTCCAGAAAAAGGACATAATGAGCAGGTCTTGGTGCAGGCTGCTTATGATGAACAGGTCCCAGTTACAGAAATGAAGGAACATTCGATCTGTAACCAGTGTGGAGCAGATATTACTGCTGATCCGTGGGGACATAATAAACAGCATGCTTTAAATTATGAAGCAGGAGGTTTCCATTCAGTTTTTATTGAAGAAGTAACAGGATATAATACTGTTCATCACGATGCGGTGTACGAAACAAGATACGTTGTGGATTCACCTGCAACCACAAAACAGGAATTGACTGGCTACAAGTGCAGTAGCTGTGGAAAAACGAAAGCTAACTAAATATAGATAAAAAGGCAGAATATAGGAACTCAGATTGAGTACCTTTTCTGTTTTTTACACGCAATAAAACGGGGAGTACCCATACTATTGCACCAAAAGAAAGTAGTTATAAGAAAGGGTGGCGAAATATGAACAGATACAGTTTATTTGATGTACCTTAAATTGAGTTGAAAAAATATCAATATTTTTTCCTTTCAGAATATTGATGTAATGATAAACTCAAAAAAATCAAGATTTCTAACGTTAGAGATTTTTTCAAGGGATAGAAAGAAAAGGGGAAAAATAAATTAAGGCAATCTGCCTTAGAAAGGATTGAAATATGAAAAAGTTTAAGAATGTTTTTCTGGCTTTTTTCGTAACAGCACTGACATCATTGAATCTTGTTCTTCCTGCGTATGCAGAAGAAACAACGGCTCCGACTGTTGATTCAGCAGGCTTTTCAGTGAATGTTGTAGGAGATGGTACTGTCACACTTTCATCTGGTGATTTTACTAAATCATTGTCGAATGGTGACACCTTCAATGCAAATTACGAAGAGGGTACAGAAATTAAAATTGTCTCAAAATCTAATGAGAATGCAGTTATTGATGACATTACTTTAAATGACAGTACGATTTCTGGATTTAGTAGTGGTAAAAAATCTTTCAGTTTTGTATACACAACAAAAACTGCGGATGCAAATTTTAGTATGATATTCAAATGTAATGATTCTAAATCAGATTCTTCTACTAGAGATAAAATTGTTAATTCTAACGATAAATCAAATGCTAGTGTGAATTTAAATTCCTCTAACGATGAAGATGAATTATCTGATGAGAATTCAATTGATGAAACTAAAGATGAGCTTTCAGAAGATGGAATTCATATTGATTTTAATGTTTGGGATAAATCGGATACAACTAAATTAATTCTCAAAGACTATTCAAAAAACATCTATAAAAAATATAGTGATCAAAGGAAAGATAAAGCAAAAGAATCTGGTTTATTGAAATACTGTGATTCTAACTATTTTTTAAAAAAATCATTTTATTCAAAATATGATGGATATATGTTGAATTATGATAATCTTGCAATTTTAGATAAGTACAGTATACCAGAACTTTCAAATGATAAAGGTGAGACTAAAAGTGAAGTTTTAAATGAGATTGATAGAGTTGATGATGCAGATGAAGATGATAATACTTCATTATTTAATTTATCACGTGCTGGAGGTGTTACAGTAGATAGTTTCACTGAATACACATGGGTATATGATTCTTACGGTAGTCATTATAACGAAGCAATCTATGAACTGAGCAATGGTGTGACAGCTTTCTGTGGCGAAGGTATGCAAGCAGGGGTATACAAAGGGCAGAGTTTAGGTGCTCCTGAGAAACTAAATAATGCTAACTTAGCTAAGGTTCTCTATTATGGATATGGTGGACACGGTGATATCTTAACAAGTAAATATGGTGTATCGGCAGCTGTGTGTATGACTAGTGATATGGCTTCAAAAGCTTATTCAGGAGCTACGGCAGGTGAAGCTGGTGGAACGTGGACTCCATCAGGTACTGAAGATATGTATAATCATATTCAATCATTGCCACTTCCAAGTGGGGTTGACGTATATAAATGTAGAAATGATGAACATGGTACAAACTGGCAAGGTACATTTACAAAACGTCAGGATGTTGTGTATAGTATTTGGAATCCATTAGGAAAGTTACAAATCAAGAAAACATCAGCCAATACTTCTATTACTGATAATAACAGTTGTTATTCTTTAGCAAATGCTGTTTATGGTGTTTATAAGTCAGAAAGTGATGCAAAGAATGATAAGAATAGAGTGTCATCTTTGAAAACAAATGAGAATGGTTGGTCAAATACAATTGAATTGAATGCAGACACTTACTATTTAAAAGAGGTTACACCTCCAAAAGGCTATGCTTTAAATCCTAATGCTGTGAAGGTTGTCATTGAAGCCGGAAAGAACACGTGGATTGGTGAAGAATCGAATGATTTCGTGGATTATCCTCAAAGCGACCCTGTTCGTGTTGTGTTAGGCAAAGTGGATAAGGAAACCAACAAAAACAAGCCACAGGGAAGTGCAAGTCTTGCAGGTGCGGAATTTACGGTTAAATACTATAAAGGATTGTACGACTCGGATCCAGCTAAATCGGGTCAGACGCCAGCTCGTTCATGGGTTTTAAAAACAGATGCAGATGGATATTGTGATTTAAGTGATGATTATAAGGTTTCAGGCGATGATTTTTATCTAACTTCTAAAGGGGATACGACATTACCAATTGGAACAATTACGATTCAGGAATCAAAGGCTCCTACTGGATACTTTATCAATAATGAAGTATTTGTAAGAAAAATAACATCGTCGGGTACCATAGAAGGTGTTGATACTTACAATCAGCCTAAGATTCTAGAAAAGGTAATTAAATTCGACATCAAGAAGGTACAGGCAGGAACTTCAACACCAGTTGCAGGTGCAGTATTCCGTCACACTATGCCAAATGGCTCAACAGAAGATTTAGAGACAAATAGCACTGGTGAAATCACAATCACAGGTTTGGCTTCGGGAACACACAAGATCAAGGAAATCAAATCTCCAGACGGATACCAGCTGAATCCAAACGAAGTTGTATTTAATGTTGCAAGTGGCACAGGAAAAATCACATTTACATCTGGAACAAACAGTCTTGTAACACATGGTATAAAGGATTCAGGGGACGGCTATGCTACATTTGCCGATAAGGTAAATCCTTTCAATTTGAAGATCACTAAAACAAATGAACATGGAAAAGCCTTAAAGGGTGCGGAATTCACTTTGTACAGCGATGCTGATTGCAAGAATGTAGTAGACACGCAGATTTCTGATGAAAAAGGGTTATTAAGTTTCAAAAATCTGGATGTAGAAAAGACATACTACTTTGAGGAAACAAAAGCTCCTCAAGGCTATAGAATTCCAGTGGATGAAAATGGTAAGGCATATGTACATTCCGTATATGTAAAAGCTACACCTCAGACAAACACATTTGATTTTACAATTGATAATGTGCAGTACAACACATCTAAAACATCTGGAAACATTCGTCTTGAGGGAACTAAGAATGACCGTGTAGTTGCGGTAGATATCACAAATAAAACAACTCAGCTTCTTCCTGAAACAGGTTCAAATGGAACAATCCTATTAATTGGATTAGGTGTTGCTGTAATTGCTTTTGCTTTATACAGATCTAAAAAAGAAAAAATAAATTCTAAATAATGAAGAAAGAGGGATATTAAAATGAAAACTAAAAATGTGATTTTTGCAGGTCTAACTGCATTGTCTATGACTTTAAGTCCTGTAGCAACATGTGTTGCTCAATTGGTTGCTCCAGTCTATGCTGCTGAAGCAACGCAAACTTATGCGACTCCAGACGGAGTTGCTGATTTTGGCAAGGGGAATGCTTCGATTACCATTACACCAAATGCAGGACAATCTTTGATTGGTAAAAAATTCCAAGTCTATAAATTGTTTGACGCTGAAAATGCAGTGGATAATGAATCAATCAACTACACTTGGAATGATGCTTACAAAACAGCTTTACAGACTGTTGTTGGTAAGAAAATCAACAAATCTGCCTCTTCAGTTACTGAATACGATGTAATTGACTATATTCAAAGTTTAAACACTAGCAAAGTTGAAGGTGCTCAGGCAGATCAAAAATTAGAAGGTCGTTACAGCAATTATCGTCACTTCGTTGAAGATTTAAGAAATGAATTAGTTAAAGAAGGTCTTACACCAACGACTGTTAATGTAACAGCAACTAGTCCAGTGGACGGCTCAGTTAAATTTGGTGGCTTAGGATACGGCTATTATTTAACAGATGAAGTTTCTGCTGTACAGGATACACATTCAGCTGCTTCATTGATTTTGACAAATACAGCTAACCCTGATGCTCAGGTCAATATCAAATCCGATTATCCTTCTTTGATTAAGAAAATCAATGAAGATGATAACAATGTCGGATGGAATGATATTGGGGATTATGAAATTGGACAGACAGTACCTTACTACCACGATACATATGTGCCAAACATGAATGGATATCAAACATATAAAATGATTTTTCATGATAAGATGGACGAAGCTTTGACATTCAACAAAGACTCTGTTTCTATTACAATTTCAAGTACTACGAAATCATATACATTGAAGAGTAATGAATTTAATGTTGTTGAAAATAGTGGGGAAGATACATTCTACGCAGAGATTCCAGATTTAAAAGCAATTGTTGATAAACAATTCCCAGAAGGTATGAATAACAATTACGAAAACACTTATGGTCAGTCAATTCGTTTATCCTATAATGCAACATTGAATGACAATGCAGCAACTCGTACAGGTCGTGCTGGATTTGAAAATACAGTTCGCCTTGAATATAGCAACAACCCAGATAGTGATGGAAATGGTTCTACAGGAACAACTCCTTGGGATACAGTAGTTTGCTTTACTTATAAAATTAATGGGTTGAAAATCAATGACCACAACAAATTGTTGAAAAATGCTAAATTCCGTCTATATAGTGATGAAGAATGTACAAATGAAGTTTATGTAAAAGAAACAGCGGATGGCTATGTTGTTATGAACCGTGATTCATTAGGTGGTACTGACCACACTGGTGGTACAAGACCAAGTAATGCAGTTGAAATGGCATCTGATGCTAAAGGCGTATTTACTATCTTAGGTTTAGATCAAGGTACATATTACTTGAAGGAAACGGATTCTCCTGCTGGATATAGAGAACTTCTAGACCCAATCGTAATAACAATCAAACCTACATTCAACGCTGACCGCAACAACTATGTTTCTGGTGAAGGTGCAACTGAAAAAACGTTACAGAAATTAGAAGCAACTGCTCATGTTAAGGAATTCTTAAACGGTGCTTACAAAGAAAGCGATACAAACTTAAAAACTAATGTAGCAGACGGTTCCGCTAACATTACTGTAGTAAACTATGTAGGTACTAAATTACCAATCACTGGTTCTTCATTGACATTAATCTGCCTTGGAGCAGGTACAATCACAGTTGTTGGAGCGTTGGCATTAGATAAAAAACGTAAAAACAAAAAAGACTAATTAAAAAATAAATGAAATGGTTAGGATGGCAGTACTGCCACCTTCCATTTTTGGAGGTGCTGAATTTTGAAGTCGATTATTAAAGCGATTAAAGAAACGAGCTGGACAGTACGTATCCTTGTTATCATTGGCATAGGATTATGTTCAGTTCCGCTTGTTTCAAGTATTCATTCTGGTATACAGCAGAATAGTATGATTTCAACCTATGAGAGCAAAGTAAAACATACGGATAAAGCAAAAATCAATGAACAGATTCAAAAGGCTCACAATTATAATGATATGCTTTTCCAAACAATGGGAGCTTCTGTAGGAGATATCGATACAGCTATTTTATCGGATGAAAGCTATGAAAATATTTTAAATCTGACTGGCAAAGGTATCATGGGTTCAATTGAGATTCCAAAGATAGGCGTTGACCTTCCAATTTATCACGGAACAAGTGATGATGTACTATCAAATGGTGTTGGCCATTTACAAAATTCTTCATTTCCAGTCGGTGGAGAAAATACACGTACTGTTCTGACGGGTCATAGGGGTTTGCCAAACGCAAAGCTTTTTACAAGGCTGGATGAGTTGAAAAAAGATGATTTATTCTACATTCGTGTAGGAAATAAAACACTAGCTTATCAAATCTATAAAATAGAAATTGTAAAAAAAGAAGAAGCACCTGATGTTCTTGGAATTGAAGAAGGCAAGGATCTTGCAACTTTGTTGACTTGTACACCATATGGAATCAACACGCACAGACTGATTTTGACTGGTAAACGTGTACCATACAGTGAAAAGAAAAAAGAAGCCATTGAACCAGAAATGATGAGCTGGAGAGAACTTCTATTTACAGCACTTCCATTTTTGATTGTATTTATGTTGATTGTTAGATTTATTTTTAATAAGAGAAAGGAGAGAAAGTTAAAGTCATGAAGATTCTGAAGAAAATCGGTTTAGCCTTGAGCTTGATGCTGGTTTTAGTACCATGCTTAAATCTACAGGCTAAAGATATTACAGATAATCCAGAAGTAGGGGATGTTACAATTCTACCTGAAGAAGATTTGACTAAAGTACCTGATAATGGATTAGGGTCAATTTCAGTGGAATTAACAGATCCTTATGATAAATACCTTTCCAAAGAAAATGTAAAATTTGGTGTAGTTCAGATTGCTGACATCGTAAAAGGAGAATATATCATTAAATATAAACCTTTTGCTGACAAGGATTTGGACTTGAATGAAATTAAAACAGCAGATGAGATCGACAAGGTTGCCAAAGACATGGCAAAAAAGGTTGAAACTCCAGATTATGAAATGACAACAGACGAAGAAGGGAAAGCAACTTGTAAAGACCTTCCAGTTGGTGTGTATCTAGTTTATGTTGAAGATTTGGCTGATTTTGAAACAATCACTCCATTCATTGTAGGTATCCCTACATGGGATGATGAAGACGAATTGTTCCAATATGATGTAACAGTATATCCAAAACATACTGCTTTACCACGTATCTTGGTGAACAAGGTTGACAGTGTAACTGGACAGAATATCAAGTCAAACAAGTTTGAGTTTACTTCATATTCACAGGAAAACTGTGCTGAAAGTTCAAAACTTGAAACTATCGCAGGCGATCAGGAAACTGGTACTGCTGAATTCTTGATTCGTTACGGAACAACTTATATCAAAGAGTCAAGTGCTCCTCAAGGATATAAGCTATCTGATGAAGTTGTAAAAGTTAAATTTACGGACGAAGGATTGTTTGTAAATGACAAGGAAGTTCACGTAGATGATAATCATCGTTATTCAATCGTATACCAGAATGTCTTGCTACCTAGTGTAAATACTGGTACTGCTAAAAACAAAGACATGATGTATATGATGTTAGGTGTAGTAATCATTGCATTAGGTGCTTCAATCGCAACTGTTCGCAAGATTCGCAAAAGTGAAGATTAATTTTTAAAAGGAAGGTACACCCCTTCCTTTTATTGCATATGGTGCTAAATATATGTGTTAGTTTCATATGCAATATAGGTGTTCAAAATACATTTTAAGGCAGATTGCCTTAAATAGGATTTGTTGCTAAAATTATGATAATGTAAAAGTGAAAGATGAGGTGATGAAGAATGTACAAAGATTTTATATTAAAAAACAAAGATATAGATATTCTAAAATTTAGAATTGAAGATTCTCTTTATGGTGATTATGAATTAACAATTCTTGAAAGATATAACATAAATAATTTTCTTTATCCCATTGGATTAAAAACCGACGATTCAAACGAACTATTAGAATGGATACAGGAAAGAAATATCCCTAAAAATCGTGCCTTTGTAAATGAGATTTTGGCAAGTCTGGGACTTCATGGAAATGATTTGATTGGAATTTTGACAGTTGGAAAAGGTCTTTCGTTGAATGATACATATTGGATTGTTGATCCGGATTTTACGGGGTTGTTTAAAGATTACAATCTATATGAGAATGATTTTAATAAATCTGTTGCGTTGATCGCATATACAGGTCATGGACATTCAAATAGCATTGGTACAGTCGCAGAATTGACAACGAACGGTTCTCTTAAAAAGGCTTGGAGAAGAATCAATGGTGATGTCGTGCTTTATAAGGGAAATGTTCATGGCAATTTGTATACAAACCATGGAAAAGAAGCTTATGCTGAGTATTATGCTTATAAAGTTGCTCATCAAATGGGATTAAATGCAATTGCCTATGATTTAGATATATGGCAAGATGAATTATCAAGTACATGTAAATTATTTACTGACATAGATACATCTTTTGTTCCTGCATCAAGATTCTTAAAAGGGAAAAAAACAGTGAAAGCCATTGTAGATTTTTATAAAAATCTGGGAGATGAATTTTATCAGGATTTTTGCTCGATGATGGTTTTTGATGCATTGATTTGTAATACAGATAGACATCTGAATAATTTTGGTGTATTAGTTGATAATGCAACTAACAAGATAAAGTGTATGGCACCTTTGTTCGATCATGGGTATTGTATGTTTGATGAGCCAAGACAATATATTTACGAGTCACCAGAAAAACTAAATGAATATGTTAAAACTTTAGATCCTGTTTTTGGTAAATCGTTTGCTGAAAACGCAAAGACTTTTTTAGGAAATCGTCAAAAAAAGGAATTAAGACACATCCTAGACTATAGAATTGAAAAACACGATAGATATAATCTTCCCGAAGCTGAATTGAATTCTTTCAATAAAGTTTTACACGATAGAGCAATAGCAATTTTGGAAAATACATTAGAATTGAATTTAAACTATCTTGTAAATGATAAGAGGGAGCTTTCATTTAAAGAACTAGATGGTAATGCTCAAGAAATTGCTTTGCAGGAAATAAAATATGACTTATGGGATCTTTATGGTGTCGAATTAGATGAGCAAAATCAAAATGAGTACTTAAACTGCTTTACATTTAAACCAACATACGACAGAGCGGGTACGTGCGTTAATATAGAATATATACAGAACAAAGATATTGAAGATGTGATATCAAGAATAAATGACACGCAGGAATATGAATTATAGCTTAAGGCAAATTGCCTTAAGTTTTTTGTTTTAAGTTTATTGTATATACAGATATGTCTATTTAAGGCAGATTGCCTTAATAATGTAAGGAGATGATGAATGATGTACTTTAATAATGATATTAAGATCAATAAATTTAAAAACGAATCTGATTTTAAAAGTTGTTTGACCTGTCTGTTACGCACAGAAAGTGCACAGAGATTGACGAATGACTTAACCTCAAAAAATGAATTATTTACACTTGGCGATCCAACAGATACAGGTGTATTTCGCTTTAAGCTGGATACACGCAAATCAATAAAAGAGAATTTCTATAAGCAGTGGAAGCAGGATATAAATCATCTCTATTTTTCCAGAGTGGAATGTCCTAGAGATGACATTTTTGAATGGAATGAAAATATGCATAAGGAAATGCAGAAAATTATCAAGGATATGATGTGTAAGCACTATTATCCGATTCTTATCATCGTACATAACGATCAGCCTAGGGATTTCTGTCATTTCCATATGGTTCTGGATTATATTGATCCAGACCAATAAATTGTAAAGAAGGTATTACTGTCATTATGAAATATGCAGGATGAAGGGAAGGTGGTGCAAAGAATGCATTTAAAAAGATATTTATGTACTGGAATGTTATCCTCAATAATGTTGGTATCTTCGTCATTTGGTATACAGGCTAAAAGTACCAGTACATTGCACATAGAATTAACAGGTGGTTTGGGAACAGCTGAAATCATGACGGATGAAGATATAACCTATCCAGTGGACGGTGGAGATGATTCTTTTACCTTTGATAAGGGAACACAGTTAAAGATTACGATTCATTCAAAATATGGTATCGACTTCGTACAGGATGATAGCTCCGTCCTAAAACAAAAAGGTAAAAAAATCGAAAAGATATCTGCAAAAGATTATACATTTACTTATAAGACACAGGATATGGATACCAATTTGACTATAAATCTGACTGAGATGCATTCTCGTTTTAAAATCACATCAATTACTACCGATGAAAATGGTGAAGTAATGCCAGGTTATGTTAAATATGGTTGTGTGAAAAAAAGCCTTTATGAAGAATCAGATAAGAATATAGAAGAAGCTATTGAATTGGCACAAGAAAATGGTTTGGAAAGTGATTATCAAATACTTGAGTCTGATGAGAATGGAGTAATTCAAACAAATGATTTTTTAAAGGGTACTTACATCATTAAAAAATTGGGTGATGAAAGTGAAACTGAGCCTTTTGAGATGATTGTAACTAGAAACAAAGATATTCCATATACATATATCCGTCTAAATAATGGATATGAGTTTTCTTCTGATAAAACAGGGACCGTAAAAATAATTGAAAGCAACCAGCCTATTCAGTCAGCAACAAGAATCGTTTTGAAAAATAAGAATGATAAGCTTGTTGAAGATAATGGAACATTTAAAATTAAAATGCTGAACAGTGAAGGGATGGTGTTGAAAAATTATAAAAACGACTATTTAAAAACAGATGAAAAGGGATATATCAGTATGTATGACGGTGTGCGTTGGATGAGTACATTCACACTAAAAAAAGGCAAATGCGTATTGCCTGTGGTATTGCCTGATGGGAATTATAAAATAACAAAATCGAAGTTTAATGATTGTAGTTTAAAGACTACTGATTTTACAGTTTCATCCAATTCTATATCTGGCTTGGATGGTGATAGTCAGCCAATCAACGATATCGTATTGCAGACAAAAGGAGATTGATGAATGTATGATTTTTCTAAGATCAAGTTTGATACTTTCTGGAGAGAGCCACAGAACAGGATATATTTAGATGATTTATATGAACCTTTACCTAATGTACCCAAAGAAGTTATAGACAGCTATAATCGCTATAAAGATCAGATCAGACAGGTAAAACAAAACATATTAAATTCTATATGTAAAGGAACATAATCATTAAGGCAGATTGTCTTAAGGATTGAAACGTTTGTATTTTTTTAAAACTTATATTAAAGTAAAAAAGGAATTTATAACAAAAGGAGAAAACAAAATGAACAAAAAAGATCTAGTACAAAATATTATGATGAACAACCCGACATTAACAAAAAAGAGCGTAGATGAAATTGTAAACAGTGTGTTTGATAATATGGTAGAAGCTTTATCCAATGGAGAAACAGTAGATGTTTTTGGATTTGGAAAATTTGAAGTCACTGAACGTGGAGAGCGTGATGGTATCAATCCTGCAACAAAGGAAAAAATCAGAATCAAAGCTTCTAAAAATGTTAAATTCAGACCTTCAAAATCATTAAAAGAGAAAGTAAACTAATTGTTAATATTTTAGTTCATAATCTGGCTTTCATGTCTTATACCGACTTTTTTCCACATGATGTAAGTCCAGATAGTTCAAGTCCTGCACACCCTGGCAGGACTTTTTGTTTTTGTTGCAGTGACTGATTTAATGCGGTGATGTGGTCATAATAACTGAAAGGGGTTTGATATACCAAAAAATCAAGATTAGATGATGGGTCCTTATAGAGGACTTTTTTACGTTTGAATTGATGTGTAAGGGGGAGTTTATGAAAAAATTAGAACGATTATGTTGTGTCTTAATGATGTTTTTGACACTTATTGGCTGTAGCTCGTCTACACCTCAGACACACGATGTGATTTTTCAAGATTTAATCCGTATTGATTTAGGGGATGAGGATGTAAATACAGCAGAGTATGTGAAGCGTATTGATTCATACCCAATATCCGGCTCATCTATTGACGGAAACAAGATACATGTAAGTAACATTACAATGGTCTGTCCATCGTTAAAAAAAGGGGATCTGGAAAAATTAGGCAAGCAGGAGCTGATCTATACGATTGGCGATGAAAAATACACAGTAGAAGCAAATATTGTTGATAGCGTCAAACCTGTAATCAAGGTCAAGGATGATAGCTTGACTTTTGAAGTAGGCGAAATGAAAGGTATCAACAACTATTATTCTGTGTCGGACAATTACGATGCTTCCAAGGATGTAAAGGTAAAAGTTAAAAACATTGATAAATTGAATAAAAATAAGACAGGGACTTATAAGTTAGTAATCAAAGCTTGGGACACATCAGGAAACACAGCATCCAAAAAATTAACAGTTATTATTAAAGACACTAAAAAAGAACAGGAAGAAAAACAAAAAGAAGAGGAAAGGAAAAAAGAGGAAGAAAAGAGAAAAGCAGAGGAAGAAGAAAAGCAAAGAGAAGCGGAAAGGCAACAGCAACAACAGCAGAGTGTTCAGCAATCTCAAGCACCTTCTACGAATACAAATAACAATGTATCAAATTCACCTGCAACTTCAAATTCTTCCGCCCAGACTCAACAGCCAAGTAGCAGTACACCTGTTACAAGGGATTATTTGTTTTCGCAAGGCTATGACATGTCATCAGCCCCAAGTGCCTGTCAATCCGCATTAATTGCATCTGGACGTTCAGGGTCATGTACACCATTACAGGATAGCAATGGCATCTATCTTGGAATGCGACTTGTTTTAAATTAAAAGGAGGATATACTTATGAATCTTGCAATTACTATTTTTGACATTGCCATGATGACACTTGTTTCTTGGGTTTTCTTAAAAAAACCATTAGAAGAAAAAGATATCGAAGGTGGTCAATCTTTATTGGTACGTATTGTTGTCGGTATCGTTGCTGGACTAGTTGTCAGCTTTATGATGAGCTTATAGGAGGTTTTTATGGGAGCTTGGAGTCAATTGTTTGAAGTTTTTAATCCTGCATTGACATCTTTACAGACATTCTTGCAGGCAATTGCAGTATTAGGAGCAGGGTGCTTTGCTGCATACTACAAAATTCGTGAGATGTTTGCTGGTCCACAGGAAGATCAAATGTATTCGCAAAAAACAAAAGGTGTTTTCTTAGGATTGATTTTCGTGTTTATTATTCCAGTGTTGATTAACATCTTCAAAACATTATTTATGAAAGGTTAATTTTAAATAAAGAGGGTTGCGGGTTTTCGCTACTCTCTTTTTTAAGATTTATAGGACAAATTATTCTGTTGTTCTATAAATCTTAAAATTAAGGCAATGTGCCTTAATTTTTGAGGTGCATATATTACAAGGAGGATAAGAAATATGCCGGTAATGGAAGAAAATAAGTTTGAAACTGCGAAAGTGGCTCTGGAAAAGAAATTTGAATTTGAGCCGATCGAAAAGAAAATCAGTGAACTTGGATGGGATAAAGATAATAATATTATCATTACCTATTATCAAAATGTTATTGGTTATCTGGAAAACACGAAACAGGTATGTGGGTTTATGGATTGGTTTGATAAGGAAAAAAATGACATTGATGTGAGAAATTTTAATGTATCCAATGTTTCATCGCTTCTAAAGCAATTCTATGTTTGGTTTTTTGATAAAAAGCGTGAACAATACACAGAAGTTGAAATAATGGCTGAAGAACAGGATACAACAAATGATTTGTACCATGACACAGCGGATGAAAATGAATCGAAGGCCTGTGTTCATGTAGATAACAGTGAGATCATGGAATCTTTATCCGATTTAACAACCATAGCCAAAGATACAAATACTTCTGTACAGGATTTTAGAAAAGAAGAAGCCAGTGCTAAAACATATGGTGTTGTTGTTTCTATGGAAGGTTTGTTAAAGGAACAGATGAAGAAGCAAACGATGAAAAAAGCTTCTTTTGAACAGGTGGAAGGTTTATCAAATGATGTAAAAGGATTAATAAATAAATCTGAATCCATGCAGACAATTGTTGAAAGAATTGATAAAGCTTTGCCTAAAAAAGTGGAAAAGATGTTTACAGCCTTTGATCTTACGAAAGCATTTTTTGCTGGACTAGGTACAGCAGTATTGCTTATAAAGCTTGTACAAGTAGCATTCTAAGAAAGGATGATTATATGATACATAATGTAATGTTTGCTGTGGCAACACTTCCAAACAACCACTATCTTTTCGGTGGGTTGATTGAAGGTGTAAAAAATAATGTTGTTCGTGGTGCACAGGATCTGTTACAGTCATTTTTTTGGAGTATTCTAAGTGGTCTTTTAGGTATGGTCAATTCACTTTTGAACTCGATTGTAAATGGTGTTATTGGTCTTGACCTGTTTTCCCACAATGAGTTTTTATCGACTGCTTTTAATTGTTCATTAGCACTGATGTTTCTTGCAATTCCGGCTAAGATCACATGGGAGATTGTTTCAGCTATGATACGTGATGATGATGCAGGTATGGATATACATAAAAAATTGGGCAGTACTGCTTTAGGTATTGCGATTGCCTGTTCACTGACTGTAGGAATTACAAAAATTATCAATCCAGTCATGCAGGATGCATCAAAAGCAATTTTAAATGTAAATCTGACAAACGAAATAAAGTCGGATTCAGCAACATCTCAGTTAGGTGACTCACTGATTGAATCTGTTTTGATTTCGTTTGGAGGTTTGCCTAAAGATGGAGATTATGGGGCTTCAAAATTTGTAGAACAGTACAACAAAAATGAATTGAAGATCACAAAACGAGATGGTGATAACTATGTCTGGGACTTTAGTATATTTATGGCAATTATTGGAATGTGTGTATATGTAGTAATGCTTTTTGTCATATGTATACAGATTGCAGTGCGAGTCATTTCCATAGGTTTTTATTATGTCATAGGACCGCTCGCCTGCACGAGTATGACAAACCCTCAGAATCCACAGGCTTTTAATGTCTGGAAAGCAACAATATTTGGTGCATGGGCACAGAATCTTACACAGATATTTCTGTTGTCACTGTTTGTAGGACTGCTTGAATCCATATCATCAGCAACCTCAACCATGCCAGTAGCGTCCGTTGCACTTTATTTTGGTGCATTTTCTCTTATCATGACTGCACCAAACTTTGTACAGGCAATGATTGGTGGATATGCTTCTGGTATTCTAGACACTTTAAATCAGTTCAGAGGTGGTCTTGGCATGGCTAAAAGCTTGGTAACTGGTGCTGTCGGTTCGGTGATTGGTCGCAACAATCCACACACAGGACACTTGGAAGGTGGAGCACGTGGCAAGATTCTAGGCGATGTTAATGGTCAAGGAAACCGAGTTGGTGGAGCACGTGGTGCTATTTTTGGCAATCCAGACAGCAATGGTAATCGTAATGGTGGTATCAAAGGTGCTACATTAGGTAATTCCATGAATATGGGTGGTGTTACTGGTAGACAAGGTGGTATCCGTGGCGCTATTTTTGGCAACGATCAGCTGGCTTCTGGTGTTGGTGGTACTATTGAACGTACAAGAGCAGGTGGTATGGCAAACATTGGCGGTAAGAAAAGAACGGATTCTTTCAACTCCGCAGGTCAAAAAACAGGCTCAATGCAGAAAAGACGATTATCGGCTTTCAGAGGTTCAGATTCTACAGCGTTTAACCCAGAAACCGGCACTCAGATAGGCGATCCAGTACATCAAAGAGGACCAGTGCCTATGTTTTTAAGTGATTTAGGTAATCGTTTTTCTGGTGGAGGTAGCAATCAGTCGGGTGATGGTGGTGGAAGTGATACATCCACACCAAATTACACTTCTTTTAATTCCGGTGGTGGCGGTGCTTCTGGTGGAGGAAGTTCAGGCGGAACAAGCGGAGGTTCTGGTGGTTCTTCTGGTGTTGGTGGCAGTACAGGTGGCGCTCATTCTTTCCAGATGCATAGCAGTGCATCAACACGTAACAGTTTAGGCGGAGCACAATCTTCAGGTCCAAAGCCACAGCCACAAGGTCAAAGACCTTCATCAAGCACAAAGCCTGCTGTTAGATCGTCTGGTACAAATGGGAATACTAAGCCTCGCAGTCAATCTCAAAAGCCAAGTGCTTCAGGTGTACGTACATATAAAATGAAAAGCAGTGGTGAAATTCGAAATTCATTAGGAAATAGAAACAGTAATAATGAAAGTAGAGGTAAAAAATAATGGGATACAATAAAACTACAATCATCGTTGATAAAGAATCCGTCAAGCCGATTCTGATTTGGAAATTTTCTGGCTTGGATTGTGTGTTCATGGTTGCAGGATACCTTGTAGTGTATTATCCAGTAAAATTCTTTTTCAATGATTTTATTGGATTGATTATGGGAGTTGCTATGTTTGCTCTTGTAGGTGTTCTGCTTGTTGAAATGCCAGATCATTTATCTATTATCCAGCATATACAGATGTGGTATAACTACCGTTATAAGCAGCCAAAGGAATACTTTTACATTCCAAAGGAACGAACACATGGTACAGTCAAAACAAATTCTGATGAGGATTCAAAGGAATGGATTGAATATCAGAATATGATTCAGGAAAACAGATTGTCAAATGAAAATTAAGGCAATCTGCCTTAACTTAAAGAAAGCAGAGAATGACCGATTGAGTCATTCTTTTTTTAATATAAAGGAGTACATTAATGTTTGGGATTTTTAAAAGAAAAAATAAAAATAAGGATATAGATCCTGTTAAAGAAAAACAGAAACTTGTCAACGACAGTATCAAAAACTCCAAAAAGGAGAAAAAAAAGAAAAAGAAAAAACAGCCGAAGATTGATAGATTTGACATCAGAGATGCCATTCCTTTTACATATGACGAGGAAAAGAATATGTTCAAGGACCTTGATGGAAACTATATCATGATGGTTCGTACAGCCGGAACAAATATTTTCGGTTTCAAGGACAATGACCAGTACGCATTTATACGTGCGTTTTCAAGAATCTTCAACAATTCGATTGGTGCAGGGCAGATCTATTCGTATATGGTTGGTGCGGATGTGGATGGATATGTAGCTGATTTTCAGTATTTTAAAGATAATTTAAATTTATCAAACCCACAGGATCGCATTCGATATGAAATTCTGGATGAAGCACAAAGAAGATTGAAATATACAGCATTGACGAAAGAACTTGTGGATCGCTGTTTTGTGTTTATCCTAAAAGGACAGGATATTTTTCAATTAGAACAGAGATGCCAGGAAATTGTTGCTACACTTGGTTCTTATCAAAAGACAAGTATATTAGATTTTATGGACACTTTTCTTGTGATATATAATTTCTATCACCCACAGGCATCGAAATTGTTTACTGAAATGGCAAAAGAAGCCGATGATATCATGGATTATTTATATCCAACACGTATTGGTATGGTAGATGTAGGCTTTAGACAATGTGTTGAACTTGACAGAGTATTCTGTAGAACAAAATTCATTCACATTTATCGAAAAGAACCGGCATTTGCATTAATGAGTTATTTAGCTACAGCAGGTGATATTGATTTTTCTATGCATTTTAAACCCGCAGAAAGTGGAGCATTAACAAAGAGTCTTGATAAGGAAATTCATAATATCGAACGCAATATGCAGAAAGCAAAAGATGCATCTACGCAGTCAAAGCTGATGAAGCAGTTTGATAAGACACAGACAATGGTTGAAAAGATGGTGGCTGAAGGAGATACACCATTTGATTTCACAGTATTCTTGCGTATCAAAGGTGACAGCGTACAGCAGGTCAATGAAATTTGTAAGGATTTAGATGATTCTTTTGTTTCGATGGGGATTCAATTTAGCGATGGTGTGTTTGAACCTTTGGAATTATTTAACTGTACAGCTCCGATTCTATATGATTATGAATTAAAAGACAGATTCTACAAAACAACTACTACTGCTACACTAGGATGGATGTATCCGTTTGTTTTCGAAGCTTTATATGATTCTACACAGTATTCTCAGGATGTTCATTACCCGCCAGTATATATAGGTAATACGATACAAACTAACGGTGTTGTTTTCTATGACAACTTTACGAAGAAAGACGATCGTTCCAACTACAATGAATTTGTTGTTGGTAATTCAGGAATGGGTAAAACATTCTTTTTGATGTGGCTGATCTACAATCGTTGTGGTCTAGGCTACAAGCAATATATTCTGGATGTAGAAGGTAAGGAATTGAATAAGTTGACATATGAATTAGGTGGTGCTAATATCGACTGTTCAAATGGTGAGAAAGGTCGTATCAATCCATTACAGATACGTTTCAACGTGCCTGACAGTGATACAGGGGATGGCAAAGTGCCTTTAGATCAGATTTATCCGCTTGAACAGCATATCCGCTTCCTGAGATCGTTTTTAAACGCATATAAAGGCGATTCTGATGAGATTGGTATTCTTCATACCAACTTGATCGAACGTGCTTTAACACACGTTTACGGGCTTATTAACATAGACTTTAAGACAACAGCTCAATATATTCTGGATAATTTCAAAAGCGAAGATTATCCTATCTTTTCAGATGTTTATGACACGATTCAGCAATGGCTGACAGAGATCGAAAAGCAACCTCATCCTGATCGTGCGGAAATCGAACGTCATAAGGTTTGTCTAGCATTCTTAGAGCCGATTGCCTATGGTGCCGATGCCAACCTTTTCAATGGTCATACGAATGTAGATTTATCAGCAAATGTTATCAACTTTAATTTAAGTGCATTGCAGGACAACACAGGCTCACGAGTACTTGCAACGCAGTATTACAACGTATTGTCTTATATCTGGACTGATATCATCTCAGACCCATTCAACCGCAGAAAACAGCTTTATGCGGATGAATTCTCAGTCATCATGGATCCTCGTTATCTTGACATCATGATGTATTTCCAGACAGTCATTAAACGTGTTCGTAAGTACATGGCAGGTTTAACTCCCGCAACTCAGCAGATTAGTGACGTTTTAAAAGATTCGGTAAAGGAACAGGGTGAAGCCATCATTGAAAACTCCGTATACCAGTTTTATTTTGGATTAGGTGCAGAGGGTATCGAATACTTCAAGAAAACACATTTGATTCCAGAATCAGAACAGGAATTCGTGCAGTTTGCCAATATTGGTGAATGCTATGCCAAAATTGGAACAAGTACAGCCATGCGAGTTCGTATCCAAATTGGTGACGAAGCCTTTAATAAATTTACACGAATGAAAGATGATAGAAAATAATGGGTAGTCTAAAAAAACATGCGAAAAAAATAAAAAAAGCATGTATCGGTATTGCCACAGGAGTGACTGTTGCAACGATGATGATACCACCTATCGTTTTATCACAAATGATAATGATGGATCAGGAAGATAAATGCTCATCTGAAGCAACTGGAAGTATTGATGTATCATCAGATGGTACTGTAGAAGAAAATAAAAAGGCAATCTGGAACTACTTTAAAGCTTCTGGGTATTCGGATGAAGCGACCGCAGGCATCATGGGAAATATGTATGCTGAAAGTGGATTCAAACCGGGTGCTTCTGAGATTGGCGGAGCAGGGTATGGCTTAGTGCAATGGACCACACAAGGCTATAAAACAGCTTTAAAAAACTATGCTGCACAGCAGGGAAAGGAAACGAGTGATTTAAAATTACAGCTTGACTTTCTCTGTATTCAGCAGTTGCCGACTTTCAAATGGTCTGTAAGAGGAACCTCTTATTTTAAGGATACAGAAGAACTTAAAAAAAGTAACAGCGTTACAAAGGTGACAGAAGCGTTCATGAACTGTTTTGAGCGTTGCAACACATCTTATGTTTCATGTACTGTAGAGAGAAGATCGCAGTACAGCATGAAGGTATACAACCAGTTTCGTGGACAGAGTGCAGATGCAGACTCTGCTTCAACAGGTATCAGTGGTCGAATATTATGGGTAGGCGATTCACGGACTGTAGGAATGCAAAGTGCCATCACCGAAGGAAAGAACAAGTGGATATGTTCTGTAGGAAAAGGTTACAACTGGCTAGTAAATACAGCTATCAGTAAAGTGAACAAGGAATTGAAAGATACAGATACCATTGTGGTCAATCTTGGTGTCAACGATCTGAACAATTACGAAAAATATGTAACTAAGTTGAATTCACTGGTTGACTCAGACTGGAAGAAAGCAAAAAGTACTGTGGTTATGTCAGTCAACCCAGTGGACGAAGCAAAATGTGCAGGAACCTATGTCGTAAAAAACAGCCAGATTGAAAAATTTAATACATATCTCAAAAAGAATCTGAGAAAGAAAATCGTTTATGTTGATACATATACTTCACTTTTAGGTAACATTCAAACAGATGATGGACTGCATTATACAAGTACAACCTACAAGACCATCTATGACATGATACGTGATACTCATACAGGCTCTAGTACAGACTCAGCGTGTGAATCTGAAGGCTCTGGTGGAATACTTACAGCGGAAGGTGTAATGATTGATTTTGATTCAAAGTACTACACTTACAGTGCCGATATTAACGAAGGAAATCCTAACGTATGTGCGGTAAATAAGCCACAGTGGTGGCCATATGGTGTAGCATGTACAAATCAATCAATAACAGGTAAATTTAACAAAATGATTTGTTCTTCATATGCTTCTGGACGATATTGGGACGTAAATTATCATGATTCACCTTATCCATTGCCGACAAACTGGGATCAAAAATTAACGGTAGATCATGTAGCACCTGGCAGTGGTAAGTATTCAAAAGATATCAACAATCCGATTCCTAAATCCATCGTTTCGATTACTTCATCGAGCGGTGGAACTATGCACGTTGCATTTATCGAAGGAGTAGACGTAGATGGTTCTGTTGTGATTTCGGAATGCAACGCAAACAGAAACGAACCAAAATATGGATTCCGTTGTCAGAAATGGAAGAGCGTAAAAGAATGGGCAGAACGTACCCTTGGTGCGGGAACTAGATT
>ERZ773138.1454-NODE-1454-length-22038-cov-4.070418_pt1 | contig 22038 bp, 18 predicted proteins | sample MGYA00511114_ERZ773138 | MGnify/ENA primary metagenome ERZ773138 (study PRJEB29015, sample SAMEA2737805) | human gut metagenome | biome: human gut; feature: human-associated habitat; material: faeces | place: China | collected 2012 ...
TTATGATCGGTATTGTTTCCAGACTGACAGATCAGAAGGGCTTTGACCTGATCGACTGTGTGATGGATGAACTTTGCCAGGATGCGGTTCAGATCGTCGTACTCGGTACCGGAGATGAGAGATACGAGAACATGTTCCGTCATTTCGCATGGAAGTATCCGGATAAGGTATCTGCACAGATCTATTATTCAGAGCCGATGTCTCACAAGATCTATGCATCCTGTGATGCATTCCTGATGCCGTCATTATTTGAACCATGTGGACTGAGCCAGCTGATGAGTCTGAGATATGGTACGGTGCCGATCGTAAGAGAGACAGGCGGACTCAAAGATACTGTAGAAGCTTACAACGAATACGAGAAGACCGGAACCGGATTCAGCTTCACCAATTACAATGCGCATGAGATGCTTGCAACCGTAAGATATGCAGAACAGATTTACTATGACAAGAAGCGTGACTGGAACAAGATTGTAGAGCGTGGTATGGAAAAAGACTTCTCATGGAAGAATTCAGCCAAGCTTTACGAAGAACTTTACGAAAATATGTAAAATGCATTCTGGTAATTTACCGGAAAATATGGTATCATGAAATGAAAAATTTACAGAGGAGAAACATTCGTTATGAGGATTATAGACAAAATTAAAGCAGACGGAGTACATATTTCCTTTGAAGTGTTTCCACCGAAGACGGATGCGGGCTTTGAATCCGTGTTAAAAGCAACGGATGGGATCGCAGAACTTACCCCGTCATTTATCAGTGTTACCTATGGAGCCGGTGGTGGAACCAGTAAGAATACGGTTAAGATTGCAAGTCATATCAAGAATGACCTGAAGATTCCGGCACTTGCACATCTGACCTGTGTGTCCTCAACCAAGGAAGAGGTACATAAGGTTATCGGACAGCTTCAGAAAGAAGGGATTGAGAATATCCTTGCACTCAGAGGAGATATCCCGCAGGATGGACAGTTCCCGCTTCCGGGACAGTATTCTCATGCCTGTGAACTGATCGAAGACATCAAAAAAATGGGAGACTTCTGCATCGGAGCTGCATGCTATCCGGAAGGACATGTAGAGATGGAACACAAGAAAGATGATATCCGTTATCTCAAAGAAAAGGTAGATTGTGGAGTGGATTTTATTACCACACAGATGTTTTTCAATAATGATATTTTCTATAATTTTCTGTATCGTATCCGTGAACAGGGAATCATGATACCGGTGCTTCCGGGAATCATGCCGATCACAACGAAAAAGCAGCTCGCAAGAAGCTGTGCCCTTTCAGGAACTGCTGTTCCGCAGAGATTCCGTGCGATCGTAGACTATTTTGGAGATGATCCGGCAGCGATGAAGCAGGCGGGAATTGCATATGCGACCGACCAGATCATTGACCTGATCGCAAATGGAGTCCGCAATATCCACGTATATTCGATGAATAAACCGGAAGTAGCTGCTGCAATCATGCAGAACCTTTCAGAAATCGTAAAATAAAGGAACATAAGAAAGATGACAGATGCCAGAACGAAAGAAGCAATTCGTTATCTGGGATATGGAAGACATGCGGTAGATGAACAGACGCTTGTGCTGATCGATGTTTCCTTCGGGGAGCTCGATCAGACTACGCAGGCAAAATCCGTCTATCGCATTTTTGACTGTAAAGTTACAGGAGAAGACCAGGTGACGATCGGAAAAATGAATATTAAAAGCAGAAGTCTCGGAAAGAATCTCAGAGGCTGCAAAGAGGCAGTTGTATTTGGCGCAACACTCGGTACCAGTGTCGATATACTGATGAAACGTTATTCACTGACAGATATGGCGAAATCTGTTGTATTGCAGGCATGCGCAGCTGCATATCTGGAGGAGTACTGTGACGATCTGCAGCTTTCGATCGGAGAAGAGTTAAAAGCACAGAATAAATGGCTCAGACCGAGATTTAGTCCGGGATACGGTGATTTTGATATCCATCATCAGGACGATATCTTACGGATGCTGGATACGGCAAAGAAGATCGGACTTACCATGACAGACAGCTATATGCTCACACCGACAAAATCGGTGACTGCAATCATTGGGATCAGTGATACGCAGGAAAAATGCCACATCAAAGGCTGCGAAGTGTGTGAGAAGAAGGACTGCATTTACAGAAGAAATTAAGGAGCGTAGGGCATGAATATCAGAGAACGTTTGGGAAAAGAACTTTTATTTTTAGATGGAGGAATGGGAACTCTTCTGCAGGCAGAAGGACTTGCACCGGGAGAACTTCCGGAGACCTGGAACATCGAACATCCGGAAAAGGTGGAAGCGATTCACCGCAGATATTACGAAGCAGGAAGTGATGTGGTTCTTGCAAATACCTTTGGCGCTAATGTCTGCAAATTTCATGATGACAGATATACGGTTGAAGAAGTGATCCGTGCAGGGATTGCAAATGCAAAAAGAGCAGGGGAGCAGATTGGAAAAGAGACTTATGTGGCACTGGATATGGGACCGACCGGAAAGCTATTAAAACCAATGGGAGATCTGGATTTTGATGATGCTTATGAAGCATTTGCAGAAGCCGTCCGCTATGGAGAAAAGTACGGTGCAGACCTGATTCATATCGAGACCATGAGTGACACCTATGAAGTAAAGGCAGCCATTCTTGCAGCAAAAGAAAATTCTTCTCTTCCGGTATTTGTAACCATGATCTTTGATGAAAGAGGAAAGCTTCTGACAGGCGGGGATGTCCCTTCTGTTGTGGCAATGCTGGAAGGACTCCGCGTAGATGCACTGGGGCTGAACTGTGGACTTGGGCCGAAACAGATGCTTCCAATCCTGAACGATTTAAGAAGATATACCTCCCTTCCGATCATTGTGAAGCCAAATGCCGGACTTCCGAAGCAGAAGAACGGGGAAACGTATTACGATGTAGAGCCGGATGAGTTTGCCCGGATCATGCAGGAGGTTGTAAAAGGAGGAGCCTGTGTGATCGGCGGATGCTGCGGAACGACACCGGAGCATATTAAAAAGCTGGTAGAAGAATGCAAAGATCTTTCGCTGCGCGAGATCGAGAAAAAGCATGATACGATCGTATCTTCTTACGGACAGGCTGTGATCCTGGATGATATGCCGCGTATCATTGGAGAAAGAATCAATCCGACCGGAAAGAAAAAATTCAAAGAAGCACTGAAAAATGAAGATATGGACTACATTCTGAAAGAAGCAATCACGCAGCAGGATAAGGGCGCGCACATTCTGGATGTCAATGTAGGACTTCCGGATATTGATGAAGTTGCCATGATGGAAAAAGTTGTAAAAGAACTGCAGAGCGTGACCAGTCTTCCACTTCAGATTGACACAGTAGATGGAAAGGCTATGGAACGTGCAATGCGTATCTACAATGGAAAGCCGATGATCAACTCTGTAAACGGAAAGCAGGTTTCTATGGACGAAGTATTCCCTCTGATCCGGAAATACGGCGGTGTGGTTGTCGGACTGACCATTGATGAAGAGGGGATTCCGAAGGACGCAGAAGGCCGTGTGCGTGTTGCGGGTAAAATCATCAACGAAGCAGCCAAATACGGAATCGACAAGAAAGATATCGTGATCGATGTGCTGACCATGACCATCAGTTCGGAAAAGGACGGGGCAAAGGTTACCCTGGAAGCATTGAAGAGAGTACGGGAAGAATTCGGGGTCAGAACCGTTCTTGGAGTATCGAATATTTCTTTTGGACTTCCAAGGCGCCCGATTGTCAACAGCTATTTCTATGCGATGGCAATGCAGAACGGACTGACGGCAGGAATCATCAATCCATCCTCAGAAGATATGATGAAAGCTTATCGTTCTTATAATGCACTGATGGGCTTTGATGAAAATTGTACGAATTATATCAGTACTTATGCGGGAACCACAGAGACGGTGACAGTCCAGGCATCACAGGCAGCTGCAGCAGCCGGAAATGCACCAAAAGCTGCAGGCGTTGAGATGACACTCAAATATGCGATCGAGAGAGGGCTGAAAGAAGAGGCGCATCATATCACCCGTGACCTGATCGGTACAAGGGAACCGCTGGATATCATCCAGGAGGAACTGATCCCGGCACTCAATGTAGTCGGTGAAGGTTTTGAAAAGGGAACCGTCTTCCTTCCGCAGCTTCTGATGAGTGCGGATGCTGCGAAGATTGCCTTTGCGGTTATCAAGGATGTGCTTGCTTCATCCGGACAGGAAGAAGAAAAGAAGGAGAAGATCATCCTTGCTACCGTAAAAGGTGATATCCATGATATCGGAAAGAATATAGTGAAAGTTCTTCTTGAAAATTATGGTTTTGATGTGATCGATCTCGGAAAGGATGTACCGCCGGAGACAATCGTAGAAAAAGCAGTTGAGGAGAATGTCACTTTGGTAGGCCTAAGTGCGCTGATGACCACAACTGTAGTCAGCATGGAAGAGACGATCAAACTCTTAAGAGAGAAAAAACCGGACTGCAAAGTCATGGTAGGCGGGGCTGTTCTGAACCAGGATTACGCGGATATGATCGGGGCAGATTTCTATGGAAAAGATGCCATGCAGTCCGTACACTATGCGCAGAAATTTTTTGGCATGGTGGAGTAGGAACTGCAAGGCAGATACAAAAGGTCGAAATTGTATGTGAAAATGCTAAAAAAGTTTGGAAAATTTTTTTGTATATGCTATAATATGCATAAATCAAGGAGAAAAGAAAATGATAGCATGGGAGGCATGACAAGATGGCATTTTTTTCAACACTGATCTCTACGGTATTGAAGATGCTCTTTATCGGAGTGTTTGCAGTCGGAGGGGTTTTTGCAGGCAAGAAGCTTCGCAAAAGAAAAGACGCAAAGAATTCAGAGACTAAGTAGAATGAAAAAAGAAGGAATCGCAGAAAATGCGGTTCCTTTTTAAATTCCATTATATTGACAAGCCATCAAAATCTCTTTATAATTAGAATTTAGCTGATAGAAGCGAGGAGGATAAAGATGAAAGCTTACGGAGTTAACGAACTTAGACGCATGTTTCTTGACTTTTTTGAGAGCAAAGGTCATTTAAAAATGAAAAGCTTTTCGCTGGTGCCACACAATGATAACAGCCTTCTGCTGATCAATTCAGGAATGGCACCGCTGAAACCATATTTTACAGGACAGGAGATCCCACCGAGACGCCGTGTGACAACCTGTCAGAAATGTATCCGTACAGGAGATATCGAGAACGTAGGAAAGACTGCACGTCACGGTACTTTCTTTGAAATGCTTGGTAACTTCTCATTCGGTGATTACTTTAAGACAGAAGCAATCCACTGGTCATGGGAATTCCTGACAGAAGTGGTTGGACTGGATCCGGATCGTCTGTACCCGTCCGTATATGAAGACGATGATGAGGCATGGAAGATCTGGAACGAAGAGATTGGTATTGCACCGGAGAGAATTTTCCGTTTCGGAAAAGAAGACAACTTCTGGGAGCATGGATCAGGTCCGTGCGGTCCGTGTTCAGAGATTTACTATGACCGTGGAGAAAAATACGGATGCGGTAAACCGGGATGTACAGTAGGCTGCGAATGTGACCGTTATATGGAGATCTGGAACAACGTATTTTCACAGTTCGACAATGATGGACATGGAAACTACAGCGAACTGAAGCAGAAGAATATTGATACCGGTATGGGACTTGAGAGACTTGCATGTATCGTACAGGATGTAGACTCTATGTTCGATATTGATACTTTAAAAGCACTGCGTGACCAGGTATGTGAGATCGCAGGAGTATCTTATGGAGATAATGAAAGCACAGACGTATCTCTGCGTGTAATCACAGACCATGTGCGTTCTGTATCTTTCATGATCTCTGATGGTATTATGCCGTCTAATGAAGGAAGAGGATATGTTCTTCGCCGTCTTCTCCGCCGTGCATGCCGTCACGGAAGACTTCTGAACATTGCACCGGGATTCCTTACAGATCTTGCTGCAACTGTGATCGAAGGCTCTAAAGACGGATATCCGGAGCTGGAAGAAAAGAAAGACTTTATCATGAATGTCATCCGCAAGGAAGAAGAGCAGTTTGAGAAGACCATCGACCAGGGGCTTGTCATTCTGAATGAGATGAAAGAAAAGATGGCAGAAGAAGGAACAAAGACTCTGTCCGGAGAAGATGCGTTCAAATTATATGATACCTATGGATTCCCGATCGATCTTACCAAAGAGATTCTGGAAGAAGAAGGTATAGATATTGATGAAGAGGGATTTAAAGCCGCAATGGAAGTTCAGCGCCAGACTGCAAGAAAAGCACGTAAGGCAACGAACTACATGGGAGCAGATGCAACCGTATACGAATCCATCGATCCGTCTGTAACTTCTAAGTTTGTCGGATACGAGCATCTGGAATATGAATCGAAGATTACGGTACTTACCACAGAAGATGAGATCGTAGACGCTCTTTCTGACGGTGAGAGAGGAACCATCTTTGTAGATGAGACTCCGTTCTACGCAACAAGCGGTGGACAGGAAGCCGACCACGGTGTGATCAAATGCGGTGACGGTGAATTTGTTGTGGAAGATGTGAAGAAGATGCTTGGTGGCAAGATCGGTCATATCGGTTATATGGCAAAGGGTATGATGAAGGTTGGAGATCAGGTTACTCTGACCGTTGATTCGCAGAGACGTGTGCTTTGTGCAAGAAACCACAGTGCGACCCATTTGCTTCAGAAAGCACTCCGTACCGTACTTGGTACACATGTAGAACAGTCTGGATCTTATGTAGACGACAAGAGACTTCGTTTCGATTTCTCTCATTTCTCGGCAATGACACCGGAAGAACTGCAGAAAGTAGAAGATATGGTAAATGAAAGCATTTCTAGATCTCTGCCGGTTGTCATTAAGAACATGCCGATCGAAGAAGCATGAAAGACCGGAGCACAGGCTCTGTTCGGTGAGAAATACGGCGACATCGTCCGTGTTGTAAATATGGGAGATTACTCTATTGAGTTCTGCGGTGGTACACATGTTGCCAATACAAGCGAGATCGGAGCATTCAAGATCCTGTCTGAAAGTGGTGTGGCAGCAGGGGTACGCCGTATCGAAGCACTTACATCCAAAGGACTGATGGATTATTATGGAGAACTGGAACAGTTGCTTCATGAAGCAGCCAAGCTCCTGAAAGCAACTCCGGATACTGTGTCTGAGAAGATCGCACACCTTCAGGCTGAGAACAAAGAACTTCACAGTGAAGTAGAAAGCCTGAAGAGCAAGCTTGCGAAAGATGCCATGGGTGATGTGATGGATCAGGTAGAAGAAGTAGCCGGCGTAAAAGTGATTGCTGTCAGCGTAGAAGATATGGACATGAACGGACTGCGTGACCTTGGAGACCAGCTCAAGGAGAAGATCGGAGAAGGCGTGGTCGTGATCGCATCCAGCGCGAACGGCAAGGTAAGCCTGATGGCTACAGCAACAGATGAAGCAATGAAGAAGGGTGCTCACGCAGGCAACCTGATCAAGGCAATCGCTTCCTGTGTAGGTGGCGGCGGCGGTGGACGTCCGAACATGGCACAGGCTGGCGGAAAGAACCCGGCTGGAATCCCGGATGCCCTTGCAAAAGTCAAAGAGGTACTGGCAGAACAGATAAAATAATGCCGGAAAATGACAGATTTATGCATATTTTTCCTATTTTTCAAAAAATTCTTGACTGAGATGAAAAATATGATATAATCTAATGTAGTGCAATAAATATACCCGAACAGTCGTATGATGCACAATACCAGGCTGGAGGGGAGGTTAGGTGTGAGACTATGTCAAATGTAATCGTTAAAGAAAACGAAACGTTAGATAGCGCTTTACGCAGATTCAAAAGAAACTGTGCAAAGGCTGGTATTCAGCAGGAGATTCGTAAAAGAGAGCATTACGAGAAACCAAGCGTTAGACGTAAAAAGAAATCTGAAGCTGCTAGAAAACGTAAATATAACTAATATGTGCAGAACAATAATGGAGGGTTTATGATTCATAAACCCTCCATTTTTACAGGAAAATTTTATGTGGTGGAATAGGATAATATTTGGAATAGATGGATATGAGGTTGTGATGTGGTTTCTGACTTACAGCATGATGGGATGGCTGGTGGAATCCATCTATATGTCATTTTGTAATCATAAGATTACGAACAGGGGATTTGCAAAAGGTCCGTTTTGCCCGATTTACGGGTTTGGTGCTCTTACGGTGTTTTTTATATTACGTCCGTATAGCGACAATAGTATACTGCTGTTTTTCCTGGGATCGTTTCTTGCAACGACGTTGGAATTTCTGACGGCACTTGTGATGAAGCGCATTTTCGGTGAGATCTGGTGGGATTACCATGAGAAGCCATTTAACTACAGGGGGATCATCTGTCTGGAGAGTTCGATCGCATGGGGATTCTATACGTTGTTCCTTTTTATGTTCCTGCAGAACATAGTTGCAGCGTTTGTTGCCATGATACCGGTTCGTGCAGGGCGTGCAATTGGCAATCTGATCCTGATTGGATACATTATGGATTTTTCCGCGACAATTTATCGCCAGAAGAAAGAAAATCTTCGGGAAAGCATGGATGAGGAACAAATACAGCAGATTGAACAAGCAAAAGACAAAATGAAAGATAATTTTTTGACATAATTGTTGTTGACAAAACCATAGACTGTGGTCTATACTGTGTCTTGTAAACGACAAGGACGTCATGTACAGTTAGTACATGGCGTCTTTTTGTTTAGCGGTAAATTCCGAAGGGATTTCCTGCTAAACAAAAGGCACATTCTTTTACACATTTTTATTCGAAGTCCGGAACGAATAGCATGAAGTAGTATATGATCAAAAGAAGGAAAGCGAGGAGATTCTTATGAAACTCAAAGACACAGGACTCACAGCAGAAGAATTAAAGGACATTGTAAAAAAATATATGGTAGAAACCTATGCAAGATATGATTTTATCGCAGAACGTGCAGAAGGTATGTATCTCTACGATGAAAAAGGAGTAGCTTACCTCGACTTTTATGGTGGAGTTGCCGTAAATACACCAGGTAACAGAAATCCGAAGGTTGTCGCAGCAGTAAAAGACCAGCTTGATGACATCATGCATACATTCAATTACCCATACACAATTCCACAGGCACTTCTCGCAAAGAAGATCTGTGACACGATCGGAATGGATAAGATTTTCTTCCAGAACTCAGGAACAGAAGCCAACGAATGTATGATCAAGATGGCAAGAAAATACGGCGTTGAAAAATATGGCCCGGAACATTACCATATCGTAACAGCAATCAATGGTTTCCACGGAAGAACATACGGAGCACTTTCCGCAACAGGACAGCCGGATAACGCATGCCAGCTTGGATTCAAACCGATGCTTCCGGGATTCTCCTACGCAGAATATAACAACCTTGAAGATTTCAAGTCAAAAGTAACAGATAACACGATCGCGATCATGATCGAGCCGGTACAGGGCGAAGGTGGTGTACATCCGGCAACACAGGAATTTATCGAAGGACTTCGTAAACTCTGTGATGAAAGAGGTATGCTTCTCCTTCTCGATGAAGTACAGACCGGATGGGGACGTACAGGATCTCCAATGGCATTCATGGGATATGGTGTAAAACCTGACTGTGTAACGATGGCAAAAGCTATGGGAGGCGGAATGCCGATCGGTGCATGCTGCGCAAGCGAAGAAGTAGCTGCAGTATTTACATCAGGAACACATGGCTCTACATACGGTGGACATCCACTTGCATGTGCCGCATCTCTTGCTTCCATTTCTGAAATCCTCGACAAAGATTTAAGTGGAAATGCAAAAGTAATGGGTGAATACATGAAAGAAAAACTTGCAGAGCTTCCACATGTAAAAGAAGCAAGAGGAAAAGGACTTCTGGTAGGATGTGAATACGATATTCCGATCGCTCTTGAAGTAAAATGGGCATGTTTCAGAAGAAGACTTCTGATCACAGCGATCGGCGACAGCGTAAACCGTATGATTCCGCCACTGATCCTTGCAAAAGAACACGTAGATCAGGCAATCGAGATCATGAGAGATGCAATCAACGAAGCTGCTGCAAAATATGAGGTAGATCAGAAGACTGCATAGTATAGACATTCCTCCGACTTATTGATATAATTGTATAAAAAATAGAGTACCGGCACAGAAATCCCCCAGTTTCTGTGCCGGTTTTTGAGGTGAAAAATATGTTAGAAAGAATGCAGCTTTTTCCGCTGAATTTTTATAAAAAAGCGAAATTTAACGGAAGTATGGGAAAAATGAACTATCGCCTGGCGAAAGAAGAAAAAAAGACCGATGAGGAAAATTCAGAAACGATTCTTGTCGGAAGTATCTGGGAAGGGCCGTTTATTTATGATAAGATTCCACAGGAAAAGATCACAAAGAGAGAATTCCCATTTGCAGAAGAAGGAATCTGTCAGGCAATGGACTGGTTCAATGAGGAAGGCGAAAAAATGAACCGGGAAGTGTAAAGAAAGGTTCTATTTTCCTGTCAGAAGGCTTATTTATATAGTATCGATGGATGGAAAAAAGGAGTCTTATGATGCGCAAATTTCTGGCAGGTCTGCTTGGCATGGTTCTGTGCGTGCAGACCGTATATGGGATCCCGGTCCGGGCGGCAGATGTTTTCGAGCCGGGAGAAAGACCGAAAGTTATGCAGGATGTGATCCGGCAGGAGGATCCGGAGCAGACGAACAGAGACAATTCGGGCAATCTGACCGGTCTGGAACTATCTGCTGAGTCCGCAGTTATTATGGAAGCTTCCGGAGGTCAGGTTCTCTTAGAAAAAAATGCGGATGAGAAAAAGCCCCCGGCGAGTGTGACAAAGGTTATGACGCTGCTTCTGATCTTTGATGCACTGGCAGACGGAACGATCACGCCGGATACCGAAGTCACAACTTCTGAGTACGCTGCATCGATGGGCGGATCCCAGGTATTTCTGGAAGCTGGTGAGAAGCAGACTGTGGATACAATGATCAAGTGCATTGCTGTGGCAAGTGCCAATGATGCCTGTGTGGCGATGGCAGAAAAGATTGCCGGGAGTGAACCGGCTTTTGTGGAAAAGATGAATCAGAGATCGGCAGGACTTGGAATGACGAATACCCATTTTGTCAACTGCAATGGACTGGACACGGAAGGGCATTTGACGACAGCGAGAGACATTGCACTGATGTCACGGGAACTGATCACGAAGTATCCACAGATCGAGAACTACTCAACGATCTGGATGGAAAATATTACCCACACTACGGCAAAGGGCAGCAGTGAATTCGGACTGAGTAATACCAACAAACTGATCCGGCAGTATGAATACGCAACTGGACTGAAGACCGGATCCACAAGCGGTGCGAAGTTCTGCCTGTCTGCAACGGCAAGAAAAGACGGGGTCAATATGATTGCGGTTGTGATGGCAGAGCCGGATTCTAAGACACGGATAAAGGATGCCATTGCCATGTTAAACTATGGCTTTGGGAAATGCAGTATTTACCAGGATGAAAAGGCACTGGAAAAAATTGTGTATGCCGAAGTGAAACATGGAATGCAGGAGAAGGCAAAGGGAGAAACGCTGGAGGGCTTCCGGTATGTGGATACCAGTGGATCAGATCTGTCTGCCGTGGAAAAAGAGGTACAGATACAGAAACAGACTGCCCCGGTAAAGAAAGGCGACCAGATCGGAGAAGTCATTTACCGGCTGAATGAGAAAACCATCGGAAGCGTTCCGGTTTATGCGACAGAAGGTGTCGGGGAGTTGACATTTGGGGGCGCATTCCTTAAAATTCTGGAAGAAATGATGGTATAACGAAAGAGGGAAGAGATGAAGGCAACAGGGATTATTGTATTGATACTGGTGATTTTTGCAGCAGCAGTTCTTGCAGAAGTATGGCGGGAGCTGCACTGCTTCAAGATTACAAGATACCGGATCAGAACCAGTAAAATAAAGGGAGATGCCGGAAAAGTACGGATTGCTTTCTTAAGTGATCTGCATAATCATGTCTATGGAAAAGAGAATGAGGAGCTGCTTTTGGCGATCAGGGAAGCAAAGCCGGATCTGATCCTGGCAGGCGGCGATATGCTGGTCGGGAAAGCCGGAAGAGACTGGACAGCGGCAGCGGATTTGATGAAAAACCTTCCACAGATCGCACCGGTCTGGTGCTGTAATGGCAATCATGAGCAGAGAATGCATGAGCAGCAGGAGATTTACGGCAAAGAATATGGATATTATGAGAATGAACTGAAAAAGGCAGGGATTCATGTCCTGGTGAATGGATCAGAAGAGATCCCGGTAAACGGGATGAAGCTGCGCTTATATGGGATGGAGCTTCCATTTGGATGCTATAAAAAAGGATGGAAGGTGTGTCCGCTTACGACTGGCGAGATGGAAGAACGGATTGGCAGTGCAGAGACGGACGCATACTGCATTTTAATGGCACATCATCCGCTTTACGCAGAAACCTACTGGAAGTGGGGAGCAGACCTGGTGCTGTCCGGACATTTACATGGCGGGATTGCCAGACTTCCACTGCTTGGCGGTGTGATCAGTCCGCAGTTCCGTCTGTTTCCACGCTACAGCGGGGACTGTTATGAAAAAGACGGGAAATATATTGTGGTCAGCAAAGGGCTCGGAACCCACACGATCAATTTCCGCTTCTGGAATCCGGCAGAGTTAGTCGTACTTGATATCATCCCGGCTTTCCTGTATAATAAATAAGGTTATCGACAATTTGACTGGAAAGGATATCTATGGGAAAAGGAATACCGGTAAAGCTGCAGGTTTTTGAGGGACCTCTGGATCTGCTCTTACATTTGATCGATAAAAATAAAATAGACATCTACGATATTCCGATCGTAGAGATCACCAACCAGTATATGGAATATATCCAGGCGATGGACAGAGCAGACCTGAATGTCATGAGTGAATTTCTGGTTATGGCGGCGACACTTCTGGACATCAAATGCAAGATGCTTCTTCCAAAGGAAGTCAATGAAGAGGGCGAGGAAGAAGATCCGCGTCAGGAACTGGTAGAGCAGCTTTTGCAGTACAAGATGTACAAATACATGTCTTATGAACTGCGTGACCGCCAGGTGGACGGAGAAAAGCTGTTCTATAAGGGAGCGACCATTCCGGATGAAGTAAAGAAATACGAAGAACCGGTAGATCTGGATACGCTTCTTGACGGGCTGACCCTGACGAAGCTGAATGATATTTTTCAGGATATCCTGAAAAGACAGGCAGATAAGACGGATCCGATCCGAAGTAAGTTCGGCAAGATCGAGAAAGAAGAGGTTACGCTTCCGGAGAAACTGGAATATGTTTATGAGTATGCAAAGGTACATCACAGATTCAGTTTCCGGGATCTCCTGAAAAAGCAGGCATCCAAGGTACAGATCATTGTCACCTTCCTGGCGGTGCTGGAGCTGATGAAGACAGGAGAGATACAGGTATATCAGGAACATACGTTTGATGATATCATCATTACATCGGACGAGGGACTGCGGCAAGGAGTATAGAAGAAAATGAGAACAAAACAGTTGGAGAGTATCATAGAGGCAATCCTGTTCACTATGGGAGATTCGGTCGAGGTGAGTAAGATCGCATCCGCGATCGAGCAGGATGTGCCGACGACGGAGAAACTTATCCATAATATGATGGACAAGTATCAGAAAGAGGAGCGTGGCATCCGGATCATCGAACTGGATCATGCATATCAGCTCTGTAGCAAACCGGAGATGTATGAATATCTGATCCGGATCGCAAAGCAGCCGAAAAAGTATGTCCTGACAGATGTCATGCTGGAGACGCTTTCAATTATTGCTTACCGTCAGCCGATCACCAAGCTGGAGATTGAGAAGATTCGCGGAGTCAAATCGGATCATGCGGTAAACAAGCTGATCGAGTACAATCTGGTCTGCGAGCTTGGGCGCCTTGATGCACCGGGACGTCCGCTGCTTTTTGGAACAACCGAAGAATTTCTGCGCAGATTCAGTGTGCAGTCTTTAGATGATCTCCCGGGCATTGAACCGGAGAAGCTGGAGACATTCAAAGAAGAAGCGGAAGATGAGGCACAGATCCGGCTGAATATTTAAAATGGAATCCATAGTATAAACGCCCGTCCCTGTTCATAAAATGGAACAGAAAAGAGCAGGAGGGAGACCGGGGCGCATGAAAAAGGAAGAAAAGAAGAGGAATGGAATACCGGCACGGACCAGAAGAGGGATTCTGGCAGCGTGCATGGTATTCTTTTTTAGTTTGCAGATTTTTCAAGGAAAGATGCTATGGAGAGAATCCACAGGAGAAAGTCCGGGTAAGGTTTTATCCGGGAAAGTGCCTGCGGAAGAAAATGAACGGACACAGATAATGGAGACTACGCAGCAAAAGGAACCAGTCTCGGATGCGCAGACTGCACAGGAAAAAGAAACCCGTGAGCAGGAAAGGGAGCAGCTTCTTACCCGGCTCTATGCCCGTTCCGCTGCGCTGGTGGATGCGGACAGCGGCAGGGTTCTGCTCGGAAAAGAAGAGCATGTAATGCGCCCGATGGCAAGTACAACGAAGATCATGACCTGCATTCTTGCGCTGGAAAAGGGAAATCCGCAGGACCTGGTGACAGCCTCTGCAAATGCGGTCGCACAGCCGAAGGTTCATCTGGGAATGCACGAAGGGGAAGCGTTTTATCTGGGGGATCTTCTATATTCCCTGATGCTGGAATCCCATAATGATTCTGCAGTGGCGATCGCGGAACACCTTGCAGGATCCGTTCCGCAATTTGCCGGGTGGATGAATGAAAAGGCAGAAGAGATCGGATGCACTGAGGCACATTTTGTTACGCCAAACGGATTGGATGGAGAGGATGTGGGCGGTGTGCACAGCATTTCAGCTGCAGATCTGGCAAAAATCATGAGCTACTGTGTCCTGCGTTCTCCCAAAGCTGCAGAATTTCTTGCGATCACGCAAATGCCGTCATACAGCTTTTCTGATGCTGAGGGAAAGGGAAATTTTAGCTGCAGCAACCACAATGCATTTCTTCAGATGATGGATGGCGCGATTTCCGGGAAAACAGGCTTTACCGGTGATGCCGGATATTGCTATGTAGGGGCTTTGCAGAGTGAGGATCGTACATTTGTAGTGGCACTGCTTGCCTGTGGCTGGCCAAACAACAAGAATTATAAATGGACAGATACCAGAAAACTGATGGAGTACGGAATGGCACATTATCGTTATGATGAGGTGTGGAAAATACCGGAGCTTTCGAAAATACCCGTGGAAAACGGTGTTTCCCAAAATGGTTTGTTTGGAAAAGCAGCAGTGGAAGTGGAAATCAAAGGAAAAGAAAGTCCGGGTAAGATTCTGGTCGGAGATGATGATGTGGCAGAAGAAAAGACAGAAGTACCGGAAAAACTGGATGCGCCGGTGAAAAGCGGAACACCGGTCGGACAGATCACGTATCTCTTAAACGGGGAGAAATGGGGGAGCTGCCAGGCTGTTGTAAAAGAAACAGTCAGACGGAGAACATTTACCTGGATAGCCATGAAAATGTGTGAAATGTTTTACCAATTTAATTTTTAAAACACGAGAAGAATAAAATAGATCAAGAAAATTGCTTAAATTCATCAATGGACTTTCGCGATAAGATATGTTAGCATTAGCTAGACAACAAAATAAGACAAGAAAGTTGACGGATATTTGTGAAAAGTCAGGAATTAGGCAAATTGTGTGATTTTTATGAAAAATTTCTTGTTTTTTCATATGAACAGAAGAAAAAGCAGATGCCGCCCTTTCCAATTAAATAAAAGGAGAGAAACAAAATGGAAAACTGTAAAAAATACGAGAGACAATATTTTATGCCTCCGAAATTTGAATATGACTGGGTGAAAAAAGATTATGTAGACGCACCGCCAATCTGGTGCAGCGTTGACCTGCGTGATGGAAACCAGGCACTGATTGAGCCGATGAGTCTGGATGAAAAGCTGGAATTCTTCCAGTTATTGGTCGATGTGGGATTCAAAGAGATCGAAGTCGGATTCCCGGCGGCATCTGAGACAGAGTACCAGTTCATGCGTACCCTGATCGAAAAAGACATGATCCCGGATGACGTGACTGTCCAGGTACTGACACAGGCAAGAGAGCACATCATCAAACGTACCTTCGAAGCTGTACAGGGAGCACCACATGCTGTGATCCACGTGTACAACTCAACCTCTGTTGCACAGAGAGAACAGGTTTTCAAAAAAGACAAAGAACAGGTAAAACAAATCGCCATCGACGGAGCAAAGCTGTTAAAACAGCTTGCTGATCAGACAGAAGGGAACTTTACTTTCGAGTACAGTCCGGAAAGCTTTTCAGGAACAGAGGTGGACTATGCAGTGGATGTCTGCAATGCAGTACTGGATGTATGGCAGCCGACAAAAGATAAAAAAGTAATCATCAACATTCCGACAACCGTAGAAAACGCAATGCCGCATGTATTTGCAGGACAGGTAGAATATGTAGATAAGAATCTGAAATACCGTGATGGCGTGGTACTCAGCCTTCACCCACACAATGACCGTGGATGCGGCGTGGCAACTGCTGAAATGGGTATTCTTGCAGGTGCAGACCGTATCGAAGGAACCTTATTTGGAAATGGAGAACGTACCGGTAACGTGGATATCGTGACACTGGCACTCAATATGTTCTCACAGGGTGTAGATCCGGGACTGGATTTCACTGACATTCCAAAGATCCGTGAAATCTACGAACGCCTGACCAGAATGCATGTCTATGAAAGACAGCCATATGCAGGAGATCTGGTATTTACCGCATTTTCCGGTTCCCATCAGGATGCCATCGCAAAAGGTATGGCATGGCGTGAAGCGGAAGAAAGAGATCACTGGACCGTACCGTATCTGCCAATCGATCCGAAGGACATCGGAAGAACTTACGATAAAGATGTTATCCGTATCAACAGCCAGTCAGGAAAAGGCGGTGTAAGCTACATTCTGAAACAGAACTTTGGCATCAGCGTTCCGAAAGAAATGCGTGAAGAAGTCGGCTACATGGTAAAAGATGTATCCGATAAAGCACACAAGGAGCTGACTCCGGACTGGGTATACCACATTTTTGAAGATCATTATGTAAATTACAAAGGAATCTTCTCTATCGATGAATGCCACTTCAAACAGGAAGATGGTATTATAGCAGATGCAACCATTTCCCATGCAAATGGAAAACGTGTGGTAACAGCAGGCGGTAACGGACGTCTTGACGCAGTCAGCAATGCGATCAAACAGTACTTTGGTATCAGCTATGAACTGAGCTTCTACGAAGAACATTCCCTGACACGTGGTTCTTCTTCCAAGGCATGTGCTTATGTAGGTGTCATCTGCAATGGAAAGACCTACTGGGGAGTCGGAATTGATGCCGATATCATTAAAGCTTCTATTGAGGCATTGACAGTTGCTGTCAATAAGATCGATGAACTGAAGAATGTGAATGAATGTAAAGATGAAAGAATGGTAGAGATCATGAACTATATCCAGGCAAATTATCTGGATGTATCTTTAGATGATCTGGCAGAAAAATTCTTCCTGTCCAAACCGTATCTTTCTAAATATATCAAAGAAAAATCCGGAATGACTTTCGGGGATATTGTCAAAAAAGTCAGAATGAAAAAGGCACGTGCCCTGTTAAAGAGCAGCAGCATGACCGTTGAAAATATTGCACTGACCGTTGGATATCAGAATGTAGAGCATTTCAACAGACTTTTCAAGAAGGCGTACAATATCACACCGGTACAGTTCCGCAACCAGAAATAAATAATACATAAAAATGACGAAAAAAGGGCGCAAAAAACGGGGAAAAGACGTTTTTTGCGTTCTTTTTTGTCAATGTTTATGAATGTGAACAAAATTTCATATTTACAGACGAAAATATTGACAAAGTTAACAAAAAAAAGTAAGATACTTGTATGTTCAAAATAAAAAACAAAAGTTAAAAATTATGAAAAAAGGAGGAGTGAAGACATCTGAGGATGGGGAAATAATTAACGATTGTTTTTTGTTGGATGAATAGAATACAAAAGGTTATCTTGGAGGGAAAAATAATGAACGAACATGATGAGGCGTTAAGAAAACAAACCGCCTTTTTAGGACAGCCAAAGGGTGTGGGAACCCTGAGCTTTATGCAGCTTTGTAACTCTTTTGCAAACTATGCGATGAGTGCGGTACTGATTTACTACTTATACGCAAATGCACCGGAAGGACTTGGATTCAGCAAGGCAAATGCAGCACAGCTGATCTCTTTATATTCAACGGTTGTCGTATTGACAGGTATTGTCGGAAGTTTTGTCTGCGACCGTATCTTAGGATGCCGGAAGTCTTTATTTATAGCAAGATCACTTTCATTTATTGGATATGTATGCCTTGCATTACCACTTGGCGTTCCTGGCTATGGAATCGCTATGGGATGTCTGGCAATCGGACCGATGTTCGGTGGCAGATGTCTGGATGCTCTTCTTGGAAAATTCTATGATGAATCCGATGGAAGACGTGACAGCGCTTACACGATTTCTTACGTAATTTCCAACATTGGTGCAGCAGCTCCGGTACTTTCCGGTGCAATCGCAGCAGCACTCGGATACCATGTAGCATTCGCGGCATGTGCAGTCCTTGCATTCCTGGGTATCGTTGTATATGCAGTTACATACAAACCGTTCTTCGGTAATATCGGTATTGAACCGGATGATCCGCTTCCGGATGATAAGAAACGTTCTTTCATCACAAAGATGATCATTGTACTTGTTATCTGCGCAGTTGTTCTTGCAACGCTTTTTGCAACAGGAACATTAAGTATTTCTGTATTCTCAAATGTAATCAGTACTGTATCGATCATTATCCCGATCGTATACCTGGTAGTTATTTACAAAAGTAAAAAGACAGAGCCACATGAGAAGAAGAAAATCCTCTGCCTGGTTCCGCCGTTCATCTGTAATGCAGTTACCCTGCTGATCTGGACACAGACAATTTCAATACTTGCAATCTTCTATGAAGAAAAGGTTAATCGTGTACTGTTCGGAATTGAAGTGCCTGCAGCATCTATGCAGACAATCCCAGCAGTATTTGCAGTTATCATCGGAAGTATCCTGACAGCAGTATGGACAAAACTCGGAAAGAAACAGCCATACGGAACCACAAAGATGGGTATCGGAACAATCTTCTGGGGATTTGGAGCTTTAATCATTGCACTCCTCTATGTAATCTATCCTGGAGATGCAAAAGTCAGTGCATGGTGGATCGTATTATTCTATGCAATCCTGATGCTTGGTGAAGGATTTACCTGCCCGATCGGTTACTCAATCACGGCTGTTGCAGCACCGAAGGCATTCATGACACAGATGATGACAATCTGGTCAATGTCACAGTCTACAGGAGCTGCTCTTAACACGCTGCTCACAAACTTCTACAAAGAAGGAAGCGAAATTCCGTTCTTCGTAGCAATCGGTTTGGGTGTATGTGCAGTCGGTGCGGTTGTAGCAATCTTCAGTAAAAAGCTTGCAGTCGGAATGGGACTGGACAAGAACGCAGAAGCATAAAAGATCAGGAAATAAGTTTATGTTTCAGGAGGATGAAAAATAAATGTCAGAGAATTGTAATTATGCACCGGTCGAAAAAGTCATTCTGATCGATGACAGAAGAATTGAGATTTATTGGGGCGAACAGATGCGCCGTGCTGATAATGAAAACGATTATCTGGTAAAATACAAAGGGGAAGTACAGGAACTGGTACACTGGACCAGTGATATGACATGGGATTATGGTACGGTATACCAGAAAGAATCCATGCGTACCACACTTTCCCTGGTTCATCCGGTTGATCCGGAATGTGCAGGAGAGGTTACCGTACAGGTTGTCGGAAAGCTGACTGATGTAAAAGACAGACCGGCAGACAATGAAAAGGTCTACCAGACCGTGTATCAGCCATATTATGTAGTCCGCAAAAAAGGAACCTCCGGCATTGTAGTAAAAGCCGGAGAAAAAACAACACCGGCTGTAGTGGATAAAGCACTTGCAATTATTGATATGATGCTTGAAAAGATCCCGGAAGTAGCAGAAGAGCTCGTCCGCAGAGGCGCAGAGGTATCTGTGTTCGGACTGCTTGAGAATGCATATGATGTCCCGGAACACAGAATGGGATATCTGCTTGCAACCCGTCACGTGGCAGGTTACGGCGGTGAGATGACGAATCCGGCATCCTCTATTTCAGAGGCAAATGTAATCCGTCTCAGAACCGGAAGATATGCAACCAGTTATCCAAATGAGATGATCCTTGTGCATGAATTCGGACATGCGATCCATCTGGTTGGAATGAATGGTCTGAAAGACCAGACGCTTGCAGACATGATCCGGAAAGCATATCAGCATGCCAGCGACAATGGTTTGTGGCCGGACACTTATGCGATCAGCAATTACGAAGAGTATTTTGCAACCTTAAGTACTGTCTGGTTCAATGTCATGCAGGAAGGTGTTGACGGACGATGGGATGGTATCCGCGGGCCGGTCAACACAAGAGAGGAACTGAAGACCTATGATCCGGAAGGATATGAGCTGATGAAGCACATTTATCCGGAGAAGACACTTCCGGAACCTTGGCATTATAATGTAAACATCTATGATATTGATGGAAAACCATACAAATCATATGATGAAAATATGAAATTCAACTGGGATTTCATTCAGTAGGAGATGGAACAATGAATACACGCATACAGAAAATTGTAGATGCTGTAAAGAAAAATGGTCATGACGGAATTGTGATCAGCAAAGGCAGCGACATCAAGTATCTGACCGGCTTTACCGGAGAATATGGAGTTGCAGTCCTGCTTTTGACAGAAAAGAAAAACTATTTTGTAACCGATGGACGGTTTGAATTCCAGGCCGCACAGGAAACAGAAGGATTTGAAGTTGTTGTCTACGGTGAAGGACTGAATTACTTCAGCCAGACCGGTAAATTGGCGGCAGAAGCAGGGGTAAAACAGTGTGCAATCTGTGGAGCAGATCTTACGTTTGATGATTATCAGGATCTGGTAAGTCAGGCGCCTGATACCAAATTCGTTTCCGAAGGGTCTTATGTAGAACCTTTACGTGCGATCAAGACACCGGAAGAAATCGAGACGATCGAACAGGCATGCCGGATTTCAGAGAGATCTTTCTATGCACTGCTTGATGTGATCAAACCGGGCGTTACAGAGATCGATATTGCAAATGAACTGGAATATCAGTTCAGAAGCCGTGGCGGCTCCGGATTCTGCTTCGAGACGATCGTAGCATCTGGTCCGGATAACGGAGCAAACTGTCATGCGACAGCATCCGATAGAAAAATCCAGCTTGGCGATTTTGTGACGATTGATTTCGGGACTTATTATCACGGATACTGCTCGGATATTACCCGTACTGTTGCAGTAGGGAAAGCCAAAAATCCGGAGCTTTACAAGATGTTTGACGTAGTCAGAAAAGCAAAGGATGCTGGTCAGAACAGCCTGAAACCGGGAATGGTTATGGGCGAGCTCAGAGATATCATCGTGAAGGTAGTAGAAGATGCAGGCTATCATATTCCACATGGTCCGGGACACAACTTCGGACTGGATATTCATGAACAGCCGTATATCTGTACCGGCAGTAAAGTGACTCTTCAGCCGGGAATGGTTCATACGATCGAACCTGGAATTTACATTCCGGGAATCGGCGGCGTCCGTCAGGAAGATGATTTCCTGATCACAGAAGATGGATACCGCAGAATTACAAATATTACAGATGCTCTGATCACACTGTAATAAAAATGTTGTCATCCTAAAAAAGTATAAAGAATTGAGGAAATCCTTATCTGGTGGTTTGCCGGATAAGGGTTTTCTTTTTTTTGCGGGGACGGTCTGCGAGGGGGAGGTAGTGGGGCAGATTTAGAAAAATATGGGGGTGAAGTCCATTGTGCAAAACATTGCGATGAGCCTCTGAAAGCGAAAATTGTGTCAGCAAAGGCTTCCACAATTTTTGAGTCTCATCTCCATTGCAC